>Ga0228703_1000833_pt1 | contig 20439 bp, 16 predicted proteins | sample McNCre217_Aug_MG_3_FD_178020 | JGI IMG/M metagenome (GOLD analysis project Ga0228703, IMG submission 178020) | Freshwater microbial communities from McNutts Creek, Athens, Georgia, United States - 29-17_Aug_MG | ecosystem: Environmental > Aquatic > Freshwater > Creek | place: USA: Georgia... | reverse complement strand
CGGGTAGTGGCGTTGCTTGACGTGTTGGCACAGCTTGCTGCCCGTGGGCTCGGCGGGCGTCTCGAGGCATTGGCCGGTGATATCAAATTTCCAGCCGTGAAAGGGGCAGCGCAATCCATCGCCCTCGCTGCGGCCGAACGACAAGTCGGCACCACGGTGCGGGCAATCGCGGTCGAGCAAACCAAACTTGCCTTGTGCGTTTTTGAACAACACCAGGTCTTGGCCGAGCACGCGCACCGCTTTGACAGGGCGCACCCCCATGCGTGGGTCCAGCGCGGGGTTGAATTCGTCCACCAGCGCCACCGGCTGCCAGTAGTGGCGCATCAAGTTGCCGCATGGGGTGTGGGGGCTAATGCGCGTGATGCGCTCGTTCAGTTCTGCTTTCATGGGCTTGTCTCGTTGTCTGACTTCAGTTTATACAAGCCTCAAAGCGAACGAGCCGCACAAAGGCGACTCGTCGGTTGTAGAGGAATGGCTTGCCACTAATCAATCACAGTTTCGCCAATGAGTTGCGACAGCGTGAGTTGGAGTGCAACTGCAAGATTGCATAAAACGCTGAGTGAGGGGTTGGCAATGGCGCGCTCAATTTGGCTTGCATAAGTGCGGTCAATATTTGCGCTGTGCGCTAGTTCTTCCTGGGATAAACCCAAGGACTTTCGCCTGGCCTTCACCACGAAAGCAATCTTCTCTGCAGTGACTGAATGAGTATTGGGCACTCATTGAGCATCCTTTCGATGAGATCTACAGTCCACGGAATATAGTCTACAAAATAGTGATAGTATTAATAAACGATGCATAGGCTTTGTGTGTGGTGAACACTTTTTCAGGAGATTTTTTATGACTAAACGTGTGTTGGGAGTCTTATTGTTAGGTGCCCTGCTAAGTGGCTGCGGTGGAGGCGGTGGTGGGGGCAGTGCTTCTGTGTCACCCAGCACGCTGTCGATTTCTGGCGTAGCGGCTACAGGTGCTGCCATTTCGCTTGGGAGCGTCGACGCCAAATGTGCGACAGGTACGGGAACTGCAACAACCAATGCGGACGGCACCTACACGGTCAGTGTGTCCGGTGGAGCCCAACCCTGTATCTTGAGAGCGATTGACCCTGTCACGAAAACGGAGCTTCACTCCATTGTTGAAGCCGGGGCAACGACAGCAAACATCACGCCTGTGACGAATTTGGTGGTGGCCAACACACTGGGGGACGAGCCCGCAACTGCATTCACAAACTTCGATGCAACGGCGCAAGCCAAGGTCACCAGCACAAACATCAGTACAGCCGTCACACGCGTGCAAGCCTTGACGGCTGCGATGGGAAGTGGTGATGCAGATATGACAGGTATTGACTTCATGAAGGGTTCTATGACAGCGGCAACAGCGGATGCTTCTGGCGATGCAACCGACAAGAAAATCGATGCGCTGATGGCCGCGCTGGCTGCATCAGATAAAAAAATCACGGACTTAACAGCACAGGTCAAAACATTGACCAGCACAGCAAATGCAGCTTCAGCTTTAACGTCAGTGGTTGGAAACTCTCAGTACGCGTTGTCAAACTGTCCTTATGCCAGGAGCGGTGACATTTGGGTTATGGATTTGATTGGCAGTGCACCAGCTGCCTGGAATCTTGATTTCAACAACATGATTTTGAAAAATCTGGCAAGCAACACGACGTACGCCATTAACCTGAAACGCGACTCGAGCAATCAACCAATTCCATGCGCACTGACAGCAAGCATTGGTGGACAAACGGTTGAATACCGAATTTCCACTGGCGGCGTCGGTGTGTGGATCAATTCAACGGATTTTGGTATCACTGTTCCTGCTCAGAAGTCGGCAGCACTGATCAACCCCTCGTTTGCAGGCACTTATCCAGCAATGGCTTTCGTCAAAGGAAAAACAAATTCTTTGCGTTTGGGCTTGCCATTCAGATTTGAAATAAAAACTGATGGAACGATTGATGGCTACAGCTGTGACTTGACCAAATCCCTGCCCGATTGCGCAACAGCCACGACAGCGAGCAGTGACCCAGTGACTTGCACGGCAGTTTCTAATGGAACGCTGTCATGTACCTCCCTCGGAGGCCTTGCCGCAACAGCTGTGCTGTATGTGAATGGCAGTCAAGCGACCATGTTCATGGCCGTGACCAACTTGACGGTCGGTTCCTCCGCTTACGGCGGACTGATTGCGATGACCAAGGCTGTGGAGAAAAAACTTCCCGCAGTAGGTAAAACATCAGATGCGAATCAAATTTGGGTAGCTGGCGTGGCCTCAGGTTCCAATACTTTGGCCATATCAAGCAACTTGGCATCTAAGGTCGAGTCTGTGGACACAGTGAACAACTCCTTTGTGAGTTCATACACAGGGTCCACATCAACCACCACGAGTTACATCAGCACACCGGCGAAAGGTTTCGGGTATGCCTTAACAAATGGCACCAAAGAAATTTCAATGACCACCAACAGCTGGGGTTTGATCATGACCAAAGCACCGACAGCTACGTATTACGACGGTTGGTATGCGGGGTTGAAGACCAAATAACGGAGTCGCCACCAAACGCAACCCTACAGCGGCAACGCTGTAGGGTTTTTCATGTCGTTTTACTGAACCACCACCTCACCCCGCAACGAATGCGGGTTGGCCTCGGTGATCTTGATGTCAATGAGTTGGTTCATCAAACGCTCGGGGTTGGGGCCGCCTTTGAAATTGACGATGCGGTTGCACTCGGTGCGCGCACGCAGCTCGGTGGCGTCTTTTTTGGAGAAGCCATCCACCAACACGCGTTGCACCGTGCCCACACGTTGCACGTTGATATCGCGCATGTTGTCGTCGATGATTTTTTGCACCTCTTGCAAGCGGCGCAGCTTCACCGCGTGCGGTGTGTCGTCGTGCAGGTTGGCCGCCGGCGTGCCGGGGCGCGGGCTGAAGATGAAGCTGAACGAGTTGTCAAAGTACACATCGTGCATGAGCTTGATGAGCTTTTGGTGGTCTTCTTCGGTCTCGCCTGGAAAGCCGACGATGAAGTCCGAGCTCATGGCCATGTCAGGGCGAATGGCGCGCAGCTTGCGCACCGTGCTCTTGTATTCCATGGCGGTGTAGCCGCGCTTCATGGCCATCAAAATGCGGTCGCTGCCGTGCTGTACGGGCAGGTGCAAATGGCTCACCAGTTGCGGCACCTTGGCGTACACATCAATCAAACGTTGGGTGAACTCGTTGGGGTGGCTGGTGGTGTAGCGGATGCGTTCGATGCCAGGAATCTCGGCCACGTACTCGATGAGTAGCGCAAAGTCGGCAATCTCAGCGGTGCCGCCCATGGCGCCACGGTAGGCGTTGACGTTTTGGCCCAAGAGCGTGACTTCTTTCACGCCTTGCGCGGCCAGGCCAGCCACTTCCACCAGCACGTCGTCAAACGGGCGGCTCACCTCTTCGCCACGGGTGTAGGGCACCACGCAGTAGCTGCAGTATTTGCTGCAACCTTCCATGATGCTCACAAAGGCACTGCCGCCTTCCACGCGGGCGGGGGGCAGGTGGTCGAACTTTTCAATCTCGGGGAAGCTGATATCCACCTGCGGTTTGGCTTGCATATCGCGCTGGCTCAGCAAATCGGGCAGACGGTGCAGGGTTTGCGGACCAAACACCACGTCCACATAGGGTGCGCGGGCGATGATGGTGTCGCCTTCTTGGCTGGCCACGCAGCCGCCGACGGCAATCTTGACGCCCTTGGCTTTCAAATGTTGGATGCGGCCCAGGTCTGAGAAGACTTTTTCTTGCGCCTTTTCACGCACCGAGCAGGTGTTGAAAACAATCAGGTCGGCAAGTTCGGGGTCGTCGGTTTTTTCGTAACCCTGGGCTTCTCCCAGCACGTCAGCCATCTTGTCCGAGTCGTACTCGTTCATTTGGCAACCGAAGGTTTTGATGAAGACTTTGCGGCTCATGACAGAGCCTGCCCGTTGGGCAATGTGCAGCGGTTCATGGTGTTGATCCAGAGGCTGTTGAAGAAGCGGCTATTGTAGTGAGCCGCTTCTTCGGGGCGCAGATCAGCTCTGGCGCGCGCGCTCCACCGCATGCTCGGCGGCCAGGTAGCCAAAGGTCAGACCTGGGCCAATCGTGATGCCTGGGCCTGGGTAGGTGCCGCCCATGATCGAGTGCATGTCGTTGCCGCAGGCATACAGCCCAGGAATGATGTGTCCGTAGCCGTCGATGGCACGGGCGTGCACATCGGTCAACAAACCGGTGGCCGCACCAATGTCGCCAGGGTACAAGCGCACTGCGTAGAACGGGCCTTGCGTGAGCGCACCCAGACAGGGGTTGGGGCCGTCCCACAGCGCGTCGCCGTTGGCGCGCTGGTAGTCGGTGGTGCCGCGTTGGAAGACGCTGTCCTCACCTTTGATGGCGCTTTCGTTGAAGGCGGCCACAGTGGCTTGCAGCACATCGGCACGCATGCCGAGTTTTTGGGCCAGTTCGCCCAGGCTGTCGGCTTGGGTCAAATAACCATCGGCCAAGAAAGGTGCCAAGCCACCACCACCGGGACGCACCATGCCCATGCCGTAGCGCTTCAAGGCGGCGGCGTCGGCAATCAGCCACGAAGGCACGCTGGGCGTGTGTTTGTGGGCTTCTTGCATGGCAATGCCAAACAAGTGGTACGAGGTAGATTCGTTCAAAAAACGCTGGCCATTTTGGTTGACGGTGATCATGCCGGGCTTGCCGCGGTCCATCACAAAGTGGGGGAACACAGCAGTGGTGCCATCGGCGCGTTGGCGTGTGGACACCGGGGCCCAAAACGCGTTGCTCAAGCCACCTTCGCCAAAACGTGCGCCGGCTGCCAAGGCCAAATCTTGCGCAGCGCCGGTGTGACCGGGCGCACCGGGGCACCACTTCACATCCGCCCCGGGCAGCATCTCGGCGCGTTTTTGCGGGTGACGGTTAAAGCCACCGCTGGCCATGACCACACCGCCTTTGACGCGCACCGTGCGTTTGACGTTGCCTTGGCTCAGCACCACGCTGTGCACGGCATCGCCTTTTTTCACGATGTTCTCCACCTTGGTTTGGGTGAGGAGGGTGGCGTTGCGTTGCATCAGCGAATAGAGCAAACGCGCGATCAGCGCATTGCCCATCACCAAACGCGTGCCACGGCCCCACAGCAGTTTGTCCATGGCGTGACGCAAGATGATGCGGGTGGCATACACAAAGGCCGACCACGATTGGGTCAGCTTGAGCAAGTTGGCAATGTCGTCGCGGTCGACCATCATGCCGCCGAGCACGGTGAATTCGGGGATGGGTGGGCGAATCAGCTTCAAGGCGCCGCCGAGCAAACGGCCATCAAAAGGAATTGGCTCAATCGCACGGCCGCGCAACACCGAGCCTTCCAGCTCTGACAAATAGTCAGGGTGCAGCGCACGCACTTGGTAGTTCACGTCGGTCTGCGCCTCCAGCAGGGCAATGGCTTTGGGGCCGTTGTCGATAAAAGCATCGCGCAAGGCTTGCTCGGCGCGCTCGCCGACGGCGTTGTTCAAAAAGGTTTTGGCGCGCTCCAGCGTGTCGCGCGGTTCCACCTTCAAACCTTTTTCAGTGCCTGGTACCCAGGTGGTGCCGGCTGACAAGGCGGTGGTGCCGCCCAGGTATTCGGTGCTCTCCACCAGCAATACGCGTGCACCTTTGAGGGTGGCAAACAAGGCCGACGACATACCGGCGCCACCGGCGCCGATGACGACCACGTCAAAGCTGTCGTCCTCGCTCAGCTGCGAGAGCGCGGTGTTGGGCGTGTGGTCTTTGGCAAAAATTTTGGCGTTCATGCGTTCGGCTCCCGATTTAGTTCCCGATTAAGAAATTCACCATCAAGTCACGCACCCGCGCAAACATGTCTGCACCCGTCATGGTGGCGCAGCCCTTGGCACGGGCCGCTTCGATCAGTGGGGGCACGGCCGGTGCGGTGATCACGCAGCCCACAAACATCTGGGCGGTGATGCCACGAACGTCGATGGGGGTGGGGTCGCTGGCTTTCATGCCAATCGGGGTGGCGTTGAGCGCAATGTCCACGCCTGTGGGGTCGGCGCTGCCTGCGGTGACTTTGGCTTTGTTCAAACTGGCCAAACGTTGGATCAAGGTGTCGCGGCGTGTGAGGTCGGGGTCGTGAATGGCCAGTTCGCTCACCCCGGCCATCACCAGCGCATGGGCGATGGCTGAGCCCGCGCCACCGGCGCCGACCAACAAGGCTTTTTTGCCTTCGGGTTGGCAGCCTTTGGCGCGCATGGCTTCGACATAGCCCAGGCCGTCAAACATGTCGCCGTACCACGTGCCATCGGCGTTGCGGCGCATGGTGTTGACGGTTTTCAAAAACTCGGCCCGTGGCGAAGCAGTGGCACACAGGGCATAGCAATCAAACTTATGTGGCACGGTGACGATGATGCCGTCCACGTTTTTCGACTTCGACACACCGTCTAGCCACTGGCTCAGCTCGGCCGTGCTCACATGCGCGGGCACGCAGATCGCGTCACGACCCGCTTGCTCAAACGCTTGGGTGACACCAAACGGGGATTTAACTTGGGCGATCGGGTCGCCTACGATGAAGTGCACGCGTGTGGCACCGCTGTAGTTGTCGAGCATGGTTGAAACCTGTGGGTAGAAAGGAATAGTCAAATCTTATCCAAAAATGGAATTAGATTCAACTATTGAATTTGTTTCTGTTTTTCGGTAAACTTTGACCCAATTCATTTTTCAGCCCCAACCAAAGCCCTTCATGAACGGTGTCCTTGAGCGAACCCTCGGCATTCTTGAGTTGCTGTCTGCCCATGGCGATGGCTTGGAATTGGCCGCCATTGCGGATCAGCTCAACATTCCCCGCAGCGCCGTGCACCGGTTGTTGGCCGACTTGGTGCGCTGTGGCTATGTGCGCCAAACCCGCGACCATGGCGACTATGTGTTGACCACCAAGCTGGTGTCCATGGGCTTGAGCTTTCTCAGCAACACCGGCATCGTCGACATTGCCCAGCCTTTGCTCGACCGTTTGGCGCAAATTTCGGGCGAGCTGGTGCGCTTGTCGGTGGTCGACGGTGAGCGCCTGACCTGGGTGGCGCGCGCCCAAGGCGCACGCCAAGGCCTGCGCTACGACCCGGACATGGGCAGCGACGCCCGCCTGAGCTGCTCTGCTTCAGGTCTGGCTTGGATGATGGCCTTGAATGACGACGAGGCTTTGGCCTTGGTCGCCAAGCAAGGCTTGGGCTCGCCAGCAGACTACGGCCCCAACGCCCCGGCCTCCTTGCAAGCTGTGTTGCAGATGGTCAACGATGCGCGCGTGCGCGGCTACTCACTGACCCAAGAAACCTACACCGCAGGCTTGAACGCCATGGCTGCGCCTGTGCGTTTGGCTGGCCAAGCGCCGATTGGCATCATCAGCATTGCCGGGCCCACGGTGCGCTTCACCGAGGAGCGCATGCTGGCCTTGGGTGCTGAGTTGGTCTCGTTTGCCGCGCAGTTGGCGGCGGCCAGTGGTGCCTCGCCTTTCTTCAGCCAGCGCAGTTTGCCCAAAGACCGTCAGCCGATTTACGCCGCGTAAAGCGCACTATTTGACCTGCTTGACACATGACAACCCACACCCGTCACACACACACGACCCCTGAAGACACCTGCGATCTCTTGGTGATCGGTTCAGGCGCGGGCGCTTTGTCGGCGGCCGTGACGGCGGCGCATCTGGGTTTGAAAGTGATCGTGGTTGAAAAAGACCCGCACTACGGCGGCACCACCGCTTGGTCAGGCGGCTGGATGTGGATTCCGCGCAATCTCTTGGCGCTCAAAGCGGGCATTGCCGAACCGATTGAAAAACCGTTGTCCTATCTGCGCCATGAATTGGGTGAGCAGTTTGATGAAGCGCGTGCCCGTGCGTTTTTGAATCAGGGCCCACGCATGGTGCGCTTTTTTGAAGAACACACGGCCTTGCAATTCATCGACGGCAATGCGATTCCCGACTTTCATGGCCGCACCGAAGACGCGGTCTTGGGCGGGCGCTCGGTCTGCGCCGCGCCGTTTGACGGACGCTTGTTGGGTAAGCATGTTCAACAGCTTAAAAAGCCTTTGTACGAAACCACGTTTTTGGGCATGGGCATCGCCTCGGGCGCTGACATTCGCCACTTCTTCAATGCCTTGCGGTCCTGGGGCTCGTTCTTTTATGTGGCCAAACGCGTCGCGCGTTACCTGATGGATGTGGTCTTGCATGGCCGTGGCATGCACCTGGTCAATGGCAATGCCTTGGTGGCAGGCTTGGCCAAATCGGCTTTTGATGCGGGTGTGGACATCCGTGTCAACAGCCCTGCCGTGCGTTTGGTGGTGGAAGAGGGCAGTGACGGCATATCCATCGTGCGCGGCGCGGTGGTGATGCGCGATGGGGTGGAACACACGATTCGCGCCAAGTGCGGCGTGGTGCTGGCCACCGGTGGTTTTCCGCACGATGTGCAACGCAAACGCGCACTGCTGCCGCATGACCCGACCGGGCTGCAACATTTCTCGGCCGCGTCACGTGGCAACACCGGCGACGGCTTGCGCATGGGCGAAGCCGTGGGCGCGGTGGTGGCGACTGACTTGAAGCACGCCGCTGCCATGGCGCCCGTGTCTTTGGTGCCACGCGCCGATGGCACGGTGGCGCACTTTCCGCATTTGATTGAGCGCGGCAAACCCGGCTTGATCGCGGTGACCCGTTTTGGCAAGCGTTTTACCAACGAGGCTGACTCGTACCACGACTTCATGCAAGGCCTGTTGCAGGCCCTGCCCGAGGGTGAGCCCGTGCAAGCCTGGCTGGTGGTGGACCACCGCTTCATCCGTCGCTGGGGTTTGGGCGCGGTCAAGCCCGCGCCTGTGCCTCTGCATGGCATGTTGGCCAATGGTTATTTGCAACGCGGCAACACTTTGGCCGAGTTGGCGCAAGCGTGCGGCATTGATGCCGTGGCCTTGCACAACACCGTGACGCGCTACAACACACAGGCCGACATTGGCTACGACGGCGAATTCGCCAAAGGCCAAACCCCTTACAACCGCATGCAGGGCGACGCCACCCACACCGGGCGCAATCCCTGCATGGCGCCCATCCAAGACGGTCCGTTCTACGCCGTGCGCGTGGTGGCGGGCAGCTTGGGCACCTTCGCGGGTTTGCGTTGCAACGAGCACGCACAAGTGCTCAACGCCCAGAGTCAAGCCATCGACGGTTTGTACGCCGGTGGCAACGACCTCTCTAGCGTGATGGGCGGCAACTATCCCAGTGGTGGCATCACCTTGGGGCCCGCCATGACTTTTGGTTACATCGCGGCGCACCATGCGGCGCGCGTGTCAACAGAACATTCATTTTTCAAAAGGACTTCTCCCATGTACTACGAACTCGCCACCATGACGCTGCCTTTTGGCACCGCCGCCCAAGCCGCTGCCAACGTACAAACTTTTGCCGCCCAAGGCCAAGGCGAATTGCTGGGCTGCTGGTTCACCGACATCGGTGTGCTGAACCAAATGATTGTGTTGCGCGGCTTTGATGACTTGGCCAGCTTGCAAGCCGAGCGCCAGCGCACCCAGCAAAACGCCAGCCCCTTTGGGTGTGGTGAGATCTTCCAAAGCCTGGAACAACACAGCTACCAAGGCTTTCCCTGGATGAAGCCCGTGCGCCCCAGCGCCGAGAGCGGCATCCACGGTCCGGTCTATGAAATTCGCACCTATGGCATCAAACCCGGTGGTGTGCAACCCACGATTGATTTGTGGGAGCAAGCCGTGCCAGCGCGTGAAAAACTGTCGCCTTGCGTGATTGCCATGGTGGCTTTGGATGGCCCCTTGCGCTTCACCAATATCTGGGCGTATTCCTCGCTGGACGCACGTTCTAAAGCGCGCGCCGATGCGGTGGCCCAAGGCATTTGGCCACCCAAGGGCGGCCCTGCGCACTTGACCACCAACATGGTCTCCACCATCGCCATGCCCACCGCTGTCTCGCCTTTGAAGTAAAGCCACTGCCATGTCGAGCCCCCGCATTTACTCGCAGGCCTACCTCACGGCGGATGCGTCCACCGTGCCCGAGTCGATTGCCATTGCTGGGCAATTGGGTTACCGCTATGTGGGCTTGCGCTTGATGCCCAACGCACCCGGTGCGCCACACCAGCGCCTGTTGGGCGACAAGGCCTTGATGCGCGAGACCTTGTCGCGCATGGCTGACACGGGGGTGGGCGTGTTTGACCTGGAAATCATCCGCATCGCCGAAGGTTTTGACGTCTCGGCCTATCTGCCCTTGTTGGAGGCGGGTGCCGAGCTCAAAGCCAGCGCCGTGCTGGTGGCGGCAGACGACACAAACGAAGCCCGTTTGGTCGACCATTACGCCCAGTTGTGCGAGGTCATGCAGCCCTATGGCATGACCGCCGATTTGGAGTTCATGCCTTGGACGGCGGTCAAAAATGCCCGCGATGCTTTGCGGGTGGTAGACGCCGCAGGCCGCCCCCGCAACGCGGGCATCTTGGTCGATGCCTTGCACTTCGGTCGCTCAGACACCACCTTGGCCGACATCGCGGCCTTGCCACCGGCGCTGTTGCATTACGCGCAAATCTGTGATGCCCCCGCCACCAATGCCCAGGGCAGCACCCAACTCAGTGTGGACGACATGATCCACACGGCCCGCTGTGAGCGCTTGTTGCCCGGCGAAGGGGTGATTGATCTGCGCGGTTTGTTTGCCGCGCTGCCCGTTGATTTGCCCGTCAGCGTGGAAATTCCTAACCATGTACGCGCACGCCCCATGGGTGACTTGGCCTGGTCGGGCCAAGCCTTGGCGGCGAGCCGCAGCTTGCTCGGTCGCTGAGGTCTGAAGCGTTGAAACGGCAAGAGTTTGCCGCTTTCAACGGCGATTAAAGCTTCCCCCTCATGGTGCCGATACAGTTGCACCTGCCCTTGGCGGATGTGCACTGTGTGTTCGTTCCCTGGGTTTGTTCATCCGATGACCCACTAGAAGTGAATGGCCATGAAAAAATATCTACGTCTTATTGTCGAAATCGTCATGGGCCTGCTACTCGCAGGTGCTTTGGCGTTTGGTTACTGGAGCTACACCGGTAAAAACCACGTCATGCACGAGCTGACCGATGCCAGCGAAGGCATGGATGAAGCCAAAGAAGAGTTGGAAAAACTCACCAAAGAACTCGAAGAAGCCAAGGAAAAAGCCGAGGAGTTGGAGCCTGCCGCCAAGCAATTGGCAGCGGTCAAAGACTCGTTCAGCAATGGCGTGGTGCTGCAAGACTATGAGGCGTTCATCAAGGCGCAAAAAGGTCCTGTCACCAGCGAACGTCAGTTGGGTTTGGGCGCTTTGCGCTTGTTGACCAAAGGCCCCGAAGATGCAGAAACCGTCAGCGCGTTCCAAAAAGCGCTGGAGATGGCCGAGTGGTCGTCACGTCTGAAGTCGATCTGCGCGGCTCAAAACGCTTTGGCGGCAGCGGGTCAAAAAGTCAAAGTCCTGGCCGATTGCGCGGCTGACAAAGACGACAAGGCCCATGGCAAGAAAGCCCATGCTGTGCATTGGGATTACGCTGGCGACATGGGGCCAGAAAACTGGGGCGATGAATTCCCAACTTGCGGCAAAGGCATGAAGCAATCGCCCTTGAACATCACCGGTCCTTTCGAGAAATCCAAAGACACTTTGGTGGTCAGCTACAAAGAAGGTCCGCTGAAGATCGTCAACAACGGCCACACCATTCAAGTCAATGTGGAGCCTGGTAGCACCTTGAAGATCAACAAAGAGGTCTACAACCTGTTGCAATTCCACTTCCACCGCCCCAGCGAGGAGCAAATTGACGGCAAACCCATGGCGATGGTGGTTCACTTCGTGCACAAAAACGCCGAAGGCAAGCTCGCCGTGTTGGGTGTGCTGTTGAACGAAGGCAAAGACAACGCCGACATTGACACCTTGTGGAGCAACGCACCCAAGTCCGAAGGACCTGAAGTGGTGATCGAGAAGGTCAAGTTCAACCCGAACAACTTGGTGCCTGCTGCCATGACCCACTACAGCTACGAAGGTTCGCTGACCACGCCGCCTTGTACTGAAGGTGTGAACTTCTACATCTTGAAGACCACCGTCGATATTGCCAAGAAGCAAGTGGCAGAGTTCCCCTTCAAGCGCAACGCCCGCCCTGTGCAGCCCGCCAATGGCCGCAAGATCAGCGCGAACTGATTTCAAAACTTCCAAGGTTCAACGCCCGCTGATGCGGGCGTTTTTTTTGCAAGCAAAACAAAGCCCACCGAAGTGGGCTGTGTGGTCTGTCGCAGTGTGGCTTTAGGCCAGCAGATTGACTTGACCGCCTTGTCCGCGCAGCATGCTCAAGACAGAAGCAACTTGGTTGTTCTGTGCATTCGCTTGTGCTGAAACAGGGCTTGTAGCACGGTTGGTTTGCAAGGACTGAGCAATTTTCTCAGCGCCCGCAAGGTCACCATTTTGCAGCGATTGACCGATTTGCCCCATCGGGCTATCGCTCTTGATGTTGTGGTTGGCCGCAAACGCAGCGTAGGCTTTTTGAGCCCCCGCCAAATTCCCGGCGCTGAGCGCAGAGAACAAGTCCTTCGCGCCCTGTTGGCGTTGTTGCCAACCACTGACGGCAGAGGCTTGGGTGGCCCAAGCGGCACTGGAGCCGCCGACACGCATTCCCATGATTTTTCCTTTCTCACTGTGAGACGCCGAAATGGCTTCTTCGCATCTCTGGAGATCGACACGACTTGAGAAGTATTGACGATGAATTTTGTAAAGTTTCAAACAACATGGCAAGACTTGGCCGCATGACTCGGATGGATGTGTGGGCCATCGGATAAAACCGGCCATTCATGTGGCAATGGGTGGCCGCTGCTGTGACGCAAGAACAAGAAGACATGCCCCCAATCGGTGCATAGTCGCATGCCAAGGAATAGAAATTGGCATAAGGTAAGGCAAGAGATTTCATTTCAGTCTCACGACGATCTTTACTTTGTAAACCCCTTGGTGTGGCGTAGATATTGCGGCCTTTTCGAGCGTTAGATTTATTTATCCACGCTCTGAAGGAGAACACCATGGGCATGAAAGTAGGCGGCTCAAGCGCTGGCTGGTCTAGTTATCAAACTAGCTCGGTCAGCGGTTGGCAACAACGCCAACAGGGAATGAAGGGCTTGCTCTCTTCATTGAAAGCAGGAGATTTGGCCGCGGCGCAACAAGCGTTTGCCAGCCTCCAAAGCAACAACTCCAGCAACGGCAACAGCGCGCTGACAAAAATCGGTGACGCCTTGCAAGCCGGCGATTTGGCGGGGGCCCAACAAGCTGCGCAAGCCATGCATGCGGCACGTGGTGGTCACCACCATGCGCACGATGCAACACAAGCGAGCAGCAGCGCATCTGCCAGTGCAACCAGCACAGCAGCGGCCAGTGCCGACACAAGCACAGCTTTCAACAGTTTTATTCAAAACCTGGAAGCAGCGCTGGAGCAGCAAGGCAAAACCACCACGGATGCCAATGGCCAAGGGAGTTTCTTCTTCCGCATGCCACCACCCCCCGCTGATTTAGCCAGTGCCGCCACAGGCACACCCGCAAGCGCGGCGTCAACACAGGCTTTCTTGAGCGGGCGTGACAACACCTCGGTGCAGTCATCGAACGCCCAATTAGAAGCCAGTCTGGAGAGCTTGATTCAGCAAATGAATGGCACACCAGGCACCAGCGCCTCCGCAACCGCAGCGGCGCCAACCAACACTGCATCGACGAACAGCAATTTGCAAACAAGTTTTGCCAATTTGATGGGCGCCATGGGTGGGCAGGGTTCCTCTGCATCGGTGACTGACTTCTTGCAAACTTTGGACAGCCGTCTCAAAGCGATGGATGCCGCAGGCAGCGGTGTGAATCAAACCGCTTAAACAGTCGCCTTCTCATCACAGAGCTGCCAATCCGCTGTGGCGGGTTGGCAGCCTCTCATTCACCTCTATTTGAAAAATATTTGTTTTGAAAACATCGGCTCAAACACTTTGGCGCAAGATCCTTTTGATGTTGCTAGGCGGCAGTGCGGTTTGCCTGCTGCCCCCCGTTTCAGCGGCAGATCTGCGTGATGCCTACCCCAGCAAACCCATTCATGTGGTGGTACCTTTTCCGGCCGGGGGGAGTGCAGACTTGGTTGCACGCATCTTGGCTAAACCCTTGGCTGAGAAACTCGGACAACCCGTCATCATTGACAACAAACCCGGAGCCGATGGCGCCTTGGCAGCCGAAGCCGTGGCCACAGCCGCGCCCGATGGCTACACCTTGTTCATGGCGACCTATGGGGCCATGTCGGCTGTACCTTCCCTGCACAAAGCACTTCACTATGACCCGATCAAAGACTTCACCCCGATCAGCATGGCGGGCAAGTTCTCCATGTTTTTGTTTGTTCACCCCAGCGTGGATGCGAACACGGTCCAGGAGTTCATCACCTATGAGCATACGCATGCAGGGGCGCTCAACTATGGGACAGGCAATGTCGCTTCCATCGTGATGGCCGCCGAAATGGCCTCGGATGCCAAGCTGCAGATGACGCAAGTGCCTTACAAAGGGGAAGTTCCTGCCATGAGCGATTTTGTTGCAGGACGTATTCAGATGATGTTTGCCACGCCAGCCAATGCCTTGCCTTTCGTCAAAGAAGGAAAACTCAAAGCATTGGCCGCCTTATCAGACAAGCGCAGTCCGCTGTTGCCTGAAACCCCTACCTGGCGTGAATCTGGGATGCCTGAGTTGACCACCATCCCTTGGGCGGGTGTTTTTGGTCCTGCCAAATTACCCAAAGACATGACGCAACGCTTGTCCATCGCCATCAATGCAGCTTTGCAGCGTGATGATGTGAATGCGGAGTTTGCAAAACTGGGGTTTGAAGCCTGGGGCTCATCCCCAGAAAAACTGGCAGCGTACTCAAAAAACCAGCTCAAAGTTTGGCATGCAGCCATTCAAAGTGCGGGTTTGAAAGCCGAGTAAGACGATGGCCCATTTGTTGATCGTTGAATTGCCCGGCGGCAACGACACGGATTTGATTCAAGCCGCTTTGGCTCGCGGTGACACGTTCACCTTCCTCACCGCAGATTTGGACTTTTACATGCAGCAGCCCGCTGTGGTGCCCTTGCTCACACAAGCCCGGACGTACATCGAAGTGCCAGGGTTTGATGCAACGTTACTCAAGCAGCGCGTGATGACAAGTCATGCGCAATGTCCTTTCGATGCAATTCTTTGTTTGCTCGATATTCGGTTGATTGAAACGGCCCAGATCGCCGAATGGCTGCAGCTGAAATACCTCAACCTTGCGTCTGCCGTGTTGTTGCGCGACAAATTCAATGTCCGCACACGTCTCAAGGCATATGGTATTTCACAGCCCAATTTTGCATTGGCCACTTCGAATGAAGAACTGCAGCAGGCGGTTGACCAGATCGGTTTGCCCGTGCTGATCAAGCCGGCCGATGGCTATGGGTCACAAAACGTGGTCGTGTTGCAAACCGAATTGGATTTGGACCCTTTCATGTCACCGCTGGACGACATGCTGCCTTCTCGTGCCGACTATGGCTTGGGCGTTAAAGCCAATGACCGTTTGTTGGTGGAGCAGTACATGCCAGGCATCGTCATTGGTTGCGATACCTTGACGCACAACGGTCAGCATCAATTACTGGGCATCAACGAAAAGATATTTTTTGAACCACCCTCATTTGCCATTCAGGGTGGATGTTTCACACCCAATCAAGGACAGTTCGAACTCATTGAGCGTTATGTGTTTGCATTGTTAGACGCCGTGGCATTTGATTGGGGTGCCACCCACATTGAGCTCATGCTCTCCAACGATGGCTTGCAATTGATTGAAATCAATCCGCGTTTGGTGGGCGCAAAGATTCCGCGTTTGATGAGCTACGCGCTGCATCGCTCAATTCACTCGGATTTGATCGATCTTCACCTGGGGCGCCCGATGGCACCGTATACGCAGACACAAGATGTGGCTGTCACGCGGTGGATGGTGTCAGACCGATCTGGCGTGTTGGACAAGGTCGAATGTCCCGCCACATCAGACCCACGGATTTGTGCGGTTGAGATTTTGAAAAATCCTGGGGATCACGTCCGTCAACCGATGGACAATGCAGACCGCATCGGCTATGTCATGACATGTGCCCCCAGTCGTTCAGACGCCGAGCGCTTGGCCGCTCAATTTGTAGCGGAGTCACACATCTGCTTTCTTTAAACCGTCATGAAATCTTCTGTCTTGGTGGTCGATGTCGACCGCTCAGAAACTTGGACCCGCTACCGCAATGGCTTGTGCGATACCTGTTCGGCCAACTGCTGCACCATGCCTGTGGAAGTGAAGATGCCAGACTTGGTTCGCCTGCAGCTGGTCGACCCGTTTGAGGCTGAACATGAAGAACCCAAACAAATTGCCAAACGTCTGAGTAAAGCAGGTTTGATTGAACATTTCAATTTCAAACACAGCATCTTCACCTTGGCGCGCCGTGCCAGCGGCGATTGCCAATTTCTGGATATCAAGACGCGTCGTTGCACCGTTTACGAGTTACGTCCAGCGACTTGTCGTTCACATCCCCAAGTAGGACCACGTCCTGGTTACTGTCCCTACGGTGTACTTAAATCAGCTTAAGACGCTCTGAAGAAGGCACAACACGAGTCAGACGCACGCCGTAGCGGTCGTTGACCAACACAATTTCGCCTTGCGCCACGACGGAGTTGTTGACCAACAAGTCCAGCGGTTCACCCGCAATGCGGTCAAGTTCGACCACGCTGCCTTGGGTCAGACGCATCAAGTCTTTGATCTTGATTTGCGCACGACCGACCTCGATCGACAAACTCACGACGATGTTTTGCAACACCTCCGGGTTGATGTTGCCGGGCATGGTCGGTTTGAAATCTTCCAGGCTGGGTTCCACATCTTCGATGGGGTGCTCTTCATGGACCGCCTCGGTGGCTTCAGCAGGTGCTGCAGTTTCGTCGGCTTCGGGGGTTGGATTTTCAGTGGTATCAGTCATGGTGTGATCCTGTCTCAAGGTTTGCCGTGGACGTGTTCGTGGTCAATTTGCACGGCCACTTGCGAGCCGCGTGTTCCAACGTTGACGTGAAAGGTGGGAACGCCGTTGGCGCTCATCAACGAGGTGTCGTCTTTTTTGAAGAACAGCAAATCGCCTTCTTGCAGATTGTTCAAATGGTGCAGGGTGGTTTTGATCTCACCCATGGTGACTTGCAACTCCAGCTTGGCATCGCCCACGGCGGCTGCCAAATCTTTGCGCCATTTGCGGTCGGACTCTTCGTTGCCTTCGCCGCTTTGCACGCGGCTGCTGAGCAATTCGCGTACAGGCTTCAAGGTGGCATAGGGGTAGACCAAGTCAATGAAGCCTTTGCCACCACTGGCCGTCGCGTCGGATTCGAAGCGGCTTAAAACCACCAAATCGTTTTCGTCTGCAATTTGTGCAAATTGGGGGTTGATCTCCGAGCTCACGTGTTCGCATTCCAAGGGCAGCAAGGGCCCCCAGGCTTCGGTCAGTGAGCGGAAAAACACTTCCAAAATGATTTTGATGATGCGTGACTCGGTGGGTGTGAACAAGCGACCAGAAGGCAATTCGCCCACGCCTTTGCCAAAACCACCGAAAAAGCTGTCGAGCGAACTGAACACCACATTGGGGTCGATGATGATCACCGAGTTCCCGCGCAAAGGATTCATCCGCACGATATTGACCGACAAGGGCGCTTTGAGGCCTTTGAGGTAATCACCAAACTTTAAGATTTGCACGCGCGTAGGGTTCACACGTGGGCTGGACCGAAGGACTTCCAGCAAGCCCAGACGGAACAAGCGGATGAAACGTTCGTTGATCATGTCGATCGACGAAACGTTCACCCCCAGGCTGCTGTCCTCGCTTGCCAGATCGTGCTTGCGCACCTGCATGCGGGTGTTAAAGCCAGTGTCGGTCTCGATCGAACCGTCGCGCACGCCTTCCGACAGCGCGGCCAGTTCTTCTTCCGAGAGCAGGTTAGATTTCATGGGGGCTCAACAGTTACTGCATCACAAACGAGGTGAAGAACACGTCTTCAATGCCACCGAAGTCTTCGTACTTCATCAGCATTTCGTTCATCACGACTTTGATTTTGGCGGCCAATTCGGTGCGGAAGTCAGACTTGGCCACATCGGCTTCGGTGCTTTGACGCATCACGTCCAAGACGGCGGAGCGGATGGCGAACTCGTGCTTTTTGACGTTGTCAAACACGCGTGAGTCGTAGTGCGTCATGATCGCGATTTGAACCACCATCACTTTTTTAGAGTTCGTGATGTTGGTCATGAACTCTTTGTCGATCTGCAAATAGGTGTTCTCAAAGCGTGTCGCTTCGGCTTCCTTCTTCACTTTGGCGGGGCCTTCAGGTGTTGCGTTGTGCGCGTCTGCGGCTTCCTTTTCGAGTTCGTCGACCTTTTCGTGGGCGGCGGCTTCGCTCTTATGTTCGAAGTAACCCGACAAATAGAGCGTGCCAAACACCACGGACCCGATCAAAACGATCAGGGACAACACGATGACCGCAATCAGAAGAATCGGTTTCTTCTTTTTCGGTTCGCCTTCGGCTTCTTCGGGGGCCGGTGCTGCTGCTTCTGCCATGTTGATTTCTCCTAAGTGTTCAGATTGTCATGCGTCATTCATGCATAAAGGTCAAGCAAGGACGCATTGGCCTTGTTGCGCGCAGCGACAGGGTTAGTGTCGTTGCTGGCGTTGACTTGCAGGGGTGAATTGTCCCCAACTTGCGGCTGTTTTGCAGAGCCGTGTGATGGGTTTTGTTGTTGCTGGCGGGTTTGGTTGCCGATTTGGACTTGACCCGCTTGAATGCCAAAGTTTTCAAGTGCATCGCGCAAGCGCTGGCTGCTGTTTTGCAGCAAGTCGCGGGTGAGCGGGTTGTCGGCGCGGAAAACCGCGTCCAATTTGCCGTCTTTCATTTCGAGTTGAATTTCGACCCCACCTAAGTTGGCAGGACGCAGACCAAATTTCATTTTCCATTCACCGTCGCTGAGCTGCTTGTGCATGCGTGCAGCCATTTCGGTGGCCAGCTTGTCGCTCAGTTGGTCGTACACCTCACTCATGTGAGTGGCCGAGGCGGCTTGCGTGCTGGCGTTGGGCGTAGCCGCATTGGCGGTGTTTTGTCGTGCCAAGGTTGGTGCAAATCCGCTGGGGTTGTTGTTGTCACCGGATTGGCCTTGAGAGGGGTTGCCACTTTCACCCGCATCGCTTTGGGCGAACGCCGAAGCCAGCGCATTGATTTCTGGCTCTTGTGCGGTACCGCCTAATAAGGACAACATGTCCAAGGTGCTGGGCGTTGTGCTGTTGGCCAGGGCGGAGGTGCCCACAGGCAAAACGGCTGGCGGTAAAACGGTGATTTGAATTTGTTGAATGGACGCCATCTCAGCTGCCGTCATGGGCTGCAGTGGAGCATTCATCGGTGTGCCGATTGGCGTCTTCAGTGCCGCTGTTGCATCGACGGTGCTGAGTGCAGAAGCCAGGGGACTTGTCACGTCTGCTTGGGGCAACGAGGCGGTCACAGATGATGCGCTGTTGGGCAGTGTGGCTTGAAGGCCAAACGGACTGCGTCCTTCTGTATGCGCTTGCAAGGCGCTCAAGAGTGCGTTGGGCGAACCGGAAGCATTGAACGCGTTGGTTGCCCCTGGGGTTTGTTGTGCCGTTGCGTCCACCGTGACAGGTGCCGTGGTGTTGGCATCCGTCGGTCCCATCAGCTTTTGAATCGCCGTTTCGTCCAAGCCCATCGCTTTGGCAAAAGCGGTCAGGCTTTCAGGGCTTGGCGCTTTACCTGGGTCGGTGATGATGCGCACTTGCGGGCTGAGCTCAATGGTGCGCAAGGTGTTGGTGGCGCCGCGTGACGAGGCTGTGGACGCGGAGTCTTTGGAGGGGGTTGCAGGACGCTGGGTTGTATGTTGCATCGTCCATGCAGGCTGCGCGTCTTCTGTGGCAGGTTTGGTGTTGGCTAAACGTGTGCGAGGACGTGGGGTTGCTGTGCTGCTGGCATCGCTGCGTTCATCGCGGGCCTGTCCTGGGGCATCGCGACGATCGGTTGCTGTTGGGTCAGCTGCGTGCGTATTTCTATCAGTGTTCTGTGGCTTGTCTTGGGCCAGTTGTGGATCGCGCTGTTGAGCCGATGCGCTGGCAGACGTGTCCTGTGCGGGCATGTGACTGGCTTCTTCTGCTTGACGTGCCACAGCGGCAAGATCTTGCCGCTGTGTGGCAGAAAGGCTTTGGAACTGTTGCACCATCAATTGCGCAAAGTCCAGTCCCAAACCTTGGCTGCTGGTCGCGCTTGCCCCCGCCGCAGGCCCTGTAGGGCTGGACGTGAGGCTTTTCGACACGCTGGGTGCCGGTGGCATTTGAAGGTAGCGAGACAGGTTCATGTGTGTTTCAAAACGAGTTGGCCCAGGAGTTAAGCAAGAACCGTGACAGGTCAGTTCT
>Ga0228703_1000831_pt1 | contig 20463 bp, 18 predicted proteins | sample McNCre217_Aug_MG_3_FD_178020 | JGI IMG/M metagenome (GOLD analysis project Ga0228703, IMG submission 178020) | Freshwater microbial communities from McNutts Creek, Athens, Georgia, United States - 29-17_Aug_MG | ecosystem: Environmental > Aquatic > Freshwater > Creek | place: USA: Georgia... | reverse complement strand
TTCCTCTACATAGGGGGCCTGGTCGAAAATGGTCACAACGGTAACGTCGGTTCCGAGTTTCGACTTAAGTTCAGCAATTTTGTCTTGAACAGCATGTGAAACTGCGACGGTGTTGCCCTCCTGGGTTTTGGTGATGGAAACCGAAAGTGCTTCCTTACCGTTGACTCGGGAGATTGTGGTGACCGGGGCAAAGTCGTAGGTTACTTTGGCAACGTCACCGATGGTGTAAACCTTGGGCGTTGTTGGTGCAACTACCGGTCCAAAAGGGGTGATGGTGGTCTTCATGAATGAAGAGGTTGCCGGAACCAGAGCAATCTTCTTCAGGGCTGCAAGGCTCTCAACCGGAGTTCCGATTTGGAGCGTGATTTCGCCTTGCGAATCGCGGATACTTCCAGCTGGCAATACAAAACCACTCTGCTGCAGCGCGGTAACGATTGACTGCTGGCTTAGACCGTTCTTAGCCAAAAGGGTGTTGTTTAGTTTGAGGTTTACGCGCTTAACCTTGACGCCAGCAACGGTTACGTCTCGAACACCGTTGATGTCGCCGAAAACTGTTGGGGCAACATCTTCAAGCACAGGGCCAAGTTTTTCGTTGTCGGCTGCGGTGATTCCAAGTGAAATGATTGGCACGCTGTCGAATGAACCGGCAACAACTTTAGGCTTAGCCGAAGAGGGAAGCGAAGACTGAACGGATGCGATTACAGCGTTCAGATTCTCTTTAACCTTGGCCGTGGTGGTGCCATAGTCAAATTCAACTCGCACGATGGAAAGGTTGTTTTGCGAGGTGGACGTGGTGTTTACCAATCCTTCTAGGGTTCGCACCTGGGCTTCTACTTTTTGACTCACCTGTTTATCGATTACCTCGGCCGAGGCCCCAGGGTAAGCGGTGATGATGGCCGCCTGCGGAGTTTCAAAGGAAGGCAACAGTTCTTGGCGCAAGGCACCAAGCTGAAGCATCCCAAATGCTGCGATGATGATGGTGGCCAAGGCCACTACTGAGCGGTTTGCGAGGCTGAGTCGCGCTAAACGATGCACTGTTACTCCTACTGTTTATCTCTCAAGACTAACCCTCCACCAGGGCGGTAAATTCCCTAACCGAAAATGGTTGGGAAGAAGTCTGTGACCTGGATTGTGAAGACAAACACCGCGATACCGCCTGCGATGTAGAGCCATTTTTTGTTTGCACGCTGCCAGAGTTTTTCTTCCTGTCTGGCGAACATTCCGATGATGGCAATCAAGATCACGGGCAGGGGAATCAGGATGAAAGATAGTTGACCATAAAGTTCTGACTTTCCGAGAAGCGAGTTCACAATCTGGCCGCTCCAAGACGAAATTAGGGTTGCAAACGCCAAAGCTCCCACGCCACCTGGAATCAGTTCGTGAATCCATTTCACGGTCGGAAGGTTCGGGAACACCATACCGATAAGGCTCGGCAAGAAAATCAGGAAGGTGCCAACCCAGAGGTGCCAACCAAAACCAACCATGCCGCCAATCATCAAAACCAGCACAGATGCTTTCAAAATCAAGGAAGCCCAAGGTTGCCAAAAAACCGTTTCCGGCACTTCAGTTGGGTTGATTCGGTCGAGCCTGTTGGGTGCGAGTTTGGCTGCAAGTTCCTCCAAGACAACTCTGCCCACAGCGAACGAAGCAACTAAGAAAGCGATAGGTTTCACATCCGCACTAACTGGGACGGTAGCTCCGGCAAATGCCGAAACCGAACCGACCAGACTCATAACTGTGAGAACCGAAATGAACCCAATAAGTGCCAAGTCGATTACTCGCTCCCAAGCGTCGTCCAGGTTTTCAATTGCGGGTCTACGAATTTTGCGGAAAGTGGTTGCCATAATGCTTGGCGCGAAACCCAAGATAAACATTGCAAGGAGGTAGCGAACGTCGGCGATTGTTGAAATGTGGTGCGTAATTATGGAAGTGATGACGAAGGCACCCATTGCGAGAATTCCAAACAGTGCGTCTAATGTGCCGAAAGCCATAATCGCTACGAGCAAACCGATTCGGCCACTGGTAGCCAGATTGTTTGCACCAGGATCAACAGCAGCAACTCCAAGCGTGAGCGCCGAAAGGTATCCCAATGCTACTGGAGAGCCGAGCAAAGCGCGAAGGTATGAGCCGTCGTTAAGAACTCGGCTCAGCACAGGGGAGTACTTAGCCGAAGTCTCGATCCAACGCACGAGAGGTTTATCGAGCCAGGTCATGAGAGGAAGTTGCCAAACCTTCAGGCGGTCTACAACTCCAGCACCTTCGGTAGCAAAATCATCATGCTCGGCTTCCAGGTTTCCATAGTCGCCGCCATCGCCACCATCTCCGTCGTCACTTTTTCCGTCGGTTGAGCTGCCATTGGACGACGAGGAAGACGATGACGAAGAACCGCCGGAGCGAGTTCCTGAAGAACCACCGCTCGATCGAGCGGAGCTGGATGAGCCACCTGCGGAAGATGCTGCGCCACCGGCTGCGGACGCTGCAGCGGCAGCACCGGCTGCTGCGGCTGAAACTAGGGCAACCGATGCAACCACCGAAGTCACCTGTTCAACCTGTGCCGCTGCGGCAGCCGGTGTAACGGTGGCCGCTGCGTCTATGCCCATTTTGGCGTAGAACTCCGGATCGTTCACCAAAGCTTCTGCAAGTTGAGCCTCGGTTGGTGCAACCTCGGAGATCTCTTCGAGCATCAAAGTTTCAGTGATCTGGAAATAGATAGCTTTTTCGAAAGTAGAGCCATCTGCCTTGGTTGAAGTTAGCGTGATGGAGTGCCAGCCGGGTTCAAGCCCGCCAGGAATTTTGGCTTTCTCAGAAACTGCACCGAGGTTATTCGTAGAACCTTTGGCGATCACCTGAGGGGTTGAACGTAGGACAACCTCGTAGGGAACGGAAATACCTAGCCCAGTGCCAGCGATGTCGATCGTTTTACCGGTTACCACGTCGCCGATTTTCGCAGCAACACCGATTTGCGTTTCAGCCCCCGCAACTGTTACCGAGATGGCTTTATAGCTGGCGCTACCAACAGAGTTAGTTGCTGAGATAACGAAATTGTAGTTACCACCGTTCGTAGTAACACCGCTGATTTCACCGGTCGTAGCATTCAAACTCAAGCCGTCTGGCAATGCTCCTGACGTTACCGAATAAATCGGGCTAGGGAAACCGGAGGCGCTAGCTTTTCCTGAAACCGAATCTCCCACATTGAGTGTGGCTGGAAAATCAACCTTCACAAAAACGGGTGCTTGCTGAACAGTAATTGAACCCGGCATGGTGAGAGCTCCAAGAGAATTTGAAGCTTCAATCGTGAACGCATAGACACCCGTGCTCGTTGGGGTTCCGGTAATGGCACCGGTTTCGGGGGAGAGCTTCAACCCGGGTGGCAGGCTGCCAGTCTTCACGACGTAGTTTGGAAGAGGGTATGCCGATACCGACACTCCGTCGGTGTAAGGCTTACCGAAATCGGCAGTGGCAACCATAACGTCGTCCACCTTGGTTGGAATCTGATTTACAACCAGTGAGAACAGGTTTGTGCTCGAAGTTCCAGCATCGTTCCCAGCGCGAACCTTGAAGTTGTAAAGGCCGCCGGAGCTTGGCTGCCCGGTGATTGCCCCGGTTGCAGTGTTGAGTTGCAAACCTGGTGGCAATGCGCCTTCCACCACTTCGTAAGTTGGGTTGGGGAAGCCCCCGTATTCAACGGCGTCGGCGTAATTTCTACCGACTTCGAGAAGTAAAGCCAAGGTGTCATCGATTGCGTATGGCGCCTGGGCTACTGAAACCGTTTTGGTTACGCTCACTGAAGACACTGCGTTGGTTGCTGTGATGGTGAAGGTGTAACTGTCTCCGGTAGTAGGGCGGCCGCTCAACACACCAGAAGTTTGATCAAGTTGCAAACCTGCAGGTAGTCGTCCGCTGTACGAATATGTTGGCGCAGGGTAACCGGTAGCGCCAAAGTCGAACGAAAAGTTGGAACCCTTGGTGATTCGGGTAGCGATTGAGGTGCTGGTAAAAGTTGGGGCTTTACGAACCACGAGGTTAGAACTCGCCGAAAGCGCGTTACCACTGTTGTTTACTGCTTTGACTCTAAATTGGTACGAGCCCGCCTCCGTGGGGGTGCCAGAAATTCTTCCCGTCTGAGAATTTAGAGTCAGCCCAGCCGGCAGGTCTCCAACCAAACTATAGGTAATCCCATTGCCAACCACGTTTGGTGTGAATGAGTATGAGTCACCAAAATCGATGGTTTGGCCATAATCACTACTTCCAGAAAATGTTGGGGCTGGCTCAATGTAAAAGGTGTAGGTATCAGAGTCTGTTGAATCAACGAAGTTGGTGCCGCGAAGTTTGAAGGTGTACGAGCCTCCGGTTGTAGCCGTGCCGCTTAGAGTTCCGTTTGATGAAACGCTCATTCCAGGGGGTAGCGTTCCGGTAGCTCTACTTACGGTCGGTGTTGGAAAGCCACCAAAAATAACGCGTCCAGAAAATTGATCACCAATCCAAAGTGTTTGGTTTTCAAGTGGGGACGTGAGCGAGGTGTTGGTTCCAACCGTGATCGACAGATTTCCGGAAATTGCACTAGACGTGGCACCTCCATCATTACCAGACGCACGTATGGCAAAGGTGTAGGTGCCCGAGGTTGTTGGGTTTCCAGTGAGCGAACCGTTGCTGCTGTTGAGCTCAATACCGGGCGGTAATTCTCCCGAGTAGAGGCTGTAGGAAACCGTACCTGTACCGCTAGCACCAACATTCGCCGAATAGTTGGCGCCCTGCGTGACTTGGGTGTCTATAGTGGTGTCGGTGAAACTCACCGCTTGATAGTTCGTAAGCGTAAACATGCTCGAAGGAACATAGGCTTCTCCGCTGAAGCTTGAATTATTGGCATAGCTCAAAGACGACGATTCGCCACCACCGTGTTCGAAAAACCAACCATCAATTACTTTGTATTCGCCGGCCGCAAAAGTTACTCCGTTGCCCGTTCCTGTTCCGTAACCCCAGGAAGGAGTTCCTCGCAAAATCCAAGAGTCGACAACCACCGTATTGCCAACCTTGAACCAAATGCCGTCGTCGGAGTAGCCGCGAAACCAAAGGGTTTGAGCAGTAGCCGAGTAAAGATAACCGTGATAGTGAACCAGGATGTAATCCGATCCACAGCCGGCAAAACTACCTCCGGTGAATCGAACCTCGCTAAGGGTTGTTGTAGTGCAGTAATTTGCATACGAGGCTACCGCCGAAGGGTTATCCATCGGGCGATAGCCGGTGCTACTGGTGTAGTTGTTGTAGACCTTGGCTTCGATGCCATAACTGATCGCTGCAGCCGAAGGTTTCGCCACCCAAATTGTGAAGAAAACTATGGAGATTATGGCGAAAATCGCCGAGAGCTTTTGCAACCCTCGTGCGTTATTCTTGAAGCCAGTTATCTGCATTGCCCCTCGGATGGTTTGAATCTAAGGTTATTTGCGGACAACCTTTAGAAATCTAACTTTGTTCGGTTAAACGAATATTCTAAATTTAGTCGAATTTGGCTAGAGAGACGCATGTACGAACTGCTTTATCGCCTACTGCCTGGTGGCCGCGTTGCCAAGGTAATCCAGCTCATCTTGTTGGCTGGAGTCGTCTTAGCACTGCTCATTTTTGTGATCTTTCCGATGGTTGACAGCTTGATCCCGCAGGAGCCAGCAATCAATGAGTAGACACGCGTCCAGGCGCACCACCAGCTGGCTTACCGTTCTGGGAGAACTGCTCATTACCGCTGGCGTTGTGCTGCTTCTCTACGTTGGTTGGCAGCTGTTCATCAATGACCCTGTGGTAGGTAATCAGCAGCAGTTGCAAGCCGAACACTTCAAGCCATCAACCAGTAGTACCAAGCCTGAATTTGAGAAGATTTCAAACAAATTGGCACAGGGTAAAGTCTTCGGGAAAATTTACGTGCCTCGTTTTGAGGCAAAGTATGTTCGCCTCATCGGACAAGGTACTTTCCAAAACGTAACTTTGAACAAAATCGGTCCTGGTCACTACTTATCCAGTCAGTGGCCTGGTGAGGTTGGCAACTTCGCCGTTGCCGCACACCGCACTAGCCACGGGGCACCATTCAACAAGATTGATACTTTGCAGCCAGGTGACGAAGTTTTCATAGAAACCAACGACTCCTGGTTCACTTACGAATACCGCCAAACGGCGATAGTTGATCCAACCGACGTCGGGGTCATCTCCAAGATCCCAAAGGGTATGACCGGAGCTCACTCCGGTGGAAAGTACATGACCATGACCAGCTGCCACCCAAAGTGGAGCAACAAGCAGCGAATCATCGTGTGGTTGGAATTGGTAGATGAGCAGCCACACTCCAGCGGAATGCCACTGGCTTTGAGGAAGGCTCAAGAAGGTGAATAACACCGATCCTCTAGGCATCCACGCTGGGCAGTACCAAAACAACTACACGGAAGCCGAAACCAAGCAGTTCACCGTAGAGTTCGGCGAGATCACGACATCGTTCGCCGAAGCAATGCATGAGGGTATAAACCCAGCCGACCCTAAGGTTCAGGAGCTGGTTAACCGCCACTACGCGTTCGTTAGCAAGTTTTGGAAACCAACCAAAGAGGCATACAAGAGCCTAGCCATGAGTTACATTTTGCCTAGCCCCTACAAAGACAGCTATGAGTCTGTAGCCGTAGGCTTGGGCAAGTACCACTACGACGCAATCCTGATTTGGGCGGAGAAAAACCTATGAGCGAATTACCAGCATGTCCGAAATGCCAAAGCCCTTACACCTACGAAATGGGTTCGTTACTGGTTTGCCCCGAATGTGCAAACGAGTGGACCATTGAGGCTGAGCCTGCAGAGGAAACCAGAGTAATCAAGGACGCCGTTGGCAATGTGCTTGAAGACGGAGACACAGTAACCATCATTAAAGACCTAAAAGTTAAAGGTTCGTCAACCTCAATCAAAGTTGGCACAAAGGTTCGCAATATTCGCCTGGTCAATGGCCCAGACGGGCACGACATTGACGCCAAGGTAGACGGCTTTGGTGCTATGAACCTAAAGTCAAGCGTTGTAAAGAAGGTTCTTTAGTTCTTAGGTTGGTCGCTTAGTAGCTCAGGGTGCATCGGTTGAGTTTCAGGTAGCCCAAGAGTAATTCGCTCGAGATGTGAATCAGTAAGCGTGATCGAAATTCCGTTGATTGCATCCAAAGCGCTTTCAACCCTGCTGACACCTGGCATAACTAGGATCTGCTTCGACAAGGATTTGAGCCAGGCAACCGCAACAGCATAGGCGGATACCCCAAGCTCCTCGCCAATCTCTTTCAGAATTGGAACCGACTCTACCCCCTTCATCGGTGACCAAGGCAAATAATTTATTCCGAACTCTTCACAAACTTCCAGAACATCCAATTCCTGCCGGTAAACCGGGCTCAATTGGTTTTGCACCGAAAAGATTGGCCCAACCACTTCAATCGCGCGACGAAGCTGTTTGGCGCTGTAGTTGCTAACACCAAGTTCCTTAAAGATTCCGCGTTGCTTCATACCAACTAAAGACTCGAGTTGTGCTTCAAAAGGTAACTTTGGATCCAGTCGGTGATGTTGCCAGACATCCAAAACGGAAACGCCTAAACGCCCAGCCGACGCTTCAGCGGCGCGAAGAAGGTAATCGAGAGAGGCATTTCTACTCCAAACCTCACCTGGGCCGCGGGTAATACCACCCTTGGTCGCTACCACCAAACCAGTTTTATCGCCCTGATAGGTTCGCATTGCCTCGGCTATCAACTTCTCGTTGTGACCAAACTCATTCCATGCGGGAGCATAAATGTCTGCGGTATCAAAGAACCGGACACCTGAATCCAACGCGGTATGCAGCGCCTGAATCGTAGTTTCATAGTTCTCTGGTGTCGGCTCAAAAGAAGCCTTCATGCAACCAAAACCGATGGGTAGTTCAAAATCCATAACCCAAGCATAGAGCTGTGGGTTAAACTTGCTAGGTCAGCCCTCGTAGCTCAGTGGATAGAGCAAGAGCCTTCTAATCTCTTGGTCGCAGGTTCGATTCCTGCCGGGGGCGCTTCTTATTTTTCGTCGCGAGTAAGTTTTTGAGCAAAATAAAGCGGGATTACTGAGATAAGCACGGTTGTAACAGCCACTACGTCTACCACTGGGGCTTTTCCCGGGCGGAACATATTGTTCAGGATCCAGATGGGAAGAGTCTCAACGCCCGAGCCAGCCGTGAATGTGGTGACGATGATTTCGTCGAAGCTTAGGGCGAAAGCTAGAAGGCCACCGGCAATGAGCGATGACTTAATTTGGGGGAGGGTTACTCGCATGAAGGTGGTAAACACGCCGGCTCCCAAGTCTGCTGATGCATCCTCAAGGTTTCGGTTGGTGCGAGAAAGCCTAGCCAGAACATTGTTGTAGACGGTTACAACGCAGAAAGTTGCGTGGGCAACAATGATGGTGGCCATACTTAGTTGCATACCTAGAACAGTTCGGAACGCATTGTTGAGAGCCAAACCGGTCACGATGCCAGGTAGGGCAATAGGAAGGATCACCATCAAACCGATGCTGTTTTTGCCGAAGAACTCATAGCGACTCAATGCAATAGCTAGAAGAGTTCCCAGAACAATGGCGATAAGCGACGCTGCCAAGGCCACAGTGACGCTTGTGCCTAACGCTGCCATTAGCCCTGCAGATCCGAAAGCCTTTTGCCACCAATCCAAAGTGAAGCCGGTTGGTGGCCAATCCATGTTCATCGACGTGTTGAACGAGTTGATCACAACGATTGCCAGGGGAAGATAAACCAATGCCATCACAAAACTGGAAATGGCTCCGAGGACTATGGCGGCGGCTTTGCTGATGCGCATTAGAGGTTATTCAGAGCTCCTGTGCGTCGAACAGCCCCAAGGTAGGCGAACATGATTCCAATAGGGATGAGTGCGAGAGCTGCAGCCATAGGAAGGTTATTTGCTGTACCAACATTTGTGTAAATCAGGTTGCCGAGCATTTGAGATGCGCCACCAACAATGTTTACGGTGATGTAGTCGCCGAGTGTAAGCGAGAAAGCGAAAATTGAGCCTGCGATAATGCTCGGTAAAACAATCGGGAAGATCACTCTGCGAACCGTAGTAAATGTGTTTGCGCCTAAATCGCTGGAGGCTTCCAGGAGGTTTCCCGGAACTTTCTCAAGTCCGGCATAAAATGGGAGAATCACATAGGGGAGCCACATATAACCAAGTGTTATGGCGGCACCAAGAATTGAGTAGCCCGGTGTTTTTACGCCAAAAGGTTCCAAAATCCATTGAAGGATACCGGTGTTCGAGAGCACAGAACGCCATGCGTAGGCTTTGACCAAGTAACTTGCCCACAGCGGCAAGAGTACCGAAATCGCTAGAAGGTTACGAAGTTTAGGGCCAGCCACTTTCGACATGAAAAAAGCGATTGGCAGTGCAAGTATTACGTCGATTACGGTAACGGCAAGTGCAATTCCAACAGTTCTAAAAGTGACCGTTGTGTAGAGAGAATCGGTAAACAACGAAACAATGTTGTCTACATTCCAAACAACTTTGGTGTTTCCAGTGAATTCATCAACTGTCCAGAAGGCAGTGATGAGCAGCATAAGTAACGCTGCAATGTAAACCAAGCCAAGCCAGAAAACTGGTGCGGCAAGGAGTAGTCGAAGTCGAACTTTCGCGTGCTGATAAAGGTAACTAGAAATTCGGCGTGCGGTAGTACCCGAAGTAGGTACTACCGCAGTCGCCGAATTCTTGAGCATTTAGGTGTTAACCCTTAATCTCTTGCCAGGCCTTGGTCCAAGCAGCGTAGTCGGTGCACTTCACATCTGTGCGACCGTCTAGGCACTTGCTGATTGGAGTGGTCCAGTAGTAGATCTTGGCTGCGTAGTCTGCGTCGCCAGCGTGGTAGGTCTCGCAGAATCCCTTAGAAGCGTACTGGCAGGCATCCTGAGTTACCGGGGCTTCACCAAAGTACTCGGTTGCCTGAGCGTTTGCCTTAGGGCTGTCGATGTAGTCAAGCCACTTGTACGCACAGTTGACGTGCTTAGTGGTTGAAGAAACCATCCATGAGTCAGACCATCCGGTAGCACCCTCTGTTGGAAGGATTGCCTCGGTGTTTGACTTGGCAGACATCGAGTTCTTGATTACCTGCCAGGTGGTTCCAACAACCGAGTTGCCAGTTTCGAACGACTGAATCGACTTTAGGTAGTCGCTCCAATATTCACCCACGTTTTCGCGTTGAGCCTTGAGAAGGTCAACAGCTGCTGCTAATTGATCTTTATCAAGTGCATATGGGTCTTTGATTCCTAGTTCAGGCTTGTGAGCCATTAGGTACACAGCTGCATCTGCGATGTAAATAGGTGAGTCGTAGGCGGTTACTTTGCCTTTGTATGCCGAAGCCTTGTCGAACACAACATCCCACGAAGTTGGTGCCGGAGTAACGACCTTGGTGTTGTACATCAAAAGGTTGGCGCCATAGCCGTGAGGCACACCGTAGGTCTTTCCATCAACCGTATTCCAGTCACGGTTTTTAAGGAAGTCGTAGACACCCGCGTAGCTAGGAATAAGGTCGGTGTTTAGTGGCTGAACATAGCCACCAGCAATAAGACGAAGCGTTGCGTCACCGGAAGCCGCAATTGCGTCATACTCACCGGTTTTGAACAGGCTTAGAGCCTCATCGCTTGTTCCATAGGGCTTGAAAGTCACCTGGCAACCGCTATCCTTTTCGAACTGGCTTACCCAGTCATAAGCCGGGTCGTTGCTGCCATCCTCGGCATAGCCTGGCCAACCCAGAAGCGTTAGAGTTCCTTCAGACTTACCCAGTTTGTCGAGCATGGTTCCACCGGTGTTGTTGGTTCCCGCGGCAGAACAGCCTGCGAGAGCCAATGAGGTTGCTGCAGCTAGAGCCAGCACCTTTGCTAATTTCAGCTTCACTTTTTCTCCTTTAGTTGAGTTCAACCAGGTCGGTTTTACTCATGTTTACCTTCACCGCCGCATCGCGTCGGTAAGCCTTTGCCTTGTCATCACTGGCTGAAACCTCAGCAACAATCTGATGCCCAGAAACCTCGATGATGAACCTGACGGTTGATCCTAGATAGATGATTTCTTGAACTCGGCCATCCAAACCCTTAGCTCCCAGTTCAATCTGCTCCGGACGAATCATTACCTTTTTGTCGATACCAAACAGTTCATTCGCCACATTTGATTCGAAAACATTCGCGGTACCAACGAAACGGGCAACAAACTCGGTTGCTGGTTTCTCGTAAAGTTCAACCGGCGTTCCAATTTGCTCGATTTTGCCTTTGTTAAAAATTGCGATGCGGTCTGAAAGTGTGAGTGCTTCGTCCTGGTCGTGGGTAACAAAAATGAAGGTAATCCCTAAATCTCGTTGAAGTTGCTTGAGCTCAATTTGCATCTTTTCGCGAAGCTTCAAATCGAGTGCACCTAGAGGCTCATCCAGTAGCAAGATTTTTGGTTCCACAACTATTGCGCGGGCTAGGGCAACGCGTTGACGCTGGCCACCTGAAAGTTGAGAAGGCATGCGATCGGCAAATTCGGCTAGGTGAACCTTCGCAAGAGCTGCAATCGCTTTTTCTCGACGTTCTAACTTTCCAATCTTTCGAACGCGCAAGCCGTATTCGACATTGTCGATAACCGAAAGGTGAGGGAAAAGCGCGTAATCCTGAAAAACCGTATTCACATCACGGTCAAATGGGGCCTTGGTGGTTACATCGTCGCCGTATAGGTAAATCTGGCCTGACGTGGGAAGCTCGAAGCCAGCGATCATCCTTAGAACCGTGGTTTTGCCTGAACCAGATGGGCCGAGCATAGAGAAAAATTCGCCAGGCTGAATTTCCAGGTCGAGGTTATCGACCGCAGTGAAATTGCCGAATCGTTTGGTTACACCACGTATGGAAATAGCCAATTTTGAGACCTCGCTGTCGTTTCTTCCTTCATCCTATACAAAAGGTTTCTTGGCTTCGTGGCAGAATTAACAACAATATCCTCTGTGTTCGGGCAGTAGTCGAAACGAAGTTGTTTCGACGGGGGACCCAGAGTTGGAGAATTTCCATGATTGATCGCAATCGTTTAGCAGAACTTTTTACCCGCGAACAGGCTTTGTTCTTGGAGAGAAATCCTAAGTCGAAGGCGGCGTACGAGGCAGCCGATAACCTTTTCGGTCGGGTGCCAATGACCTGGATGAATAAAAAGGCTGGCGGTTTTCCGATTTATTTCGACCGCGCTTCTGGTAATCGAATCTGGGACATTGACGGACACGAGTACATCGATTTTGCACTTGGTGACACCGGGGCGATGGCCGGTCACTCTCACCCTGTGGTAGTTGAGGCCATAAAGAACCGCGTTGAAACACTCGGTGGTATGACAACTATGCTGCCAACAGAAGATGCTCAGTGGGTGGCAAAGAACCTAACCGAGCGTTTTGGTATGGCCAAGTGGAGTTTTTCTCTAACTGCAACCGACGCCAACCGCTGGGCTATTCGTCTAGTTCGAGCTATCACCGGTAAGCCAAAGATTCTGTTCAATGCCTACTGCTACCACGGTTCTGTAGACGAAGCGCTCATCGTGGTTGGTCCAGATGGCGAGGGTATGAGCCGACCTGGAAATGTTGGTTCACCAGTTGATGTAACGGAAACTTCTCGAGTAGCCGAATTCAACGACCTTGAAGGGCTTGAACGCCAGTTGAAAAATGGCGATGTTGCTGCCGTACTTATGGAGCCTGCGCTAACCAACATTGGCATCGTCTTGCCTGAACCTGGTTACCTTGCGGGTGTTCGCGAGCTCACACGCAAATACGATGCGCTATTGATAATCGACGAAACTCACACCTTCTCCGCTGGTTGGGGTGGCATGACCATGCGCGACAATCTGGAGCCAGACGTTTTCGTAATTGGTAAGGCGATTGCCGGGGGTATTCCAACTGGAACCTATGGTCTTTCCGAGTCTTTTGCGGCACGAGTGCTAGAGCGAACCGACCTCGACCTAGTAGACATGGGTGGCGTTGGCGGAACGCTTGCAGGTAACCCGCTCTCTGTTGCTGCGATGCGTGCAACCTTGGAAAACGTTCTCACCAAAGAGAACTTCGCAGCCATGATCGATCTGGCCACATACTTCACTGATGGAGTGAATGCTCTGTTTGAGAAGTATGACCTACCTTGGTCGATTAACCAGCTTGGTGCTCGTGCCGAGTACCGATTTGCGAAGCCATATCCAATCACCGGCACCGCTGCCTACCATTCGGCTGATGCTGAACTTGAAGACTTCCTTCACCTTTACCTAGCAAACCGCGGCATCCTGCTGACACCATTCCACAACATGGCGTTGATGTGCCCTACAACCACAAAGGACGACGTCGACCGTCATAATGCGGTGTTTGAAGAGGCCATCAGGGAACTTGCCCTGTAATCTTCTATAAACAATCGTATTTGCGAACGTAGGACGAAGATTGCGTAAAAAACTCACCGCTGCACTGGTTTTGGCTTTATCTTTAGCAAGTTCGGTGCCAGCGTTTGCGGCCGTAACGGTAACCGCGCCACTCAATTCGGCTAACTCTGTGGATACCGGTTGGACACTTGACGGTCGGACGATTCCATCTATGGTTTTGCGAGGCAGCGACAGCCCTAAATACGCTCTGCAACTAACGAATGATCAGGGCAGTGAAGTTGGCTTCGCACAGTACAACCGAGTTTTGAACATCCAAGAAGGCTTGGACGTCACATTCAAATTCGCTCAGTGGGGTGGCGAGGGAGATGCCGATGGTTTGGTGTTCTTCGTAAAGGATGCTGCCGATACTCTCAACGGTTATGGTGGCGTAGGCGGAGCACAGGGGTATGTGCCGGGTGATGACATGGGTGTGACTGGAGCGTTACTTGGCGTATCTTTTGATGCCTATGGAGGATTTGGTGACTGGCAAGATTCGAGCGGGTGCCCAATTTCGGCGGATGACAGCGACTCGGACATGATTTGGGTCCGTGGCGGAACCACTGATAACCGCTCAGGCTATTGTCTGTTGTCCCAAGGATATTTCGTTAATTCGCACGGCTTACCTCAGATTGCTGACTCGTACCAAACTCGTGAAGCTGCTACAAGAACAGCCAGGATCGTTATCGACTCACTATCTGCAAGCAACCCGCATGTGAAGGTTTACTATGAGGGCACCTTGGCCCAAGACGTGGCATTGCCAACCCAAATGCTTACCAAGCCAAACGTGAAGATTGGCTTTACTGCTGCCAGCGGTGGTTCTACAAACTTTCACGAAGTTTGGGGACTTGGCGATACGGCATCTTTGGCCAACACCGGAAGCAACTGGCAAGACTATTTCTGGTTGCTTAGCCTAGGTCTAGGTGCAATCTTCGCTGGGAGCGGAATTCGTAGAATCGTAAAGAACTCTAACTAGTTCAAACCCAAAGAGGCGATTGAAGTCTTCAAAGCGTCTGCAGATGCGATGAACTTCGTAAGCTCATTTGCACTCATTTCCATCGGAATGGTTTTGAATGCACCCTGGCGATTGACAATAGTTGGAACACTGAGTGCAACATCACTCACGCCGAGATAGTTTTCCAAGACTGAAGAAACTGGTAGCACAACTGATTCATCGCGGAGAATGGCTTCGACGATTCTGGCCGCGCTGAGTCCGATTGCGTAGTTGGTTGCGCCTTTACCTTCGATGACTTTGTAGGCAGCGTTTTTAACATTGGAGGCAATTTCGTCGAGTTCATCCAGATTAAGGGGAGCGTGGTTTCCAACCCGCCATTCAGATAGTTTGACTGGACCAATTCTGGCTTCCGACCATAGGGGGAATTCGCTATCGCCGTGTTCACCAACAATCATCGCGTGAACAGATTCGGTGCTCACACCAACTTTTTCGGCCAGTTGCCAGCGAAGTCTGCTGGAATCAAGCACGGTTCCAGAAGAGAAGACTCGGTTTGACGGCAAGCCCGAAATTTGCACCGCGGCGTAGGCCAAAACATCGCATGGGTTGGTAACCAGAAGGAAAATGGCATCAGGGGCAAGACGCACTAGATCTGGCATCAGTTTTTTCAAAATCGAAACATTTGTAGTGGCTAAGTCGAGTCGAGTTTGCCCCGGTTCCTGTTTCGCACCAGCGGTGATAACCACTACATCTGAGTTGCGCACAACCTCGATGTCGTTGCCGCCGTAAATTCGGGAAGGGTTCGTGAACTGGGAACCGTGAGCTAGATCTAAAACCTCTGCCTCAACTTTTGCCTGATTTACGTCAAAAAGCGCGATTTCTCCAGCAATCTTTTTGATAAGCAGGGCGTACGCCGTGGCAGTGCCCACAGCGCCCGCGCCAACGATTGTTACTTTCGACCGAGAGTTCATGACTCCAGTCTAAGTTTTCATTTTTACTAGTGCTTGTGTTTGGTCATCATGAAGATTTTTAGGTTTAAAGCAAGGAACCGGTAGAACTGGAAAAATAGGTTGCGCTCTCTGCGTCCTTCTTTGCCGTCCATCATCGTCTGATCGTTCATGATTTACTCCGGAATCTGTGACCAGCCAGGACGAGCCTTGGCCTTATAGATAAACATGGTGTGTAGGAGTCGCTTTAGCCAGTGACCGGCTAAGCCAACTTCTCCTGCGGTGATGACAGTGTCGCGACCTGTGGAGGGGTATTTTTCAAAGTCGGGAACTATTGGGCCCATGGTGATTGTCGCCGCAGATCCATCCAACATTCCGTTTCCGATTGAGGCAATGCAGGCTGCGCCCATGTCGGCCATCGAGGCGGTTTTTGCAGGCTGTTGGTTACCGTTCTTGATTCGGTCTGCGATGGTTTCTGCAGCAATTCGCCCCTGAACGCCTGATGGCATTCCGGTGCGTGGGGGAGCTGGTGCAATAACCGCCCCGTTTGGGCTCTTTCTTGGTTTAGAAATTCCGTGTGGCGGAGCAAATGCAATTCCAACTGCAAAGACGTTTGGATAGGCGGGGCTTTCATAAGTCTTTGGCCAGTCGGATGCAACCCACTCTTCGTAAGGCTTTCCGCTGTAATCAGCATCAACCTTCATGAAGCCGTTAGGTGCGAAAACCTTCTCTGAGATGTCGTTACCTGCCTTATCGACAGCGTTCATCGAGACACCGCGGAATGGCGGAAGGAGCATCGCGAAGTCGAAGGTTTGGCTTCCAGAGGTTCCATCAACCTGTTCAAAGTGAGCTACGCCAGGTTCAACTTTGGTAACGTGTGCCGCCATGATTGTCTTGATGCCGTGCTTGGAAAATAAGCCATTCATCCAATCTTCGCTAGAAAACTGTTGCTGCTTTTTTTCAAAGGTCATTCCGCCAACACCGAAATCGCCCAATTCGTTCTCGTTGGTGATGTAGATGACCTCCGCTAGATCACGCACACCTGCGCGTCGTAGCTCATGATCAACATTGAAAATGTATTCGAAGGCGGCACCTTCACAGGTGCAGGTGCCGTGTCCCATTCCGATTAGTAGTGTTTGACGTTTTCCGGTCTTCAGTACTTCAATCGTGGACTTTAGTTTCTTCGCGGCTGCATCCGCGTGAGAGTAGGTGCAAACCGATTCGGTGAATCCGTCGGGGCCGAGGCCAGGAGTTAGGTCGAATCGAAGTTGAGGCCCAGTTGCGTTGATTAGATAGTCGTAGCGAAGTAGTTCAGTTGTACCCGATTTCTCGCCTGTCGTGTACTGGACGGTTACCGCGCCTTGATTTGATTCGCCATCACCTTCGGGATGAATGGTCACAGCTTTCGCCTGCAACAGATTCACTTTCTTGCGCTTGTAAACAGGTGCAAGCGGGAAGATTACTTGCTTTTTGGTCATTCGCCCTACGCCAACCCAGATGTTGGATGGAATCCAGTTCCAATTTGAGTTTGGGGTTACTACTGTAATTTCGTGCTTGTTTCCAAGCATTCTCTTGGCATGCATCGCTGCAGTGTGTCCTGCAACGCCAGCTCCTAGAATTAGCACCTTTGCCATTTTTCAGCTTTCACTAAGTGTGATTTCAGTATACCCCTAGGGGTATTAGTTTCAAGCTGGTTGTTGCTGAGTGATGCAGTGAATTCCTCCGCCTCGAGCAAATAGATCTCTGGCATCAACAAGCACGATTTCTCTTCCCGGATAGGCGTCTTCCAAAATACTCTTGGCAACTTCATCATTTTCGTCATTGAAAGCACAGAGGATTACGCCTCCATTGACGATGTAGTGGTTGATATAGCTGTAGTCAACCGGGCCTTCATCATCGTGAAGAATTTTAGGTGCGGGCACAGGTATAAGTTTGAAGCTCGTCTGCTCTTCCAAAGTTTTACGAACTTCTGCAGAAATCTCGAAATCTGGATGTTGCGGGTTCTGTTGATCGTGATACAGGATGGTATTTTCGTCGGCGAAACAGGCCACAATATCGATGTGGCCTCGGGTTCCAAACTCGTCGTAGTCGCGGGTTAGCCCGCGTTTGATCCAGATGGCTTGATTAGTTCCAAGCAGTTTTTGAAACTCAGCCTCAACTTCTTGCTTGGACCAGCTCTCGTTACGCCCTTCACCTAGCTGAACGGTTTCGGTGAGCAGAATGACACCCTTGCCATTGACATGGATGCCGCCACCCTCATTGATTAGGGGAGAGTCAATGCGTTCCGTCTTCGAAATGCTGGCGATTTCTGTGGCAACCCGATCGTCGAAATTCCAGGTTGCCCAGCTTTGAGCACCCCAACCGTTAAACACCCAGTTAACCGCTTTGTTTGTGTCGCCATCCTTAACAAAAGTTGGCCCAATGTCGCGCATCCAGGCGTCGTTGAGCGGCACTTCAAAAAGCTCAATTCGAGGGTCGAGAAAGTCTTTTGCGATGGCAAGGTCGCCGGGATTCACCAACATGGTTACTGGCTCAAAGCGAACCACCGCATTGGCAACATTTGCCCAGGTCTGACGAGCTCGAGTGGCGTCTTGCTCGGTTTCACCAAGTGTGTAGCCGTTTGATGGCCAAGCCATCCAAGTGCGTTCGTGGTTTTCCCACTCTGCTGGCATGTGCATGGTTACTCCATCGAATCGAGAATCTCATTGATGAGATCCTCGCTGGTTAGCGGATTGACAATGGCGAATCGGGCATTCGGGCGTCCATTGTGAGAGCTAGGAACAACGAAGGCAATGTTTTCAGCCAGCAGATGTTTCGACCACTCTTCGTATTGTTCAAGCGACCAACCAACTCTTTCAAAAACCACAACGGAAAGTTCTGGCTCACGCACGAGTTCTAGATACTCGCGCATCTTCACCTGGTTACGCGCGTAGTGCGCGATCTCAATGTTTTTCGAAACGGCATCACGATAAGCTTTGATGCCGTGAGTGGCAAGAGAGAACCAAAGCGGTAAACCTCGAGGGCGTCGAGTTAGGTTAATTGCGTAATCGCTTGGATTGAAGTCTCCGCTGCTTGTGAGTGTGTCTAGATATTCACCGTGCTGAGTGTGGGCAATTCTGGCGATTTCAGGGTTTCGGTACACCAGAGCGCAGGCGTCGAAAGGTGCGAACAGCCATTTGTGCGGGTCTACGATAAATGAATCGGCATGCTCTAAGCCTTTGAAAAGAGGACGCGTGTAGTGCGAAAGCATGCCGGCAAGACCGTATGCGCCATCCACGTGGAACCAGACATCGAGCTCTTTCGCCACTTCAGCTACTTCGTCTAATTTGTCGACGATTCCAAAGTTTGTGGTTCCGCCGGTGGCCACAATCGCAAATAGGCCGTCAACATTACCTTTAAGGGTTTCGCGAAGTGCATCGCCGGTAAGTTTTCCGTTGTCGTCAACTGGAACTTTCACCAGGTCGACATCCATTACTGCCGCCGCTGTCTTGATTGACGAATGCGCCTCAGCGCTGCAGGCAACTTTCCAACGAGTGGCTGTTTTACCAGAACGTCGAGCGTGATCTCGTGCAGCCACCAAAGCGCTCAAATTGCCGAGCGTACCACCTTGAACGAAAATACCGCCAGAGGATTCAGGCAAACCAGCTTCTTTGGCAAGCCAAGCCAGAACCTGATTTTCGGCATAAACAGCGCCAGCGCCTTCCATCCATGAGCCACCGTAAATACCAGACGCAGAAACCACCAGGTCAAAAAGCTTCGATGCCTCGGTAGGGGCGCAAGGAATGAACGAGAGGTAACCGGGGTGGTCGGTAGATATGGTTGCAGGAGCCAAAACATTCTCAAAAACTTCTAGCGCCTTGGAACCTAATCCGGCTTCGGTTATGGTTTGGCCGGCGGCCTGCCATAGGTTTTCCGGGGTCTCAGTATTGTCCAGCGGAGGAGGGCTGTAGTTCATACGTTGGTTGGCGTATTCAAAAACTTTGCTTCTTAATTCCGCGGTGGCGTCGTTGACCCTGTGCATTGTTCCAGCCTAATTCTTTGGCGTGCCCGACCAAACGGATTTTGGCGGAATTATTCGTCGAAGGTTTGCATTATTTGCGATATGGACATTTCAAACATTGAGTTACAAACAATCAATGGCAACAAAGTCACATTTGGTGAGCTTGCCGGAAAAGTGACCATGGTTGTAAACGTGGCTTCTAAATGCGGTTTAACTCCGCAATACGAGGCTTTGGAAGAGCTGTATAAGCGTTACCAAGCCAAAGGGTTTAGGGTCATAGGATTACCCTCCAACACGTTTCTGCAGGAACTTGGCAAAGCAGAAGAGATTGACTCATTCTGCAAACTCAACTACGGGGTTACCTTCCCGCTTACCGAAAAGGTGCACGTGAACGGCCCTCGACGCCACAAACTCTACAAAGCTCTAGTAAAAACTCAGGATGAAGCCGGGTTGGCTGGCCCAATCATGTGGAACTTCGAGAAGTTCCTGATCCTGCCAAATGGTGAAGTGAAACGTTTTCGGCCAACGACGAAGCCCGACGATCCGAAGATCACCGGGCTCATCGAAGCAAACCTCTAAGGCTTAAGCCAGTTCGAACTGTCCGCCCTCAATTTGACCCTGTTTGCGGTAGAGGTCGAGTTTGGTTCGGGTGTCTTGGATGTCTAGGTTGCGCATGGTTAGCTGACCAATACGGTCGGTTGGGCCAAACGCTGCATCCTCGGTGCGTTCCATCGAAAGCTTCTCAGGGTGGTAGCTGAAGCCTTCACCGCGAGTGTCCATGATGGTGTAATCATCACCGCGACGAAGGCGCAAGGTAACTGAACCGTTCACTGCCGAAGCAACCCACTTCGTTAGAGATTCGCGAAGCATCAAAGTTTGTGGGTCTAACCAACGGCCTTCATACAGCAGGCGGCCCATTCGGCGACCTTCCGCGTGGTAGTTAGCAATTGTGTCTTCGTTGTGGATGGCGCTTAGTAGTCGCTCGTAGGCTGCAAAAATCAAAGCCATACCCGGAGCCTCATAGATTCCGCGGCTCTTAGCTTCGATAATGCGGTTTTCAATCTGATCGCTCATACCGATTCCGTGGCGACCACCGATGGCATTTGCCTCCAACATCAGCGCTACAGCGTCGGTGTATTCTTTGCCGTTG
>Ga0228703_1000826_pt1 | contig 20601 bp, 16 predicted proteins | sample McNCre217_Aug_MG_3_FD_178020 | JGI IMG/M metagenome (GOLD analysis project Ga0228703, IMG submission 178020) | Freshwater microbial communities from McNutts Creek, Athens, Georgia, United States - 29-17_Aug_MG | ecosystem: Environmental > Aquatic > Freshwater > Creek | place: USA: Georgia... | reverse complement strand
GGCGTGCAGAAATGGCGGAACAACTTGCGCAAATGCAAACTCTCCAGCAACGTGCGCAAGCCTTGCAAAAAACCAAAGCCCTGTCGCGCGATGAATCGCTCAGAAATTTGCAAAGCATCACGCCCACTGGTAACTCGGCTTTGCAAATGTCTGTCCAAGGTGACCGTGTGCTGGTGCAGCTGAAAAACCTATCTGCATCGCAACTGGCCACATGGCTGGCCCAAGCCAGAAGCCAGGCGCAGGCCTTGCCGGATGAAGTCCACATCACCCGCGCGGCCGCGCCTAACGCAACGACCGCAGCGGGTGTCAGCAGCGCAAACACTTCTGGCAACACCGTCACCGCGTGGGACGGGCAAATTGTTTTGCGCCTGCCACAACGCCAAGTGGCTCCGTCAAATGCGACCGGAGCACGCCCGTGACGCAAATTCGCACATGGTCGGTCGCAGGCGCCTTGATCGGCGCCTGCTTTGCCTTGGTCACCCAAGCACCGGCTTCTTGGTTGGCCGACGCCGTCTCCCGCGCCAGTCAGCAGCGGTTGGTCTTGCGTCACGCGCAAGGCACGGTGTGGCAAGGCTCTGCAGTGGCCTTGCTGGCGGATGGCGTGGCCGTCACGCCCGGTTTACCCCCTTCCGGGATTCCTTTGCCTAGCCGTTTGCACTGGCGTTTTGCCTCGGGTTTCGACACTGGGCTGATGCGCTGGGTGATGCGTGCCCAATTGCAGAGCGCATGCTGTACGCCCGAGCCTTTGCGCCTAGCAATTTCTCTCGGCTGGCAAGGGTTGCGCATCGACGTTGCCAACCAACAATCGCAATGGCCTGCCCATTGGCTGGTAGGTTTGGGCGCGCCTTGGAACACCGTGCAGCCTGCAGGCAGTTTGCAATTGCGTACACAAAACGTGGTGTGGCTGTCCAACGCCCAAGCCCCAATGGCTCAAGGCGTGGCAGAACTCACCTTGTCGCAACTGGCGTCGCCTTTGTCCACATTGCGCCCCTTGGGCACTTACCGCTTGCGTGTGCAAGGCGGTGACACAATGGCGGTTTCTCTGGCTACCTTAGAAGGTGGCCTGCAGTTAAGCGGCAATGGCCAATGGGCCAATGGCCGCTTGAAATTCAAGGGCGAAGCCCGCGCGCAGCCTGCATTGGAGGCAGCGCTTTCGAACTTACTCAATATCCTGGGCCAAAGACAAGGCGCCATCTCCATCCTGGAATTAGGTTAAACATATGCCATTGAAAAACAAACGACATCCACACCCCAGCACGCCACACCGTGCTTATCTTTGGTTATTGACAACCCCCTTGTTGATAGCTGGCTTGTGCTTCACCGCCACGCCCAGCCATGCAGCAGGCTCCAGCAAAAAAGAGGCCTCTGTCGAGCCCCTCACCCTCAACTTCGTCAACGCAGAAATTGAATCGGTTGCCCGTACTTTGGCAACCTTATTGCGACACAACTTGGTTGTGGACCCACGCGTCAAAGGCACGATCAACCTCAGCACGGAAACACCCGTCACACCTGCGCAAGCCTGGCAACAGTTTTTAGCGGTGATTCGCTTGCAGGGGTTTGCAGTGGTTGAAGCCCAGGGGCTTTACAAAATCTTGCCCGAAGCCGACGCCAAGTTGCAAGGCGGTAGCGTGCAACAAGTCAACCGTGCGGGGTCTAAGGCAGGCAGTGCAAACGCAGACAACGGGGACGCCAATTTGGGCAATGGCGGCGGACAAGTGGTCACGCAAATTTTCAGGCTGAACCATGAGCAAGCGAACAATTTATTGCCCGTGTTGCGCCCGCTCATCAGTCCGAACAACACCATCAATGTGAACCCCGGCAATAACTCGCTGGTCATCACAGACTATGCCGACAACTTGCAACGCATGGCGCGCATCATTGCCAGCTTAGATGTCTCCAACGCTGGCGAAGTAGAAGTGATCACCCTCAAAAATGCCATCGCCATCGATTTAGCGCCTTTGGTTTCGCGTTTGATCGAGCCCAATGGCAATGCGGGTACGGCAGTAGCAGGCGCACCCGCCACGCCCGGACAAACTGGCAATGACTACAAAACCACTTTAATTGCCGAGCCACGTAGCAACACTTTGATCTTGCGCGCCGCCAATCCCGCACGTGCTGCCTTGGTGCGGTCATTGATCGACAAACTCGATCAACCCGGCACACAAAACCCCAGCGGCAATATCCATGTGGTGTATTTAAAAAATGCAGACGCCACCAAGTTGGCGGCCACCTTGCGCGCTGCGGTCACGGGTGAAGTTCGATCACCTACCAACAACCCAACACTCAATAACGCAGCCAACCCAACGACCAGCAATGCTGGTGCTACAGGTGGGTTAACAAGCAATGCTAGTAACGCCAACACCACCGGCGGACAAATTCAAGCCGACACTGCGACCAACGCCTTGATCATCACCGCACCCGAACCCCAATACCGCCAGTTGCGCGCTGTCATCGACATGCTCGACCAACGCCGCGCGCAAGTAATGGTGGAGAGTTTGATTGCCGAGGTCAATGCCGACAAAGCTTTGCAAATGGGCATTCAGTGGCAAGCACCCTTTGGCACCAATGCAGTGGGTGGCACCAACTTTGGCACCACAGGCAATATCGCGGGCTTGTCGCAAGGCAGCACTGCCGCAGCCACTGCGGGCGTAGGTACAGGCTTGAATATCGGAACGCTACGCACTGTGAATGGTAGAAATGTGTTGGGTAGTCTGGCCAACTTTTTAGAGACCAATGGCGATGCCAATATTTTGTCAACGCCAACCTTGCTCACGTTAGACAACGAAGAAGCCAAAATCGTCGTGGGACAAAACGTTCCATTCATCACAGGCCAGTACACCAGCAACAACACGGCAACGGGCTCGGTCAATCCGTTTCAAACGGTGGAGCGCAAAGACGTCGGTTTGACTTTGCGCGTGAAGCCACAAATCAGCGAAACCGGCACGGTCAAACTCACCATCTTCCAAGAAGTTTCCAGTGTCGACTACACCAAGGCGTCTTCAATTGGTTTGATCACCAACAAGCGCAGTATTGAATCGAATGTCTTGGTCGAAGACGGTTCTGTGATCGTGCTAGGCGGTTTGTTGTCTGACACTTTCTCGGGCAACAAAAGTCAGGTGCCTGGGTTGGGTGACATTCCAGGTTTAGGCTGGTTGTTTCGCAATGAGTCGCGCACACGCTCCAAAGCTAACTTGATGGTGTTTTTACGGCCTATCGTGGTGCGAGATGCCAGTGCGACCGAAGCACTGAGCAGCAGTCGCTACCAACAAATGATGGGCGTTCAAAACAACGCACAACCTAGCAGCAACATCTTGCTCGACACCGGTGGCGCTGCCAAGTTACCACCCATCAACCAGTCGCCAAAGCCATCCGGCAAGTGATATGCGCCGCTTGCTTCCCTATGCCTTCGCCAGAAGTCACCAACTCTTGTTGGAAGAAGAGGGAGACGTTTGCACCTTATGGCATAGCGACGCACCAGATGTAGGCGCCTGGAGTGAAGTCAATAGGCGTTACAGCGTGCATGCGTTTGAATACCTGGACAACGCCAGCTTAGCCAAACGCATCAGCGAGGCTTACGCGCAAGTCGATTCAAATGCCGCGTTGGTTGTGAATGCCGTTGAAAGTGACATTGACATCAGTCGCATGATGCAAGAGTTGCCAGCGGTCGAAGATTTACTAGAAACCGCAGACGATGCACCCATCATCCGCATGCTCAACGCTTTGCTGACGCAAGCTGCGCGCGATGGAGCGAGTGATATCCATATCGAACCTTACGAACGCCATTCCAGCGTGCGCTTTCGTATCGATGGTACTTTGCGCGAAGTGGTGCAACCCAATCGCGCATTACATGCGGCTTTGATTTCGCGCTTAAAAATCATGGCCGAACTCGATATTGCAGAAAAGCGTTTGCCGCAAGATGGTCGTATTTCTTTGCGCTTGGGCCAACGCGCGATCGATGTGCGCGTCTCCACTTTGCCAAGCGCACACGGTGAACGCGCGGTCTTGCGTTTGCTGGACAAATCACAAGGGCGTTTGAGTTTGGAATCGGTGGGCATGTCAGGCGACACCTTGCAACGTTTTGCGCCCTTGGTGCAACAACCCCACGGCATTATTTTGGTCACAGGGCCCACAGGCTCTGGCAAAACCACCACCTTGTATGCTGCACTACAAACCTTAGATGCCTCACGCAGCAACATCATGACGGTAGAAGATCCGATTGAATACGAGTTGGCAGGTGTGGGACAAACACAAGTGAATCCCAAAATCGATTTGGACTTTGCCAAAGCATTGCGTGCCATCTTGCGCCAAGACCCCGACGTCATCATGATTGGCGAGATTCGCGATTTTGAAACAGCACAAATCGCGATCCAAGCCTCACTCACTGGCCATTTGGTGCTAGCGACTTTGCATACGAATGATGCCGCCAGTGCCGTCACGCGTTTGCATGACATGGGTGTCGAACCGTTTTTACTGAGTTCTTCTTTACTCGGTGTGTTGGCACAGCGCTTATTGCGCAAACGTTGCACAGCCTGTGCTGGCAAAGGGTGTGATGCATGCGGTCAAAGCGGCTACCAAGGTCGAACAGGTATTTTTGAACTACTCACCACCAATGATGAAATACGCGCACTGATCCATGCGCAAGCCAGTGAAGCCAAATTACGCGAAGCCGCATTGCGTAACGGCATGACCTTGATGCGTGAAGACGGTGAGCGACTGGTGCGTCTGGGTATCTCCACCGAAGAAGAACTCATTCGCGTCACACGCGACTGATACTTGGCAATTGCTTGTATGCCAGCCTATTCGTTTGAAGCACTAGACCCCCAAGGCCAGACACGCCGTGGTGTATTGGAAGCGGAGACTGCACGGCATGCCCGTAGTCAGTTGCGCGCGCAAGATTGGGTGCCGCTCAAAATAGATGTGCAACAAGCATCCAGATCGGGTTTACAAACCGTGATTTGGGAATCCAAAGTATTTGGCAATGACGCATTGGCGGTGTGGACGCGCCAGTTAGCGGGTTTAGTCGGTGCAGGCTTGCCGCTAGAACGTGCCTTGAGCACTTTGGCGCAAGAAGCAGAGACACCGCGCCAACGCGATTTGGTCACAGCTTTGCGCGAAGAAGTCAATGCAGGTGCGCCATTTGCCAAAGCATTGGCGCAACATCCGCGTGAGTTCTCGGCCATTTACTTAGCGGTCATTGCGGCAGGTGAACAAAGCGGACATTTAGATCAGGTTTTAGAAAATTTGGCTGAAGATTTGCAAGCCCAGCAAACCTTGCGCAACAAACTCTTGACTGCAACTTTGTACCCTGCCATCGTAAGCATGGTGGCTTTGCTGATCGTGTTTTTCTTGCTCACCTATGTGGTACCGCAAGTGGCACAGGTGTTTAACAGCAACCAACAGGCATTGCCCTGGCTCACCACTTTCATGTTGGGCTTGAGCGCCTTGGTACAGGCATTGTGGTTGTGGGTGGTGTTACTCCTGTTGGTGGGTGCGTGGGTTTTGCGCTTCGCGCTTCGCCAACGTGCATTGCAACAACGCTTTGATGCCGCGTGGTTACAAATCCCGCTCATCGGTCGTTTATCAAGGGGCTACAACGCTGCGCGATTTGCCAGTACCTTGGCCATGTTGGCAGCAGCAGGCGTTCCTATTTTGAAAGCGCTACAAGCAGCGTCTGAAACTTTGTCCAATGCCGCCATGCGCCATGACGCACAAGATGTATTGGTCATGGTGCGAGAAGGCGCACCCCTCGCCTCTGCGCTGGCCCAGCACGGGCGCTTTCCCCGTTTGTTAGTGATGTTTGCAAGACTGGGTGAACAAACCGGCACACTGCCAACTATGCTGCATCGCACCGCACAACAACTCAGCGCAGACGTTGAGCGCCGTGCCCTGCAACTGGCTACTATTTTGGAGCCCTTGCTGATTGTGGTGATGGGTGCCGTAGTGATGTTGATCGTGCTAGCGGTGATGCTGCCGATCATCCAACTCAACCAATGGGTACGATAAACAATATGGGCGTTTCACTACAAGGTAAATTGGTCGTAGCGATTTCCTCGCGCGCATTGTTTGACTTCGAAGAAGAAAACCGTGTCTTCGAACAAAACGACGACCGCGCCTACATGAATTTGCAACTCGAACGCTTGGATGCACCCGCCAAACCAGGGGTTGCGTTTTCACTGGTGAAAAAATTATTGGCGTTCAATAGCCCAGACACCCAGCGCGTAGAAGTGGTGATTTTGTCGCGCAACGATCCAGTGAGTGGCATGCGGGTGTTTCGCTCAGCACAGCACTACGGCTTACCGATACAGCGCGGCAGTTTTACGCGCGGGCAAGCACCGTGGCGCTATTTAAAACCATTGCACGCGAATTTATTTTTATCGACCCATTTAGCCGACGTGCGTGCCGCACTCGAAGCAGGTGTGCCTGCTGCGCAGGTCTATCCACATTCTGCGCATGCCTCACAAGCCAATCCGCATGAAGTGCGCATTGCATTTGACGGGGACGCTGTGTTGTTCAGCGACGAAGCTGAACGGGTGTTTCAAACAGAAGGATTAAATGCTTTCCAGCAGCATGAGAAAGACCGTGCTGCACAGCCACTGTCTGCTGGCCCATTCAAACCCTTGCTCGACGCCTTACAAGTGTTACAGCATGCAGGCATACCCGATATGCGATTGCGCACTGCCTTGGTCACAGCACGCAGTGCACCCGCACATGAGCGCGCCATTCGCACCTTGATGAACTGGAACATCGAAGTCGATGAAGCCATGTTCTTAGGCGGTTTAGAAAAAGGTGAGTTTCTGCGCGAGTTTGAGCCTGACTTTTTCTTCGATGACCAAACCGGTCATATTGAATCTGCCGCACGCCATGTACCTGCCGGACATGTGGTGAGCGGTGTTAGAAACTTATGAGTGCGATGGGTGTGACCGCCCCACAAAGCAACTGGCAAAAAACCCGTCTGCAATTGCGCAGAGTTTGGGCCTTGTCTCTGCCTTACTTTCAATCTGAAGATAAATGGCGTGCGAAAGGTTTGCTGGCGGCTTGCGTGAGTTTGAACCTTGGCATGGTCTACATGATGGTGCTGTTCAATGACTGGAACCGCGTTTTTTATGACGCCTTGCAAAACCGTGATGCAGACGTGTTTTGGCACCAGTTGGGCGTGTTTTGCATTTTGGCGACTTGCTACATCGTTGTAGCTGTTTATAAGTTTTACCTCACACAGCTACTAGAACTGGGTTGGCGTACCTGGATGACGCGTGACTACTTGCAACGCTGGTTGTCGCACCATGTGTTTTACCGTTTAGAACTGCAAGCGCAAAACGGGACAGACAACCCAGACCAACGTATCCAAGAAGATGTGCAGCAGTTCACCGCAGATACCGTGAGCTTGTCTTTAGGCATGTTAGACGCCTCTGTCACCTTGCTGAGTTTTATTGGAATTTTGTGGACACTGTCTGGTGGTTTTAGTTTTGCGTTCGGTGGTGCGTCTTACAACATCCCGGGCTTCATGGTGTGGATGGCCTTGTTGTACGCACTGAGTGGCAGTTTGCTAGGCCATTGGATTGGTCGTTCGATGGCGTCGCTTAATTTCCAGCAGCAACGTTTAGAAGCCGACTTTCGCCACCACTTGATGCGCGTGCGTGAATACAGCGAAGCGATTGCGCTCGACCGTGGCGCTGGAGTCGAGCGTGCTTCATTGCAAACACGTTTTGCACAAGTCATCGATAACTTCATGCGCTTGTTGCGTGTGCAAAAGCGCTACACCTGGTTTAGCTCTGGCTATGGACAGGCTGCCGTGGTGTTTCCTATGCTGGTGGCATCGCCTCGCTTTTTCAGTGGTGCTATTCAACTTGGCGAGTTGATGCAAATCTCGTCTGCCTTTGGACAAGTGCAAGAGTCACTGAGTTGGTTTATCTCCAACTACAGCCGATTGGCTTCTTGGCAAGCGACCACATTGCGTTTGACGAGTTTTCAAGACCAGATGCAAGCGATGGATGTCGACACCACTGACCGAGAAACTCCCGGGTTGAATCAAATCACCACGCCAGAACTGACGATCTGTCTGCCTAATGGAGACGTCTTGTTAGAACATGCAAGCTTTCAAATCAATGCAGGGGACCATATATTGATTCGTGGCCCTTCTGGCTGCGGCAAATCTACTTTGCTACGCGTATTTGCGGGCATATGGCCTTATGTGCAATCCCCTGTGCAGATTGCATTACCCGAAGGCACTGTCTTCATGCCCCAGCGCCCTTACTTTCCACAAGGCAAGTTGCGCGATGCCCTGACCTACCCGCAAACGTATTCGTGCCACAGTGACGCAGAGTTACAGCAAGCACTGCTAGATGTGCACCTGCCTCAACTCATAGACAAGTTGGATGAGGAAGGTCACTGGACCCAACAACTCTCTGGTGGCGAACAACAGCGTCTCTCGATGGCACGCGTATTTCTCAAGCAAGCGCGTTGGGTGTTTGCAGACGAAGCCACCAGCGCCTTGGACGAGGCTTTAGAACAAGCAATGTACGAAAAATTACTCGCTATGGTTAGCGCAAATCGTGGAGCTTTGGTGTCTGTGGCGCATCGGCCTAGCGTGGCAGCGTTTCACAACCAACAATGGGTGTTTGGCGTTGCCCCTGTGGGCAGCTCTGCAAAGTTTGCTATCTCGTTTAGCGCCTCCAGCGCAACCAACCCTTAGCCCGCAAATCACACGCGGGGCAGGTTTCACAACCAAAGCCCCATGCATGGCGGTGTTCGCGATCGCCTAGGTAGCACGTGTGGGTGTGCTCCACAATCAAATCCACCAACTTGTCACCGCCACCCGCAAATGCGCGCTCACCTAAATCATGCGCGAGTTGCCAGGTTTGGGCTTTGTCTATCCACATCAGCGGAGTTTCAATCAACAGTCGTCTGTCCATGCCTAGTGACAAGGCAATTTGCATGGCCTTCATGGTGTCGTCTCGACAATCGGGGTAGCCTGAAAAATCGGTCTCACACACGCCGGTGACGATCACATCTAAATTACGGCGGTATGCCAAAGAGGCAGCCAAAGTCAGAAACAACAAATTGCGTCCGGGCACAAAAGTATTCGGCAAACCCGATTGCTCCATTTGAAACGCCATATCGCGCGTCAAAGATGTTTCACTCACTTGCCCCAACACACCCAAGTCGAGCAAATGGTCTTCCCCTAACTTTTCGGCCCATTGCGGAAATGTGGCGCGTATCTGCGCCAGCACTTCGACCCGCGCAGAGAGCTCTACCAAATGGCGTTGGCGGTAATCAAATGCCAGGGTTTCGACGCGCTCATATTGCGCCAATGCATGGGCCAAACAGGTGGTCGAATCTTGGCCACCCGAAAACAAAACCAAAGCATTGCGGTGGATAGCGGTTCTCATAGCTGGGGCTTTTTCTCAGGCCATTTGAAAAACATAGGATAGCGACGCTCGACCAAAGGGCTGTTAAACCCCCATGCCAAACAGCGGCCTAAATGCGGAGGTGGGGTATTCAAGTCTTTCACCGCAAAAGTGCCTTGAATCGATTGAAATGCTGCCGTCGCTAAATTAAAAAGCAATTCCCGCAAATGCGTGCAGCCTTGCTCATTGCCTAGGTGCAAGTCAATCGCTTTACGCCAACCGCGTGCCATGCAGGTACCCACCATTTTTTGCATAGGGGCTGACGCTTTAGGACATTCGCCATGGGGCACATTGTTCATCGCCACTTCAATCGCTTGCACTACCAAATTGGTATCCACCGTCACGCGAATCTGCATGTCATGAATGGGCTCATCAGGCTGCCAAGTATGTTCTCCAGGAATATCGAACACGATGGGCTTGGTATCACGCAGATGGCCTTCAATGTCCCACAGACCATCTTCGCGTTGAAAGCCTTGGTAGTGAACACTTCGGGTGTGCGCATGCGCGCGTGGTTGTGCAGGAGATAGGGGCACGGTTTACTTTCTAGTCTCTAAGCCTTGAATTGTCTGTCATCTTGACGCACTAAACTAAAGGGCATGCTCTACCAAATATTTTCTCTGCTACTGAACGTGACGGTTAGCTTAGTTGCTGGCACTTGTTTGTTACGTTTGTATATGCAGTTCCAGCGCGTCAGCCTGTCATTGCAATCTGGCAATCCGTTTGCACCATTTATTTTTGCGTTCACCAATTGGTGCGTATTACCTCTTAGGCGATTCATTCCGTCTATTGGCAGGATCGATACAGCGAGTTTGATTGCGGCTTATTTGGTGGTGCTTGCCAAGTTGTGCATCATCACTTTGATCTCACAGGTAGAACCCAATTGGGAGGCGATAGCTGTTTTGAGTTTGCTCGAACTCGTGCATCTGGCCATGTCAAGTTTGGTGTGGTTGGTGATTGCCTATGCCTTGCTGTCATGGGTACGGACGGGTTCTGACGCGGGATATTTTTTAGCGCGATTGGTGGAACCTTTGCTGCAACCTTTGCGCAGTGTGTTGCCACAAATAGGCGGGATTGATCTCTCCCCGCTTGCGCTTTTGGTTCTATTACAAATTTTAGAAATAGTGATTAACCACCTGACGGGAATGTTGTTGCTCTGAGGATTGAGGGCTTTGACCTCTAGGTGACAGTTTTAGGCGGTTTAGCAGGCCTGGCAAGGGTTTGCTCGGGTGTATAGCCAGTCGGCTCTTCGTAGCATGGCATCAGTTCACCCACTGGAGCACCACCATGAAACGCAGACATCTCATCACCGCAGCCGCTTTAAGCGCTGCCACTATTGCAACGACTAGCTCTTGGGCGCAAAGCGGCCCTTATCCCAATCGCCCTATCAAAATGATCGTGCCTTATGCGGCAGGTATTTCGCCAGATATCGTGGCGCGTTTGATTGGCGACAAACTCGGACAAGCACTCGGACAACCCGTCGTCATCGATAACCGTCCCGGTGCAGGCGGCATGATTGGCGCGGAAGCTGCAGCAGCGATGCCAGGTGATGGCTACAACTTGTTTTTCACCGTCAAAGGGGTGATGGCGATTGCGCCGCATATCTACCCTAACGCCAAGTACAACCCGCTCAAAGATTTCAAATCGATTACGCAAGTACTGCTGGTTCCGCATGTTCTTACTGCCACACCCAATGCACCTTACAACACCATGAAGGAAATGGTCGATTACGCCAAACGTAATCCGGGCAAGATTGACTACGCCTCTGCAGGCATCGGTTCTCAACCGCACATTGCCCTAGAAGCATGGGCGACGCGGTTGGGTATCACTTTGAATCACATCCCTTATAAAACCAACCCGGGTCCTGATGTGATGAGTGGTGTAGTCAGTATGTACTTAGAGGCATCGACCACCGCGATTCCCTCTATCAAAGCAGGCAAGATCAAAGCGCTTGGTATTTCTGGTTCAGAACGCATTGCCAGCTTACCTGATGTACCCACTATGACTGAGTTTTCCCCCACACTGGATGTGAACGGTGTGATTGGTAACTCATGGCACGGTGTATTCACACCTGCCAGCACACCCGACGCTATCGTTGAACGACTCAATACAGAGATCGTCAAAATTGTGAAGATGCCAGACGTACAAGAGCGTATGCGTGGCTTGGGATTGACACCCACAGGAACACCCGCCAGCACACTCAGCACAGCCATGGCGTCCGACTACCAATATTGGGGACAGTTGATTCGTGACCTCAAAATCAAAGTTGATTGATTCGGATGCTGTCCGCGCGATGCTGCTATGCATGCATCGCATTCGCCAATTTGAAGAAGCTGCAGGGCAAGCTCTCAAAGATGGGCATGTCAGAGGATCGGTGCACCAGTACAGCGGTGAAGAAGCAATTGCTACTGGCATATGCCACCACTTGCTTGCGCAAGACTTTGTCTCTAGCTACCACCGCGGTCACGGCCATGCCATCGCCAAAGGGGTGTCACCTGCACGCATGATGTGCGAACTCTTTGGTCGTTCAGGCGGCACCAGTGGTGGCAAGGGTGGTTCGATGCACATCGCTGATTTTTCTCAAGGCATGTTGGGCGCCAATGGGGTCGTGCCCGACGGTGTCACGATTGCTGTGGGCGCGGCACATGCCATCAAAATGCAAAAGCGACCTGAAATAGTGGTCGCATTTTTTGGCGATGGTGCGATGAACCGGGGACCTTTGTTTGAAGCATTCAACTGGGCCAAATTGTTCGATTTACCTGTGCTGTTTGTATGCGAAGACAACGGGTATTCGGTCACACTCAAGACCAAAGATTTCACAGCAGGTCCGCCGTTTATTGAGCGGGCGAAATCTTTTGGTATTCCTACACACAGCATCAACGGTAACGATGTGGTCACAGTTGCTACTGGGGCCGGACCCTTGGTTGAAGCCATTCGCGAAGGCAGTGGTCCGCAGTTTTTGCATGCCACAACATATCGCTGGTATGGCCATTTGGCGCATGACAAAGGTTTGTACCGTGATCCTGCAGAGGTACTTGCAGCTAGGGAAGACGATTGCATTCGCCATGCGGAAACTTGGCTGCTTAAACACGGAGCTGATGCACAAGAACTGGCTTCGCTAGCCAAGCAAGCTAATGAAGAAATTCAACGCGCAGTAAAAGACGCATTAGCCGCACCATTGCCAGACGCCTCTACTGCCTGGCAAGACGTGCAAGATATCGGGAGTCCGTCATGGGCGTGATGACCTATTCACAAGCAGGCTGCTTGGCCTTACGTCAGGAAATGGAAGCAAATGACAAGGTCTGGGCTTTAGGTGAAGACGTAGGACCCGAGGGTGGTGTTGCAGGCCAGTATTTGGGATTACAAAAAATTTTTGGCAAAGAACGTATTGTTGACACACCGATTTCTGAATCGATGATCATGTCTGCTGCAATTGGCTCTGCCCTTTTAGGTATGCGTCCTGTGGCAGAACTGCGCTACGCAGACTTTGCGCTGTGTGCCGCCGATGAAATCATCAACCAAGCAGCAAAAGTGCGCTACATGTTGGGTGGCCAAGTGCGCGTGCCGATGGTGATTCGACAACCGATTGGTATGCGCTGGGGCATGGCAGCGCAACACTCACAAAGCAATGAAAACCTGTGGGTAGGCACCGCTGGATTGGTAGTAGTGGCATCGGCCACACCGGCTGATAACCATGGCTTGCTAAAAGCCGCGATTCGTTGTGACGACCCCGTCGTATTCATGGAGCACAAAGAACTTTGGCTCACCACTGGTGACGTTGATGAAAGCGCGCAACCCGTTGTGATTGGCAAAGCCGCTGTCCGTAAAACTGGCAAAGACATCACCTTGCTGAGCTGGTCTAAATCTGCCAACGATTGCTTAAGCGCTGCTGCACTGTTAGCAGAAAAAGGCATTGATGCAGAAGTGATTGATCTCAGAACGCTTTGGCCGTGGGACCGCGACACGGTATTTGCGTCCATTGAAAAAACCAAGCGCGTCTTGGTCGTGCACGAATCATCCAAGGTTGGCGGATTTGGTGGCGAGTTGCTCGCCGAGATTTCAGAGAACTTCTTTGGCAAACTGCTATCTGCGCCAACACGCCTTGGCTCACCACGCATTCCCGTGCCCTATGCGAAAAACTTAGAAGACCTGTGCAGAGTAGATGCAACCATGATTTGTCAGGCTACACAAACATTGGTGCAATCAGGACATAAGTTATAAATACGTTTTCGCTTGGCTAAGGAAAAATATGCAAGCCGCTTGGTACTCAAAAAATGGCGAAGCAGCCGATGTATTGGAATTTGGTGAACAAGCTACGCCAGAACCCCTCGCTGGTGAAGTCCGCGTCAAACTCGTCACTTCGGGTGTGAACCCCTCGGATGTGAAGTCACGCAAAGCAAGGCCCGTGACAGACCCCATCATCATTCCGCACAGCGATGGCGCAGGCGTCATTGATGCAGTGGGTGACGGTGTTTCTTCCAAACGTCTAGGTGAACGCGTATGGGTATGGAACGCACAGTGGAAGCGCGCGCTTGGAACAGCTAGCGAATTTGTCTGCTTGCCCCAAGCCCAAGCGGTGACATTGCCTGAGTTGGTCAGTTTTGAAGCGGGTGCATGCTTTGGTATCCCTGCATTAACTGCCATAGAAGCCGTCCGGCTGGCTGGCGACTTAAAAAACAAAACCGTATTGGTGATCGGTGGTGCTTCCGCTGTCGGCCACTACATCACGCAATTGGTGGTGCTAGCAGGCGGAAAAGTGATTACCACCATCGGTTCAACAGCCAAAGCGGCACACGCTCAAGATGCAGGCGCACACCATGTGTTGAATTACAAAACCGAGCCTGTGGCTGAACGTATCAAACAACTCACGCACGGAGTGGGTGTAGATGTCATCATCGACATGGATTTGTCCACCACTACGCATTTGCTCACACAAGGATGTTTGAAGCCGCACGGGCTATTGGTTTGTTACGGATCGAACGTGCCTGGCGACGTACCCATCAATTTCCGTACCTTGCTGTATGCATCGATTGGCTTGAAGTTTTTCTTGGTTTACGACCTGACAGAAGAAGCGCGCGCCTTCGGTTTACAGCGTTTTGATGCACTACTGCATGCCAATAGCCTTAAGCACACGATTGGAGCGACCCTCCCACTCAAAGACTTGGTCAAAGCCCACCAAATGGTGGAAACGGGCCAAGTTTTAGGAAATGTCGTCATTCAAATCTAAAAATGTTGAATGTTTACAACAATTTGCATCGCTTTTTTCCTGTAAGGCATTCATAATCAGGCATCTTTAACTTGCCTCAGTTGGCCCGAAGGATTTGGATATGGCAGATAGCGTCGTGGTAGCAAACAATTTGGTCATCGGCACAGGCGTGACCTTCAAAGGATCCATTTCTGCCCCTGGCAAAGCCGTAGTCAACGGCAATGTCACTGGCGACTTGACCGCAGATGATTTGCTCATTGGAAAAGAAGGCGTTGTGACTGGCGTGGTGCGTGCACGCGAAATAGATGTGCACGGCGAACTCAACCAAGACATTTCCTGCAAAGACCACATCTTGATCCACAGCACCGGACGCGTCTCTGGCTCATTGGAATATTCAGAACTCGAAATTCAGCGCGGCGGTCAATTCCGTGGCGACATGAAACAGCGCTGATCAAAGTCGCAAAAACTTCCGCACTATTTGGTAATTTTCCTTATATGACATAGACTTAGCGTCTATGTCAAAGTCGCAAAAATTTCAGCTCTACGACCATCCAGCGCAGATGGAACCCTTGCTTCCATCCGAATTCAAGATGGGACCAGTGTTAGAGCGTGCCAATGATTTAATTCGAAAAGCTGACCGATTGTCTGGTTGGTGTCCCCCGGGGTCATTGCCAGGGTTGCGCAAGTTGTTGCGCTCCATGAATTCTTATTACTCCAACAAAATTGAGGGGCAACATACTTTACCCTTGGAGATAGAGCAAGCACTGCGCAACGACTATTCTCAAGACGAAGACAAAGCTCGCAGGCAGCGCCTAGCGCTTGCGCATATGTCTACAGAATCACAATTAGAGACACTTTGGCCCGAGTGGAGCAACGAAACTGTTTGGTCGGTGCAAACCGTGCGCGATATCCACCAAGATTTGTTTGCCAGACTTCCAGAAGATGACGGCAATCTACGCCCCGGTCACTTGAGAACGCGCGAGGTCAGTGTTGGACGCCATGCAGCGCCCGCAGCTGGCTCTTTGGTCCAATTTCTGAATCGTTGGTCTAGCACTTACTCCAGCGTGCGCAAAGGTGAAATGCAACTGGTTGCTATGGCAGCCGCACATCAGCGTCTGGCATGGATACACCCATTTTTAGATGGCAACGGCAGAGTTACGCGTTTGCATAGCCATTTGGTTCTCGGTCATATGGGTCTGACGAATGGACTTTGGTCGCCATTACGTGGATTCGCAAGATCACAAGATCTGTACTACCAGCGCTTAGCGGGTGCAGACGAACCGCGTGCGGGAGATTTAGATGGTCGCGGTAATTTGACTGAAACAGGTCTTATGCAATGGATTACCTATGTGCTGGATATGTGCATAGACCAAGTGGAGTTCATTACACAATTGCTTTCACTCGAGGCTATGAAAGACCGCATATCGGCTTGCTTAACTTACGAGGAACAAGTTGAGCGATCGGGTGTTCGCACAGAAGCTCTTCGTGCGTTGCACTATTTGTTTGTATCAAGGACAGAGTTAGACCGTGCTGATTTCAAAGCTATTTTGGGTTTGGGTGACCGTTTAGCCACTGCGCAAATATCTGCATTGCTTAAACGGGGCCTTCTTGAGACGGATTCACCGCATGGCAAGTTGCGATTTGGTGTGCCGCAGCATGCGTTACGTTTCTATTTTCCACGGTTGTGGCCTGAGGCTGAAATTTAGATGAATCAGCCAACCCCTTTTTTAGAAAAATTAAGCAACGCTTAATTATTTTGTAAGTCTTCATCACCCTAAAAACACCCCTGCACTGCTCCAATATTCGCGATCGAATAAGGGTGCAGGGATATGGGGAATTTAAGTTTAAAGCTCATAAAAGCGCTGCTTAGCGCTTGTTTGTTAGCTGCTTACGGGTTTGTATCTGCAAAACCCGTTTCATTCAGTGAGCCATCAACATTTACGCAATGCTTATTTATTGAGCAGTTGGCATTTGCTGATCTTAGTGGCAACAGACTACCTGAGTTTGATTGGTTGCGTGAAACACTTATTGCGGCTAAGTCAGACGGCATTGATGGGGTATGCCTTGTTTCAAGCGACATAGACACTCTTATTTCTCTCGCGCAACAGGTGTTGATTGAAAAAGGATTTGTTACTACCCGTGTATTGCTTCAAGCAGGCAGTAAAAACAATAACCCACTGCTATTGACCATCATCCCCGGTCGCATACACACTATTCGATTCGACAACCCAGAAGAAACAACGACTGACTTACGCTGGGCTTTCCCTATGCAAGCAGGAGACTTGCTCAATGTGCGCGACATCGAACAAGCACTCGAAAATCTCAAGCGAATTCCTAATGCAGATGCGGATATCAAAATAGTTCCTTCATCTGATACTGACGCCGAACTGGGCGATAGCGATTTATGGGTGTCCTATCAAAGATCTGCGGCATTTAGAGTTTCAATAACTTTAGATGACAGCGGCACACGCGCTACCGGCAAATACCAAAGTAGCGTGACGTTTAATGCAGATAATCCACTGCAGTTAAACGATATTTTTTATGTCACGCACAACAATGACCTAGGTGGTGGCAATACAGGAGATCGCGGTACGCATGGCGATACGGTTCACTATTCCATACCTTTTGGCTATTCCCTTATCAGTGCCACCTTCAACAAGGGTTCGTATTATCAAAGCGTAGCCAGTCAAAACCAATCGTACGTCTACCGAGGCATCAGTGAAAACAATGATCTCAAATTCACGCATGTCTTGGCCAGGGATGCCAGTCAGAAATGGAGTCTCACGCTAGGCGCATTTCAGCGTAAGACCAGAAACTATATTGACGATACAGAAATTCAAAACCAACAGCGCGTAGAAGGGGGTTGGTACAGCACGTTAAGTCACAAAGCATTTATTGAAAGCGCCACCCTAGATAGCAATCTCACTTTTAAACGGGGCACACACGCCTTTGGCGCCTTGCCAGCACCAGAAGAAGCGTTTGGAGAGGGTACAGCGCAGTTCATTTTGCTAACTGGCGATATGAACTTTTCATGGCCATTCCAAATCGATACGCAACGACTTCGCTACAACAGCACATGGCGACTACAAAGCAACCGAACTGCACTGACACCTCCTAATCGGCTATCTATTGGAGGACGGTATTCGGTACGCGGATTTGATGGCGAACTCGTATTAACAGGCGATGCCGGTTGGATTTGGCGTAATGACTTGAGCTTTTTATTGGATTCTCCAATTGCGCCGGCACAAGAGTTTTATCTAGGCCTTGACCAGGGAGAAGTGGCGGGCCAAAGCACCTCTTCGCTAGTGGGTACCCGGCTAGCAGGTCTAGCCGTTGGGTTTCGTGGCTTAACTTCAGTCTTGAATTACGACATCTTCCTCGCACAACCCTTGAGTAAACCAACTCAATTTGCTACTGCTAGCAGCACGATGGGTTTCAGTGTCACTGCGAATTTTTAATCAGTTTTTTATCAGAGGTATTTGTCTTGAAGCATTCTTTTTATCGCTTGATGTGTAAAAGCATTACGTATTGCTTAGTGCCTGCATTCACTAAAGCACAAATCGTAGCCGACCCGCATGCCGCAGCAAATCAACGCGCTACGGTTTTGCAAACTGCGAATGCAATACCGCAAATCAATATTCAAACGCCTAGCAGTGCAGGCATATCGCGCAACGCTTATAGCCAGTTCGACGTGCAGCGCGCTGGTGTTATTTTGAACAATGCCAGAACTGCCACACAAACGCAATTAGGCGGCTGGGTGCAAGGCAATCCGTGGTTGAGCGCAGGCAGCGCAAAGATTATTTTGAATGAAGTGAATTCCAGCAATCCCAGTCAATTAAAAGGCTATGTAGAAGTAGCCGGGCCAAGAGCAGAGGTCGTCATTGCCAATCCTGCGGGTATCAGTGTCAATGGTGGCGGGTTTATCAATGCAAGCAAGGCCACCCTGACAACAGGCACACCTACTTGGAGCCAAGGCCAGATAGACAACTACCGAGTCCAAGGTGGAAGCATTGCCGTTGATGGCGCAGGTTTAGATCTACGCAAGACTGATTACGCGGCCATATTGGCAAGAGCAGTTCAGGTCAATGCAGGAATTTGGGCTAATGAATTTAAAGTCATTACAGGCACTAACGCAATAGATGCTTCATCTTTATCAACAAATACAAGGCCTTCTGTAACTACCATAGTTGGAAATAGCGCAACACCAGAAATGGCTTTAGACGTTGCGCAATTAGGAGGTTTGTATGCAGGCAAGATATTTCTATTGGGAACAGAAGCTGGTCTAGGCGTTCGCAGCGCCGGAATCATTAGCGCTAGCAACGGAGATCTTGTTATACAAAACAGCGGGCCATTGACTAACACGGGCACGATACAAACCAAAGCTGATTTGCAAATCACCACACAAGTCGACCTGACAAATACAGGAACGCTTTACGCGACTGGTTCGCAATCCATCCGCGCAGTTGGCAATCTACAAAACAATGGTTCCATTGCTTCTGAAGGCGATGCAATGATTTCAGCGAAGGGCTTGAGCACTAACCTAAGTAGTGCCATTTCTAGCCAAGGGAATTTAGATATCCAGTTGCAATCCGATTTCTCTCCACAAGGAGAGTTACATGCCGGCAAAAATTTGAATATAAATACCGCAGGTGCTTTCAATAACCAATTAGATCTCGCGACGCCTAGTAATCTCTCTATCGCGGCAACAGATATCAATAACGGTGGGGCCTTAGGCTCAGGTTCTCTTATCCGTCTTCAAGCCCAAGGCTCTATCGTAAATACTGGAAAAATTGTTGCCCCGAGTATTTTGCTCACCGCTGGGACTCAGATTCGCAACACCGGTCCAAGCGCTTTGATTGGTGCAACTGATACCGCAGGTAATTTAAGCCTACTTGCACCCATCATTGAGAACTCAGACGATATATCTATTACAGACACCGCACCAACCACCACCATTCTTGGTTTGGGTGCAGTGACCCTTGCTGGTGGAATGGACGGCAATAGCAACGCCATCCAAGCGAACTCAATCGTCAACCGATCTGCACTCATAGAGTCCGGTGGAAATATGTTGATGAGCGCCAACACCTTGACCAACACTAGGCGTTCGTTGGTGATGGGCACATCATTTGACCAAGCGATCAGCCCAACTGAACTCCAGGCACTGGGCGTAGTACTGTCCGGCTCAACGGGTCAGGTGAATGTGCACGATCCCAACAGCATTGGCGGTGTGTACATAGAACCTCCACACGGTGGGTCTATGAATAGCGATTACATACGCACAGACTTTACTGGCACAGGTTCACAAAACTCCGTTATTTCTACCAGTCCCAAGGCACAAATTATTTCTGGCGGAAATCTAAAGACTAGCGCCAATAAGCTTCAGAACTATTGGAGCCAAGTATCTGCCATCGGCAACATCGATTTGTCAGGCGCTTCATTAGACCAAGACAGTTGGCGTGGATCTGTCATGCCTCAGTACAAAATCGCATATACAGGCTCTTATATCTACCGCACCTACAAAGGGAATATGTGGAGCCATTCCTTTTGTGACAGCGGCTGTGATGCACCTGCCGATACTAGATACGTAACCTCTAGCCGATACGAATCTAGCCTTACCAGCAATGCCAACATAGTAGGCTCTGGGGTGAGTTTGAATAACGGTGGGGCTGGGGCTGACTCTTGGTTCTCTCCATTCCAATATCTAACGAACCCAACGGCTATCCCAGTTTCAAGCAATGGGCTTTTCAAGGCTATTACTGACCCTAGCAGCCATTACCTCATAGCCACTGATCCGCTTTTTACCTCTTACCAACAATGGGTCTCGAGTGACTTCATGTTGCAAAACCTCGCGATTGATCCCTCTACTACTCAGAAAAGATTGGGCGATGGGTTTTATGAGCAACGCATTGTCCGAGAACAAATATCCAATCTGACTGGTAAGCCATTTCTAAGCTCGTACTCAGACAGTCAAAAACAATATGCTGACTTAATGGC
>Ga0228703_1000824_pt1 | contig 20629 bp, 19 predicted proteins | sample McNCre217_Aug_MG_3_FD_178020 | JGI IMG/M metagenome (GOLD analysis project Ga0228703, IMG submission 178020) | Freshwater microbial communities from McNutts Creek, Athens, Georgia, United States - 29-17_Aug_MG | ecosystem: Environmental > Aquatic > Freshwater > Creek | place: USA: Georgia... | reverse complement strand
GTCCGATGAAAGACGGCGTGATTGCCGACTTCACCGTGACCGAGCAAATGCTCAAGCAGTTCATCAAGATGGTGCACCCACGCTCGGTGTTGAAGCCCAGCCCACGCATCATCATTTGCGTGCCTTGTGGTTCGACCCAAGTGGAACGTCGCGCGATTCGAGAATCCGCTTTGGGCGCTGGCGCCTCTGAGGTGTACCTGATTGAAGAGCCGATGGCCGCTGCCATTGGCGCAGGTTTGCCTGTGTCTGAAGCCTCTGGCTCGATGGTGGTGGACATCGGTGGTGGTACTACCGAAGTGGGCGTCATCTCTTTGGGTGGCATGGTCTACAAAGGCAGCGTGCGCGTGGGTGGCGACAAGTTTGACGAAGCCATCATTAATTACATCCGTCGCAACTACGGTATGTTGATTGGCGAACCCACCGCTGAAGCCATCAAGAAACAAATCGGTTCTGCATTCCCTGGCTCTGAAGTCAAGGAAATGGAAGTCAAAGGCCGCAACCTGTCCGAAGGCGTGCCACGTTCGTTCACCATTTCGTCGAACGAAATTTTGGAAGCGTTGACCGACCCACTGAACAACATTGTCTCTGCCGTGAAAAACGCGCTGGAGCAAACACCTCCCGAGCTGGGTGCAGACATTGCCGAGCGCGGCATGATGCTCACCGGCGGTGGTGCGTTGTTGCGTGACTTAGACCGCTTGTTGGCCGAAGAAACTGGCTTGCCCGTGTTGGTGGCCGAAGACCCTCTCACCTGCGTGGTGCGTGGCTGCGGTTTGGCCCTTGAGCGCATGGAGCGTTTGGGCTCCATCTTCACGAGCGAATAATTAAGTGCCACTGGGCACCCTGGACCGTTCCCCTCCGGCCTTCTTCAAGCAAGGCCCGTCCGCCGTCTCCAAATTACTTTTCTTCAGCGCCTTGTCGGTGCTGTTGATGGTGGCGGACGTGCGGTTTGGTGTGACCCAACCTTTGCGCGCCACCTTGTCTGTGATGCTGTACCCAGTGCAGTGGCTGGCCATGCGCCCACAGGCTTTGGCCGAATACTCCACCGAATACTTCGAGGCCCGCGATGTTGCCCAAGCCTCTGAGCGTGAGGCACGCCAGCAACTGTTGGTGCAGGCTCGCCGCTCTGGCCAAGTGGAGCAGTTGGCACTTGAAAACAAACAGCTGCGCGAACTGCTGAATCTGAGCAAACGCTTGGAAACCAAAGGCATTGCGGCCGAGGTGCTGTACGACGCCGCCGACCCTTACACCCGCAAACTCATCATCGACAAAGGTTTGCTCAATGGCATCAAAGCCAGCTCGCCCGTGATGGATGAGCACGGTATCTTGGGTCAAGTCACGCATGTGTTGCCGCTGGTCAGTGAAGTGACCTTGGTCACCGACCGTGAACACTCCATTCCGGTGCTCAACACCCGCACGGGTGCACGTGGTGTGGCCTATGGTGAGTCGGGTGGTGCACCTTTGCTAGAGCTGCGCTTTATGGCGACCAACGCCGACATTGAAGTGGGCGACATGTTGTCCACCAGTGGCGTGGATGGCATTTACCCTGCCGGTGTGTTGGTGGGCAAAGTGACCAAGGTCGAGCGTCGTGCTGAAACCGCGTTTGCGCGCATCTTGTGCGAGCCGGTGGGTCGTGTGCAAGGCGCACGCCATGTGATGGTGCTGGAGCCCTTGAGCGACCAATTGCCACCTCGCCCTCAAGTTGAAAAACAACTGCCCGTTGCTGTGCAAAGAGGAGGTCGCCGATGATCATGCCTCGTGGTCAACAGTTATTGCTGCCAGCCAACCCCGTGTTTATTTTGTTCACGCTGTTGATGGCTTTGTTTGCCAACATGGTGGTGAATATCAGCCTCGTTGGCAACGCTGCGTGGATGCCTGATTTCTTGGCCTTGGTCTTGGTCTTTTGGTGCGTGCACCAATCACGCTTGGTGGGCATTGGCGTGGCCTTCTTTTTCGGTGTGGCCACGGATGTGCATCAATCGGCGTTGCTAGGCCAGCACGCTTTGACCTACACCGCTTTGGGTTTCATGGCCATCTTGATTCACCGCCGTTTGCTGTGGTTCACCGTACCTTCACAGGCGATGCAAGTGTTGCCCATGTTTGCCGTGGCACACGCCCTAGAGCTGATGGTGCGCATGATGTCGGGTGCGTTGTTCCCAGGTTGGACCATCTTTTTGGCGCCGTTGTTAGAGGCCTTGTTGTGGCCTGTGGTCAGCGTGTTTTTGTTGGCGCCGCAGCGCCGTGCACCTAACCCTGACGCGAACCGACCACTATGAGGGTGATTCGCGACATCGAGTCCGACCTGCGACGTTTCAGGTCGCGCATGGTGGTGGTGACGGGCGCGATTTTGGTGTTGTTTGGCCTGTTGTCGATTCGCTTGTTTTATCTGCAAGTTGTCCGTTACGACGAACTCAACGCACAAGCTGAAAACAACCGAACGGCCATTGTGCCCATCGTGCCCAACCGCGGTGTCATCATGGACCGCAACGGCATTGTGCTGGCCACCAATTACTCGGCCTACACCTTAGAAATTACCGCGTCCAAAGTGATAGCACCACTCGAAGAAGTGATTGAGCAGCTCTCTGGCGTGATTGACATTCAGGCACGCGACAAGCGTCGTTTCAAAAAGCAACTGGGTGAATCAAAGAGCTTCGAATCGGTGCCGATTCGCAACCGTTTGACCGATGAAGAAGTGGCGCGCTTTGCCGCGCAGCGGTACCGTTTTCCTGGCGTTGAAATTCGCGCGCGTTTGTTCCGCAACTACCCCTACAACCAACTGGCCAGCCATGTGATTGGCTACATCGGTCGTATCAACCCAACGGAAAAAGGCAAGATTGAAGAGTCGGAAGACGCGGGCAACTACCGTGGCACTGACTACATCGGCAAACTCGGTGTCGAGCAAAGCTATGAAACACAACTGCATGGCACCACGGGCGTGCAAGAGATGGAAACATCTGCGGGTGGCCGCGCGGTGCGCCGCCTCAACAGCAGCCAAGCGATCCCCGGCAATAGCGTGGTGTTGTCGATCGACATCAAACTGCAAAAGTTAGTAGAAGACCTGTATGGCAAACGTCGCGGTGCCTTGGTGGCGCTCGACCCCAAGACCGGTGAAGTGTTGGCGTTTGTGAGCAAGCCCACGTTCGACCCCAATTTGTTTGTGGACGGCATTGATTCTGAAAACTGGGCGGCGCTGAACGAATCCATCGACAAGCCTTTGTTGAATCGCGCCTTGCGCGGCACCTATCCGCCCGGCTCCACTTACAAGCCGTTCATGGCTTTGGCGGCGTTGCAAACAGGCAAGCGCTCAGAAAAGTTTTTGGTGTCAGACCCTGGCTACTTCATGTTTGGCAACCACCGTTTCCGTGACGACAAAGAGGGCGGTCATGGTTCGGTGGATATGTACAAATCCATCGTGGAATCATGCGACACCTACTACTACACGCTGGCGCGTGACATGGGTGTGGACTTGATGCATGACCAAATGAAGCCCTTGGGTTTCGGTCAAATCACGGGCATTGACATTTTGGGTGAATCACGTGGCGTGTTGCCTTCGACGGAGTGGAAGCGCAACACCTACAAGAAGCCCGAGCAGCAACGTTGGTATTCGGGCGAGACGATTTCTTTGGGCATTGGTCAGGGTTACAACAACTTCACCATGCTGCAAATTGCGCATGCGATGGGCACGGTGGCCAACAACGGCTTGAAGATGAAGCCGCATTTGGTCCGCGAAGTGGTGGATGTGGAAACCAAAGCGTCTACCTTGGTGGCGAAAGAGCCGGTGGGTCAACTGCCTTTGCTTCCAGAAAATTTGGAAGTCATCAAAAAAGGCATGGTGGGTGTGAACGTCGAAGGCACGTCAGCCACCAGTTTTGTCGGTGCGCAATATGTGAGTGCCGGCAAGACCGGTACGGCGCAGGTGTTCACGGTCAAGCAAAACGAAAAATACAACGCATCCAACATCGACGAACGCATGCGTGATCACGCCTTGTTCGTTGCGTTTGCGCCTGCGGATGATCCCAAAGTGGCGTTGGCCATGGTGGTGGAAAACGCCGGCTTTGGTGCACAAAATGCCGCGCCGATTGCACGCCGTGTGTTTGACTTTGTCATCATGGGCCAATACCCCTCGCAAGAAGACATTGAGGCTGTGCAAAAAGGTCAAGCCACACGGCCCATCGGTAAGTCGCGCCCTGTGGCCAGCGTGCCTTGGCCACCCAAGGCGACGGAGCTGGCGGTGGAAGAGCCCGTGACGGCTGCCTCTGCGGCGACCAAGGCAGCCTCTGCTGCGGGCAGGCCAGCTTCAGCTGCTGCGTCTGTGGTGGCCCAAAAACCAGCCGCCAGCGGCGCACGCTAATCACGTGCCGGGCGATTCAGCGCTGTGGCGGCTTAGCGCAAAAACGCGTCGTAGCTGGTTTTGCAAATCAGCGCACTCACCACCACGATGAACATGCCGCGCACAAATCCTGCGCCATGTTGCAGCGCCATGCGTGTGCCCAGCAAACTGCCTGCGACATTGGCCATGGCCAACGGCAGTGCCATGTGCCACCACACGTGCCCTTTCATCGTGAACAAGATTAACGCAGCAATGTTGCTGGAGAGATTGAGCAACTTGGCTGCAACAGACGCGTTCAAAAAGTCATAGCCCAACCAGCGCACCAACAAAAATACAAAGAAGCTGCCGGTGCCTGGACCAAAGAACCCGTCGTAAAACCCAATCGTCAAACCGATGGTGGAGGTGGCCAACAACTCGGCTCTGCCGTGAAAGCGTGGCGCATGGTGACGCCCCATGTCTTTGCGCATCAAGGTGTAGAGAAGGACGACCAGCAAGACGGCTGGCAACAGACGCCGCAAAAACTCGGCCGAAACCAGCGTGACCAACCACGCGCCCGCAAACGCCGCCAGCATGGTGGTCGCGGCGGCAGGCAATAAAGCGGACCAACGCACCTGCACGCGACGGCTGTACTGCCACGTGGCAAAGGCCGTGCCCCAGACCGAAGCGCTTTTGTTGGTGCCGAACAAGGTGGCAGGTGCGGTGTTGGGGTAAACGGCAAACAAAGCCGGTAGCAAGATCAAGCCGCCGCCGCCCACGATCGAGTCCACAAAGCCAGCCAATGCAGAAGCGAAAGTGGTGAAGAAAAGTTCCATGCAGAGATTGTGGTCTGAAATGTCAGCGCTAAAAAAAGCAAAAGGCACCGGGGTGACCGGTGCCTTTTCAGAGTGACGCCCCTTAGGAAGCGTCTGTTGTGTTTGTCTCCTCAGACCCTCGTGATACAGCGCTTACGCCGTTTCGAGTGATATGACTGTAAGTGCCACTCAGTCTTGCTTTGCCTAGGATTTTCCCTTGCGGGCTAACCCGAGGCGGATGAGACTCACGCTTGCTCGGCTTCGTGTGCGAGCCATTGTGCGGCCTTTTCGGCCATCATCAAGGTGGGGCTGTTGGTGTTGCCGCTGGTGATGGTGGGCATCACGCTCGCGTCCACCACACGCAGGCCACGCACCACGCCGCCGCGGCCATCGCGCACACGCAGTTCGGAATCCACCACGGCCAACGGGTCGTCGATGTGGCCCATGCATGCGGTGCCCACAGGATGGAAGATGGTGGTGGCAATGTCACCCGCCAGTCGCGCTAGGTCTTCGTCGGTTTGGTATTGCACGCCGGGTTTGTATTCTTCAGGCTTGTATCTGGCGAGGGCCGGTTGGGCGGCGATGCGACGTGTCACGCGCAGCGAATCGGCAGCCACTTTGCGGTCGGCTTCCGTGCTGAGGTAGTTGGGTGCAATCTTGGGCGCATCCGAAAACTGGGCGCTGGTGATGTTGACCGTGCCACGGCTGGTGGGGTTCAAGTTGCAGACGCTGGCGGTGAAGGCGGGGAAGCTGTGCAGCGGTTCGCCAAACGCATCGAGGCTGAGCGGTTGCACGTGGTATTCGATGTTGGGATAGGGTTGGTCAGCGCTGCTGCGCGTGAACGCGCCGAGTTGCGATGGGGCCATGCTCATGGGGCCGCTGCGCTTGAAGGCGTATTCCAAACCAATCTTGGCCTTCCCCCACCAGCTGTTGGCCAAGGTGTTGAGGGTGTCCACGCCTTGCACTTTGAAGACCGAGCGAATTTGCAAATGGTCTTGCAAGTTGGCGCCAACGCCCGGTAGGTCAATGATGGGTTCAATGCCGTGTTGCTTCAAAAGCTCAGCTGGACCAAGACCAGAGAGCTGCAAAATTTGCGGTGTGCCAATGGCACCTGTACTCAGTACGACCGATTGCTTAGCGGTCACGGTCACGTAGCCGTGACCTGTCCACACTTCGACGCCGCTGCAACGTTGTGTGCCATCGGCATCGGTGCTCATCACGAGTTTGGCGACTTGTGCAGAAGACCACAGTTCAAAGTTGGGGCGCGCATAGCAGGTGGGGCGGATGAAGGCTTTGGCCGTGTTCCACCGCCAACCGCTTTTTTGGTTCACTTCAAAGTAGCCCACGCCTTCGTTGTTGCCACGGTTGAAGTCGTCGGTGGCGGGAATGCCAGCTTGCACTGCGGCTTGTGCAAATGCGTCGAGCACGTCCCAGCGCAAGCGTTGCTTTTCAACACGCCATTCGCCGCCTGCAATGTGGTGACGCAAGGTTTCGCCGTACACGGTGTTGTCGGCCAGCAGCACTTCGCTGCGCTCGCCTTTGGCGCCGTGCAGTGCATTCGCGCCTGCGTGGTGGTCTTCGTGGAGTTTGAAATAGGGCAGGGCGTTGTCCCAACGCCAGCGTGCATCGCCCGTGATGTCGGCCCACTGGTCGTAGTCACGCGCTTGGCCGCGCATGTAAATCATGCCGTTGATGCTGGAGCAACCGCCCAAGACTTTGCCGCGTGGGTAGCGCAAGCTGCGGCCGTTCAGACCGGCATCGGGCGCGGTGTTGTAGAGCCAATCGGTGCGCGGGTTGCCGATGCAGTAAAGGTAGCCAACAGGAATGTGCACCCAGTGGTAATCGTCTTTGCGACCTGCTTCGATGAGCAGCACGCGTTTGCTGGCGTTGGCGCTGAGGCGGTTGGCGAGCAAGCAGCCAGCGGTGCCGGCGCCGACGATGATGTAGTCAAACTGGGTGTCGCTCATGCCGATGTCTCACGTCTTTGTTGTTGTGTGCGCGGATGGTAGCTTGCTTGTGTGCGTTTGTTGTTGTAGTTGTCAGAGAAGGGGCGGGCTGGAGCAGTGTGTTTTGCTCCTCGTCTGCTGCGCATCCGAATGTCGCGGCAACACACCGCCCCAGCCCGCCCCTTCACCGACAACATGGGCTTCGCTGTTACACAGCATCTGTCCATGCTTTCTGGGGTTTGTGAGCGTGACAGCGCCCTTGCGTGTGCAGCGGTAGATTGGGGTGGCATGTTGCCGCGACATTCGGATGCGCAGCAGACGAGGAGCAAAACATGCTGCCCCAAGCTGCCGATGCACACGCAACCGCGCACTCCCGCAAAGAGCGAAAAAGTTACTTCGATGTAGGCATCACGAACTCAGCACCTTTACCAATGCTCTCAGGCCAGCGCTGCATGACGCTCTTTTGCTTCGTATAGAAACGCACACCTTCTTCGCCGTAGGCGTGCATGTCGCCAAACAAGCTTTTCTTCCAGCCGCCAAAACCGTGCCACGCCATGGGCACGGGGATGGGCACGTTGATGCCGACCATGCCGACTTGAATGTGACGCGCGAACTCGCGCGCCACGTTGCCGTCGCGGGTGAAGCAGCTCACACCGTTGCCAAACTCGTGGGCGTTGATGAGGTCCACGGCTTGAGCCAAGTCAGTCACGCGCAGGCAGCTCAAGACGGGGCCGAAGATTTCTTCTTTGTAGATGCGCATGTCAGGAGTGACGTTGTCAAACAAAGTGCCGCCCATCCAGAAGCCTCCTGATGTGTCAGTGCCGCAGTCTTTGCCCGCAGTCGCGCCATCAAAATTGCGACCATCCACCAGCAACCGTGCGCCTTCTTTGACGCCTTGCTCGATGTAGCCGGTGATGCGCTTGTGGGCCACATCGGTCACGATGGGACCCATTTCGGCGGCGAGGTTTTCGCCGTTGAGTACTTTCAAAGCTTTGGTGCGCTCAATGAGTTTGGGCATGAGGCGGTCTGCCACATCGCCCACCAACACGGCCACGCTGATGGCCATGCAACGTTCTCCAGCAGAGCCGTAGGCGGCGCCAATCAGGGCGTCTACCGCTTGGTCGATGTCGGCATCGGGCATGACGACCATGTGGTTCTTCGCGCCGCCCAAGGCTTGCACGCGCTTGCCGTGGTGTGCACCGGTTTCGTAGATGTAGTTGGCAATGGGGGTCGATCCCACAAAGCTCACGGCTTTCACATCGGGGTGAACCAGCAAAGCATCAACCGCTTCTTTGTCGCCTTGCACCACGTTGAACACGCCATCGGGCAAGCCTGCTTGCTTGAGCAGCTCGGCAATGAACAACGAAGGCGATGGGTCAATCGGGCTGGGCTTCAGCACAAAGGTGTTGCCTGCGGCAATGGCCACGGGGAACATCCAGGCGGGCACCATGACGGGGAAGTTGAAGGGCGTCACGCCGGCTACCACGCCGAGGGGTTGACGCATGGTCCAGTTGTCGATGCCGGTGGACACTTGCTCGGTGAAATCGCCTTTCAGCAATTGAGGAATGCCTGTGGCGAACTCGACGATGTCGATGCCACGGCTCACTTCGCCTTGGGCGTCGGTGAACACTTTGCCGTGTTCAGCGGTAATCATGTGGGCCAGCTTGTCTTTGTTGGCGTTGAGCAGTTCTAAGAACTTGAACATCACACGGGCACGGCGCAGGGGCGGTGTGTCGGCCCAGGCGGGGAAGGCCTTTTGTGCGGCGGCCACAGCTGCATTGACATCGGCCACATTGGCCAAGCTCACGTTGCCGGTGACGGCGCCAGTGGCGGGGTTGTAAACAGGCTGGCTGCGCGTGCTGCTGCCGTTGGCAACGGCGCCGTTGATGTAATGCGCGATCTGGACTTGTGTCATGGGGTGTCTCGGTGTTAAGGAAAGATGAGGCAGTGTAGGTAGAGCAGTTGCATGAAACAAGCATCAAACCTTGAATTGATTGTTCAAAATAGTGAACAATCGAACCATGAACGACCAAAAAATCAGTGAACTCTGGCATCACCTGCATTGGCTGAGTGTGTTGGCGCAACAAGGCAGCTACACCGCTGCCGCTGCACGCCTCGGTGTGAGCAAGGCGGCCATGAGCCAGCGCATCGCCGAACTCGAACGCGCAGCGCGTGTGCCGCTGGTGCAGCGCACCACCCGCAGTGTGCGTTTGACCGAGGCCGGACAGCGGCTGGTGGACGACACACGCGCCTCGTTTGAACAAATCGAACACAGCTTTGCGCAAGTACGCGACTTAGCGGGGGTGCCCAGCGGCCTGTTACGTGTGACGGCGCCCGTGGCTTTTGCACGGCAACAGATCGCTCCGCGGCTGGCTGATTTTTTGCGTGAGTATCCAGAGGTGCGCATAGAGCTAGACATGGCGGACCGACTCAGCAGTTTGGCGACGGAGGGTTTTGACTTGGCCATTCGCCATACCGCCCGCCCGCCAGACACGCATGTGGCGTGGACTTTGTGCAGCACACATTCGGTGTTGGTGGCCAGCAAAACGTATTTGCGCCGTGCGGGCACACCGCAAACCCCTGCAGATTTGCAAGCGCACAACTGCTTGCATTACCTGCGCGCGCAAGACACGCCCACCTGGACGCTGGCGCGTGTGAAGACCAAAGCGAAAGATGAACGCATCACCGTGCCGGTGACGGGGCAGCTTGCGGCGAACAACAGCGAGGCTTTAAGGGAAGCTGCGTTGACGGGGCTGGGCATTGCGTTGCTTCCCGACTTCAGTGCGCAGGCCGCCTTGCAACAAGGCAAACTCGTCCAAGTGTTGCCAGACTGGAAACCCGTGGGTGCGTTTGCCGAGCAGCTGTACGCCATTCGCCCGTATTCGCCGCATGTACCGCGTGCTGTCACGGCGTTTGTGGACTATTTGCGCAAGGCCTTGGCCGCTGGCTTTACGGCTTAACGCCCGCCAGAAATTTCCATCAAGCTCATCGTGGTGTAGCTCGCTGCATCGCTGAGCAGCCACACAATCGCTTGCGCCACTTCTTCGGACGTGCCGCCGCGTTGCATGGGCACCAAGTTTGCCAAGTCGCGCACGCGGTTGGGCAAACCGCCCGAGGCGTGGATGTCGGTGTCAATCAAACCGGGGCGCACCGCATTGACGCGGATGCCTTCTGCCGCCACTTCCTTGGCAAGACCAATGGTGAATGCGTCGATGGCGCTTTTGGCCGCCGCATAGTCTACGTATTGGCCGGGCGCGCCCAAACGTGCAGCTGCGCTCGACACGTTGACGATGCTGCCGCCTGAGCCGCCGTGTGCCGTGCTCATGCGTCGCGCAGCCTCGCGTGCGCAGGCGAACGAGCCCAGCACGTTGATGCGCATCATGCGCTCCCACCTTGCCCAGCCTTGGTCTTGCACTTTCGCGGTCACATCCACCACGCCCGCGTTGTTGACCAGGCCTGAGATGCGGCCCAGCTTGGCATCGACCTCGGTAAACATGCGCAAGATTTGCGCTTCATCGCCCACATCGGCTTGCACCGCGATGGCAGTGCCGCCTGCGTCTTGAATTTGCTGCACCACATGGTTGGCCGCTTGTGTGTTGGTGGCGTAATTCACAGCCACGGCCCAGCCTTGTTGCGCTGCCAACACGGCGGTGGCGGCGCCAATGCCGCGACTGGCGCCGGTGACTAAAAGTACAGGCTTCATCTTTCTCTCCTCAATGCGGTTGAGCGAACTTAATGGGCCGCACGATAGCACCAAGCCTTTAAAAACCCAGTAAGCTGTTTGACATCCACTTTCAAAAATTCGAGGAGATCTTGTGATGACAGTCAATTTGACTTCTGCAGACGGTTTTATTTTTCCAGCTTACGTGGCGCAACCCACGGGCACGCCCAAGGGGGCTGTGGTGGTCGTACAAGAGATCTTCGGTGTCAACGCGCACATCAGAGAAGTGGCCGATGGTTATGCCGCGCAAGGTTATTTGGCCGTGGCACCCGCTGCGTTTCACCGGGCCAAACACGGCGTGGCGCTGGGCTACGGACCCGAAGACATGCAAGCGGGCATGGCGTTGAAAACCGCTATTGAAGCTTTGCCTGCGCCAGGCGTGATGGCTGACATCCAAGCTGCAGTGGATTACGCGGCCAAAACCAGCGGTGGCAAAGTAGGCATCGTGGGCTATTGTTGGGGCGGTTTGCTGACATGGCGTGCAGCGGCTTTGGTGAAGGGCATCAGCGCTGCCGTGCCTTACTACGGCGGTGGCTCAACCACAGCCGAAGAAATTGCGCGTCGACCCAACTGCCCTGTGTTGGCGCATTACGCCGAAGAAGACCATTGGATTCCGCTAGACACCATTGAAAAGTTCAAGCACGCACACCCTGAAGTGGCGGTGCATTTGTACCCTGCGCATCATGGTTTTAACTGCGACCACCGAGGTGCTTACCAAGAGGCCTCCGCCAAATTGGCGCTGGTGCGAACCTTGGCATTTTTTGCCAAGCACGTGGGCTAAGGCTCAGTCAGTTGGTGTGTGGCTGCGTGCGCTGCGCAGCACACCCATGCTGGCATGGAACAAGGCCACCACCACAAAGCAGCCCATGAAATCACCCAGTGCCATGGCCGCGCTTTTGCGCCACAGCTCTTCGCTGGCGGTCACGTCTTGGGTGAGGTACAGCAGGTTGTGCACCACGCCATTGAGCACGCTGGCCGCTAGGGACAGCCACACGATGTGGTGGTAGCGCAGGTTGCTTAGGTCGTCGTGAATGTGAAGCAAACGCATCAAGCCAAAGGCGGCAATGGGGTATGTCATCAAGCTCACCACGGCGAAATAAACGATGGATGACATGGGTTTGTCAGGCCAAATTCCTGCACCCAGATAAATGCCAACCACCAAGAGCCCCACAATGGCTGGCAAGCGCCCGACCAGTACGACCAAGAGCTTCACACCTGCGGGCAAAAACAACAAACTGATGCCCGCCGAGTAAACAAACTGCGCGTCAAAAAACTGGTTCAGCCGAAATGACAGGCTAAACAAAATGCCCGAAGCCACGGCTGTGGCGATGTGCGACCAGCGAACTTCGGGCAAATGCATCAAGACAATCCGTGCAGTTTTTTCGCGGCGTCGATGGCGAAGTAGGTGAGCACACCATCTGCGCCAGCGCGCTTGAAGGCCAACAAGCTTTCCATCATCACCGCGTCGTGGTCTAGCCAACCGTTTTGCGCAGCGGCTTTGAGCATGGCGTATTCGCCACTCACTTGATAGGCGAAGGTCGGCACTTTGAATTCGTCTTTCACACGACGCACCACATCAAGGTAGGGCATGCCGGGTTTGACCATCACCATGTCCGCGCCTTCGGCGATGTCCAGCGCCACTTCGCGCAGGGCTTCGTCAGTGTTGCCGGGGTCCATTTGGTAGACCTTTTTGTCGGCCTTGCCCAAGTTAGAGGCCGAGCCCACGGCATCGCGGAAGGGGCCGTAAAACGCGCTGGCGTATTTGGCGCTGTAGGCCATGATGCGCGTATGAATCGCGCCACGTGATTCGAGCGCTGCTCGAATCGCTCCAATCCTGCCGTCCATCATGTCGCTGGGGGCCACGATGTCCACGCCTGCATCGGCTTGGGTCATGGCTTGTTTGACCAGCATCTCGGTGGTGACGTCGTTCAGGATGTAGCCCGTTTCGTCCAGCAAGCCGTCTTGGCCGTGGCTGGTGAAGGGGTCGAGCGCTACGTCGGTCATCACGCCGAGTCCGGGAAAGCGTTTTTTCAGCTCTCGCACCACATGGGGCACGAGACCGTCGGGATTGGTGGCCTCAACGCCATCGGGTGTTTTGAGGTGGCTGCTGATGACGGGAAACAGCGCCATCACGGGGATGCCCAGCTTGACGCATTGTTCGGCCACGGGCAGCAGCAAGTCCAAGCTCAAGCGCTCGACGCCTGGCATAGAGCCCACGGCCTCGCGGCGCTTTTCGCCTTCGAGCACGAAGACGGGGTAAATCAGATCGTTCACGCTCAAAGCGTGTTCGCGCACCAAGCGGCGGGTGAAATCGTCACGGCGCAAGCGGCGAGGGCGGTTGGCGGGGAAAGAGGCGAATGGGTGTTGCATGGGTGAAATTGTGCCTGTTTGCAGATGTCGCCAAGGTGCAAGAGGCAGTAATCGCCCCATTGAGGATGCGCAAAGTGTTTGCTAGATTGCTTTCGGGCAGCTTGCTGCTCCCCGCTTTACCTCCCTAGGCGGGCGTTTGACGTGTCAAAGCGATCAGACGACTTGGCCCGACCTTGTGTCGGGCTTTTTTTGAGCGCGGCTAAACTGGCTGCATGCTTTGGATCAAATCTTTTCACATCATCTTCGTCGCTAGCTGGTTTGCGGGCTTGTTTTACCTGCCGCGCATTTTTGTGAACTTGGCCTCGGTTCCCGAGGACTCCGAGGCTGAAGAGGCGCGCTTGCTGTTGATGGCACGCAAGCTGATGCGCTTCACCACCTTGTTGATGGTGCCTGCGGTGGCCCTAGGCTTGGTGCTCTGGCTGTATTACGGCATTGGCTTGGTCGGTGTGGGCAATGGCTGGATGCATGCCAAGCTCACCATGGTGTTGCTGGCGCTGGGCTATCACCACGGTTGCGGTCGCCTGCTGCGCAAATTTGAAGCGCGCACCAACACGCGCGGCCACGTCTGGTACCGCTGGTTCAACGAGATTCCGGTGGTCTTGTTGACCGTTGCCGTGATCTTGGTGGTCGTCAAACCTTTCTAAAACACGCGCTGGCCCATGCGTCAAACGTCCGCTTGGCCCCTGTCGCAAATTTGCGTGGCGTTGATCGTCTACGCCAGCCTGTATCCGTTTGACCATTGGCGTGACCAAGGCATTTGGACGTGGTCGTTTCTCGCCGCGCCTTGGCCCAAGTATTGGTTGGGGTTTGATGTGGTGGCCAACGTGCTGGGCTACGCACCGCTGGGCTTCTTTTTGACCTTGAGCGCCATGCGCATGGGTTGGCAAACCCGCGAGGTGTTGTTGTCCACATTGGCGGCAGCGGTGTTGTCGCTCACCATGGAAGGCCTGCAAAGCTACTTGCCAGCGCGCGTGCCATCGTTGCCAGATTTTTTGCTCAATACCTTGGGCGCTTTCTTGGGTGCGGTGTTGGCCAATTCGCTCGAGCACCTAGGGCTGCTGCGTCGCTGGAGCCAGTTTCGTGAGCGTTGGTTTGTGCGCGATGCCTACATGGCTTTGGTGTTGATGGCGGTGTGGCCCGCTGCTTTGTTGTTCCCGGTGGCTGTGCCCTTAGGTTTGGGCCAAGTGTGGGAGCGTGTGGAAGACGCTTTGACCAGCGCCTTTGAAGCCACACCGTTTGAAGATTGGATTCCGTTGCGCGCCTTTGAGCTTGAGCCTTTGTTGCCGGGCGCTGAGCTGTTGTGCGTGATGTTGGGATTGTTGGTGCCATGTTTGTTGGGCTTCGGTGTGATTCGCCAAGCGGGGCAGCGCTTTGTGTATGTGTTGGTGGTGTTGGGTATGGCGCTGGGTGTGAGTGCCTTGTCTGCTGCACTCAGCTACGGCCCTGCGCATGCGTGGACTTGGTTGGATTTGCCCGTTGCGCTGGGCTTGATTTTTGGTTGTGTGGTGGCGTTGTTGTTCTTGCCGCTGTCGGCCCGCACGGCATGGGCGTTTTTGTTGCTCGCGGTTTTGGTGCAACAAAGTGTGCTGAACCAATCGCCAGAGAACGCCTACTTCGCGCAGACCTTGCAGACTTGGGAGCAGGGCCGTTTCATTCGCTTCCATGGCCTGGTGCAATGGTTGGGTTGGTTGTGGCCCTACGCTGTGCTGATGTTGGCATTGGGGCGTTTGTCACGCGAGCGCAGCGCGCAAAACTAAAATCTCTTCATGACTCAAACCTCTTACTACAAACATCACATTTTTTTCTGCCTGAATCAGCGCGAGAACGGTCAAGATTGCTGTGCCAATCATGGTGCGCAAGAAGCGTTTGACCATTGCAAAGCCCAAGTCAAAGCGGCAGGCCTTGCGGGCGTCGGCGGGGTGCGTGTGAACAAAGCGGGCTGCTTAGACCGCTGCGCAGGTGGCCCCGTGGCGGTGGTGTACCCAGAAGGTGTTTGGTACACGGTGATGGACAAGAGCGATGTGAACGAAATTGTGGAAAGCCATTTGAAGAACGGCCAAGTGGTGGACCGTTTGGTGGTGCCTGCCAATGTGGGGCGCTGAAGCATGAATTCGCAAACTCAAAAAATCACACTGCAAGGCGAAGCGGGCGTCATCGAAGCTTTGCGTGACGAGCCCGAAGGCGTGTCGCGTGGCCTGGCCATCGTGGCGCATCCGCATCCTTTGTTTGGCGGCACCATGGACAACAAAGTGGTGCAAACACTGGCGCGTGCCTTTGTGCAATGCGGTTGGACGGTGGTGCGCTTTAATTTCCGTGGTGTCGGAGCCTCTGCGGGTGAACACGATGCTGGCGCCGGAGAAGCGCGCGATTTTTTGCGTGTGGTTGAGCAGGTGGCACCTAGCGGACCGTTGGCTATTGCCGGGTTTTCGTTTGGTTCATTTGTGGCCAGTCATGCCTTGGCTGAGTTGCACACGCACCGCTTGATTGAGAAGGTGGCGTTTGTTGGCACGGCTGCACAGCGCTTTACCGTGGCACCGATTGCACCTGAACTGCATGACAAAACGCTGGTCGTGCACGGCGAGCACGACGACACGGTGTCATTGGCCTCGGTGATGGACTGGGCGCGCCCGCAAAGCCTGCCTGTGACGGTGGTGCCAGGTGGCGGTCATTTCTTTCATGGACAATTGCCGCTTCTCAAGAATTTAGTGGTGCGCCATTTGCAGGGCTAAACCCTTGCGCCGCGCCCAATTCTTTGACTTATTTTTCTGAAGACAGCCATGACACGATTCCTGCGCACCACTTTCATCGGTTTTTTGATGGGCTTGACTTGCGTGTTTCAGGCGCAGGCTCAAGTGCCGCAGCCCCCGGAGATTGCCGCGCGTGCGTATTTGTTGGTTGATTTGACGGCGCAGCAAGTCTTGGCGGAATTGGATGCGGACAAGCCGATTGAGCAAGCGTCGTTGACGAAGTTGATGACCGCTTACATCGTGTTTGATGCGCTCAAAGCCAAAAAAATCAGTCTGCAGCAAACTTTTGGCGTGAGCGAGCGCGCATGGAAGATGCCGGGCTCGCGCATGTTCATCGATCCCAAGATGAAGGTGCCAGTGGAAGACCTCATCAAAGGCATGATTGTTCAATCTGGCAATGACGCCACCATGGCTCTGGCCGAAGGCGTGGGCGGCACAGTCGAGCACTTTGTGCAAATGATGAATGCCCAAGCCAAGGTGTTGGGCATGAAGTCCACGGGCTACAAAAACCCAGAAGGTTTGACTGAGCCAGGCCACACCACCACCGCGCGTGACCTGAGCATCTTGGCTGGCCGCTTGATGCAAGATTTCCCCGATTACGTGGGCTACTACGCCATCAAAAAATACCGTTATCCCGGCACGCCTGCCGCCAATGAAAACAACCGCAATTTATTGTTGTTTCGCGACCCCAGTGTGGATGGCTTGAAAACAGGTCACACCGACGCTGCAGGTTTTTGCCTGATTGCCACCGCTAAGCGCGAAGCGCCAGGCGTGGGTCAGCGTCGTTTGTTATCCATCGTGTTGGGTGCCTCCAGCGAAAACGCCCGTGCCACCGAGTCGCAAAAGCTGCTGAATTGGGGTTACACCGCGTTTGACGCCATTAAGTTGTTTGACGCCAACCAAGCTGTGGTCACGCCCAATGTGTGGAAAGGTCGCGGCAACCAAGTGAAGTTGGGTCGTCTCGCGCCCATTGTGGTCGCGGTGCCTGCTGGTGCGGCTGGGCGCATTCAAACCCAAGTGGCTCGTCCTGAGCCTTTGGTGGCACCACTCAACCGCGGTCAAGCCGTGGGGGCTTTGAAAGTCACGTTGGACCAAAAGCCGTTGGTGGACGTGCCCTTGTTGGTGCTCGAAACTGTCGAGCAGGCCGGTTTCATCGGTCGCGCATGGGATTCCGTGCGCTTGTGGGTGAAATAACCCTATTTGAGGCATTTCGCACTAGATTTGCATCCTTCTCTCGATGCTGATACACTAGAAGGCTTTTCGGAATTTCCGAAGGGATTCACGTTTTCTTTTTATTCCAACGTTTAGGGACGTTACAAACAATGCCAACCATCAATCAATTGGTGCGTCAGGGGCGCGAGGTCGAAACGATCAAGTCCAAAAGCCCTGCGATGCAAAACTCTCCACAACGCCGTGGCGTGTGCACCCGTGTGTACACCACGACGCCAAAGAAGCCAAACTCTGCGCTGCGTAAAGTTGCCAAAGTTCGCTTGACCAACGGTTTCGAAGTCATTTCGTACATCGGCGGTGAAGGCCACAACTTGCAAGAGCACAGCGTTGTGCTCGTGCGCGGTGGTCGTGTCAAAGACTTGCCAGGTGTGCGTTACCACATCGTGCGCGGTTCGCTCGACTTGCAAGGCGTGAAAGATCGCAAGCAATCGCGCTCTAAGTACGGCGCTAAGCGTCCAAAGAAGGCCTAATCAGCCGCCAGCCTTAGCGAGGCTTAATTCGTCAAATCGGTGTTTTGGTCGTCAGGCAGACGATGCAAAACGAAGTGACCCCAAGCATCCATGTTGGGTGTGGGTCGAGTAAGTGGAAGTCAAGATGACTTTCGCGGTGTCCGAAAGGATGCCAACTGAAGCAATATGAGGTGAAACAATGCCACGTCGTCGCGAAGTCCCTAAACGTGAAATCTTGCCGGATCCAAAATTCGGTAATGTTGAGCTGTCCAAATTCATGAACGTGATCATGGAAGGCGGCAAAAAAGCTGTTGCCGAGCGCATCATTTATGGTGCCTTGGAGCAAATCGAACAAAAATCGGGCAAAGATCCGCTCGAGTTGTTCACTGTGGCCATCAACAACGTCAAGCCCATGGTGGAAGTTAAGTCCCGCCGCGTGGGTGGTGCTAACTACCAAGTGCCCGTTGAAGTTCGTCCAGTCCGTCGCTTGGCTTTGTCCATGCGCTGGTTGAAAGAAGCCGCTCGCAAGCGCGGTGAAAAGTCCATGGCTTTGCGCTTGGCCAACGAATTGTTGGAAGCGTCAGAAGGTCGTGGCGGTGCCATGAAAAAGCGTGACGAAGTTCACCGCATGGCCGAAGCCAACAAGGCATTCAGCCACTTCCGCTTCTAAATTCAAAGGTAAAAAATGGCTCGCAATACCCCCATTGAGCGCTATCGCAACATTGGTATTTCAGCGCACATTGACGCTGGAAAAACCACCACGACAGAGCGTATTCTTTATTACACCGGTGTGAACCACAAGATTGGTGAAGTGCATGATGGCGCCGCCACCATGGACTGGATGGAGCAAGAGCAAGAACGTGGCATCACGATCACTTCTGCTGCCACCACTTGTTTCTGGAAGGGCATGGATGGCTCTTTCGCTGATCACCGCATCAACATCATTGACACCCCTGGTCACGTTGACTTCACGATTGAAGTTGAGCGTTCCATGCGCGTGCTCGACGGTGCTTGCATGGTTTACTGTGCGGTGGGTGGCGTTCAGCCCCAGTCCGAAACCGTGTGGCGTCAAGCTAACAAATACAAGGTGCCACGCTTGGCCTTTGTGAACAAGATGGACCGTACAGGTGCCAACTTCTTCAAGGTCGTGGACCAGATGAAATTGCGCTTGAAGGCCAATCCTGTGCCAATCGTGATTCCAATCGGCGCTGAAGACAACTTCAAAGGCGTGGTTGACCTTCGCAAGATGAAGGCCATCATTTGGGACGAAGCCTCTCAAGGTATGAAGTTCACTTTTGAAGAGATTCCTGCCGACTTGGTGGAGTTGGCCAAAGAGTGGCGCGAAAAGATGGTGGAAGCTGCGGCTGAAGCCTCTGAAGAGTTGATGAACAAGTACCTCGAAGAAGGCGACTTGACTGAAGAAGAAATCACGCACGGTCTGCGTGTGCGTACCATCAACAGCGAAATTCAGCCAATGTTGTGCGGCACAGCGTTCAAGAACAAAGGTGTTCAACGTATGTTGGATGCGGTGCTTGAATTGATGCCTTCTCCATTGGACGTGAAAGCCATCAAGGGCTTTGACGAAGACGAAAAAGAAGTGGTCCGCAAGGCGGATGACAACGAGAAGTTCTCTGCCTTGGCATTCAAGTTGATGACCGATCCATTTGTGGGTCAGTTGACATTCGTGCGCGTTTATTCTGGCGTTCTGAAAAAGGGCGACACCGTGTACAACCCTGTGCGCGGTAAAAAAGAACGTATCGGTCGTATCGTGCAAATGCACGCCAACAACCGTGAGGAAGTTGATGAAATCCGAGCCGGCGACATCGCTGCTTGCGTGGGTTTGAAAGACGTCACCACGGGTGAGACTTTGTGCGATCCAGCAGCCGTGATCACCTTGGAGCGCATGGTGTTCCCTGACTCCGTGATTCGCCAAGCTGTTGAGCCAAAAACAAAAGCTGACCAAGAAAAAATGGGCATGGCTTTGTCTCGTTTGGCTGCAGAAGATCCTTCTTTCCGCGTGCAAACCGATGAAGAATCTGGTCAGACCATCATTGGTGGTCAGGGCGAATTGCACCTGGAAATTATTGTCGACCGCATGAAGCGCGAATTCGGCGTGGAAGCCAACGTGGGCAAGCCCCAAGTGGCTTACCGTGAGACCATTCGCAAAACTGTGGAAGAGGCCGAAGGCAAGTTCGTGCGTCAGTCTGGCGGTAAAGGTCAGTACGGTCACGTCGTGCTCAAGGTTGAGCCTCAAGAAGCTGGCAAAGGCTTTGAGTTCGTTGATGCGATCAAAGGTGGTGTGGTTCCTCGCGAATACATCCCTGCGGTTGAAAAAGGCGTGATCGAAGCTTTGGGTCAAGGCGTGTTGGCTGGTTACCCAGTTGTTGACGTCAAGGTCACATTGCACTTCGGTTCGTACCACGATGTGGACTCGAACGAAATGGCGTTCAAGATGGCGGCCATCTTTGGTTTCAAAGAAGGTTGCCGTAAAGCTAGCCCAGTGATTCTGGAGCCCATGATGGCTGTGGAAGTTGAAACACCTGAAGACTACGCTGGTAGCGTGATGGGCGATTTGTCCTCACGCCGCGGCATGGTGCAAGGTATGGACGACATGGTCGGTGGCGGTAAAGCAATTAAAGCTGAAGTGCCATTGTCTGAAATGTTTGGCTACTCAACCACTTTGCGTTCGATGTCACAAGGCCGCGCAACTTACACGATGGAATTCAAGCACTACGCTGAAGCCCCACGTAACGTTGCTGAAGCCATTGTTGCTTCACGCGCTAAGTAAATAAAACCCCATGGGGTTGCGCAAGCGGCCCCTGTCTGCGACGATGCGCCGCCCTGTCACCCGTGCGGGGCGAATCAGCAGCATCGTGCAGACATAAAACCTGTACACGGGCACTGCTCTTTGGAGAAAAGAAATGGCAAAAGGAAAATTTGAACGTACCAAGCCGCACGTGAACGTGGGCACCATTGGTCACGTTGACCACGGCAAGACAACGTTGACAGCTGCGATCACCACGATCCTGTCAACAAAGTTTGGCGGCG
>Ga0228703_1000823_pt1 | contig 20658 bp, 23 predicted proteins | sample McNCre217_Aug_MG_3_FD_178020 | JGI IMG/M metagenome (GOLD analysis project Ga0228703, IMG submission 178020) | Freshwater microbial communities from McNutts Creek, Athens, Georgia, United States - 29-17_Aug_MG | ecosystem: Environmental > Aquatic > Freshwater > Creek | place: USA: Georgia... | reverse complement strand
TTGGCAAACAAGCCATTTCGGCCTTCAGCGAATGGTGCCCATGACTCAATCTGAACACCGCGCTCAGCCATCTGCGCTTGGTAGTCGGCACGCTGAAAGAATGGGTGGGTTTCAATTTGGTTTACCATCGGGGCGATTTCGTTGTGCACGATGAAATCTGCAAGACGGTCTGGGTAGAAGTTCGAAACACCAATTGCCTTGATGCGCCCCTCTTTGTAAAGCTTCTCCATGGCACGCCAAGCCCCGTATACATCGCCAAATGGCTGGTGGATCAAGTAGAGGTCTAGGTAGTCAAGTCCAAGCTTGTCCATCGACTTGTCGAACGCCTTAAGTGCTCGGTCTTCGTTGGCATCTTGAATCCACAATTTGGTGGTGATGAACAATTCATCACGAGCAATGCCGCTATCTTTTAGAGCTTTACCGACTGCCTTCTCGTTCATATAAGAAGCTGCGGTGTCAATGTGTCGGTATCCCACATCTAGTGCATCAGTGACAGCTTGGATGCAGTCTTTTTCTTCTGGAATTTGGAATACGCCGAAGCCAAGAATTGGCATCTCAAGGCCATTTGAGAGTTTTACATTCTTCATGTTTTGAAGTGTAAGTCCGCTTTTTTAAAACAGTTAACTTTTGGTTTTGCAGCTGGGCTTAGCCAAGCGAAAGCTTGATTAAGTACTGACCGCCGCCTGGGCTGAGCTCAACATTGAATTTAGTTTTCGGGGCAAGCCTTGCAAGGCGATCGATCAACCAGGTCTCAACATCTTTGGCATCGGATTCAGATGGACATCTTGCGATTGCCTCACGTCCACCTTTTTTGAGCAGTCGTTCCACGCTTTCGATTATTGGTGCTGGTTCACTAACCAAGAGTTCTTTTGGCCACTGCACTACTGGGGCAATCTTGCCCTTCATGGTGTTGCATTGGCGGTGAGCAAGTCGTTCTTGTGCTGACTTGTTGCCTTTGGCAATCCAGTAGCTGTCGGCACTTGGGCCTAAGTCTGAGTTAACTGAGGCATCTGGGTCCACCGGCTTGTCGCAGAGCCAGCAGATCCAGTTGTCTGCTTCGCCGACTTCGTTGAGGTCGCTCATTAGTAAGCAACGGTGAAGCGTGCGCGATGATGCTTTGGAGTCTCGATTTCGTCGACGACAGCGAGGCCGAGGTCACTGCCAGAAATAAACGAATTACCGGCTTCGTCGGTGACCAATACATCTCCACCGATTCGGTAATGTCCAGTTGCTTCGCCAGGTTCACCAACTCGGAATCCGGCGGCAGGTGAAATGACAAACCAGTCGAGGTCGTCTGGAGTTTTTCTAAGTGCCGCAAGGACCTCGGTCATGATTACCGAGCCAGGGCGAACCATTGGTGGGAAACCTTCTGTGTCCATCAGCAGCGGGCCGCCTTCGCTAAAGTGAAGTGATCCGGCACCACCGGCAGAACCAAAGCGCACTCCGGCTTTGCGGCAGGCCTCGGCGAGCGCGAGCATTTCGTCAACGAAGGTTTCGCTCAGGTCGCCGCGTGGGGTGATTGAGCTAAAGGCGACATCCGATTCGGCAAGCAACTTGGTTACGAGTTCGCGATCTGTGACGGTCCCAGTTACGTAATTGACTCCGGCGATTTTGTCCGCCGGTTCGTTGCGACTAACGACGGTGACCTGGTGTCCGCGTGCCACCGCATGCTTTGCAACGTTGCTGCCGACATAGCCGGTGCCGCCAAAAAGTGTGATTCTGCTCATGGGTCTATTGTGCTTGGATACTACGTATTTTTTGGCGAATTGTGCCGATAGTAGGTTTCGGCAACAAGATTGACCTATGAGATTCGTAGACCTTTCAGTACACCTCGACAACGAGACCCCGCTAGACCCTCCGTTCTTGCGACCAAAGATTGAGTACAAGAACCACCAAGAAGGCCTCAAGGATATGTACAACATGTACGGCATCACTCCTGAGCAGCTTCCAGATGGTCAGGGACTTGCAGCTGAAACTGTCACGATTACCACTCACTCTGGAACCCACATTGACGCCCCTTGGCACTACCACCCAACTCAGAACAATGGAGAAAAGGCGTGGACCATAGATGAAGTTCCGTTGGACTGGTTCTTCCGTCCGGGCGTGAAGATTGACCTCACCCACCTTGCAAACGGCACCATCGTTATGCCTCACCACATTGAAGAGGCATTGGCGAAAATCAACTACACGCTGAAGCCATTTGACATTCTTTTGTTCCACACGATTGCGTCATCTGCATACGGACACGAAAACTTTATCGACACCGGAATCGGATTCGGTGACGAAGTAACTATGTGGCTCACCGACCAGGGCATCCGCGTAGTTGGCACCGATGCGTGGGGTTGGGATCTTCCGGTTTCCATTGCTCGCAAAATGTTTGAAGAAACTGGCGATCCATCTCACGTTTGGGATGGACACAAGGCGGGCCGCAAGGTTGCCTACTGCCAGATCGAGAAGCTGCACAACCTCGAGTCGATTCCGGCAACCGGGTTCACCATTGCCTGTTTCCCAACCAAGGTGCGCGCTGCATCTGCCGGTTGGACTCGTGCGGTAGCAATCTTCAACGACTAATAGTCTTGGCGAGTGGATACTTATCTACTCTTTGCAGTTACCTGGTTTACCGCTGCGGCAACTCCGGGTGGCGACACCATGCTGCTACTGGGCAAGTCACTAGCTAACGGCTGGAAGTCGACGATTCCATATTCGCTTGGCATCATCATCGCCAAGGTTTCCATGATCACGCTCACCTATCTAGGTGTAGCAGCACTCATGCTTCAAGCGCCGATTGCATTTACGGTGCTCAAGTTCGTAGGCGCAGCATTTTTACTTTGGCAAGCCTGGCGAATGTGGCGTGCTGGTCGCGCCGAAATCAAGACTCGTAACGAGAGCTTCTGGCCTGCCGTTGGAACGGCGGTGCTCTATGGAGCGGCCAATCCGCAGCCGTGGATGTTTTATATCTCAGTGATGCCACAGGTTTCGGGCAAGACCGAACTCTGGGGATTGAACTTGATCGTCACTGTGGGTTTCATTGGGATTACCGCGTTCTATGCTGGTTTGGCAGTCCCGATTCGCAGATGGATGTTGCAGGGGAACAACGGCATCTGGCTAAATCGAGCAGTCGCAGTTTTGTTTGCAGTTTTGGCAATAACTTTTGTAATTCGATAGGAATCTCCGATGGCAAAATCCGAGCAAGTTTTTAGCAAGGAAGAAAAAGCCGCGATGCGAGCGCTTGCGGCTGAGCGACGCAAGAAGTTCACCCCCGAGCAGCACACTCAGGAAGTGCTCGACAAAATCAAAGCGATGGCTCCGGCCGATCGCAAGATTGCCGAGAAGGTGCACAAGCTAGTGATGTCTATTGCCCCTGAACTACAGCCAAAAACTTTCTACGGAATGCAGGCATACAACCTAGGCGCGAAGACTCTGCTGTTTTTTCAAGACGGCGAAAAATTCAAATCACGATACTGCACTCTAGGTTTCACTGATATAGCGAACCTCGACAAAGAGTCGATGTGGGCCACAAGCTTTGCTATCACTGCTTGGAATTCAGACGTTGAGAAGCAAATCACCACCCTGGTAAAACGAGCAGTAAAGGCAAAAAAGTAAATGGCAAAGCCAATTGATTTTGTAAATGTATCAACCGCTGGATTGGAAAAATCTAAATTTGCCGCTCAACTAGGCGGTGTGCGTGCCAATGAGGCTCGCTACTTCAAGAACAAGTACGACCACGACTTTGTGACTAAGCCAGCCGACAAAGCGGCAACATTGATCAAACGCATGAATAAGGCACTCGCCGAACGCGACATCGTGGTTGCTTCAGAACCGCTAGAGGCCGCCGACTTCGTCACTGAAAACATCCGTTGGACCTATGTTTTTTACAAAAGCGGCTTGTCTTTGAACATCATGTACACCCTCGACGACCCGAAGAAGCGAGCCGTTGGCATCAAACTGTGCGAAGACATGGAGATCCCGAAGGAGTTCGCCGAGAAGTTTAAGTTCGCTCGCCAGAAGTCGAAACTGGCTGGAATCATCCGCGGCTCATACTTCGTGCTCAAGAACGAGTATTAGTCGGCAGGGTAAAGATCGAGTACTACTTGATTTTCACCGCGTGAGCCGATTGCGTTAAACATTCTGTGATTAATGTCGGTGCGGTTTGCCGAAGTCGCCATTCGGATTGATGTGCGGAAAACGATTTTGCCCTCGTCGTTTGTGTAGCGAGTACCACGTGATTCCACTTCAACCAGTTCCCCGCTGTCGAGCTTCAATGCGTAGTGAGCATCAAGGGAAACAGTTCCATCTTCAAATATCCACTGCCAGTCGGCACCAGTAAGAATTACGCCGTTGCCAATCGCGCCGGTAACTGTGCCACCAGTAATTGGCACCATTCGTCGGTGACCGATTGCGGTTTTGCCGAAGTCAACGATGTCGGCAACGTCAACGTGAAAAGTAGCGAAAGCTTCCATTAGTTCCCCTGGTATTGAGCGGTCCACGATGCCCTTTGGTTTAGTGCCTTAGGGTCGAATCCAGCTATTTTCTTGTAGCGGTTGGCAATTTCTTCAAGCTCGTCCTGTGGGATGACATCGGTAACCTGCTCGAATCCCTCTGGCGCACGCTCGTGGGCAAGCTGCATCACAAGCTCTGGGCCCATGCCACGATTGGCCTGCTGAAGTGCGGTGGTCTTTGGTAAACGCTCTGCTTCGTAGAACTTCAAGGCGTCATCTATAGGCATGGTGGCCAAGCCGAAGACGAGTGCACGGGCATCCAAGATTGCTTGCGAAGTTCCATTCGAGCCAACCGGATAGGTCGGATGAGCTGCGTCACCCAGCAGTACGGTTCTGCCCTTGACCCAAGTGGTCAATGGCTCGCGATCCACCAGCGGATACTCAAGTACTTCGTCTGCCGTTGCGATCAGTTCAGGAATATTTAGCCAACCCCAATTCATGTCGGCAAAATAATTTGCGAATCTAGAAATTGGAACGGCTCGGTTCCAATCATTTTGCAAATCTGTCATCTCCGGATCGATGCGTTCGGCGATCCAGTTGATTTCCTGCAACCCGTCTTCGCCAACCGGTCCAATTGGATATGCCACAAACTTGAGGCTTCGGTGTCCGGCCATAATCATTGACCGTTCGGTGAGAAACGGCTTTGCCCGACTCGAAGCTCGCCACAATACTGCGCCGTTCCAAATCGGTGCACCTTCTTCCGGGTGCCAGAGTGCGCGAACAGTGCTTTTGATTCCATCCGATGCAACCAATAGTTCGCCTTCGAAATCTCCCGCGGTGGTTGAAACATAAACGCGATTATTTTCGGTGCGCTCGGCCGTGATTCTTGCGCCGGTCTTTACCGAATCAGGTCCAAGTTTTTCGATCACCTCGGCAAGCAGTAGCATCTGGAACTTTCCGCGATGCACCGAATACTGCGGCCAGTCATAGCCGGCTGCAGTTCCGCGCGGTTCAGACCAAATAGTTTTGCCGAAAGAGTTCACATAAGTTAGATCGGCAGTGCGAACAGCGATCTTTTCAAGCTTGTCTGCGATGCCAAGTTCTGTCAGCTCACGCACGGCATGTGGCAGCACGTTTATGCCAACACCGAGCGGCTTGATTTCCTGAACTGACTCAAGCACCTGTACATCGGTAATGCCCGCTTTGTGCAGCGACAGCGCTGTGAGGAGCCCGCCAATGCCGGCACCTGCAATTAACACGCGCATGAGTCTCCCTTGAGTTCTTACCCAAGAGTAACCAAATTTGCCTTTAGTTATTGCCGGTTAGCAGCGGTGCTAGCACTCCCGAAAATACCTGCCAGGCAAGTCCGGTCTTGGCCACCAAGCTCAGCGTGATGTAAGAGCGCTCTCCTTGTAGGTAGTTCTTCCACTTTCCAATTTGCTTGTACTGCATCCACTGGTTGAACGCAAAGGTAAAGAATGCAATAAAGATCGAAACCATGATTCCGATTACAAAGCCCGGAACCTGTGCATCGTTGGTTGACTTAGGTTGAATCACCATGAAGAAAACACTGAACCAAGGAACAACTCCAACCATCGAACCAAAGATGAATGGCAAAAGCTTTCCGTTGCCAGGCTTTTCATATTTCTCCTGCAGTGCACCGAACAAAATCATTGCGGCATTCAATCCAAAGATCGCAAACAACGCATTGATGTCGGTGACTCCGGTTAGCTGGGCAATCAAGAAAATCATGATTGATGAACTGAGTGAATACTCGGTCCAGCGGAAGTAATTGTGATTTGCCAAAAGTCCAGCCTTGTAACGACCGAAGAAATATGGAGTGGAAACTAGGAAGTGGAAAATAGCGCTTAGCGCGAGGAAGCCAACCAAACCGTAACCCATGTTCACAGTGAACAAGTTCACTCGCTCTGGAGGGATAGGTGAGCCCGGAGGGCCAGCCATATAGTCGGCAGTAACGCCAAATTCAGCTTGGGCATTTAATGCTCCGATGATTGCCAGCATCCCAATGGCCTGAGCCAGGTGAGCAACACCAGCGACTATGTTGTAAACCCGTAGTCGCTTGATTTGTGATTCTTGATCGCGAACTTGCTTTGCCATCGTGTCCCCCTTTGGACGTTAGTTGTAGTAAAAACTTCGTATTTTGACTATTTATTCCCTTTTTCGGTTTGCGTAATAAAACTTCATAAAAGAGCGGGAAATCTCAAACTTCCCTAATTTGGATGAAATACCCAATCAAGGAGCCCAAATGTCGCTGTTTGTCGCCGAAATCAACACCTCTCATAACCAAGCTGCGGAGGCCGCGCTGGAGACGATAGCCGCGACTTTGGGTTCGATTGGGGGCGAGTTTATTGAGAGCCAGGTAACAGCCGACCACAACCGCGTATTTGCAGTGCTTGAGCACGAGAACATCGTTGAGGTTGAGAATGCCCTTGAAACAGCTGGCCTAGACGTTGAGGATGTTGCCAAGGTTCGCCTTGTTGGCGCAGAGCTTGACGACGTCAAGAAGCTCAAGAAGGGCAGCCAGTATCTGGTGGAGTGGGACTTCCCAGAGGGACTAACCATGGACAAGTACCTTGCCCGCAAGAAGGAAAAGTCACCGCTCTACGAAGCCATCGACGACGTCAAATTCCTACGCACCTACGTGCGCGAAGACATGGTTAAGTGCCTTTGTTTCTACGACGGCGATAGCGAAGACGCAATTGTGAACGCACGCAAGGTCGTCGACACCCCAATTTCGCGTCTGCACAAACTGGAGTCGTAATGTCAACTCTAAGTATTGATCAGATTATTGAGACTCTGCCGGACTGTGCAGTTACAACCGATCAAGAACCAGGCGATCTTCGCGAATTCTTGAGTAACTTCGCTGCCGCAGGTGGAGTTGATTTCGGCCTAAGCGAAAGCTCTTCGCCAATCGCAGTTCAATCACAAATTATTCGCAACATTGCAGAGAACTGTGTATCGAGCGCATTCGTGGTTTGGTCACATCGCATGACCACCGAATATGTTGACCGATGGGCTACTCCGGTAGTGCGCGAAAAGTATTTGCCTGAGCTCCTTGCTGGCACACGCATCGGTTCAACGGCGTTAGCAACAGCGCTAGCCGACAAAAGTGGCAAAGAAGTACTGCCAATTACTTTTATTGAAACCGAAGACGAATTCATCATCGACGGTGTAATTCCGTGGGCATCCAATCTTTACGCAGACACTCTCGCAGTATTTGCTGCACGTCACCCGGAAACCGAAGAACGCATCATCGTTGCTGCCGAACTCAACTTCGACGGGATCGAACTAAAGCCAGCCGGACAACTACTTGGACTGAACGCAACTTCATCGGGCACAGTGAAATTCGCCGGCTTGAAGTTGTCTAAGAACTACTTGATTACTCGCGACGTTGATCGATTCCTCGGACAGATGCGTCCACGTTTCTTGGTGCTGCAAACATCGTTCTGCCTAGGTATCACCGGTGCCGCGTTGGCGTCGATTGCCAAGGCACCTTCGGCTGTCCCGTTCGCCGATGAGATTGCCGGCTTTCAGGCCCGCTACGACGAACTGGTCGGTGAGCTAAACGAACTCAACGGCGCACTCGAGGCATTTCCAGCTCCGGGTAACGGCTTTGCCCCGCTGCCATTTCTCAAGCTGCGCCTGGCTGCTGCCGAGCTGGCTCAGGCGGTAACCCGCGTGGAGCTAGCCACTGTTGGAGGGCGCGGTTACTACAGTGCTAGCTCAACCTCTCGCCGCATCCGTGAGTCACTGTTTTTGTCTGTCCAGGCCCCAACCGAGGGGAGCTTGCGTTGGGAAATTTCGCAACTGTCGTAACCGACCTCTCGGTTAAGCGCGGCTTCAAAACCGTAATTTCTGGACTCAACTTTGAGATTAATCGAGGCGAAATCGTTGCCCTGGTTGGTGCCAGCGGTCAGGGTAAAACTACTTTGCTGCACGCTCTTGCCGGACTCGCATCCATTTCAGGTGGATCTATCAAGCATCGCGAGGCTAACTCGGTGCATTCCGCTTTGTCTTTTCAGGAACCTCTGCTTTTGCCATGGTTAACCGTTCGCGAAAACATTAAATTTGGCTTTCGTTTTGGCTCCATCAAGAAACATCACAAATTTGCTAAGAGTGAGCTCGATGCCAAAGTTGATGAGCTGCTCAAGCGCATAGGCATCAGCGAACTTGCCGACAGAAAAATTACGGAACTCTCCGGTGGTCAAGCGCAGCGAGTAAGCATTGCGCGCACCATCATAGTTGAACCAGAAATTCTTTTACTCGATGAGCCATTTTCTGCACTTGACGTAACTGCTCGTGCATCGTTACAACAGTGGTTGCTCGATTTACAAACCGAACTTGGCTTAACAATTGTTTTAGTTACTCACGATATCGATGAAGCCGTAAGACTTGGTAACAGAGTTTTGGTTCTTTCAAACAACGGAACAGAATTGATTGAACACAATGTCATTGAAGGTAGAAACCTAAGTGACTTGAAGCAAGAAATCGTTTATCAGATTTAGGAATTCAAATGTCACACGATCACTCAAACCACTCGGAACTCGGACTTAACGAAACCGGTCTATTCGACCGTCGTTCGCTACTAAAAATCAGCGCAGCCGCTGCCGGCGCTGCAGCAATAAGTGGCTTTGGTGAGACAGCAGCAAACGCTGCGAGCTGGAGCGAAAAGCTAGGCACTCTCAAAATTGGTTACTTGCCAATCACTGATGCAAGCCCTCTGCTAATCGCGCACGGCAAGGGTTACTTTGAGTCAAAGGGCGTCAATGTAGCCAAGCCGACATTGTTCCGCACCTGGCCATCACTGGCCGAGGCCTTTGCTGCCAAGCAGGTAGACGTGGTTCACCTGCTCATGCCACTGGCTTTGCAGCTCAAGTTCCAGGCCCAGCAGGACATCAAGGTGATTGCGTGGAACCACACCGACGGTTCAGCACTAACCGTGGCTAAGAGCATCAATTCGGTGACTGACCTAGCTGGCAAGACTGTTGCCGTGCCTTTCTGGTACTCGATTCACAACGTTGTACTGCAGCAGATTCTTCGTAAAAACGGATTGAAAGCAATCACCTCTGGCGATGCAAACGCTTCGAAGAAGGAAGTGAAACTTGTGGTGTTGGCACCTGCCGACATGCCTGCTGCACTTGCCTCCGGAAAAGTTTCTGGCTTCATTGTTGCCGAGCCTTTCAATGCCTTGGCAGAGATCAACGGCATCGGAAAAGTTTTGCGCTTTAGCGGAGATGTATGGCGCGATCATGCCTGCTGCGTTACCGTAGTGCGTGGCGACTTGATCAAAGAAAATCCTGACGCTGCTCAGATTATTGTCGATTCAATCGCGAAGGCTCAGTTGTGGTTGATTGGTAATCGTCAAAATGCGGCACAGTACTTGTCAAACTATTTGCCTCAAGCAATTCCGGCAATCAACAAGGCGCTAACGGATTACAGCTCTAGCTACAACGGCACTGCGATTCAGCATCCTGAGTGGAAGAACGAACGAATTGGTTTCCAGCCATTCCCTTATCCTTCTTACACAACCGAACTAGTTAAGCAATTGCGTTTGACCACAGTCGACGGCGATGCATCATGGCTGAAGAAGATCGACCTTAAAACTGTTCACGCCAATTTGGTTAATGGAAAGCTTGCAGAGAGTTCGGTAACTCGCCTTGGTGGCTTTGTGGCATTCGGCCAGAAGAAAAACGTTCGCGCAGAAACCATCGCTCCGTAATGAAATCACTCGCACTTAGAATCGGTGGCGCACTGCTCGCAGTGGCAGCTTGGTGGGCAGGCACAGACCTCGCCTCTGCTGGCTCGCCGATTCTTGGTGCAATGGGTCCGGCTCGCGCCTGGGACGCACTAGTTGCCTTGCTCACTCAAGGGAACCTGCTCGATTCGATTTCGGTAAGTTTGCAGCGACTATTTTCTGGCTTGGGGCTTGCCATTGTGGTCGGCATCGCCGTTGGCCTACTGCTCGGCTCACTGCGTTGGGTTGAGAAACTCACTTCGATTCCTGTTCAGTTCTTGCGAATGGTTTCACCGCTTGCCTGGATGCCCATCGCAGTCGTCGTCTTTGGCATTGGCACTCCCCCTGTGGTTTTTCTCATCTTTATCGCAGCCATCTGGCCAATAGCACTGGCTACCTCCTCTGGGGTGAAGCAGTTGGAGCCAAAATGGCACCTGCTTGCCAAGTCATTCGGTTCAACCGCGTGGGAGCGTTTGGTTCACATCGTGGTACCAGGAATTCGCGGCAACGTGCTCACCGGCATCCGTCTTGCCCTCGCGGTTTCTTGGATCGTTTTAGTGCCGGCGGAAATGCTTGGCGTCGACTCGGGCCTCGGTTACGCGGTATTGAACTCACGCGACCAATTGGCATACGACCAGCTTGCTGCCGTGATGCTCACCATTGGACTGCTTGGTTTTGTTATCGACTGGATGACTCAGAAAGTTTTCGCAATCTGGAGCGAATAGGCTGAAGCCATGAGGTTTCAGGACAAAGTTGTCGCAATCACTGGCACCGCCGGTGGACAGGGACGAGAAGCCGCTCTCCGATTTTCAAGTGAAGGCGCTATTGTTGCCGGTTGCGATATCAATCATGTTGGTAATGAAGAAACCAAAGCACTAGTCGAGCAGGCCGGCGGCCGCATGATTGCACACGCGCCTATAGATCTAACCGTCGAAGCCGATACCGAGAGGTGGCTGGACGAGATCATTGCTGAAGTTGGAAAAATCGATGTGCTTTATGCCAACGCCGGAGCCACAAAATTTTCTTCCATAGAAGAAACTTCGCTCGAAGAATGGCAATTCGTTTTGAAACACGAATTAGACATCGTGTTTCTGCCGGTGAAGCATGCCTGGAAACATTTGATTGCATCTAAAGGAAACATCATCCTGGTTGGCTCAACCGCTGGCCTCACCGGATCAGTCACCAATACACGCGTTGCGCATAGTGCCACCAAGGGCGGCGTGATCGCGATGAATCGACAGCTTGCCGCGGAAGGCGCTGAACACGGAATACGTGTCAATTGCGTTTCTCCGGGAATGATTCGCACACCTGCGACAGAAAATGATCTACTCGCCGACGACCACCCAATGCGCACAATCGAAAAATCGATTCCGCTAAAACGTATTGGCACAGCAGCCGAGGTGGTTAATTGCGCAATGTTTTTAGCCAGCGATGAGGCTTCATACGTGACTGGTGCAAACCTAGTGGTCGACGGCGGTTGGTCGGCAGTGTTACCAGGGGCCAACTAGTTGAAGAACTTTCGAATTGGTGTCGGAGCGGGCTTTGCCGGCGACCGTTTTGACGGTGCCGAATTACTGGCCCAACAAGGCAATCTAGACGCCTTGGTTTTCGAATGCCTAGCCGAGCGAACTATCGGATTGGCAAGCCTGCGTAAGCATTCGGGAAGTGGCCCTGGCTTCGACCCGCTTTTGATGCGTCGACTTGAGGGCACGCTCCCCGCGATGCTTGCGCGCGAGGGTAGGGTTCTGACCAATGCCGGAGCGGCCGATCCGAGGGCCGCAGCCGACCTCGTGAAAAGCAAATACGCAGGCGCAAAAGTGGCGGCTGTGCTTGGTGATGATGTTTTGGAGCAGTTGAATCTAGGCAGCCAAATCCTGGGCACCGACCGCCAACTCTCCGATTTCGCAGGAAAGATTGTCTCGGCAAATGCCTACCTAGGTGCCGATGCCATGGTCCAAGCATTGCAAGCGGGCGCGGACGTTGTAATCACCGGCCGTTGCGGAGACGCAGCTTTATTCCTCGCTCCCCTAATTGCACATTTTGACTGGACAGCCACCCAGCAAATCGCCGCAGGAATTTTGGTTGGGCATCTTCTCGAATGTTCTACTCAAGTGAGCGGTGGTTACTTTGCCGATAAAGGTAAAGCAGCCGTGCCAGACATTGCGAATCTCGGTTTTCCATTCGCGGATGTAGCTCCTGATGGAAGTTTCGTCATTACTAAAATCGATGGCACCGGCGGATTGATTTCACGCGAAACCGTGCTCGAACAATTGCTTTACGAAATCACAGATCCGCATCGCTACATTACTCCAGACTTGACAATTGATATCTCATCTGTGGCGCTCGAGCAGATTGCTTTGAACAAAGTTTCGGTGTCTGGAGCTTCGGCAATTGAGTCTCCAAGCACCTACAAAGTTTCGGTAGGTATCGATGATGGATTTGGCGCCAAGGGTGAGATTTCTTACGGCGGAGAATCTGCACTTTATCGTGCGCAATTAGCGGCAGAAATAATTCGTGAACGCTGGTCGGAAAATCACAAACGAGGCGAAGAGTTAACTATTGAGTATCTGGGCTACAACGCAACTCGCCCGTGGAAATCGGCATCTAGCACTCCGGACGAAGTCTGTCTGCGAATTGGTGCACACACCTTTGACGAATCTGCCGCGAAAACTCTTTGTCAAGAAATCGAAGCGCTCTACTTAAACGGCCCGGCAGGCGGCGGTGGCGCAACCGCTCGATACTCAAAGTCGGTAGGAATTGTTTCAACGCTCATCGACAAGTCAGAAGTACATCCGGAGGTGGTTTTCGTTGCCTAAGTTGGCTGAACTAGCCTTCGCCCGCACCGGCGACAAGGGCGATGATTCGATCATCGGCGTCTACTGCAAAAACGAACCAGACTTTGAGCAGGCATTAACAAAACTTTCGATTGATGCGATTGCCAATCACTTTGGCTGCGAATCAAGCCAGGTTTCTGTCACTCCACTGCCAAAACTGATGGCATTCACAGTAGTTATTCGCGGAATTCTGGCTGGCGGAGTTACCCGTTCGATGCGCACCGATCCGCACGGCAAGACCCTCGGCAGCTACCTGTTGGAGCTCTAGTCGGTTACGTAGTCGCGGAACGTCGGGTTCAACCGAAGGATCAAAAACATCGCCACAATGATGCCGATGCCGCCAAATATCGGGCCTGCCCAGAGCGCAATTAGAGTGGCCATCACACCGGCATAGACGTCGCCAAGGCGAGGTCCGCCACCGACTACAGAGATGAAAAGGCCAATGAGTCGGCCGCGAAGGTGATCGGGTGCGGCGGTTTGCATCATTGAAGTTCTAAAAATTGCAGAGACCTCGTCCGAAGCGCCCATTCCATAAAACGCTAGTGCTGCGATTGCAAGCGCAACATAATTTGCAGTCTCGATGGTGTTGCCTGGGTGCCCGAAAATTCCGGTTTGCATAACTAGAAGTACTGCACCAAACAGCGCGACGAATGCTCCATACACTTTTACGGAGTTAGCGATAGCAAGACCTTGGTGTCTAATTCCGGTGAGGCGGCCACTAAGTGCACTGGTACTAAATGAACCAGCTGCTCCCGCCGCTGTAATAATTCCAACAGTGATTGGTCCGCCACCAACTACCGCTGCTGCAGCAGCAGGCAGCAAAACATATGGACGACCAAGTACCATTGCGAAAATATCAACGATGAACCCCGCGCCAATTACCGGGTAGTCCTTAAGGTAGATGATTGATTCTTTGAATGACTTCCAGCCCGGTCTAGTGGCATCCTCGGCGACGTGAATTTTTGGAAGGTTAATGATTCCTAAGAAGCCAGTTGCCGAAAGCAATAGATCCGCTGCGAAAACCACAGGGAAGTCTGCAATTGCAACCAGCACGCCCGCGAGCGCCGGGCCAACCATAACCTGAGTTCCCATGGAGATTCCATTAAGTGCACTTGCCTTAGTAATTAGTTCCTTAGGCAGGATGCGCGGAATTGAAGCATGTCTTGCGCTTCCCAAAACTGTTGCCGAAACTGCAGCAATAGTTGTGCTCACATAAATCGGCCAGACCGGTACGTGATAACCGCCGAGCTTGGCGAATTCCTCGAGCAAACTCACTGCAAGCAAACCAGCCGTAGATATAAACATGACGATGGCCGAAAGGATCATCACTAGGCGACGCTCGAAGGCGTCGGCAATCATGCCACCGATAGGCCCGGAGAGCACCATCGGAATTAGGGCAATGCCACCAACTAGAGCCACGGCACCGGTGTCGTGGGTGATGTCGTAAATCAAAAGTGCGACCGCCACCAGGGTCAGCTGGCTACCAAGGCCGCTCAGAAGGCTTCCCCACCAAAGTCGGGCAAAGGCCGGCACCTCTTTGAGCGGGGTTAGATCAACCAGATTGCGGCGTTTGGCGGTGTCAGACATTAGGTCCAGACTAATCGAGGTTTGGGAATACATGGAATCTGGCAAGCGGCAGCAATCATGTTTCGACCATGATTACGCTGGAATCCATGACCACGATTTACTCGTCAGCAAAAGAGGCACTCAGCGAAAAACTATTTGATGGAGCAGTGATTGCCGTTGGTGGTTTTGGTCTCAGTGGAAACCCGTTCGATTTGATTGAAGCGGTTCGCGACTCTGGCGTAAAAAACTTGACCATTATTTCCAACAACATGGGCGTTGACGGCCAGGGCTTGAGTTTATTGTTGGAAAACAAACAGGTTAAAAAAGTAATCGCGTCATACGTTGGCGAGAACAAATTCTTCGCGCAGCAGCTACTGGCTGGCGAAATTGAAATCGAATTCAACCCGCAGGGCACACTTGCCGAGCGCATGCGTGCCGGTGGTGCAGGAATAGCCGGTTTTTACACCCGCACCGGCGTCGGTACTTTGGTTGCCGAAGGTAAAGAACATAAAGACTTTGATGGCGTAACTTACGTTCTTGAAAAGGGACTGGTTGCAGATATCGCACTAGTGCACGCATACGAAGCAGATCGAGCCGGCAATCTCGCATATCGCTACACGTCGAGAAACTTCAACCCGGTGGTTGCTCAGTGCAGCAAGGTCACGGTGGCAGAGGCCGAAATAATTCGCGATGACTATATCGATCCAAACCACGTGATCACCCCTGGAATCTTTGTACAGTCTTTGGTGAAATCAGCACCGAGAGAGAAACCAATTGAACAGCGCACCGTGCGAGTTAAGGGAGCAAACTAATGCCTTGGACTCGCGACGAGATGGCTGCTGAAGCAGCCGCAGAATTGCAAGACGGTTTCTACGTAAACCTTGGAGTAGGTATCCCGACTCTGGTTTCTAATTACATTCCGGCAGGCGTCAATGTGACCCTGCAAAGCGAAAATGGTCTACTGGGCATCGGTCCTTTCCCATACGAAGGTGACGAAGACGCCGACATGATCAACGCCGGAAAGCAAACCATCACCCTGATTCCGGGGGCCAGCATTTTCGACAGCGCTACCTCGTTTGGCATGATTCGCGGCGGTCACGTGGACATCGCAATCCTTGGTGCCATGCAGGTTTCAGCCCGAGGCGACCTCGCCAACTGGACCATTCCGGGCAAGCTGGTCAAGGGCATGGGCGGTGCCATGGACCTAGTCGCCGGAGCACCACGCGTGATCGTGATTTCCGAGCACAACGCCAAAGACGGCTCACCAAAGATCGTAGAAACCTGTGATCTACCACTCACAGGAGCGCGTTGCGTGAACCGAATCGTCACAGACCTTGCCATTTTCGATGTCAACGACGATGGCCTAACTCTCGTGAAGATGGCTCCCGGTGTAACCGAAGCAGAACTGCGCGAGAAAACCGGCGCAGGATTCAAGGTGGCCTAATGGCAATCATCGCTGGATACGCACGCACCCCCTTTTGCAAAATCAACGGACAGCTCGCCAAATACTCTGCGCCTCAGCTCGGAGCGCATGCAATCAAGGCTGCTCTCCTCAACTCGGGAGTTAGCGCAGATTCTGTTCAGCGCGTAATCGGTGGACAGGTGTTGCAAGCAGGCGTCGGACAAAACCCTGCGCGTCAATCAGCTGTCCACGCTGGCATAGCTTTGAACGTTCCAGCAATTACTATCAACTCGGTTTGTCTCTCTGGAGCAGAAGCGGTTGCCTATGCGGCACGCCTGATTGATTCTGGCGAAGCAGACGTTGTAATTGCGGTTGGACAGGAATCGATGTCGCAGGCTCCGCATGCCTGGGTTGGTTCCCGTCAGGGCAAGAAGTTCGGCGATGTAACCATGATTGATACTCTTCAGAACGATGCGCTCACAGACGCATTTTTGAAAATCACCATGGGTGAAGCAACCGAAGCAAGCACCAAGGTGCTTGGTACCACTCGCGCAGCCCAAGATCAAATCGCAGTTGATTCACATCTCCGTGCAGAGGCAGCGCGCGAATTTGTTAATGGCGAAATCGCAGCCATTGACGAAATCACCACCGACGACGGCATTCGCGCAAATGCTTCGCTCGAGGCAATGTCTGCGCTCAAGCCGGCTTTCGCTGCTGACGGCACGATCACCGCTGCCAACGCATCTCAGCTAACCGATGGAGCAGCCGCTGTGATTCTGGTGAGCGAAAAGTTTGCCGCTTCCAATAGCATCACCGGTTTGGCAAAAGTTCTCGCCCACTCGATCGTGGCTGGCCCTGACTATTCGTTGAATCACCAGCCAGCCAATGCCATCAAGACTGCTGCAGAAAGTGCTGAAATCTCGGTTGCCGACCTGTCGCTCATCGAGATCAATGAGGCCTTTGCTGCCGTATCCGTGGCCTCAATGCAGTCCTTGGGAGTCGCACCAGACAAGGTAAACGTCCACGGTGGCGCCATCGCAGTTGGGCACCCGGTAGGCGCTTCAGGTGCTCGAATCGTTGGACACTTGGTTCGCAGTCTCAATCAACTCGGCGCCGGACGCAAAGGTGCCATTGGTATTTGTGGCGGCGGAGGTCAAGGCGTTGGCATTATCATCGAATCGCTCGGTGGCAACTAATGAAGTTGGGGCGTTGGACTCACGCAGGCAAAACCTTCGAAGGTTTTTTTGAAGGCGATCAGAATTCATTTGATGCATTTCCATTTGACGATGGAACCACAATTCAGTCGCTACTTGAGCTCGGTTTACCAGCGGCACTCAAAATAGTTGCGGGTTCAAAAAGAGGAATTAGTCACAGCTCAGCGGACATTAAATTGCTGGCACCAATGAAACCGGTAAGTGTGCGCGACGGTGTTGCTTTTGAAGCGCACGTCGAAGGTGTAACGAGAAGCATCGATGGTGCATCTGATGTGGTTGACGAGTGGTACGACTTCCCTACTTTTTACTTCACCAATCCACACGCAATCATCGGAACCGGAGAGACTATGTCTCCGCCACCGAGCGAGAAACTCGATTATGAACTCGAGCTCGCCATAGTGGTCGGTTCAATTGATGGCGAAGTCGGAAAAAATCTCACGCCTGAAAAAGCTAAGCAAGCGATTTTTGGTTACACCATTATGAACGACTGGTCGGCTCGAGATATTCAGGGTCGCGAGATGAAGGTGCGTCTTGGCCCAGCAAAGGGTAAGGACTTCGCCACCACTATCGGCCCGTGGATTGTCACCGCCGACGAATTCGAAAACAAATTAGACGGCGAGGGCTTTCTTCCGCTCAACATGAAAGTTTGGGTGAACGGCGAACTCTACGGTGAAGACAGTTTGTCTAACATCGGCTGGCCGCTCAACGAACTGGTGGCATACGCTTCACGCAACACCATGGTGGTGCCCGGCGATCTGATCGGCTCTGGCACCTGCGGTTGGGGCGGTTGCCTGGCCGAGCTTTGGGGGCGCAATGGGTCGCTGACCCCTGCCCCACTCAAGGCGGGCGACGTCGTGAAGATGACCATCGAGGGCATCGGAACGATTGAGAACTTGGTTGGCGAAGCTGTAGTTGCCCCAGCGATTCCTAGGGCTCGCCCGAAGCTCTAAACCAGGCTGGCAGCTTGGCGAGCAGCGCCAAGTGCCACGTATTCATTGGCCTTTGGCACAGTGACGCCAGATCCAAACATCTCACGAGCAATCTGCTGCACGGCAGGATTAGCTGCCGCTCCGCCGATTAGGTAGATCTTGTTGATGTCGAACCCGTTGCCTTCGAGGATCTCTTTACCAACACCGAGGCCACGAAGCATTCCTTCGATGGCTGCACGCGCGATGTTCTCGCGAGTACCGGTACCGATTCGTAGGCCTTCGATGGTTGCAGTTGCATCTGGAAGGTTTGGAGTGCGCTCACCCTCAAAGTACGGAGTTAACTTCACGCCGTCGGCTCCAGGTTTTGCTGCGAGTGCCAATCGTCCAAGTTCGTCAAAGTCAACGTTCAACAACTTTGCTGCCCAATCCAAAACTCGTGCGGCATTCAAAGTACAAATCAGTGGAAGGTAGTGCCCGTCTGCACTGGCAAAACCTGCGATGGCCGCAGACTCGTCTGCACTAGGTCCAGGCACTACACCAAAGATAGTTCCGCTAGTACCAATCGAAATTGCGATGTCGCCACTTTGCAAATTCAAACCCATTGCAGCGCCGGCATTGTCACCCATACCACCGCCGAGTAGTACCTCGCCAGTTGCTCCAAGTTCAGTTGCTAACTTCGGTGCAATTTTTCCTGCTACTTCCGCCGCTGCTAAAACGCGAGGCAAAACAATTTTGTGATCAATCACAAAATCCAAAATTTCTTGAACGTATTCGTTCTTGGTGCCGTTGAAATATGCAGTACCAGATGCATCGCTGCGGTCGGTAACTAGTTGATCGAGTTGCGGGCCATATTCAGATTCACCCTCCGGACCGTAACCGGCCAAACGCCAAGTCAAATAGTCGTGTGGTAGACAAACCGCCGCGATGGTTTTTGCGAGCTCCGGTTCATTTTGCGAAACCCAGAGCAACTTGGTTGCGGTGAATGAAGCAACCGGAACCGAACCGGTGTGTTCCGTCAAAAACTGTTTGCCGAATTTCTGGATTAGCTGTTCCGCTTGGTCGGCACTTCGAGTGTCGTTCCAGAGCAGCGCCTTGCGCACGACGCGACCCTCCGCATTAAGCGCAACGAGTCCGTGCTGCTGGCCACCAACACTAAGTGCCTTTACTCCGGCTAGCCCGCCGGCCTGCTGGATAGCGGCCTTCAGGGCCGACCACCAGAGTTCTGGGTCTACCTCGGTGCCATCCGGGTGGCTGGTCTTAGCTTCGCGAACCACTTCGAGAGTGGCCGCGTCGCAGACCAAAACCTTGCAGCTCTGCGTCGAAGAATCGACGCCGACTACTAGCTCGGTCACTAGCCGCGAGCTCCCATGAGGTGCTCCATTGCCAACTGGTTCAGGTGAACAAAGTTGAAGCCCTTGCCGTTGTAGTAAGTGTTCGGGTCGAACGATGAGTCAGACGCAATTAGGTCGTCGTAGCTCTCGCCTGGGTTCAAAGTGCTCTTGCTTAGTTCGTCAACGCGAGCAGCCTTGAGTGCTGCCTGAACTTCTGGGTCGTTTTGGAACGCCTGTGCGCGCTCCTTAAGCAATAGGTACATGCGCATGTTCGCAGCAGCCGAAGCCCAAACACCGGTTACGTCTTCGGTGCGCGATGGCTTGTAGTCGAAGTGACGTGGACCGTTGTATGCGCTGCCGCCGTTGTTACCAAATTCGAGTAGGTGCACAAGTGAGAATGCGTTAGCAAGATCGCCATGACCGAATACCAAGTCTTGGTCGTACTTGATTCCGCGCTGACCATTTAGGTCGATGTGGAACAGCTTGCCTGCATCGAGTGCCTGTGCGATTCCAGCGGTGAAGTTCAAACCAGCCATCTGCTCGTGACCGGTCTCTGGGTTCAAACCAACCAATTCAGAGCGGTCAAGAGTTTCGATGAAAGCAAGTGCGTGACCAACGGTTGGAAGCAAGATGTCTCCGCGTGGTTCGTTTGGCTTTGGCTCGATAGCAAACTTAATTCCATAACCCTTGTCAGTTACGTAGTCGCCGAGCAGGTTCACTGCTTCGCGGTAGCGCTCAAGTGCCGCGCGCACATCCTTAGCTGCGTCGTACTCTGCACCTTCGCGGCCACCCCACATAACAAAGGTGTGCGCGCCAAGTTCGGCAGCGAGGTCTAGGTTGCGAAGCACCTTACGAAGTGCGAAACGACGAACATCGCGGTCGTTAGATGTGAATCCGCCGTCCTTGAATACCGGGTGGCTAAATAGGTTTGTGGTGATCATCGGCACCTTGATGCCGGTAGCTTCCGCGGCCTTCTTTAGACGATCGATTTGATTGCGACGCTCTGCATCGGTGCTACCAAAGGCAAATAGGTCATCATCGTGAAGGGTTAGACCGTAGGCACCAAGCTTGGCCAGGTTCTCAACTACGTCAACTACATCGAGGTTCGCGCGAGTTGGACCACCAAATGGGTCTGCTCCGTTGTAACCCACGGTCCATAGACCGAAAGTGAATTTGTGTTCTGGCTTT
>Ga0228703_1000822_pt1 | contig 20664 bp, 10 predicted proteins | sample McNCre217_Aug_MG_3_FD_178020 | JGI IMG/M metagenome (GOLD analysis project Ga0228703, IMG submission 178020) | Freshwater microbial communities from McNutts Creek, Athens, Georgia, United States - 29-17_Aug_MG | ecosystem: Environmental > Aquatic > Freshwater > Creek | place: USA: Georgia... | reverse complement strand
AACTTGGGGTTGTAAAGCTAGTTCCTGTATTTACTAAAGTTCCACTACTTGCGGCATCGTACCATTTTACTGAACCAGCACTTGCGGTAGCAGAGAGGTTTGCTGTTCCGGTGGTACACAAACTTGCTCCAGTTGAAGAGGTAATCGTAGGAATAGCAGTAACTGTTCCTGTTACGGCAGTTCGAGAAGAGGAACAACCATTTGAAACGGCTTCCACATAATATGTTGTTGTGGAAGAGATAGATGGATTGTATGCGTTTCCATTAGAAAGAGAAGAACCTCCGCTTGCTCCTGCATACCAATCGATATTTCCTGCACTTGGTGTTGCGCTTAGGTTTACGGTTCCAGTACCACAACGAGAATCGCCCTGGGTAGCGGAAATGGTAGGAGTTGTTGTTGAAGTTAAGGTTGTGCTTGCAGAAGTGGCAGAGCAGCCACCGGCATTCGTGACAGTAACAGTATAGGAAGTTGCAGTATTTACTGAGATACTTTGGGTGCTTGCTCCAGTACTCCAAGAATAGGATCCACCTGTTCCTGCGCTTGAAGAAGTAAGGGTAATATTTGTGCCAGAACAAATACCTGTACCACCTGTTGAAGTGGTAATAGTTGGTGTTGAGGCTGCAGATGTAACAGTAATTGTACCTGTTGCTGTAACGAGTCCACAACCACCTGTTAGTGTAATTGTATAATTAAATGTTCCAATACCTGTTGGAGTACCACTGATTGTTATTGTATTTGAAGAAAAACTTGCAGAAACACCAGCAGGAAGTCCCACGGAACTAATGCCAGTAGCCCCAACGGTCGTATATGTAATATTTGTAATGGCTGTATTTACACATTTAGTTTGACTATTAGTACCTGCTGAAGACGACAAGGTTGCAGTATTATCTGCAGTAACAGTTATGGTTCCTGTCTTTATTACAGAACCACATCCCCCCGTCAATGTTACTGTATAGGAAAAAGATCCAGATACTGTTGGAGTACCGGAAATGGTAACTGTATTGGAGTAAAATGCCCCAGAAACACCACTAGGTAATCCAGAATAAGTTGCACCTGTAGCACCAGTTGTTGAGTAAGTTATATTGGTCAAAGTGGAATTTTTACACAAGGTTTGTGTATCTGTACCAGATGCAGAACTTAATGAACCTGTATTAGTAGCATTAACTGTAATAGTTCCTGTAATATTCGCATTACATGTTCCTCCTGTTAAGGTTAGAATATAGTTAAATGTCCCTGAAACGGAAGGTGTGCCCGAAACTGTTACTACAGTCCCAGAAAGGGCAGCAGTAACACCTGTTGGTAGCCCTGAACTTGTCACGCCCGTCGGAGAACCTGTGGTAGAATATGTAATGTTCGTTATGGCGGTACTTATACAAACGGTTTGATTGTTTGTACCTGTAGCGGAGGACAATGCTAAGGTATTGTTTGTAGCTACGGAAGTAACAGCCAAAATTTGATTACTACTTGTGCCACAACCATTCGAAGCATTAACGGTTATGTCACCATTTGCTCCAGCGCTACCTGTTGTAACTTTTATGGATGTAGTGCCTTGTCCAGACGTTATGGTCCAGCCAGTTGGAACTGCCCAAGTATAGCTAGAGGCATTTAAAACATCTGCAATGCTGTAGGATTGATTTGCTAGGCCTGCACACTGATCGATTGTACCTGAAATTGAGGCCGGAGTTGCCGGTGCCGAGGGGTTTACTTTTGTGGTTATGATGTTTGATTCTGTTGGAGAACCCACCAAACATGTGGTTAAATTTGAAGTTAAAATAACCGAAATTTTATCATTATTTGCAAGACCTGTTGTGGTATAAGTATTTCCTGAATTGGTAAATGCATTACCATTTTTTAACCATTGGTACGATGGAGAATTCCCACCATTAGTTGGCGTTGCAGTAAAGGTTACTGATGTGGAAGAACAAATTGCATTATCTGCATCAGACGAAGTTAATGAGACTGACGCAGTATTATTAGCATTTACTGTTACGGTTGCCGTACCCGACAAATTTCCGGCAGCGGCTGTACAGTTGGCATCGCTCAATGATGTTAAAGTGTATGATGTAGTGCTGTTGGGTGAAACTGATATTGTGTAAGGACTAGAATTGATGGTAATGGGACTATTTGATCCAGAATATACCAAGGTCCATGGAGCTGTTCCTGTCAAAGTTACTGTTAGATCTGTCGAACTTCCTGAACAAATACTTGTTGTTCCTGTTATGACTGCAGTTGGGGCAGGATTAACAATTACTGCTTTGCTTAAGGTTGCCACACAATTGTTGGATGCTGTGGTTGTTAAGAGCACATTGTAGGTACCTGAATTTGCAAAAGAATGAGTACTTGTTGAGGAGGAAGATGTGCCTGCATCTCCAAAATTCCAACTTAATGTGCTGATAGTTGTTCCTGAAGCGGGGGTACTAGCATCTGTAAAGGTGAAAGAGTTTCCTGTCAAACATTGTGTGCTATTATCTATTGTGTAGGCGGGAGTTGGTGCAGGTAAATTGGAAACAGTAATGGCTAAATTGGCTGCAGAAGACGTTCCGCAGGCATTGGTAGCAGTTACTGACAAAGTACCAGAGCTGGTATTGTTTACCAAGTTTAGGTTTGTTGTCGAGGAGGAGCCCGTCCAACCAGCTGGAAGTGTCCAGCTATAGCTTGTTGCACCAGAAACTGCGGCAATAGAATAAACCTGATTTGTATTGGCACAAATAGAGTTATAACCAGTGATTGTGCCTGGAGTAGCAGGGGCAGAATTTACAGTTAATTTTGCACCAGAACTATTTACTGCTGGAGTACATGTACCACTAACCACACAGCGATAATAATAGTTGTTGTATGAAGCAGAAACGCTTGAACCTATTGTTAAGGTTGCAGTAGTTGCTCCTGAATATATTGCACCAGATACATTGTTGTAATTTGCTCCATTATCAGTTGAAACCTGCCATTGGTAAGTTAGGCTGGTTCCGGTGGCTGTAACAGAAAAACTAGTCCCTGTCCCTGCACATGTTGCGATGTTTGCTGGCTGACTGCTAATTGTCGGCAAACTGTTAACAGTTAAAGTTGCAGCATTACTTGTTGCTGAAGAACAGGTTCCTGTTACAACGCACTTGTATTGATAATTGTTATAGGCACTCGTAACAGCAGATGACAAAAACAAGGTTGCGGAGGTAGATCCTAAATAAATACCCGTATTGCTTAAATTCGTAAATGATGTCCCGCCGTTTGTAGAAACTTGCCACTGGTAGGTCAAGTTTGCCCCTCCTGCAGCCACGGTAAAACTTGTTCCAGTACCAGCACATGTGCTTGAATTGGAGGGGGAAGTGGTAATGGAAGTGGTAGCTAACACATCTCCAGTTAATGAAACAGATTGCGAAGACGCATTTGTGGAAGAAAATACTAAGTTTCCGCTATAAGCGCCTGCTGTGGCATTGCTTTTTAAACGAATATAAACCGAAGTAGATGCCAAACTTGTACCCGATTTTGCTAAGGTTAATGATGCAGCATACGTTCCGTTTGAGGTAGCACAAATTTCAAAATTTGTAGGAGCAGTAACCGTTACATTGGCACTTAAATTACTACCAGAGACCGTAATTGAATTATAAGACGAGGCAGTACTAACACAGGTTGAAAAATTGGGCAATGAAAAATTATTTAGGAATAATTGTGGATTCGCACTAGAAATTGCATTTAAATCTACCGCATTACTGGATAATCCCACTGTTCCTGAGCTACCAATATTTCCTGTATTCCACAAGGTATATTTACTTTCCGATGCTGGAATTACTAATAAATAGGTTGTTGCTCCAGTTGTAGGTACGAACAAGGCAGCATCTGTTGCATTTCCTGTTTTGTCTTGTTTGGTGATGGCACCTGCGATTGAAACTAAATTACCACTTGAATCATAATATTCCAAAAACCCATTCCAGTTATTTCCTGAAGCAGTGAAGGTTGTGCCCGTTTTATGATCTGTGAAGACAAAGTTACTTCCAGTTACAGGGATAACATTTACTGTAGTCGAACCTGTTGCAAATGTAAAAGTACTTGAGGAAACTGTACCGGTATAAACTTTATTAAATCCTATACTAGCGCCATTTACATTTAATTGGACGAATATAAACAATACAAAACCAAGAAAATATAGTATTTTTTTCATGCTTGATTTTGATTAATAGGAGTAATCAAATTGTACTCTATCTCCTGCTTTTAACTCATAACCACCATTATTGGCTTTAGTGTAGGTTATAGTTGTACTAGAATCACTATATGCCGTATTACTAATTCGAACTCCATTGATAAACATTTTGATTGTTCTATTGGTGCCTTTCGCATGTGTAATAGTGAAACTTGTTTGAGCGGCTGTTGCCGTGATTTCATCAGATACTTCTACAATGGCTGTTGCTGCCAACATGGAGCTTGTTACCTTTCCGGATCCAATGGTCGTGGCAAAACTTCCCGTTCCTGAGCCTGTCACATCACCAGTTAAGGTAATGGTTTGGTCGCCCGTATTTGTCCCTGAAACAGTGGCATTATCAGAAGCGGTTAAGGTTTTTCCATCTGCAATAGTTAAGGTCGCACTTGAAGTGGGAGCAGTGATTGCAACTTTGTTTATTGACGTTGCTGTTGCTACTCCTAAAGTTGGAGATACCAAAGTTGGTGAGGAAGCAAATACCAATGCGCCTGAACCTGTTTCATCAGAAATTACACCTGCTAATTCTGATGAAGTAGTCGCAGCAAGAGCACTCAGTTTATTTGTCGTATATACGCCATTTGTTACCGTTCCCGCATTTCCAGAAATATCACCCGTAATAGTAGAATTAAATGTTTTTGTCCCAGCAAATGTCTGTGTCCCAGTGGTAACAATACCTGGATTCGTTCCATCTGCCGGTGCTAAACTCAAAGTAGTACTTGAAATACTTGCACCGTTTGCTGTTGAACTGCCCGCTACCGAACCAATCGTGGTTACTCCGCCAGCAGATGGCGTTGTCCAGGTTGGTGAACCGCCTGCAGATACCGTTAATACCTGACCCGTCGAACCCACACCTAAACGAGTGCCGGTACCACTTGCTCCACCATATATGATATCTCCAGAAGTTGTCATTGGTGACAAGGCATCAAATGCACCTGATTTAGTTGTGGCACCCGTTCCACCATATCCTATTCCAATGGCTGTTCCATTCCATGTTCCAGATCCAATGGTACCTAATGTCCAAGATGTTCCATTATGTTGGGCTTTTATACTTCCTTGACCATTTCCAATAATAATATTGCTGTTTACATTTCCTGCATACACATTATATCCAATAACAGTATTCCAAGAACCGGTAGTTATTCCTCCGCCTGCTTCAGCACCAATAATAGTGTTTCTGTTTCCTGAAGAAACGTCTGGTGCGGCACTATAACCTACAACTGTATTAGCGCTTCCATCTACATTGTTGTATAAAGAGGACTGGCCTAATGCCACATTTTGTTGACCAATTGTATTTTTATAAAGGGGTTGAAAACCGATTGCCAAATTTCCTGAGCCAGTTGTATTTGAATACATTGAATTTGCCCCTATAGCAATATTCGAATTACCATAAGTTGTTGATTTTAATGCATTTTCTCCGATGGCAACTATATTGGATGCAGTTGTTCCAGCCGCAAATGCATTTTTTCCTAATACAGCATTGCTCGAAACGCTTCCACTTCCTAAACCAACAGTTATTGAATTGACATTTAAATCTGAACTAAACGTCTTCGCCCCTGCAAATGTCTGCGTCCCAGTAGTTACTAAGCCTCTTGCAGTAGCACTAGCATCGGGGATATTAAATGTATGTGTAGTGCTTGAACTTGAAATATTAAAATCTGTTCCAGAGGTCCCAGTTGCAAATGTCTGAGTTCCACCCGAAAGTCCGTTTACTGATGTAACGCCTGTAGAGGCAGGGGTACTCCAAGATGGAACGCCACTGGCTAAGGTCAATACTTGTCCATCTGTTCCTTTCCCTAATCTAGTTCCAGTTCCACTTGCCCCACCATAAATAATATCTCCCGAGGTCGTCATAGGGGAAAGTGCATCAAATGCAGCAGCTTGTGTGGTTGCTCCAGTTCCTCCATTTGCAATGGAAATCGTTTCACCAATTTTTGCATTGGTTATTGCAGCAGCATCAATTTTTGCCGTGGTAACACTTCCGTCTGCTAATTTTGCCGTGGAAACATTTGCATCAGCAATTTTGGTAGTAGTTACGCTTCCATCCGCAATTTTAGCATTGGTAACTGCAGAAGAGGCTATTTTTGATGAAGTAATGGCATTGTCTGAAATCACAGGAGCTGCTGCAGTTGTACCTGTTCCCCCCAAATCTCCTGCTAATTGAATTTTACCTTTATCAGACGTTGTTGCATCTGCTACCGAGGCGTTTGTCATAGCTGCTACCACAAAGGCCGTTGTTGCTATTTGTGTTGTATTCGTTCCTGCTGTTGCCGTTGGTGCAGTTGGAGTTCCCGTTAAAGCCGCTGATGCTAATGGCGCTTTTAAATCCAATGCGGTTTGCGTAGCCGTTGAAACAGGCTTATTCGCATCTGAAGTATTATCTACATTGGCCAAGCCTACAGCCGACTTATCTAAGGTTTGCCACGATTTATCTCCTCTGTAATATTGAGCAGTTGTACCTGCCGTAATTGTATTTTCTTTATTGGCTAAGCCTGGTACCGTCGGCAAAGCAGCAGTACCTCCCAAATCACCGGCTAATTGAATTTTTCCTTTTGCCAATGTGGTTGCGTCTGCAACAGAGGCATTGGTCATAGCCGCGGTAACAAATGCGGTTGTTGCAATTTGTGTATCATTCGTTCCTGCTGTAGCAGTTGGTGCCGTTGGAGTACCCGTTAATGCCGGAGAAGCCAAAGGAGCTTTGTTTGCTAATCCCGGTACAGTGGGTGCATCCGCCGTTCCACCTAAATCTCCCGCTAATTTGATTTTTCCTTTGTCGCTTGTAGTCGCATCAATAACTCCTGCGCTAATAGCATTCTGCACAAATGCTGTGGTAGCCAATTTAGTAGAATTATCCGTATTGCTTTGCGTTACTCCTGTTGTACCCGTAGGCATTGAAGGAGTTCCTGTGAATACGGGCGAATTTTTATCTGCCTTAGCATCTAAATTGGTTTGAAAAGCTACTCCGGAAACAGACGCATCCACATAATCTTTTACCGCTTTTGCACTCGGATATTTAGTATCCGAACTTCCATCTGTGGTAATACTCGTGGATTTATTGCTAGTATTTTCTTTATTGGCCAAGCCCGGAACCGTAGGGGCATCTGCCGTTCCTGCCAAGTCTCCCGACAATTTTACCTTTCCTTTGGCCAATGTAGTCGCATCCGGAGCCCCTGATGCAACAGCATCTTGAACTGTTTGGTCTACATAGGTTTTTACTGCTAATTGGGTTGGATAATATTCTGAAGACGGCGAACCTGCTCCTAAATCACTTGCATTGCTTTTGTTTGATGTTACCTCATACGTCCCGCTCAATTGGTTGATGGTAGTGTTGGTTGTAGTAATTTGTTGCTGCAATCCTCCAACCTGTTGATTCAACACGGTATTGGTTTGTGCAATGGATTTTGAGTTTGAAGTGATTCGATTGTCATAAGTAGAAAGGGTACTGTCTACTAATGAAAACTTACCATTTGTTTTGTTAGATAAATCTGTAATCGCTGTTTGAGTTTGCGTTATATCCTTTTTCAATGGATCTAATGCCGTTGAATTTAAAAATCCTGAATCATTTTTAAATTGGGATAAATTTGTTGGTGCTCCGTTTACATTGTCATAATCTACTCCAGCTGCATAAATGGCATAGGGAGTAAAGTTTAATAACTCAACAGATGATACTTTAAACGTTGTACAATTGTCGAAACTCACAGAGACTTTTAAGCTCTTTCTGTTTTTGTCCCATTTGATGGCATTAAAGTCTTTGTATGTTCCGGTACCCAATAAAGTAATTTTTGAATTACTACTTGTTGATGTGGAGGCTCCTATAGTCAAATTGACCAATCCAAATTCATCTGTTTGTGTTGATTGAACTTCTTCATAATCGATGCTTTTATCTGCATTAATAATGGTGAATTTGATGCATACGCTACCATTTGCTAGGGGTTGTCCAACAATATTTTGTCCGGGGATTTCAATTTGATTGGGGTCCATAATGACTGCTTGGTAACTGATAGCCTTTGTTTGGGAAAACATTGGGAATGTCACCAACAGAAGCCCCACGATTAGAACACCGAGCTTTTTCATGATATATTTATTTAGATACAAGTATGCCTACTTAAAGGCCAATAATTTTTATGCCAAACAATATGTTTAGCGTTTTAAAATTCAAACTACTTTCCCCTTGTTTCGTTGCAACAAATGTTTGATGACTTGCTGCACTTACATATAAACTTAAGGATTTATTAATCTTTTTTTCTAAAATTCCGGCATATCCAACAAACACTTTTAGTTGGTTAAAATCTTTATTTTGAGACAAATCAACATAGGCCGATCCTACATGTTGATTTCCCTGCAATAGGTATTGTCCCATGGCTTTGCCTTGTGCCTGTACTTTCCAGCCTTTGCCTAAATTCACAAAAGGACCAATACCAAGCTCCAAACCCAAGTAATTTGTTTGATAATCGAATGAGGTGTTCTGAACATCACCTACAGCATTGAATTGATTCATTAAAAGTGCGGAACTCCACTCCAAATGGGATAGAATTTTTGCTAAACTTTTGTGTTGTAAGTAATATAAGTCTTTGGAGGTTCCTTGACCGAAAAATTTGGTGGTGTCTAAAAAGGCCTGCTCATAGCCAATGGAATAAGCATTACCAGAACCTTTTTTGAGGTAATTAATTTGAACCCCTTGAGTAGTTACAAAATCGTAAGTGGTTAATGAGTTTCCTAAACCAATTTTCCAAGCACTACTCTGAGCAAACGAGGGACTCGTCCCAAAAAGCACACAAAGCCCTACAGCTATTGTCAGCTTTAATCTGATAAATTTATAAATCATTTAGATACTAGTTTTCGAATGTGTTTCCTTGAACGCTTCCCAAGAAGATAGGTTTGATATAATGAAAACAGATTCGGTCAATCAAAAGTATGAACTTAATTTTGAACCAAATCTTTAATTTGATTCAAATTCGTCTATTTTTTAAAAAAGTAGACCAAAAAGATTTTATTATCAGTATTTTACACATAATTTAGTTTTTCAATATTTTAAACCTGTTTATGAAAAAATTCAATGTGGCCATTGTAGGTCTTGGCTTTGGCGCGGAGTTCATTCCAATCTATTTAAAACACCCTTGGGCAAACATGTATGCCATCTGTCAACGCAATGAAGATAAGCTTAATGCCATCGGTGAGGCTTTTGGAATAGAACATCGTTTTACCGATTTTGAGGAACTGATCAAAGACCCAAACATTGATGTAGTACATATCAATTCTCCTATTCATTTACATGCAGAACAGACCTTAAAAGCACTTTTGGCCGGGAAGCACGTTGCTTGTACTGTTCCAATGGCAACTTCTGTAGAAGAGTGTAAAGCCATTGTGGAGGCCAGCAGAAAGATGAATAAGAAGTACATGATGATGGAAACTGTAGTCTATTCTCGTGAGTTCCTCTACATGAAAGAATTATATGAAAAAGGGGAGTTAGGAAAAGTGCAATTTTTAAAAGCATCACATCAACAAGACATGGATGGCTGGCCAGATTATTGGCCGGGTTTGCCCCCAATGCACTATGCAACCCACTGTGTGGGCCCAGTGGCTGCTCTTTTGAAATTAGATGCGGAATATGTTTCTTGTTTTGGTTCAGGAACCATTAGAGAAGACTTAATTCAACATTATAATTCTCCTTTTGCGATTGAATCGGCTCATATTAAATTCAAAAACTCAGACTTAAGCGCTCAAGTGTATCGGTCTTTGTTTGATGTAGCTCGACAATACCGCGAATCTTTCGAAGTTTACGGATCTAAAAAATCGGTTGAATGGCCTTTGGTGGAAGGTGAGCAACTCGTTGTACACACGGCCAAAAAACCGGAGCCGGAAATCCCTGAAAAAGTTACTTGTCCAGATTTTGCCCATTATTTGCCTGAAGAAATTCAACGATTTACTACAAAAGGTGTTTACGACGAAGACGAAAATACACACTTATCTTTCACCCAAGGTGGCGGACATGGTGGCTCACATCCTCATTTAGTGCATGAGTTTTTATCAGCCTTACAAGAAGATCGTGACCCTTTCCCCAATGCCCCGCAATCTGCCAACTGGACTTGTGTCGGAATCTTATCACACGAATCAGCCCTGAAAGGTGGAGAAATTATTAAGTTACCTGAATTTTAAATTATGAAAAAACTATTTATTTTATCCTTCTTACTTCTTACTTACCTCTCCTCCTTCTCTCAGCGCCGCTTAGAGCTTTTGTTTCTTGGCGACAATGGTCACCATAAACCATTCGACCGATACCCTGCATTGCAGGCTTATTTGGGCGTAAAGGGAATGAATATTACCTATTCTTCTTCTTTGAAATCGCTAAATACTCCTTATTTAAACAAATTTGATGGAGTAATTCTTTTTGCTAACCACGACTCCATTGCCGTTCCGCAAGAGAAGGCTTTGATAGATTACGTGGCTTCAGGACATGGACTAATCGCCATCCACTGTGCATCCTTTAATTTTAGAAATTCTAAGGAATTGGTAAAGATGATGGGAGGACAATTTTGGAGACATACCATGGACTCCATTCGGGTACAAAATACCCTACCGCAACATCCGATTTTGAAGGATTATGAGGAAATAAAAACAGTGGATGAAACCTATCTACACAAATTTTTACAACCTGATAACGTTGTGATTCAATCTCGAATCATTGGTCCAGATCAGGCAAAAGATAAGCCTGGACAAAGCCTTGAACCTTATACTTGGGTGCGAACCTATGGAAAAGGAAATGTTTTTTATACTGCATTTGGTCACGACGAAAGAACTTGGAATACTACCGCTTTTCAGCATTTAATTGAACAAGGAATTCTTTGGGCAGTTGGTCCGGAAAAACGAGAATTAGTAGAAAAACTAAACCTACCTACTTTAAAATACCGTTTAGCAGAGTTGCCTAATTATGAAAAACGCTTGGGGCCTCAATTACAGCAATTGCCTTTGACTCCCGAAGAATCCATGAAATTTATTCAAGTTCCGGTCGATTTCAATTTGCAATTATTCTCTTCTGAACCCAATGTAATGCACCCAATTGCTATGGCTTGGGATGAAAAAGGTCGTTTATATGTTTTGATAACCAAGGACTATCCTAATGAACGCAAAAAATCTGGAGGCTCAGATTATATCCTACTTTGTGAAGACACTAACAACGATGGGAAAGCTGATAAATTTACCAAATGGGCCGAAGGGCTAAGTATCCCAACCGGAATGGTGTTTGCCAATGGTGGACTATTAGTTTCGCAAGCGCCTGACATGGTTTTTTTGAAAGATACCAATGGAGACGATGTTGCTGACGAACGAAAGGTTTTATTTACTGGATTTGGTACAGGAGATACCCACGCTGGACCTTCTAATTTACATTACGGATTCGATAACTGGATTTATGCATGTATTGGCTATTCAGGCTTCAAAGGGAAAGTAGGAGCAGATTCCTTAAATTTTGCCCAAGCTTTTTTCCGATTCAAACCTGACGGTTCTAAAATGGAACATCTTACTCAAACCTCAAATAATACTTGGGGATTTGACATAAATGAGGAAGGAGATATTTTTGGCTCAACCGCCAACAACTCTCATGGCTGGTATATGCCAATCCCTCACAGAAATATTTGGCAGGCACCTTTTAGTTTAAACGGTTCCAAAAATACAGATACCCACAAAGACATTCGCCCAATAACTTCTAAAGTTCGCCAGGTGGACGTTTTTGGTGGTTTCACTGCAGCATCTGGTCATAATTTTTATTCAGCTCGTTCTTTTCCAAAAAATTATTGGAACAAAATTGCCTTTGTTACAGAGCCTACCGGACACATCGTTCACCAAAATAATATGGTTAAAACGGGATCAGATTATATGGACAAAGAAGGCTTCAATTTAATGGCTGGAGCAGACGAGTGGTTCTCGCCAGTATTTGCACAAGTGGGTCCAGATGGAGCCGTTTGGGTGGCAGATTGGTATAGCTACATCATTCAGCACAATCCCGTTCCTCGTGGATTTGTCAATGGTACCGGAAATGCTTACGAAACCAATCTAAGAGACTATACACACGGTAGAATTTACCGAGTTGGTTGGAATCAGGCTCCGAAATATTCGCCAATCAGTCTTTCAAAAGACAATGTGAAAGCAAATTTGGCAGCCCTTTCCAATAACAATTTGTTCTGGCGTTTAACTGCCCAAAGATTGTTGGTAGAAAGAGGCAAACAAGATATTCTACCTGCTTTATTGACCTTGATTCAAAACAAATCCGTGGATGGTATCGGAATCAACCCGGGGGCAATTCATGCTTTACACGTTTTGCAAGGGTTGAATGCTTTAGAAAACAAGTCGGTTGAATCAACTTTAAAAGGGGCCTTGAAACACCCAAGTGCGGCAGTTCGTAAAAATGCAGTACAAGTTTTACCAAGAAATTTAGCTTGGTCTAAGGCAATATTGGATGCAAAATTATTGAACGACAAAGATACCTTGGTTCAATTGAATGCAATATTAGCCTTGAGCGAAATGCCTTCAAATGATAAAGCTGATCAAGCGGTTGCCGCAAAAATTAAAGCTGAGCAATTCAATTCAGACCGCTGGATTCCTGATGCTTTGGCCGCCTATGAGATGTCGAGAGGTAAGGAAAACATCATTAAATGGATGAAGGCAAAAGGCCAAGAGAAAGCTAAATTAGCTGCTGAAAAAGAAGCGAAAGAGGTTAAAAATCCAAGTGTAGATGGACAAGAAAACGGCCTAGATTTAGTGGTTGAAGATGTAATTATCAAAACGGGAGTTTTCAAATTGCGTGAAGGTTCAAGTTTTGTAATTAAGGTTAAGAATCGTGGAAATGTTGCCCTTGAAAAAGGAACAGTTTTACCATTATCCCTAACTATTGAAGGACAAGGCTCAAAAATTGAAATGGAGTCTTACACCTTTACAGATGGTATTTTACCGGGACAATCGGGAATTGTTACCAAAAACACAAATGGTCCGTGGACGGGTAATTTTGGTTGGACAGCCGAGCAGCCTGGCAATTATGTGATGGCAATTTCAATTGACCGTGCGGCTATTTTGAAAGAAAGTAACAGAAATAATAACCAGTTCCGTAAAAACTTGATGGTAAATGCTGGTCTAAATTTAGATGCATACATCACTGAAAAAATGTTTAGAGGAGCAGCAAATGCCTGGTCAGGTGCTGAAATTGCAGGGATATTGCAAGAGATGAAAGATCCAAGTTCAGTTGGAATGATGGGAGCCTTAAAAGGTTTAGCAAATGCTTGGAATAGCAAAAAAGAGGCAAATTTAGACGCAAATCAAAAAGCCTTTATGGTTACGTTGGCTAAGCAAATTGAGCCCGGACAAGAAGCCTATCTAAGCCGTTTAGCGGAACTTTGGAAGGTCGATTTGCCAAATCAAGAGCAAGGGCCGGTGGTTAAAGTCTTCATTAAAACTGTAAAAGAAGAGATGAAGTTTGATCAAAAAACGTTTGAAGTTCCGGCTGGAGTTACCGTCGAATTGGTTTTAGAAAACGTAGATGCCATGCAACATAATTTAGTAATTGGACAAATCGGTAGCATGGAAAAAATAGGCGCAGCGGCTGATAAAATGATTACAGCAGCAGACGCTGTAGCTAAAAACTATGTGCCAAATATTCCGGAAATCATTGCTTATACGCCGCTGGTTGATCCAGATGGCCGTGTAAAGCTCCGCTTCAAAGCACCAAATACCCCAGGAGATTATCCATTCGTTTGTACCTTCCCAGGCCACTGGCGAATCATGAATGGAGTCATGAAAGTCAAATAACACCCAAAAGGTGCCTGAGGCTCTCGAAGGCACCTTTTATATTGGAAGAACTGGACTTTCTTTAAAAGTTGATAAAATCACCATCGTTGAAGTTCCTGAAACTTCCTCAATTTCATTTATTTTTTCAAGCATCAATTTCTGGTATGAGGCGATGTCTTTTGAAATGATTTTCAATACAAAATCGCCATTCCCTGTTACGTAATGACACTCAATAACCTCAGGAATTTGGTTGATTTGTTTTACAAAAGATTCGGTTACTTGTTTTTTATGACCAGTCAGGGTTACGGTTACAAAAGTAGTAACGCCTAAACCAACTTTATCTCTATTTATTTTTGCATGATAGCTTTCAATAATCCCCAAACTTTCTAATTTTTTCACCCTTTCTAATGTTGGAGCAGGTGAAAGTCCAATTTCTTTGGATAGTTGAGCATTGGTGATTTTTGCGTTTTCCTGCAGTATTTCCAATAGTTTTAAGTCTGTCTGATCTAATTTATGCATTGTTAGGATTGTTTCCGAAAAACAAAAATAGAGAAATATTTCAGGATTTTTTCAAAAACGACTTGCATAAAAGAAGAAACTGTTTTACTTTTGTACTCCCAAATGCGAAAGTAGCTCAGCTGGTAGAGCGCTACCTTGCCAAGGTCGAGGTCGCGGGTTCGAACCCCGTCTTTCGCTCCATTTGAAGGCACCTTTTGGTGCTTTTAAATTTCAGGGCTGCCTGGGTGGTGGAACTGGTAGACACGCAGGACTTAAAATCCTGTGAGCCGAAACGCTCGTGCGGGTTCGATTCCCGCCCCAGGTACGAAAATCGACATGAATCCGTTAAGCAATTAACGGATTTTTTGTTTTACAGGGAAAATTATCATTTTCTTGATGAAATATTTACGGGAAATCTCGTTTAAAGATTTTAACCGCTAATTATTTCAATATGTCAAAGTATAATCCTGCCGTCCACAATCGGCATTCAATTCGAACTAAGGGACACGATTATTCAAAACCTGGTTTTTATTTTATTACGATATGTATCAAAAACAGAAGATTTCTGTTGGGAAACAAATACAATTGTAAATTAAACCCTGCAGGTGAAATGGTTAGTGCAGAATGGTTAGCATTAACCAATCGGTTTAAAAATATCCGATTGCACGAATTCGTCGTCATGCCAAATCATTTTCACGCATTATTGGAAATCGTTCCCGCCACCTCAGGGGCAACCCTTGTGGTTGCCCCTGGGGTGACCGTGGGATTAATAATTGATGCGTTTAAATCGATTACAACGGTAAAATATATTCATGGCGTTAAAACATTGGGTTGGCCACAATTCCAAAACAAATTTTGGCAACGTAATTACCACGACCGGATTATTTTTCAATATACTGGAATTGAACGGGTAAATGCCTACATTAAAAATAATGTTGTAAATTGGAAGGGTAAATAAATCTTTAAACTTCCCATTTTATGAAACTTTTTAAAACCGGATTTTTATTTCTGCTGTCCATTTCACTGTTCGGACAAACTCTATCTCCAAACATCATATCCAACAACCCACACATTCGATACGATCATTTAAACCATATCGAGTCAGAAATTAAACCTTATTTAGATAATAAATGGTTGGTGGGGAGTTCCGTAATTATTGTAAAAGATAATCAGGTGGTCTATTATAAAGGATTCGGAAAAGCAGATGCTGCCACCAATAAACCTATGGAGGCAAATGCCATTTATCGCATCATGAGTCAATCAAAGGCAATAACTTCCTTAGCAATAATGCAATTGTTTGAGCAAGGGAAGTTGAGCCTAGATCAGAAGATTTCCTTTTTTATTCCGGAATTTAAAAATCCGACAGTTGTAAAAGAGTTCAATCCAGCAGACTCTTCTTATACTACAATCCCTGCCAAAAGAGAAATCACTTTCCGGGATTTATTGACGCATACATCAGGAATCGATTATGCCGACATTGGCTCCAACAACATGAAAGCCATTTATGCAAAGGCCAAAATTCCATCTGGATTAGGGGAATTTAAAGAATCCCTTTTAACCAAAATGAAAGCAATGGGAAAGCTTCCTTTGGCACATCAACCTGGAGAAAAGTTTACCTATGGTCTAAATACCGATTTGTTAGGATGCTTGGTTGAAATTATTTCAGGACAAACCCTCGAACAATATTTTCATCAACACATTTTTGAGCCATTGGGAATGAAGGACACGTATTTTAATCTTCCTGCAGAAAAAGGTTCCCGTATGGCCTCAGTTTATACCGAAGACGAAAATCATACCGTCATTCCTTGGTCCCCAACATTTAGAAATATCAATCCAAACTACCCACTTATGAAAAAATCTTATTTTTCTGGAGGGGCAGGCTTGGTTTCAACTGCATACGATTATGCAATTTTCTTGCAAATGCTCTTGAACAAAGGCCTTTATAATGGCAAACAAATCATAGGAAGAAGAACTGCCGAGTTAATGGTTAGTCCACAATTAGCACCAGGACTTATGGGAGATGACAATTTCGCTCTTGGATTTCAATTGGTTGGCGAAAAAACGGCTAATTTAAAAATGAGAAGTAAGGGTAGTTTTTCTTGGGGAGGTTATTATGGCACTACCTACTGGGCAGACCCCAAAGAAAATATGATTGTTCTCATCATGACCCAACATACTCCAAATTCGCATGGGGAATTGGCAAGTAAGATTGAGAATATTATTTATGGAAGCTTGAAATAACCGCCCCCGGCGCTTTGCGCCACCCCCTCCTTCCAAAGGAGGGGGCAGGGGGAAGGTAGCTTTAATTATTTCCCTTTTCCAATAAAATTCCCGAACTTGTAGCCTTATTCATTACCATGCAAAAGAAGGTCGTTTTAACAATCTGTTCCATAAATTATTTGGCCCAAGCAAATTCGCTTGGAGAATCATTATTGGAACATAATCCTGACTATTCGTTTGTGATTGGTTTGGTGGACAGGTTGGATAAATCAGATATTCCTAGTTCTGATTTACCCAATTATACCATCATAGAATTACACCAAATCGGCATTCCTGATTTTGAAGATATGTGTGATCGGTATAATATTACCGAATTGAATACAGCCGTAAAACCATTTTATCTTCAATATATCTACAAAAATTATCCTGAAGTAGAAATTTTACATTATTTCGACCCAGATATAATCGTTTTTCAACCACTCACAGAAATTGAAAAAGGTCTGGGCAATAATTCCTTGTTCCTTACACCACATATTTTAAGCCCTTTTCCTGATGAATGCGAACCCCAAGAGCGCGATTTATTAAATACGGGTATGTATAATTTGGGATTTATCGGAACAAAAAGAAGCAAAACTACAGAAACTTTTCTTCAATGGTGGGCAGAAAGATTGTATGATCATTGCTATATCGATTTAGGAAAAGGAATGTTCGTAGATCAAAACTGGGTAAATTTTGCGCCAATTTATTACGAAGACGTGTTCGTTTCTCGCCATCAGGGATTAAATATGGCTTATTGGAACATTCACGAAAGATCCCTTAGCGAAACCGAAAATGGATATTTTGTTAACGAAAAATACCCATTAATCTTTTTCCATTTTTCAGGCTACGAACCGAGTAACCCAACTGAAATATCAAAATATCAAAACAGATATACTTTCTTTGAAAAATCTGATGTGGCCTCAATTTTTGATTTTTACGCACAAACTTTGATCAAAAACGGACAAGAAACCTATAAAAAATACCCTTGCTTTTACATAAAACCAGAGGTTCCACAATCCATTAAGCGTTACAAACGCGTTAGAAAATATTTGACCTTGCCTTTTAGACGATTTATTGATTGGGTAGATAATGTTAAAATCTAAGGATTTTTAAACCATTCAGCATATTTAACATAGTTCATGGAAGTTCTTTGGAATACTTCTGCCGCTTCAGGACTTACATCCTTTAAAAACTTTGCTGGATTTCCTGCATAAATAGAACCTGATTTAACTCGTGTTCCCTGCGTAACAATTGCTCCTGCTGCAATAATACTTCCACTTTCTATATAGGCATTGTCCATTACAACCGCCCCCATGCCAATCAGCACATTGTCCTCAATTGTGCACCCATGAACTATCGCATTATGTGCAATAGAAACGTGCTTACCAATTATTGTTTTAGTTTTTTGGTAGGTACAATGAACAACAGCACCATCTTGAATATTTGAATAATCACCAATTTCAATGGAATTCACATCACCACGTACTACAGCATTGAACCAAATGGTACAATGATTACCAAATTTCACATCCCCAACTATAGTGGCATTCGGTGCCACCCAACAAGTTTCGTTCAATTGTGGGGAAATCCCTAAAACAGGTAAAATTACAGGCATATTATTGTGGCCAACGGCCTTGAAGTTTCATTACTTTTTCAATTACATCACGAACAGCGCCTTCTCCACCATTGTATGTAGATACATATTTTACAACAGATTGTATTTCTGGAATCGCATCGGCGGGGCATGTACTCAACAAATTTGGTCTCGATAAAATCTTTAAATCGGGCACATCGTCGCCCATATAAAGTACTTCCTTTTCCTCCAATCCAATTTTTTCCAACCACTCCAAATAGGTTTCTAATTTATCTTTTCCCCCCAATCCGAAATAAATATGTTGAAATTTCAAGTTTTCTAAGCGCTTCTTAACTCCCGCATGCCCACCACCAGTTATGACACACATTTCATAATTTGCCTCTCTGGCTTTTTCAATTGCATAACCATCACGAATGTAAAATGTTCGGAAATGTTCTCCCGTTTCTAAGACATGAACCTGTCCGTTTGTCATTACTCCGTCTATATCAAAAACAAAGGCCTTTATATGTTTGAAGTCGCTTAATACGTTATGCATAAATGAATATTTACCTCAAATATCTTAAATTTTTATGTATTTTTACCCGAATAGTCCGATAGCTTTTCAAATGCCTACGATCAAACGAATTCTTTTTGGAGTATTTTTTATTTTTTGTGCATTTAGTACAAGTGCTCAGGTCTTTTCAACACCTGATAAATTTCCGCAAGAAGTAAAAAATTGGATCATGGAATCGCGATTTCGTGATGCATTTTTGGTAGGAGACAAGTGGCTAGCATTTCACAAAAACCCTAAAATTTCTTCTGAGGAATTAGCCGAATATGATCAAATTCTGAAAAACATGCCCTCAAAAGGCTTTAAATCAGGAGAACTGGCCTATTTTTTTGTTAGAAGTTTCATACAATTTGAAAATTCAGAAAAATCTAGAAAGGGCTTCATCCAAGTTTGGAATAAATTACTAGAAGCAAAGGACCCAAAAACTGCACTCGAATTTGCTAAACAGGTTGAATCTTGGCAATACAACAACTTTTTTACCGACTTAGGATCGGTAGGCCTAGGAATAAAAGGTGATATTGTATTTTCCTGGGCAAGCATTGATCCAGACTCAACAACAGATAACAAACCCAAATCTCAATCCGGACCTTTAATTAGCTTTAACGCCCCAGAAATAACTTTTACTTCTCAAAAAGATACGCTTCGTTTAAGCGCAGATATGTTTTATTGGGATATTAAGAATAGGCTTGGAAAAGGAATCAATACACTAATTGCTGGAGAGAAAATGGGAATTCCAGAGGGGCAATGGCAGGTAGGCAATTTTTCAATTCTACCAAAATCAGGACAAATTCTTTCAAAAACCAGTATTTGGAAAGAAAAAGACTTAGCCATTAAAGGCGAAGGCTTTATACAAATCAAGAAAAAAGCGGGACAAAAGTATTTTTCTTTCGACTTTAAAGCGGAAGAGGATTTGCCTAAGGCCCTTGCAAGTCAATTTTGGAAGGCAAATGGTCGGCTTTGGATTTCAAATGAAAAAAGAGGCTTGCTGGGCGATTTGCACCACAAAGCAAAACTTGAAATCTTTCAAAAAGACAGCCTAATGGCCAGAGCTTTAGCAGATGTTCTTTGGATTTTGCCCGACGAATCGGTTCAAATTCCGGAAGGAATTTTCTCGTCTTATATTTCTTTAAAAGATTCCATTTCGCATGAACGGGTAAAAATGAATTGGCAGGCCAAATCAGAAACCTTTCATGTGCAAAAACTGCCTGGACTTGCTGCCGAAAAACTATTTTTTGAAGACTCTTTTCATCAACTTCGACTTTCAGCAGATTTAGCCATTCTTTCGCCTCCTCTTCATCGCATCGATTTTTTTCGAGTGGCCGCCAAAGGGGAAGTTCCGGCATGGGTAGAATCTTATGATTTTTTTGAGCCCAATCGCTTACGAAATACCTTAGGAGTTTTAACCTACGATCCGCTTCGAATTTTATACAATTATTTAAAAGAAAAAAAGATTTCATCGGCTTATTTGGGAGATATTGCCTTTAAATTCAACAAACAAGAAGCAGATTTAAAATCGGGCTTTTATCAATTTAGACAAGCCGGGTTTATCACTATTGAAAACCCGGGAGATCTACTTTCCTTTACTCGTGCCGGCCTTCATTATGCACAAGTAGTGTATGAAAAAAAGGATTTTGACCAATTTTTTGTAGCCTCTGATGGCGAAATTGTTGGACGCGCGCCAAATATGTCACTCAACCTTCAAAACAAGCAATTGGCGGTTAATGGAGTAAATGAAATCATGGTTTCAGATTCCCTTCATGCCGCTTTTAGACCCCAAAATAAGCAATTAGTATTTACCAAAGG
>Ga0228703_1000821_pt1 | contig 20664 bp, 15 predicted proteins | sample McNCre217_Aug_MG_3_FD_178020 | JGI IMG/M metagenome (GOLD analysis project Ga0228703, IMG submission 178020) | Freshwater microbial communities from McNutts Creek, Athens, Georgia, United States - 29-17_Aug_MG | ecosystem: Environmental > Aquatic > Freshwater > Creek | place: USA: Georgia... | reverse complement strand
GAGTCGCTTCAGCCGGCGTTAGACCTGTAAAAACCAATGCCAAAGCTGCGATGAGTGTAATCACCCAACGCGTGCGTCCGAAGGACTTAAAGTTCAAAACTTCCACCTAATGTTCGTGCCTCGCATTTATTTACCTTTTCTAGAAAAGACAAACCTATGCGAGTTAATAATGACAGTTGTCCGGCTATTTCCCTAAGAAAAAAGGTTATTTATTGTCGTTTTTACGAACATCGGGGGTTAACCCCAGGTAACATCCGCCCACAAAAAAATCCCCGACCAGCTCTAGGCAAGTCGGGGATTTTTTGTAAATGGTTTTATTTGACCGCACCTGATGAGATACCAGAGATGAACTGGCGCTGCAGTACAAGGTAGAAGGCCACAATCGGGATTACGGCTAGAACAAGACCAGCCATCGCCTGACCATATTCGGTGGCATAGGTGCCATAGAAGAGGTAAGTAGATAGCGGAAGGGTCTGGGTCTCTGGAGTTAGAACAAGTACCGGTAGTAGGTAGTCGTTCCAGATCCAAAGTGCGTTGATGATGGCAACGGTTGCAGTAACCGGCTTCAACATCGGGAAGATGATCTTCCAGAAGATGGTGAAGTCGCTGGCGCCGTCTAGAGCTGCCGCTTCGTCAAGTTCCTGCGGGATGTTTGAGATGAACCCGTGGTACAAGAAGGTTGAAAGAGCAACACCGAAGCCCATGTAGAAGAAGATCAGCGCAGCCTGGTTGTTCAAAGAAACAAACGGCGCGAAGATCGACATGAATGGAATCATAAGAGCCTGGAAAGGCACAATCATCGACGATACCAAAATCAAGAAGGTTACCTTGGTGAACTTGTTCTTGGTGCGTGAAAGGTAGAAAGCCAACATCGATGAAAGCAGGATCAATGAACCAACGCTCAAGGTGGTGATGAGGATCGAGTTGGTTAGCGAACGGAAGAACTCCATCTTCTGAAGCGCCTGGTTGAAGTTATCTAGGTTGAACTCAACTGGAAGAGCCAGTGGGTTGTCCAAGATCTCCATCTTTGGCTTGAAAGAGTTGATCAACACCAAAACGAATGGCATCACATAGGCAAGCGACAGGACTGCACCGACAACCCAAACGATCGAACGAAGGGTGCTGGTTCTAGCTTTCGCTGAGAAAGACTTCTTTGCCATTATCGCTGCACCTCCATGCGCTTGCTAACTGCTACTTGAACTGTTGCGGCCACGGCAACAAGGATGAACATGATCACGGCCTTTGACTGACCGGTGTCGAAGTTACCTAGACGGAATGCGTCCTGGAAGATGTGCATCGAAATCAACTCGGTTGAGCGGTAAGGGCCACCACCGGTAAGTGCAAGGTTGACGTCGTAGGCCATGAAGCCACCGCGAAGGGTCAAGAAGAGCGAGATGGTGAAGGCCTGAGCCATCAGTGGAATCTTCACCGAGAACATTGTGCGAAGAGCCGAAGCGCCATCGATGCGAGCCGCTTCAAGTACGTCTGGCTCGATGCTGATCAGACCGGTGATGTAAATAATCATCATGTAGCCCGACTGCTGCCAGACGGTAACGATGATAAGCGCCCAGAAAGCCGTGTCGGTTTCGTTTAGCCATGAATCTTGGAAGATTGGCCACTCATACATGTATGAGATTGAAGGCAGCGCGCTATTGAAGATGAACTGCCAGATAACACCGAGAACCACACCACCGATGAGGTTCGGGATAAAGAAGAACGTGCGGAAGATATTTGCACTGCGCAATTTCGTTGTCACAATGAGTGCTAGGCCGAAGGCGACCACGTTAATGAGTACCAGCGAAACAACAACGAATGTGCCGGTGAACGAGAGGGTCGACCAAAAAGTCGGATCCTGGAATGACTTGATGTAGTTATCGAAGCCGACGAACTTCTTGTAGTCGAAACCGTTCCAGTCGGTGAAAGTGAGGTAGATGCCCTGGCTGAAAGGAACAACCAGAACTGTGATGAAGATCGCCAAGGGTAACGCGCCAAACCACATGAATTTTTTCAAGCTTTTTGTTAATCGCATCTTGCGCTCCCTTGTTTGTTGCTTGTTGCTGTTGGTAAATCTTTTGAAGTGAGAAGTTCCTGGGGTGGGTTGCCCCACCCCAGGAACATGATTCTACTGAACCTGAGGGATTCTAATTACTTAGAAACTCCGCGCCAGGTCTTTGCCTTACCCTTCCAAGCGTTCTGAAGCTCGGTAGCGTACTGTGCAGCGTTGATCTTGCCAGTCATGTACTTCTGGCTTGATGCACCGTATAGCTCCTGGCCACCGGCTGGGTAGTAGCTGTTCATCCACTCAAGGGTCTTACCAGCGTCTACGTAAGCAGCGATTTCCTTAGCCATGTAGGTGGTTGGCTTGACGGTGAAGCCCTTGTAAGCCGGGATGAAGTTCATGCCCTGCTTCTCGATAGGACCTGCAACGTGCTGCTGACCATCTGGGGTGGTGAACAACCAGGTTAGGAAGTCAACTGCACCAGCGCGCTCTTCAGCGGTTGACTGCTCCTTGTCAATCATGAAGTATCCAGGGACACCTACTGAGATTGAGTCGTTGCCGTATGCCTTGGCGTTGGTGCTGATTGGTAGTGGGATGATTCCGTACTTGGTTCCGTAACCTGAGGTGATTAGGTTTGGCTCAGCCCAGTTACCCATGAACCAGAAGCCGACCTTACCGGTAGCGAGGTCTGCAAGACCGCGGTCATACTCGGTGTCGGTTAGGTTTGGCTTGCGGTTGTTGTACTTCTTCATTAGGTCGTAAGTAGCTAGGTAGTTCTTCCAGACTGGGTCTGAAGCTAGCTTCTTGGTTCCGTCTGCCATCTGGTCTAGGACCTTTAGACGAGCCTCGTGAGTGGTACCAGCGTTGGTGAAGTATAGGTTGTGCAAGTGCGCACCTAGTGACCACCAAAGAGCTGAGAAGTGGATTGCGCCTGCGCCTGAAGCCTTGATCTTCTTGAAAGCTGCCTCTAGGTCTCCACGGGTTGCAATCTTCTTAGGGTCAACACCAGCCTTGTCAAGCACGGTGCGGTTGTATAGAAGACCGAATGCCTCAACGGTTGATGGAACACCAACCTGCTTGCCGTTGATCTTTGCACCTTCTAGAAGAGATGCAGGAACTAGACCAGCAAGCTTGGTGCCCTTCCAGTCCATAACCTTGTCAGCCATGTCAGGGATTTCCTGAAGGGTGTACATGATGTTTGGAGCCTTCTTGGCTGCATACATCGGGGTTACGTTCTGAAGGAAGGTTAGCTTGCTGTCAGCCGCGATTGACTCAACGGTGTAGCAAGACTGGCTTGAGTTGTAGTCCTTGACTGCAAGTAGGAACTGGTCCTTGATCTCAGTCTTGATGGTGCCCAGCATGGTCACCTTGGTCTTGGTTGCACAGCTAGCAGCGTTTGCTGCTGGTGCGGTGGTTACAGATAGAGCAAGCATCGATGCAAGCGCTAGAGCTGCAAACTTTGTAGCTTTTTTCATGCGGATATTTTCCTTTCCAGAAACCACAAACTCCCAATTGAGTTCAGGTTTGTAATAAAACTACATCTAGTTTTAGGGCAAAAACAGTCAGTTTGATAACGATTTGTAAACGCTTACAGAAATCATAAGTCAAAATCCACCGCTAGATTAGCGCTATGAGATCAACTCGCATCGTTGCGGTGTTCAGATGGCTAGCCGCAGCAACCATACTTTCGAGCGTCGTCTGGCAGGTCACCGACCGCTTGGCCCACAATCTTTTTCGCCCGGCCGAATACTTTGCCTACTTCAGCATCCAGGGCACACTGATCTCCGGCGTGATGCTCGCCTATGCGGGTTGGCTTAGCTGGGTAGGCACTACCGAGAGAAAACAGGTAACAATCGCCCGGGTTTCGGCCACAACTTATTCAATCGTCACTGCGGTGGTTTATAACGCTCTGCTCAGAAACGCCCCGGACGACATCCGCGATGCGGGTTATGCGTGGCCGGTTGTTCCGAACGAAATCATGCACGTATGGGCCGCAGTGCTCGTCATGCTCGACTGGCTCCTCATCGCCGGCTACCGGCACCTCAAGCTTCGGGCCTCGCTTTGGGTCGCTGTGTTCCCTTTGGCTTGGCTGGCATTTTCGGTTACTCGAGGCATGCTTGACGGCTGGTGGGCTTACTGGTTCTTGAACCCAAACGAACCGGCCGGCATCCCTGGGATGCTCGAATACATCGGCGGCATCACCGTGCTGATGATTGGTCTGGGATTCCTCTTGCTGCTGGCTAGGCGCGCCATCAGCAAACTTCTTAATTGAGTTCGGCCAGGCGAGCTTTGAGCAGCTTGCTCAACAGGGCCTTGGAAAGCGGAACGTCTACCGCGAACTGGAACGAGCTCTTTGACACCACAAAGTCGGCAAGGTCGGCCGCGTGTGCGGTCATGACCTCAGGGCTCTGCGGTGAGAAGGTCAGGTGCTTCTTGAACGCCGCAAACCCAACCGCATACTTGCCGTTGAACTTGAACTGCGGGGTATTCCAGGCAATCACCTGTTCGAGTGAAGGCTCAATCTCGAGCAAGGTGGCGCGAACGGTAAGCAGGGTTGAGCGCTTTGGCTCATCCTGGGCTTCAATGTATGCGGTGACTTCTTCGGCTGACATAGCTCGATTATAGGGTCGGCGAACTAGTCGACTGGGGTCTCGAACTGCGAACGGTAAAGCGCTGCATAGGCACCAGACTTCTGGATCAGTTCTTCGTGGTTACCCTTCTCGACAATGTCACCGTGTTCCATAACCAAAATTAGGTCGGCATCGCGGATGGTCGACAAGCGGTGCGCAATCACAAAACTGGTGCGATCTTTTCGCAGAGCCGCCATCGCTCGCTGAACCAGGACCTCGGTTCGGGTATCGACCGACGAGGTTGCCTCGTCGAGAATCAATACGGTTGGGCGTGACAAGAACGCACGAGCAATTGTCAGCAACTGTTTCTCACCGGCACTCACGTTCGAGGCCTCGTCATCAAGGATGGTGTCGTATCCGAGCGGCAAAGTGCGAACAAAGCGATCGACATATGTTGCCTTAGCCGCTTCAACGATTTGCTCCTCAGTGGCATTCGGGTTTCCGTAGGCGATGTTGTCACGGATGGTTCCCTTGAACAGCCAAGTGTCCTGCAAGACCATCCCGATTCTTCCGCGCAGGTCATCGCGAGTCATTTTGGCGATATCAACGCCATCGAGAGTGATGCGACCGCTGTTCAATTCGTAGAAGCGCAGAATCAGATTTACAAGCGTTGTCTTGCCGGCGCCGGTTGGGCCGACGATGGCGATAGTTTGGCCCGGCTTGACAGAAAGATTTAGGTTCGAAATCAACTTGGTTTCTGGTGTGTAGCCAAATTCGACGCTCTCAAAGGTCAAGGTGCCGGTTCGATCGGCGGGGCTCTCAGCTTGCGCCGGGTCAGCCGACTGCTCTTCTGCATCCAACAACTCGAAGACGCGTTCCGCCGAGGCAACGCCAGATTGCAGAAGGTTAGCCATCGAACCGAGTTGGGCCAATGGTTGGTTGAACTGTCTCGAATACTGAATGAAAGATTGGATTGCCCCAAGGGTTAATGCGCCACTAGCAACAAACAAGCCACCGATAACAGCGATGCCCACATAAACCAGGTTTCCGATAAACATCATGCTCGGCATGATGATGCCCGAGACAAATTGCGCACCGAAACTCGACTTATAGAGTTGCTGGTTAAGTTCGCCGAAGCGAACCTCGGACGCCTTCGAGCGACCGAATACCTTGACCAGCGCGTGGCCTGTGAAGCTTTCTTCGATGTGCGCGTTTAGTTGGCCGGTCTTGGCCCATTGATCGATGAACAGCTTCTGGCTGCGCTTAGCGATCAAGGTGGTCAAAACTAGGCTGGCCGGAATGCTGACCAATGCGATTAGCGCGAGAACCGGCGAGATGCTGACCATCATGACCAGAACACCAATCACGGTCAAAAGGCTTACCAATACCTGGCTCAGAGTCTGTTGCAGAGATTGAGACACGTTGTCGATGTCATTGGTAACGCGGCTTAGTAGCTCACCACGCTGAATTGTGTCGAAGTAGGAGAGCGGCAAGCGGTGAAGTTTCGCTTCGGTCTCGCGACGTAATTTGAAGATCGTGTTCTGAACGCTCACGTTCAAAATGCGAGCCTGGAAGATTCCGAATAGGAAGGCGCCAACGTAGATCGCAACCACGGCAATCAAAAGCTGCGTGAGGGCATTGAAATCGATTCCGTGGCCTGGGTTCAGATCCATCCCCTGAAGCATGGCGACCAGCTGATCTTTGCCTTGGGCTTTCAGGCCGGCAATCAGTTGTTCCTTGCTAATGCCTGCCGGAAGCTTCGCAGAAACCGCTCCATTAAAGATGATGTTGGTGACCTTACCCAACATCCATGGGCCCAGCACGCTTAGGGTTACCGAGACCACAGCGAGCGCGATGACCAGGACAAGTCGCGAACGTTCTGGACGCAGAAGCGAGATAAGGCGCTTCGCACTCGGTTTGAAGTTGAGCGACTTTTCGGTTGGCATTCCCATGCCTGCTCCTGGGCGACCACCCATGCCACCCTGCGGGCGACCACCCATTGCACCAGCTGGTGCGGTCATACGCTTGGCTGATTTCTGGCGCGGAGCCGGTGTCGAATTAGTCATTACGCGGCCTCCTCAGCAGTCATCTGAGAAGCGACGATCTCTTGATAAATTTCGCTGTTCCTGAGCAGTTGCTCGTGAGTTCCGATCGCGGCGATGACGCCATCCTGGCAGACCACAATCTGGTCGGCATGCTTGATACTCGCCACACGCTGACCAACAATGATCTTGGTCACAGTTGGAAGTTCGCGGGCGAGCGCCTGGCGAAGTTTTGCATCGGTGGTTAGGTCAAGTGCTGAGAACGAGTCATCGAAAATCAGCACCTCAGGGTTTTTCACCAACGCACGGGCGATCGCCAAACGCTGACGTTGGCCACCCGAGAAATTCGTGCCGCCTTGAACGACTGGGGCTTGCAGCTTTTCGGGCAAGGCATCGATGAAGTCCCGAGCCTGAGCAATCTCTAGCGCTTTCCAAAGCTCATCATCGGTTGCAGATTCGCGACCGTAGCGTAATGTGTCTGCGACGGTGCCAGAAAAAAGGAATGCTTTTTGAGGAATCAAACCGATCTTTGACCACAGGTCTTCGGTGGCTAGATCCTTCAGTTGAACACCGTCGATAAGCACTCGACCCTCCGTCGGGTCGACCAATCGAGCAATCAGGTTGATGAGTGTAGTTTTACCCGAACCGGTTGGGCCGATGATTGCCGTGGTGGTGCCGGCTGCGATGCCAAAGTTCATTCCACCCAGCACCGGCTTCTCGGCGCCAGGGTAGGCAAAGGTCACATCATCAAATTCGATGCTGCCAGAGGTTAGGTCGCCATGAACCGGGTTTGCCGCCGGAACCACGCTCGGCTCGGTCTTCATCACCTCGGCAACGCGATCGGCACAGACAGCCGCGCGAGGGATCATCATCGCCATAAACATGCTCATCATCACAGCCATCAAAATCTGCATTAGGTACTGCAAAAATGCCATCACAGTTCCGATTTGCATCTCGCCTGAGTCGACGCGGTATGCTCCGAGCCAGAGGACCGCAATGCTCGAGAAGTTCAGCACGATGATCACAGTCGGGAACATGAACGCCATCAATCGACCAGACTTCAACGCGGTTTCGGTCACCTGTGCGTTGGCGTCGTTGAATCGGGTGGTTTCAGTGCTCTCGCGCACGAACGCACGAACCACTCGAACACCGGTGAGCTGCTCGCGAAGAACGAGGTTGATTCGGTCGATGCGCTCCTGCATAAGTCTGAAGAGCGGAATCATCCTTGATAGCAAGAAACCAATAACGACCAGAAGAATTGGAACTGCCACCGCCATGATGATCGACATGTTGACGTCTAGGCCCAACGCCATGATCACACCGCCAACCGCGAGAATCGGGGCCGAGAGCAGCATCGTGCTACCCATGAGAACGAGCATCTGCACCTGCTGGGCGTCGTTGGTTGAGCGGGTGATTAGAGACGGTGTGCCAAAAACCGCAACATCACGTTCAGAAAATTTTCCAACCTTGGCAAAGACATCGTCGCGGATGTCGCGACCAACCGACATTGCCAAGCGAGAACCGAAGTAAGTGGCCAAAATGCTACCGGCAACCTGGCCGAATGAAATTAGCAGCATCGAGCCGCCGGTGCCCAGGATGTAACCGGTGTCACCCTTGGCAACTCCGTTGTTGATGATGTCAGCGTTCAGGGTTGGCAGGGCCAATGAGGCCATCGATTGCGCATACTGGAAGACCATCACAAGAAGCAAAAGCACCCAGTGTGGTCGAAGGTAGTGGATCAAAATTCGCCATAGGTTCACGGCTTAAGTATGCGCCTGCCATGTGACATTGACCCACTCTTTTGGAAGAGTATTCTGATGAAATGAGTGAAGTTGGCAAACTAAAGAAATTCATCATTTTTGTGATCGACGATCAGACCGAAAAGGCCGGCTCGGATGAGATGGCCGCCATCGATGCCTTCAACGAAATGCTCGAGGCGAATGGGCACTGGATAACCGCCGCCGGCATTAATCATGGCGAAGCAGCGACCGTTCTCGACAACCGCTCCGGTGCTGGCATCGTCACTCCGGGTTCGCTCTATAACGAGGTCGAGCACTACAGCGGCTTCTGGCTAATCAACGCTGCCGACAAGGATGAAGCCCTCGCACTCGCGGCTGCCGGATCGAAAGCCTGCAACCGCAAGGTCGAACTGCGCCCTTACCTGCAATAAATCTGAATTCTCCCCAGAGTCAGGGAATGTGAATAAAATTGTCCGTCAGCATTGCTCTAATTCCCCAGACAAGTAGTTGGATTGTAGATACGTACAAGGTTTAGGTTGATACTCATGGGCAAGGCACGACATAGCGTAGTTGCAGCATTTGGCCTGTCCCTGGCCTTGATCACTAATCTATTCATTCCAAGCACGGTCGCCTTGGCTGTTGCGCCTCTGCCTACCGCTCCAATCGCGACTTTTCAATGCCCCGGTGGCGGCTTCTATGAGGTCGATGCAACCGGAACAGCTTCGCGTGGCGGACAGTCTCAGTATTCGGATCCTGCGGGAACCGTCGTTCCCGGCGGTAACTGTGCAGGAAACGTCACACTAGATTCTTCTGTCCGAAGAATTGAAGAGTTTGCCTTCGATTCGGCACCTCTAACTGGGGTGACTCTGCCAAGCGGCTTGATCTCGATTGGCAACGGTGCCTTTTCTTTCACAAACCTAACCTCGCTAAGAATTCCAGATTCGGTAACAACCATCGGCACCTCGGCATTTGCCGCTGTTCCATTGAACAGCCTCACCTTGGGTTCTTCTTTGACGAGCATCGGAGGCAGCGCATTTGCGGCGGCGACTCTGACCACTCTAGAAATTCCAAGTTCGGTCGCGAGCATCGGCAGCTCGGCATTTCGCAACTCACCGCTGACTTCTCTAACAATCAACAGCGCCTCTCTCACGATCGGTTCAAATACCTTCAGTGCAGCCGCGACCGCGAATCTACCTTGCTTCTACAACCTGGGCGGAGCCGCGATTTCATCAGCAACCCTCAGCTCGGCGAAAATGCCAAATCCATGCATCGTGCACAACATCTCGGTCGTAGCTGGGCCGAATGGGTCGGTGGCAAACCCTTACCGATACATCGATGATCAAGCCACACCCTCGTTTGTGATAACTCCGACTACCGGATACCAAGTGGATAGCGTTGCGGTTGATGGCACGGATGCAACCAACTCTCTGGTGACTGTTAGCGGTGAAACCAAGCGCTACACCTTTGCTGCGGTGACTGCCGACCACTCAATCTCGGTCAGCTTCAAGGCGATTCCGACACCTGCTCCCGCCCCGTCGACTGGTCCCGTTTCCCCACCGGTCACTGAACCGACTCCGGTAGTAACACCGTCACCGACTGCAACCGCAAGCCCGACCCCTTCACCTAGTGCGACTCCTACCACCGAGGCAACGCCGACACCGACACCGAGTCCGGCACCGACAATCAAAACGAGTTTGCAAGTGGTGAAGTTTGAATTGGGTTCATCAGTGCTGAGCTCAGCTGCGAAAGCTTCCCTGCAAAGATTGGCGCCGAAATTGTCATCGGCTTCGAGAATCACGGTCACAGGCTTCAGCCAAGGTCCAAAAGTTTTGCCCGCCGATGTTGCCCTCTCGAGAAACCGGGCCATTGCAGTGCGGGACTATCTGAAGTCGCTACTGAGCGGCAAGGTGAAAGTTCAGATCAGATACAAGCAACTGACCAAAATTGGCGACCGTTATCGTGCAGCGCTAATCACCATCTATCGCTAGGGCTTGACCACAAAGCTCGCGGTTAGCGGCGCTGTAGCGACGAAAGTTTCATCGGCATCAATGGTCATTCGAATCGAGCAAGTGCCAGCAGAAACAAAGTGGGCCTGCTGGAAGCCATTCTTCAAAATGATCGTGCAAACCTTCGGGGTCAGAGACTCGTAGTTGCGATTCGCCAGTGAGCGAGTGCGAGTGAAGTTTGCTGTGGTGATGTTGATGTCATTCCACTTGTATGACATCGAGTAAGAGGCATTAGCCAAACTAAAGGCAGACTTCGGGTTGAACTTGGTTGCGATTGGAAGATTCGGCGACTTGGATGCCGATGCATCAACCTGAGGCCATGAACTTGGCGGGGTTGCCACCGGGCAAGCCGAAGGTGCCTTGGTAACGGTTTTGCTCGCGCTCGATGGGCTTCCGCCATCAATCACGTAATCCCAGCAGGTTGTGTTCGCAGCGCCACCGCTTAGGGTTCGAGGCAAGGCCGTGAAAGAAGTTGCCGAAGTCGCAGGGGTGGTCGCTTGGTAAGCCCAGTCAGAAGTGCTGCATCCGTAGTAGTTGCAAGACTGCACTGCAATCACGTACCAGGTCGACTTGGTTAGGCCGGTCAGCGAGACTGAGTTATCCAAAGACGGAACCATCTGCTGAAGGTTGTCATTATTCAATGGCCAGTAGAAGACCTTGTAACCGCTAAGTGGCATTCCGCCGGTTGAAGAATCTGGGATCCACTTGATATCGATTTGGTTATCAGACACAGTCTTCGCGGTGATGAAGCTCGGATACGCCGGGGCGCCAAACCAACCAGCTGCATTTGAATCTGCTGAGCGTGGGCCAGCCGTCTTAGATCCGTTAGCAACCACTGAGAAGGTGTAGCGAACGAATGGCTTGAATCCGAACGGAACCTTTGAGTTGCTAAAGACACATTCGCTTGCGTTGCTACCGCCGGCAAGGCAGGTTTGACCGTTCGATGAAGTCACGGTGTAGCCAGTCACGGATGAAGCTGCCGAACCTGAAACCGGCACCCAGTCGACGACAAATCCTTCGGCGGTTACCCAAGTTGCGCTAACCCCCGTGACGGCCGGAATCGGTGCGGCAGTAGGGGTTGCGCCATATGCGACTGAAGAAAGTGACAGCAGAGCTACAGAGGCAATCATGACCTTGAGAAGTTTGCGCATATTCAAAGAGTAGGGCTCAATGCGACAAATTTCGAGAATTGAAAAAACCCGGCTCTCGTGAGAAGAAACCGGGTTTTAGTGCGCTTGGAGGGAATCGAACCCCAACCTTCTGATCCGAATTAACAGACAAGCACTGGATCTATTTAGTACTGCCTATATTCTACAAGGGTTTTGCAGACCTTGGTTAGTCGGGGTTGTCGGTGTAGGAATAGTCGAGCCCGATTTTTCTTAGGTAGTTTTGCGATGCAATAATCTTCGACCGGGTTGTCCCTGAACCCGTTGCACCGATTCTTGCCATCGATCTGCTAACCAGCGTCTCCACTGCCCGAACTGACGTATTTCTAGCAACAGCAATTTCCGAATTTGATTTGCCTAAAGCGAGAGCTTGAACAATCGAAAGCTGGCTGCGCGTTAGGGAGTTCGATGCGAATTCGCTGTCTTCTGGCGAAGCTATGAATTGAGCGATGCCTTCGTCAATCACTTGCACATCGTGCGCTGGAAGTGAGGGTTGATTCTTTGAGTTTGGCTGCACAGACGACCAAATCAACTCAAGGCGCGGATCTCTAACGCCAACGATCTGAAATAGTGCGGCCCTCGGAAAAAGCGACCGAACCTCTAGAACCGTCTTTGCCAGCAAGTATGGGCCTAAATGAGTTGCGAAAACGAGAACCGCATCTGGCCTGTAGCTTCTGTCAAGTAAAGCCAGATCATCCAGCCCCTTTAGAACTTTGCAATTGAATGAAGGAAAAGCAGCCTGACGAAGCAAGACTCCATAAAAGTTATCCGGAGTGACAATACAAAGCTCGTGGCGAACCGGAGTCAAGGATATTCCTTCCTCTTGAGAAGTTGGATGGCGGGCGTGATTTTTCGCTTGGGGGGAAGCCGGGATTTACGCCCGCCAAATGTGGCCTGAGCCACACCTAAAGTTCACCAGCAACAACGAGTCAATGGTTACTTTGCCCCATAGGTTAGACAGGTCTAGACCGTGCTGGATAAAGGAGAAACCCCCTGGCCCGAGAGCCAGGGGGTTTCCCTTAGAGATTGATGCTTACTTTACGATGAACTTCTCAGTGGTAACGAAACCACCAGAGATCTTCACTGCAACAGTGTGTGCACCCTTCTTTAGGTTGTAGTTCAGTACAACGTCTGAGTCAGAAACTGAAAGCTTTGACCAGACCTTTACACCGTCAACATACAGCGCAACAGTCTTACCCTTTGAGTACGAAGCAACTGCGGTTACGCGGTTAGCAACGATGTCAAGCTGTGCGTCGGTGGTGCCGAAGGTTACGGTGCCAGCAGTTGCCTTGACGCCATCTACAGTTGCGGTAACAACAGCATCGCCGTTGTCAGCTACGCCTGCAAGAAGCTTCACGGTTGCAACACCGTTTGCATCGGTAACAGCTGAGGTTGCAGTTAGTGAACCAGCGCCGGTTGAGGCGAAGGTCACGGTGCGACCAGCAGCAGCGGTACCTGCAGTGTTCAGTGCCTTGACAGAAACGTCAACTGCGCGACCAACCTGTGACGAGGTCACAGAGGTGGTTGCAGTAACAGTCTTTGCAGAAGCAGCCTTGTCAGCAGCAGCCTTGTCAGCAGCAGCCTTGTCAGCAGCAGCCTTAGCAAGGTCGCTAACCGCGATGGTTGCAGTTGCCTTGACCACGTCACCTGACAGGGTGTCAGAGCCAACGTTCTTGTAGGTTGCGGTGATAGTTGCGGTACCGATTTCGTTGGCTCCGAAGGTAACAGTGGCGTAAGCCTTACCGTTTGCATCAGTGGTGGTAACGGCGGTTGCCGAACCAATTCCGCTTACGCTCAGGCTGAACTTAGGAGTGTCACCTGAGGCCACGGTAACTGGGTTGCCGTACGCGTCTACAAGTAGCGCGCTTACTGAGACTGCGGTACCGTTCTGAGCTACAGCCGGTGCAGTGATAGCTAGAGTTGCGCCATCCGCAGGGGCAGCACTTGCAAAGGTCACGGTCTCAGTCTTGACAACTGAACCAGAGGCTACAGAAACGGTTACGTCGCCAGCAGTGTTGCTGAAGGCGTAGACGGTGTAGACACCTGACTCATTGGTGTTAACAGTGATCGAACCAAGTGAGCTGTAAGTGAAGTCCGCGTTCGTGACGGTGAATGCGAGTCCATTGCCAGAGATGGTAACTGGAACTGAACCGGCATTTGCGCCAGATGCGACCTTTACAACACCAGTGACGCGAACACCAGTAGCTGAGGTGAAACCAGGAGCTGAGTGAGTGTTTGCATCAACGCGTAGGTCGCTAGCGGCTACAGCGTCTGCTGCTAGTGGGACACCTGTGTTTTGTACTGGGTTGTTAGAACCGTTGGTGTTCGCAAGCTTAGACACATCGATAGATACCTTGCTTGGAACAGCGGCGCTGTGGTTGTAGATGGTAACTGAGCCGGTGGTCAGGTGATCTCCAGACCAAGCATCGGTTCCGGTCTGCGACTGGTATGACGCGGTGAACGAGATGTTGTTGCTTTCAGAAGGATCGTTATCGATGATAGTTGCCGAAGCTACACCATTGCTAAATGCTGCGTACTGGTCACCAGGGGTTAGGCTTCCGTCAACAGCGATGTGCAAACGGTATGAGTAGTCCTTCTTGGTGAATAGCTGACCAAACTGGTCGACTAGAGCATACGCTACGTTTACTGATCCACCGTTTGCGAATGCGCGGGTACCAGAAAGAGGAGCAGAGGTCTCCACCAATGAGCTAGCAGCGGCGGTTTGCCAAGCTAGATCAACGGTCTTGGCAACTTCTGTGCCGACTGCGGCAATGGTTACACGCACTTCGTCGGCATTTTTGCCAGTTGCGGTCAGTGGCAAGGTTAGCTTACCGTTTGCATCAGTGGTGGTGTAGTAGTCAACCGAGCTATCAGTTGACTTTAGGGTCTTGCCACCTAGCGAAACAGTTGAAGCTGAAGCCAAGGTTACCTTCGTCACTGTGACGTGAACAGGCTCGCCGGCATCTACTGCCTTGTGGTTTACAGACTTTGCGTCATCCTTGGTGAAAGCCGCGACGAATGACACCGAAGTGGTGCCTGCGCGTACTAGCTTGTTTACGTCATAATCTCCGTCATTTGTTGCGATGTTTGCAGAGTTTGATAGAGAAATCTTTTCGTAACCAGCAGTGCTGTTGGCAAGAACTGATGAAGTGTCGGTGTTTGAATATGAATAGGTGATTGGGTCAGATCCCAAGTCGTTACGCAACTTAGCCTTAACCGAAACAATGTCACTTGCCGAAAGGGCTCCATCTGCAGTAAGCAGAAAGCCATTGTTGTCATCGTTCAGTGCAACGGTTGCGGTGTCGTATGTTCCACCGTTCTTCTTGAACACTGCGGTTAGAGCCGAAGAGTCAAGTTCCTGAACGTTGATGTTACCGAAGGTAACGGTTGCAGTCGCAGGCGAACCAGCCACTAGAGGCTTTAGAGCGACAGATTGAGTTACCTCAGACCCTGTGATGAAGTTCACAGTGCGAGCTGGTGACGCTGACTCAACATCTGAGTCAAGCTTGTTAATGTGACCGGTTGAGCGCACGGTGTCGGTAAACGCCTGAACAGTTACAGAAACATCCGCGGTGGCTGAAGTTGCCTTTATTACCAGGTCATTTGAGGTACTAGCTGCACCGGTTGATTTAACAACGAATGATGTGGCTGAAGCAGACGCAGCGTCGCTCGAAGTACCAACCTTGATGTGGTCCAGAGTCTGGTAGTTTCCTGTGTCGTTGAAGTCACCAACTTCAAGAGTTGCACCTGAAGGATTTGAAATCAAGTAGCTAACGCTGTTGTCGCTTGCGGTTCCGGTTAGAGTACCTGGGGCGTAGATTGAGTTCAGATCGAAGCTGCTTGATAGCACAGTCGTGTAAGTAGAACCAGCTGATGGGGTTAGGGTAATGGTCGCAGCGAATGCAGGGGTGCCCGCAATAACTGACGCGCCAAGCCCTAGAAGAGCCGCACCAACGAGTCCCTTACGGAACGAGTTGTTAGACATAATGTCTCTTTCTTTTCTTGGTTAGAAACCGCGGTTACCAGGATGGTTACTGCGGCTGTGAGGTTCGTCGTCCCAGCAACCAAGCAGGAGGGAGATATTGCCTCACAATCTAGGTAACGGCAGGCATATGAGGCTGATACGGTCTCGACTTGGGGTTAGACCGGTCTAGACCGCAGGAATGGCTAAATAGCCAGATATTTGCGTCTGTAGTTCGGACTACAGTTGAGTAACGGCGGGGATTGGGCCGTCAATCTATGGGGGAAACGTGACTGAGACTCAACCAACTGCATCTCTTGACAAGCACTATGCGCTCAGGATGGCCGTTCGTATCTTGTCTGAGAGTGCAAACGCCCAAGACCTATGTCGCCGTGCAACCCACAACGAATTCTTCAAGGGAATGTGCCGTGGGATTGCCATTTATTTGCTCGACCAGAAGTCATCCTTGGTTCAGGTGGCCGGTTATGGAGACATCCCCGACGACTCGCAAGCGCAGATCTCTGCGTGGGATGACAACTTCTTGGCTTCTAGCGTTCGATCGAGAAGTGTTAGCTACGAGACCTTAGAACATTCAACGCGCGCATGTTTGCCAATTGAGTTAAACGGCGTCATTACCGACGTGATGCTCTTTGCATTCTCTGGAGACTACGAGCGTGCTTACCCTGATAAAGGTGACGCCGCGCTGCTCTCCAACCTTGCTGGCCTTTTCATGGACACCAAAGGCGTAGCCTTCGCGCCGAAAGCTGGCACACCGGTCGCATCTCCGGTGTCTGACGAGATTTCTGTTCAAGAGTTGACCACTCGCCAAGTTACGATTCTTCAATATGTCGCTGACGGCCTGACTAACGCAGAAATTAGCAAGCACGTGCTGCTTAGCGAATCAACTGTGCGCCAAGAGACGATTCGAATCTTCCGCATTCTTAAGTGCCACACTCGCTCTGAAGCCATTGTGAAGGCCAGGGCATCTGGCATTATTGCCCGGGTGCAGAAGGCCAGCGAGTTTCCTGCGGAGCTCGTCTAGAAGCCTTCGGGCATCGGTTTCCATTTATCCCCGATTGCCGGCTCTACCGCCATTCAACTGCTACGAAAACAAGAAAAGCCCTGTAGAAATACAGGGCTTTTACTTTTAGTGCGCTTGGAGGGACTCGAACCCCCAACCTTCTGATCCGTAGTCAGATGCTCTATCCATTGAGCTACAAACGCGTTGGTGTTGCTTTCGTTGCCTAGGCAACTTTAGAAGTTTACTAGGTCTGCAGGACCTTGTAAACCCCAGGCTTGCTAAAGGCCTGGATGGATCATCCGTGGCGGAGTCGGAGGGATTTGAACCCTCGAGGGAGATTTAACCTCCCTACCCACTTAGCAGGCGGGCGCACTCGACCGGGCTATGCGACGACTCCTCGGACTGGTCTAGTTTAGTCGAAACTGAGCGAGACCGAAACCTGAGGTTGAAAAAGATGGTTGGTTCGGGTTTAGCCCGAGCAGGTGGTGGTTGCCGCGTTGGTTCCGCGAGCCCAGTCTGGCAGGGCGGTTGGGGTCGGGGTTGCCGAAGCAGTCGCGGTTGAACCAGGCTTCGGGGTTGCAGTTGCGGTTGGGGTGGCAGTAGCGCCACCCTGGGCGACAGCGCCAGAACCGGTGTTGGCTTTGTCGATGATGATTGGCTCGTCGTTGACTAACTTCTGGAAGATGAGGTTTGCCTGGTCGTAGTTAGGCATTACTCGGCCAGAGTATGGCGCAGGAAGACCGCCGTGTGATGGCACCTGTAGGAAGGTCATCTTCTCGAGGTCAACTGACTTCAAGGCCGAAGCGATGCCGATCATGGTGTTGATGTCGGTAAGCGAGGTTGACAGCTGCATGTTGCGAGCGGCCGCATTCGCTAGCGAGTAGAGCTGAATCGGGTTGTTGAGCACACCCTCGCTCTTGATCTTGCGCAGCAACGAGGTCAAGAAAACCTGTTGGTTTGAGATTCGGCTGAGGTCAGAACCGTCACCAACACCGTGACGGGTGCGAAGGAACTGAAGCGCCTGCATGCCTTTGAGGTTGTGCAGCCCGGCTTCGAGGTTCAAGAAGGTGTACTGGTCGTGAATCGGGCGAGCAACACAAACGTCGACACCGCCGATGGCGTTCGACATTTCGATTACCCCACCGAAGTTGATGGTCGCCAAGTATGGAATCTTCACGCCGGTTAGCTGCTCGATGGTGAGCAGGGTGCAACCAGGGCCTCCATTAGCGATGGTCGCGTTGATCTGACCTAGGCTCTGCGGGAGGTAACCCGAGCCGCCCGAGGTGCTAGGGCAAGCTGGCCACGGCACCATTAGGTCACGCGGGAAGCTGAGCGCAACCGCGTTCTTTCGGTCGGCCGAAATGTGAATCAAGATTTCTACGTCGGCCAAGACCGAGGTCTCACTACCGAAGATGTGCGAGTTGGTGCCCTGGCGGCTGTCTGAGCCGATGAGCAGCATGTTGATCGGACCCTTTAGGTCAGCTGCTGTGACCTTTGGGCCCTGAAGCTCGATGCCATTGGCACGGATGCTGTTGGTGATGTCCCAAACCGAAATACCCGCGATGGCGATTGCTCCACCCAAAACCGCGGCCAAACCCTTGACCACAAGGCCGCCGATGGCGCTGCCCTTTGACTGCACTCGGATGCGACCGTGACGAGCAAAACCTCGAGGGGCTTTGTTCAGATCGGCCGAATTCTTGCGCGCAAATGGATTTTTCATGAACCTCCAGTTTAACTGCGCGCTCTTGGCATTGCCAGCCCTCACAGCAAACTCGGAGGGTTCCACGGGCAAAGAAAAACCCCAGCTTTTTAGGGCTGGGGTTTTATCTGGAGGAAGCGGTGGGATTTGAACCCACGGTAGCTATTAACTACGACAGTTTTCAAGACTGTTCCGTTCGGCCGCTCCGGCACGCTTCCGTGTGTCCCAGTTTAGAGCAAAAACCGCCGGCTGTCGACCCGAGAAATTTGATGCCGAAGCTAGACGGCGTCGTGCGTAAACAAAATGCCCTCGAATGCGGCGAGCACCTGGGCCACACCGTCATCCTCGACCGAGGCGGTAACCGCGGTTGCGGCAGCCTTGACCTCATCCGGGCCCTGACCCATGGCGAACGCCAAGCCGCCGCCGGCGCGAGCCCACTCAAACATCGAGATATCGTTGCGACCGTCACCCATCGTGATCACGCGATCCGGCGCGATGCCGAGCGCCTTTCGCTGCACCTCGAGTGCCGAAGCCTTCGTGATGCCCTGCGGCGAAATGTCTAGCCAAGCCGTGTATCCGATGGCGTACGAAACCGAGTGCAGTCCGACCTCGGCAATGACATCCAAAAAGTCTTCTACCGACTGACCAGGCGAAAGCACGACCACGCGACTGACCGGCTCGCTCATCAGTTGGTCGAGCGGGGTTTCGATGTTGTTATCGCCGAGCGCGTATGACGGAAAAGCCTTGTGAAACTTGTAGTCGCCATTCGCGGTCTCGACGGCAAAGTGCGCGTCGGGCAGATGCTTAATGAGTCGCTTGAGCACTGCGCTGGCATCAAAGGTGATGACCTCGACCGGCTTGAATCCGCGCGGATGAACCGGGTCGACCTCGATGGTTACGGCACCGTTTGAACAGACGCTGTATCCGCGTTTGATACCGACCGAATTGACCACCGGGATGGCGTTTGCCGCACTGCGACCGGTGGCAACGATGATCTCGTGACCGAGCGCACGCACTCGTTCGACCTCGGCGACAACTCGCGGTGAAAGGTAGCCATCGTCGTGCACCAGCGTGCCGTCAATGTCGATGGCAATGAGCCAACGATCGTCTCCGGTCGCGATTGGTGTGGTCGACATAATGGCGAGGCCCTCAGGCTAAGCGCGAACCTTTGGCTCGATAACTTCGACGCCGCCAAGGTAAGGGCGAAGCGCAGCTGGGATGCGCACCGAACCATCAGCCTGCTGGTGGGTCTCAAGAATCGCAACCAACCAGCGGGTGGTGGCCAGGGTTCCGTTGAGGGTTGCAGCGGTCTGGGTCTTGCCGTTCTCGTCGCGGTAGCGAACGTTGAGGCGGCGAGCCTGGTAGGTGGTGCAGTTTGAGCTCGAAGTTAGCTCGCGGTAAGTCTGCTGTGATGGCACCCAGGCCTCAGAGTCATACTTGCGGGCGGCACTCGAGCCGAGGTCGCCGGCCGCGGTGTCGATAACGCGGTATGAAAGCTCGCAGGCCTGAAGCATGTCTTCTTCGAGGGCAAGCAACTTTAGGTGCTCGTTCTCGGCGTCTTCAGGCTTGATGTAGCTGAACATCTCGAGCTTGTTGAACTGGTGAACGCGCAGAATTCCGCGGGTATCGCGACCGGCCGAACCGGCCTCGCGACGGTAGCAGGTTGACCAACCGGCGTAGCGCAGTGGGCCGTTTGAAAGATCGATGATCTCGTCGCGGTGGTATCCGGCGAGCGCCACCTCTGAGGTTCCGGTTAGGTATAGGTCATCGGCAGGTAGGTAGTAGATCTCATCCGAGTGTTCACCTAGGAAGCCGGTGCCGGCCATAACCTCTGGGCGAACCAGGGTCGGGGTGATCAGTGCGGTGAAGTCGTGCTTGCTGGCTAGGTCTAGGGCCATGTTCATCATGGCTAGCTCGAGGCGTGCGCCCCAGCCTTTCAAGAAGTAGAAGCGTGAGCCAGAAACCTTGACACCGCGTTCGATGTCGATGATGTCAAGCAGCTCGCCAAGGGCAACGTGGTCGCGTGGCTCAAAGTCGAAGGCCTTCTTGGTGCCGACCTCTTTAATGACGGTGAAGTTCTCTTCGCCACCGGCAGGGATTCCCTCGATTACGACGTTTTCGATCTTCCAGATCAACTGGTTCAGGTGAACCTCAGCGGCGTTAGCGATCTCTAGAGCGGCCTTTACCTTTTCGGCAAGAACCTGACCGGCTTGGATGAGCGCCGGACGCTCTTCCTTCGATGCAGAACCAACCAGCTTGGCGGCTGCGTTCTGCTCGGCACGAAGTGATTCGTACTCCTGCAGGCACTTGCGCCAGGTGATGTCGGCCTGAACGGCGTCGTCAACGATTGACTCGTCGTTGCCGCGAGCGCGCTGGGATGCCTTAATGGCGTCTGGGTTTTCACGAAGAAGGTTGCTATCAATCACGGGGTTAAGCCTACCCGAGGGGTGTGCAGGAGCGT
>Ga0228703_1000820_pt1 | contig 20691 bp, 17 predicted proteins | sample McNCre217_Aug_MG_3_FD_178020 | JGI IMG/M metagenome (GOLD analysis project Ga0228703, IMG submission 178020) | Freshwater microbial communities from McNutts Creek, Athens, Georgia, United States - 29-17_Aug_MG | ecosystem: Environmental > Aquatic > Freshwater > Creek | place: USA: Georgia... | reverse complement strand
GTAGCTTATTCGTCTATTGCTCATATGGGTTTTGTGACTTTAGGTTTCTTTATCTTCAACCCAATGGGGGTTGAGGGTGCGATTGTTCAAATGGTTTCACACGGGTTTATTTCAGGGGCCATGTTCTTGAGTATCGGTGTGTTGTATGACCGTATGCATTCACGACAAATCGCTGATTACGGTGGTGTGGTGAATAAGATGCCTAAATTTACTGCGTTTGCTGTGCTATTTGCTATGGCTAACTGCGGTTTGCCAGCAACATCAGGTTTCGTAGGTGAGTTCATGGTTATTTTGGCTGCTGTTGACTATGACTTTTTGATCGGTATTTTGGCTGCAACTGCCTTGATTCTTGGCGCCGCTTATTCTTTATGGATGACCAAGCGCGTGTTCTTTGGTGATGTGGCTAATAAACACGTGGAAGAGTTAACTGACATTAATGCGCGTGAGTTCTTGATGATGGGTATTTTGGCCATTTTCACGATTGGCATGGGTGTTTATCCAAAACCATTTACAGATGTCATGCACGTTTCCGTGATCGAGCTTTTAAAGCACGTCGCAGTTAGTAAGCTTTGATCCTGATTAAGGGAAAGAAAAAATATGCAAACGATTGATTTGATTGCCTTGTTGCCGGAGTTGGTTCTATCTACGGTAGCTTGCTTGCTGTTATTAACGGCTTTTATGAATGAGCCTTTGGCAAGTGATGACAATATTTTTTATGCGCCACGCGGGACTGAGCTTGCATATAAAGTTACTTTATTTACTTTATTAGGTTTGAGCTTTGCTTTTGGTTTACAAGCGGTTGATCAACCTGTGCATGCCTTTAATGGCTTGTTTATGGTGGATGCATTGTCTAGCTTATTAAAGTCAGTAGCTTGTTTGGCCGTTTTGATCAGTTTGATTTATTCCAAGAAATATTTGATTGATCGCGGCTTGTTTCGTGTTGATTTTATTGTTTTGAGTTTATTGGCTTTGTTGGGCCAGTGCGTCATGATTTCAGGTTCCAACTTAATGACTTTGTATTTGGGGTTGGAGCTATTGGCGTTGCCTACTTACGCTTTAGTGGCGATGCGACGTGATTCAAGCATTAGTACTGAAGCTGCGATGAAGTATTTCATTTTGGGGGCTTTGGCTTCAGGTTTCTTGTTGTATGGCATGTCAATGCTTTACGGTGCAACGGGTAGCCTTGATTTAGATGAAATTGTTAAGGCAGTAGGGGATGCTCGTATCAATCGATTGGTCTTGGCATTTGCTGTTGTATTTATTGTGTCTGGTTTGGCATTTAAATTGGGCGTTGCCCCATTCCATATGTGGGTGCCAGATGTCTATCAAGGTGCTCCAACAGCCATGACTTTAATGATTGCTGGCGCGCCTAAGTTGGCTGCTTTTGGTTTGTTATTCCGTTTATTGGTTGGCGCCTTATTGCCGCTAACTCAAGATTGGCAGCCGATGATCATGATTATGGCGGTGCTCTCATTGGTGGTGGGTAATTTAACTGCAATTGCCCAAACTAATATAAAGCGTATGTTGGCCTATTCGACGATTTCTCATATGGGCTTCATGATTTTAGGTATGTTGTCTATTTTTGATGGCAATGCTTATAGTGGGGCACTGTTTTATGCGGTCACTTATGTGTTGACTACTTTAGGATCTTTTGGCTTATTGATGATTTTGTCGCGCCAGGGTTATGAGTGTGAAACTTTGGATGATCTTAAGGGGTTGAATCGCCGCAACCCATGGTTAGCATTTATGGGTTTGGTGTTGATGTTCTCTTTAGCAGGTATTCCTCCAACAGTTGGTTTTGCCGCAAAATTATCCATTTTGGAAACGCTCATTGATTCAGGCCACTTGTATTTGGCTATCATCGCCGTTATGGCATCGTTGGTAGGCGCTTTCTATTATTTGCGTGTTGTGAAGTTCATGTATTTTGATGAGCCAACGCAAACTGCTCCAATTGAAGGTGGTGGAATTGCTAAAGCGGTATTTACATTAAATGGCGTATTTGTTCTTCTTTGCGGTATTTACCCAGCGACTCTCATGGCTTTGTGTTTGACTGCCATGACCAAAACATTGATCAGTTAGATATGACACCCACTAGCTTAAGCTTAGAAACTTGGTTAGTTATATTGGTCGCCCTAGTGGCGGCCAATTTGGCTTTTATGTCCCCGCGTTTTATGTTTATTAAAAAGATAGCTGATAAACACCCTGGTTGGTGTTTTTTAGAGATTTTAATTTGGTATTGCTTAGTGGGCGCCTTGGCTTATTTTTTAGAAAATATGATTGGTAATGTCTTCCCTAAGCATTGGGAATTTTTTGCGATTACTATTTGCCTCTTCTTGGTGGGTGGATTCCCAGGGTTTACCTGGCGCTTTCTTCTTAAGCATCGAGATAATGTGATCGAAGGTTAGATGTGAGTTTTCAGGAAAAAAGCTTATCTGATTTACCGGTATCCGATCTACATTTGAGAGAGATGCGCATCTCTTCTGAAGATGCCTATCAAGGCAATTTCTTGAAAATGAAAAAAGATATTGTTTCATTGCCCGATGGTAAAGAAACTTATCGTGAATATTTAATTCATCCAGGTGCGGTTGCGATTATTCCTATTCTGAATGATGGCCGAATTCTGCTAGAGAGACAGTTCCGTTATCCAGTTGATGCCGCGATGATTGAGATTCCTGCCGGTAAGCTTGAGGTAGGTGAAGATCCTTTGTTGTGCGCTAAGCGCGAGCTTTTGGAGGAAACAGGCTATTCCGCAACTGAGTGGGAGTATTTAGGAAAGATTCATCCAGTTATCTCTTACTCAACCGAAATTATTGAAATATTTTTGGCTAAGGGGTTGGAGCAGGGGGAGCGATGTCTGGATGAAGGCGAATTTTTAGATGTCTTTGCTGCCACCCTAGAGGAAATGCATCAGTGGATTGCCGAGGGAAAAATCACGGATGTTAAAACGATTATTGCTGTTTATCACTTGTCTAGACGTTTAAAAGATCGTTAACAGCTTGAAATTAAAAAATATGTCACTATTTGTCTTATATGAAAGTTTATAACCTAACCTGCCATCTTGATCACCGCTTTGAGGGGTGGTTTGCCTCTGAGGCTGATGCCCTGGAGCAACAAGAAAATGGCTTATTAATTTGCCCTATTTGCGAAAGCAAGGAGATTACTCGCCTTCCTTCTGCGCCAAGAATTAGTAAAGGAGCAGGGGAAAAAGCCCCTGTATCTTCTGATCTTTCTGCGGCCGTGGTTGATGGTAACTCTATGGTTTTGTCTGCTCCGGAGCATGCTAAGTTACAGGCTCAAGTCCAGGCGACTGTCATGAAGGCCATGAGAGAGTTAATTAATAAAACGGAAGACGTTGGCGACAATTTTGCTGAAGAAGCAAGAAAAATTCATTATCGTGAAGCCCCGGAGCGCAGTATTCGTGGTCATGCCACTCAAGATGAAACTGCTGAGTTAAGGGAAGAGGGGATTGAGGTTGTTGCCCTGCCGATTCTGCCAGCGTTAAAAGATACCCTACAGTAATTTACTGGGCTGGGACAACTCGTTGTTTGCGGCTGTAGTCTTGAATTGGAACATCTTTGGGCTTTAGGCGGCGCTCGCAAATAGGCTGTCCGTCAAGTATCTTTCCAATTGAGCAATCTTGGTCCGCACTTTCTGAAATGGCGTGATCTGTCGGGCTTTTCCCTGTGCCAGCAGTCGTGGCAACGCTTGCTGCCGTGACTGGGTAGGCGGCTACTAGGGCGCAGCTTTGAAGCGCGCCAGAAATTGTTATAAAAACAATAATTAGTCCAAATAAACGAAGATCAGCCAATTTTTTGAAATTTCGATATAGTTGTAAATCTAAGAATATAAATGATGTAGGAGACAAAATGTCAGTAACTATTGGACACCATATTAATGGTGAAGTTGTTCTATTGGGCGGTTCAAAAGCGCCCGTATATGAGCCTGCTACCGGCCAGGTGAGAGCTGAGGTTGAGTTAGCCTCAGTAGATGGTGTTGCAAAAGCTGTGGCGGCTGCAAAGGCTGCCTTCCCGGCTTGGTCTAGCACTCCAGTAACTAGACGCGCAAAAGTCATGTTTAACTTTAAAGCGATTATTGAGGCTCGTGTAGATGAGTTAGCTGAAGTCATTACGCGTGAGCATGGCAAGACCTTTGATGATGCTAAAGGTGAAATTGCACGTGGTTTAGAGGTGGTTGATTTTGCTTGCGGTATCCCTCAGTTACTTAAAGGCGAATATACCGAGCAAATTGCTAAAGGTATGGATGCTTGGACAATGCGTCAGGCTTTGGGAGTTTGTGCAGGTATTACGCCATTTAACTTCCCGGCAATGGTCCCTATGTGGATGTACCCAGTTGCGATTGCATGTGGCAATACATTTGTATTGAAACCTTCTGAAAGAGATCCTTCCGCTGCTTTATTGGTAGCAAAATGGTTAGAAGAAGCTGGTTTGCCTAAGGGTGTTTTTAATGTGGTGCATGGTGATAAAACTGCTGTAGACGCATTGCTAGGCCATCCAGATGTCAAGGCAATTAGTTTTGTAGGTTCAACACCTATTGCTTCTTATATTTACGAGACAGCAGCTAAAAATGGCAAGAGAGTTCAAGCTTTGGGCGGGGCTAAGAATCACATGGTGGTTATGCCTGATGCTGACTTAGACCAAGCGGTTGATGCTTTGATGGGGGCTGCATATGGTTCCGCGGGTGAGCGTTGTATGGCTATCTCTGTGGCCGTTGCTGTTGGCCAAGTAGGTGATGCCTTGATTGAAAAATTAACAGCACGCATTAAGACTCTTAAGGTGGATAACGGTATGAAGCCTGGCGCTGAAATGGGGCCATTGGTAACCAAGACTCATCTAGATAAGGTGACGGGCTATGTCAATGCTGGTGTTAAAGAAGGCGCGAAATTAGTTGTTGATGGCCGAGGGTTAAAAGTCGCTGGAGCTGAAAATGGTTTCTTCTTGGGCGGTTGTTTATTCGATGAGGTAAAGCCTCATATGAGCATCTACAAAGAAGAGATTTTTGGGCCAGTTTTGGGTGTTATGCGTGTGCCTGATGTTGCAACAGCGATTGAGCTAATTAACGATCATGAGTTTGGCAATGGTACGGCTATATTTACGCGTGATGGCAATACGGCTAGAGAGTTTGTTAACCGTATTCAGGTAGGCATGGTCGGGGTGAATGTGCCTATTCCTGTGCCAATGGCATTCCATTCATTTGGAGGCTGGAAACGTAGTTTATTTGGCGATCATCATGTACATGGTCCTGAGGGCGTGCGCTTTTATACTCGGATGAAGGCGGTTACACAGCGCTGGCCGGAAACTATTGCTCAGGGATCTAGTTTTTCTATGCCGGTCAACGGGTAAACAATCAATTATCAAAAATTTGATATGGGTCATTTTGACCATTGAATAACAGGGGCTAAAATAGCCCCTGTGACTTTTTCAGCAAACCTACAAAGCCAGTGTCCTGGTGAGCCATTGTTTCAGCCTGAGTTGTTGAAGCGGTTTGATATCAATGGACCTAGGTATACCTCATACCCTACAGCGGATAGGTTTCATGCTCAATTTGGGGAGTCTGATTATTTAGAGGCGCTTAAGCGTTGTGCGCAGGCGAATAAGCCTTTATCGCTTTATTTTCATTTGCCGTTTTGCCCTAATATTTGCTATTACTGTGGCTGTAACAAAATTATTACCAAAGACCATGGCCGTAGCGCTAAATATATTAAATATTTGGCTAAAGAAATGTCTATGGTGGTTGATGCTATGGGCAAGAAAGGGGAGAAGATTCCTGTTACTCAACTGCATTGGGGTGGTGGTACGCCAACATTTCTATCTCATGTAGAAATGACTGAGCTTATGCAGTACATTCGCCAATACTTTGATTTGCAAGATGGTGGTGAGTACTCTATTGAGATTGACCCTAGGCGAGTGACTGAATCCGATATACAGCTTTTATCTCAGCTAGGATTTAATAGAATCAGCTTGGGAGTACAAGACTTCAATTTAGAAGTTCAGCAAGCGGTCCATAGAGTTCAAACATTTGAGGAAACGAAGGCCGTGCTCGATTGGGCAAAAAAATATGGTTTTAATTCTAGTAGCGTTGATTTGATATATGGTTTGCCTAAGCAGACGCCGCAAACTTTTTCAGAAACGGTTCAATCTGTTATTGATATGAGCCCGGATCGTTTATCTGTCTACAGTTATGCTCATTTACCAACAGTTTTCAAGCCTCAAAGACGCATTGCTGAATCGGATTTACCAGTTGCTTCTGATAAGTTGGCAATTTTGGCAAATACGATTGATCAACTGAATGCTGCAGGTTTTGTTTTTATTGGGATGGATCATTTTTCTAAACCACATAATGAATTAGCGATTGCTCAAAAAGAAGGGCGTCTACATCGCAATTTTCAAGGTTATTCGACTCAAGCAGAATGCGATTTATTGGCTTTTGGAATCTCGTCTATTGGTAAGGTAGATGATGCTTATTCGCAGAATGTTAGAACTTTAGATGAGTACTATGCTGCTTTAGATGCGCATCATTTACCAACGCTTCGTGGTTTAAGGTTGGATCGCGATGACATTCTTAGACGTGAGTTAATTGGTGAATTAATGTGCCAATTTTCCTTAGATACGGCAAAATTTGCCGATATTCATGGAATTGATTTTCATGAGTATTTTTCTGGAGAGTTACCCGAATTAGCTGATCTAGAGGTGGCTGGTTTGTTGGAGTGGCATGGCGATGTCATAGTGATTCCGACTAAAGGACGTTTGCTCGTTAGGCGTGTAGCTATGACTTTTGATAGGCATCTGCGAGATGCTCAAACTGAGGCTCGTTATTCTAAAGTTGTTTAGATAGTTCTATAAAATAGAAACTATAATTAAATCCCGATTAAACGAGGTTCTAAAAGCTCTTATGCGTTACCCACGTTTCACTATTAGCCTTGAATCATTTATTTTGATTCTTGCTGTATATGCCTCTTTATTTCTGAACCAATCTTTATGGGGTTCATTAATTGCTTCTCAGTCAGCAGACACTATGACCGTATGGTTATTTATGGTTGCTATGGTGATCGGTGTAACAGCTCTTCAGTTTGGCATATTGAGCCTGTTAATTTACAGATTTATAGCTTTGCCTACGGCAATTGTGATTCTGTTGAGTGCGGTTTCAGCAGATTTTTTTGCTAAAAAATATGGTGTTTTCTTTGATATGTCGATGGTGCGAAATATTGTTAGCACCAATTCTGCAGAAGCTGGAGAGTTATTTACCTTGTCGTTGTTAGTGCACTTTTTAATTTATGGTGTTCCAGGTGTTTTGTTACTCAGCATTTTTCGCATTAAACCTAGGTCATTAATTAAAGGGTTAGCGTTGAAGTTAGTCATGATTGTTTTATCTTTAATTGTGACAGTCGTTAGTTTTGTTAGTGTGTTTAAGAATTTTTCCGCGACCATGAGGAATCACACGGAAATTCGCCATTTGGTATTACCAATGAGTTATTTGATTTCTACACCTCGTGTTTTATTCGAGTCTGGGGTTGAGGCTCAAGAAGATTTAACGCCGATTGGTCTTGATGCTAAAAGGCAAACTAAGTCAGGTGTTAAGCCAACTTTATTGGTGTTAGTTGTTGGTGAAACGGTTCGAGCGGCTAATTGGGGGTTGTCTGGTTACGTTAGACAAACAACACCTAATTTAGCTAAGCAAAATCTACTTAATTTTCCTTACGTCGAGAGCTGCGGCACTAATACAGAAGTTTCCGTCCCATGTATGTTCTCTCCTTGGGGTAGAAAAAATTATGATGAAAAGAAAATTCGTTCAAGCGAGTCTTTACTACATATTATTGCTAGAACGGGTGTATCGGTAACTTGGATTGATAACCAATCTGGTTGTAAAGGTGTCTGTAAAGGTTTAACTGATATTGAGGCTAAAACTTTAGGTACTCCTGATATTTGCCCAGCTACAGGTTGTTATGATGAAACTTTGCTTAGGGGGTTGGGTGCCGCCATTAAGAAAGAGCAGGGTGATCAGGTGGTGGTGTTGCATCAGTTAGGTAATCATGGCCCCGCTTATTACGCTCGTTATCCTAAAGATTTTGAAAAATTTAAACCTGTTTGCGCCAGTTCGGATTTAGGGCGCTGTACCCAGCAGGAGATTTTTAATGCGTATGACAATGCTGTTTTATATACAGATTACATTTTGTCTAAAGCGATTGATCTTTTGAAGGCTGAAAATAATAGAAATGTTGTTTTTATTTATTTATCAGATCATGGGGAATCTCTGGGAGAGGGCGGCTTCTATTTGCATGGATTACCTTATGCGATTGCACCCAAGGATCAAACAAGAGCGCCTATGCTCATGTGGTTTTCAGATCAATTTATTAAAGAAAATAAATATTCAAAAGAATGTTTGATTCATCGTGCCAAAGAGCCTGCACACCATGACAATTTATTTCATACTATCTTAGGTTTGATGAGTATTCATACAAGTCTTTATGATGTGAATTGGGATTTGGGTGCTAAGTGCCATCATTAGATGCATTTAGTGCTGTTATGAGCGTGATGCATTTTAAGAGAGCGTTGGATTATGTGGTTTAAAAACTTTTTGGGATTGTTGCAGCGTCGTTTGATTGGGGCTTTCAAATACTCGGTAGAAGGCATTTTAGCTGCATGGAAGTCAGAAGAGGCCATTAAGGTTGAGTTAACACTATTGCCAATCTTGATTGTTTTAGCCTTGTATTTTGCTCCCGGGAAAATTGAAAAAATTCTCCTTATTAGTAGCGCTATTTTGGTATTAATTGTTGAGTTGTTGAATACGGGTCTGGAGAAAACTATTGACCGTATTTCAGCGGAGCGTCATGAATTATCAAAAATTGTTAAAGACATTGGTAGTGCTGCAGTGTTGGCAGCCTTGCTTAATCTTGCAATGATTTGGGGAATTATTTTCTTAGGTTAAGTTAATTAAACAAAAGGGCCGCTAAAAAGCGGCTTTTTTAGGCCTATTGATCTACATCAAATGATAATCATTCCTATTTATGATATAGTTTAGACATTCGATAAAAGTAGAGGCGTATATGTTGGCAATTGCCATGGTTACTTTCCGAGAGGGGCTAGAGGCTCTTCTAATTATTGCAATTTCAATTGTTTACTTTTCGTCCCTTGGTGCCATGAATCTAGTAAAGGCAGTGATTGGGGGGGCAGTTTTGGCTGTAATCAGTTGCATAGGCTTAGGCATTCTATTTGCTAGCATTGGTGGTTTGGCTCCGATATGGGAAGCTTGTTTGGCAACATTTGCTGCTGTATTGGTGGTGAGTTGTACTTGGCATATGTTGAAACATGGCCCCAAAATGGGGGCTCTTATTAGAGAGCGCCTTGCGCGTGTTTCACAAGGTAAGGCCTTTGGTGCAGTTTTAGTAACTTCTTTCTTAATGTTGGGTAGGGAAGGTTTGGAAGCTGCGGCTATGTTGGCATCTTTAGCTACTCAAGAAGAAACTCAACACTTGGTACCAGCGGCAGCTACAGGTTTATTTTTGGCAGCAGTCGTTGCCGGTTTATGGCTGAAATTGGGTAAGTCGGTTAATTTAACTTCAGTCTTTAAAGCTAGTGCCATCTTCATGAGTATTTTTTCTATTCAGTTAGTAATTTACGCTTTCCATGAATTTACAGAAGCAAATGCTATTCCGATGCTAGATAACAACTATTGGCATCTATTGACTGAAGACTATGCCCCAGAAGGTGTGTATGGTTCTTGGTTGAGTTATGTGATGGCGGCATCCCCATTTCTATATGCTGCTTATATCAAGCTTGCCAAAAATAAATAAAGACCAATCAGTGGTAGCGGTATTTATTGGCCTGCCTACATAGCTTGCTAAGTAGGCAGGAGAAGATCTGTTGAGATTAATTTGTCCAGATAGCAGGTTTTTTGGCTGCTTTGGTTACATCTTCTAAATATGCCTGATGGGCTTCTTGTTCTTCGATACTTGCTAATTGAATCACTAAGCTAGTGGGTAACGGTTTTCTTTTGGATTTTTCAGCGTCGCTCTCTACGCCCATTAAATCAATGCGGAGGTCATTTTGACCGCGGGTCATGGCTAAGTAGACCTCTGCTAATAGCTGGGCATCTAGTAAGGCGCCGTGCAGTGTTCTATGTTCATTGCTAATGGAAAAACGTTCACATAATGCATCCAAAGAGTTTCTTTTTCCTGGAAACATTTCGCGTGCATCTTTTAATGTGTCAATGACGCCTGACACATGAGCGTTTAATTTCCCCAGCTTAAGAAGTCCTAGCTCCATATCTAAAAACCCAACGTCAAAGGGTGCGTTGTGAATGATGATTTCCGCATCTTTCAAGAAATCGATAATTTCATGAGCAACGTTCGCAAATACGGGTTTATCAGATAAAAACTCAACAGTTAACCCGTGAACGGCAATCGCGCCAGCATCAATCTCTCGTTCTGGATTAATGTAGTGGTGCAGTTTGTTGCCGGTAAGCCGACGATCAACCATCTCCAGGCATCCAATCTCAATGATGCGATCCCCGGTCGCGGGATTTAATCCTGTTGTTTCTGTGTCTAGAATAATCTGGCGCATATATGAATTTAATCCGTGAGCATTTCTGGGGCTATTTGTCGAGGGCCTGTGCCGCTGTATTTATCTAAGTAAAGATAAATTACAGGGGTAATTAATAGTGTAATTACTTGGGATACTAATAAACCTCCCACCACAGCAATACCTAAAGGTTGGCGTAGTTCAGCGCCTGCCCCTAGGCCGATTGCAATTGGAAGGGCTCCCATTAAGGCCGCCAAAGTAGTCATCGTGATAGGTCTAAAGCGTAATAAGCAGGCAGTGCGAATCGCTTCTTTGGGGCTAAGTCCTTGTGTTCGTTGAGCCTCTAATGCGAAGTCAATCATTAGGATCGCATTTTTTTTCACGATACCGATGAGGAGCAAGATACCAATCGTGGCAATAATTGTCAGCTCTAAATCAAAGATTCTCAAAAAGATTAATGCCCCAATTGCTGCGGATGGTAAGCCGGCCAAAATAGTTAGGGGGTGAATGTAGCTTTCGTATAAAACGCCAAGTAGCACGTAAATAACTAATACAGCAGTTAACAAGAGAATAATTTGACTTGATTGACCACTTTGGAAAACCGCAGCATCACCACCATAGCTGGTAATGATGGATGTGGGCAGCTGCACTTCTTTAACGTATTGCTCTAATTTTTTTGTAGCATCTCCAAGAGCCACATCAGGCGCTAGGTTGAAGGAAATAGTAACCGCTGGAACTTGCCCCTGATGGTTGACTGCAGTTGGACCAATGCTCCTTTTGAATTTGGCTATGCTTGAGAGGGGGACAAGTCTGTCGCTTGTTCTTCCACGTACATAAATGCTTCCTAGGTCTGTTTCGTATTGCTTATATTCATCGCCAACTTGCAAAATTACTTGGTAGGTGTTGACGCTGGTATAAATAGTTGAAACTTGGCGTTCACCATAAGCGGAGTAAAGAGAGTTGCGAATCTCTGAAATAGAGACGCCAGCACTAGCTGCTTTGTCGCGATCAATTTCAATTTGAGCTTGCAGCCCCTTTAATTGGGAGTCGGTCGTGATGTCTCGGAAAAGATCATTGTCTGCCCGCATTTTTTCCACAACTTTATTTGCCCAATCATTTACGCCTTCAAACCCTACGCTTTGAAGGATGTATTGGTAGCGGCTTTTAGTTACTTTGCCGCCTAGCTGTAAATTTTGGATGGGCCGTAGATAAATAGCTAAGCCAGGAATATTTTTTAAATCACTACGTAGACTCTCTAAAACCTTCTTCATGCTAACGCGATCGCCACGAGGTTTTAGATTGACAAACATACGCCCCGAGTTGGTTCCTGAATTGGCGCCGCCGCCTAAAAGAGAAACAAGCCCATCAACGTTAGGATTTTTACGAACAATTTCCGCGGCTTGATTTTGAAGTTCAACCATAGCGTTAAAAGAAATGTCATCAGCCGCTTCTGTTGTTACAAATAGTTGGCCAATATCTTCCTCGGGAAAGAAACCTTTAGGGCTCCAGATAAATAGCACAACGGTTAGGGCAAAGGTTGCGAGCGCACCTTGCAAAACACGTCTTTGATTATTTAGCGCCCAATCAAGAGCCTTTTCATAAGCTTGAAGTAACGCATGGAAATATTTATCAAATTTGATAGTGATTTCTTTTTCAACTGCTTCTTCGCCGTGTTTAGGGAGAAACTTACTGCACAGCATAGGAACAAGTGTTAGTGAAATCATTGCAGAAACTAAGATGGATAGCGCCACAACTACGGCAAATTCTCTAAATAGCAATCCAATGGGGCCTGGCATAAAAAAGATAGGGATAAACACTGCAACCAAAGAGATTGAGATTGAAATAATCGTGAAGCTCACTTCACGGCTACCTTTTAGTGAGGCTTTGAGTGGGTGCATACCTTGTTCAATGTGACGCATGATATTTTCAAGCACCACAATGGCATCATCAACCACTAAACCTACGGCAATAGTTACTCCGAGTAGAGAAACGTTATCTAAGCTATAGCCTAGCCAGTACATTAAGAAAAATGCGCCGATTAAAGAAACGGGCAAGCTTAATGCGGGAATAATAGTGGCGGCGGCATGTTTTAAAAATAAGAAAATAACTAAAACCACTAACCCAACAGTTAGGAGGAGTGTTAAGTTCACATCGTGGATGGCTTCACGAATAGATATCGAGCGGTCGATTATCAGATTGATCTGTACGGACGCAGGCATTTGCAATGCAAACTTTGGAACCATAGCTCTTACAGCGTCAACCACATTGACTGAGTTAGCAGTAGGTTGGCGTAAAACGGCTAAAGCAATCGAACGCTCGCCGTTAAATGCTGCTGCGGTCTTAACTGATTCATAGCTTTCATTGACTTCAGCAACATCTTTTAGGCGAACAGGTAGCCCGTTGCGCTGCGCAATGACTAGGTTTGCATAGTCGCTTGCCTTAACCATTTGCTCATTGGCGTAAATGGTTAGCAATTGTCTTGGCCCATCTAAAACACCAACAGGAGTATTGGAGTTCGCGCTATTAATGGCTGTTGCCAAATCATTTAGCGTCAAATTTTTAGAGGCTAATTGGTTGGGGTTTACTGATACGCGAACCGCATATCTTTTTTGGCCGTAAACAACAACTTGAGCTACACCATCAATGGTTGATAGTGTTGGGGAGATGAGGTTTTCAGCGTAATCACTAATCTGTGACAAATCCATTGATGGAGATGTCATCGTCATGATCAGTACGGGAGCATCAGCTGGGTTGACCTTCCGGTAAGACGGAGGGTTGGTCATTTCAATCGGTAAGCGCTTTTGAGCGCGTAAAAGTGCAGCTTGAACGTCTACGGCTGCTTTATCAATATCGCGATTGTTATTAAATTCCAATGTGATGTTGGTGCTGCCTAACGTATTGGTAGAGCTGATGACGGTAATGCCGTCAATGGTTGAGAATTCTTTTTCTAGGGGGAGGGCTACCGAAGACGCCATATTCTCAGGGCTTGCGCCTGGGAGATTGGCGCTAACCTGGATAACTGGCGTATTAAAACTTGGGAGTGCCGCAACTGGAATGTTGAGGTAAGCCATGGCGCCAGCAACAACGACTGCTAGTGACAGCAATGTCGTCATTACCGGACGACGAATGCATAGTTCTGAAAGATTCATTTGGCAGCAGCTTTCTCAGTTTTGGCGGCTACCTCTTTAATGCTGCTATTAGGGCGTAGATTTTGTTTGCCCTCAACAACAATCTTGGCAGTTTCGTCTACGCCTGTGACTACTGTCTCACCTTGGTATTGATAAATTACTTTAACGGGCTTTAATGAAACTTTATTTTCTTTTTCAACTACGTAGAGGTGGTCACCTCTGGTGTTGGTGACAATTGCTTGTGTTGGAACAACTAAAGCATCTTGAAGAGTTTTAGCTTTTAATCTGACGCGTACAAATTGACCTGGGATCATTAGATTTTGCTTATTTTCTAATTGTGCTTTCACACGGACTGCGCCAATTGCTGGATCAATTTGGTTGTCCACTACATAGACCTTGCCTTCAACTGGCGTCTTCGAGCCTGTTACATCCACACTGACTGTGAGTTGGTCATTGGTATCACGTTCACCTAGAAGCAAGGGAATTTCTTTTTCGGAAACTGTAAATTGCACATTAATTGGATTAAGTTGCGTGATGGTAACCATCGCACCTGTTGTTGTAGTTGCTGTGGCACTCGTGCTGGTTGAGACGTTGGTGCCTGCTTGTACAAGGCTGCCTGGGAATACGTTGATCACGCCTGCGCGACCGCGAATAGGTGAGCGGATATGGTCAAAACTTAAAGCAACCTCGGCGGCTTTGGCACTTGCTTCGGCGGATTTCATGTTGGCAAGCGATGTATCAACGGCCGCTTGCGATAAAAATTTCTTTTCTAATAATTCGGCAGCACGTTTGTATTGGCGTGCAGCATCATCCGCTAGAACTTTGGCTTTATCAAAATTGGCTTTATCTGCTCGGTCATCTAGTGTGAAAAGTAAATCACCGGCTTTAACTTCTTGACCTTCTTTAATATGGATCTTACTAACAAGGTTAGTCGTTTGTGGGCGTATGTCAACGATATTAGCTGCAACGATGTTGCCAGTGGCTTCAATGATGATGGGGATATTTTTCTTTTCCACTAGCTTTGTGGTCACCACTTGAGGCGGCATTTTTTTTCCAGCGTCAGGGAAGAAGTAGTTGTAGGCGTAGTTCGCACCATAAATAAGAGCGATGGCAATAACAATCTGTTTCTTGTGGTTCAGTAACCATGAAACTATTTTCTTAAGATTGATTTTTTTGATGAGTTGTAGTGCTTGTGTGAAAAATTTGCAGCCAAGTTGTAATGTTTTTTGTTTTAACTGATCGATAAATTTCATAGCTCCAGGACGGCGTGTGCCAGCCACTATCTCCTTGTGTGTTCTAGGAGAATTCTCGCACATTCGGGCAGTTTTTTCAGCTTATACAACCACCCCAAAGTGCTATTTCAGATGGCTAAGTACCTTTTCTACACCTTTGTTGGCCAGATCATCTGCCAATTCATTGCCGGGGTGTCCCGCATGACCCTTTACCCAGTGCCAATCTATCTGGTGTTTTCCTAAAAGGCTGTCAATTTCTTGCCACAAATCAACATTTTTAACGGGGTCTTTCCCGGCTGTTTTCCAGCCGCGGGCCTTCCAGCCTCCCATCCACTCGGTAACGCCTTGCATGACATATTTGGAGTCTGTGTATAGGCTTACGTGGCAAGCTAGTTTGAGTGCTTTGAGTGCCTCAATGACAGCTGTCATTTCCATCCTATTGTTGGTGGTTTGAGCTTCGCCGCCAAATAAGTGTTTTTCTTTATCGCCTGATTTGAGTACAACACCCCAGCCGCCTGGGCCAGGATTGCCTTTGCAGGCCCCGTCTGTGTAAATAGTAACTTTGCCCAAATTGTCTTTATGGCTATGGGTCATGAATGGCTTTCTGAGGTGTTTTTCTGCTGAGGGCTGGTTAGGTTTGTGGCGGGGCTAAGTTTGCTACTGGTTGGGCTTGGTTTTGCATCAATTTTGCCAACCAAGGTCATGCCTGATACCCGCTTGACAGCGGATACGATAAATACAGATCCTAATACTGGCCACCAACGATCTCCAGCTTTTTCTAGAAACCCCATTTTTTCCATGCCAGATTTACTTCTGAGTGGGAGGCGATAGCAGCCAAATCGGCCTCTATCAACGGAGAAGTTTAATAATTTCAGCCAATCTTTAATACGTAAAAGCGCTATAAATTGACCTTCTCTAGGTAAGTAGGGGGTTTGACCTAGAATATGGCTCAAATACTGCCTTAATCCCCATGAGCTGGCAGGATTGAAGCCAGAGATGACGACACGACCTTCGGGCATTAAAACTCTTTCTACCTCTCTTAAAACAGCATGAGGGTCAGCGGCGAACTCTAAAACATGGGGCAAAATTACTAAATCTAGACTTTGGCTGGTAAAAGGTAGCTCTTCTGGCATGCCATCTACGGCATGCCATGTATGTTCCGAGCTATCACCTTGGTTGGGTTTGTCATGTGGGGCCCTTAGGATAATTTGTAGCGGCATCCTATTTTCTTGAAGGGTTGAGAGTTGTGGCAAACCTATCTGTAAGGCGTGATAGCCAAAAATATCGCTCACAATGTGGTCAAATTGAGCCTGTTCCCACTCTAGGACATATTTTCCTGGGGGTGAGCTTAGCCAAGCATCCCAAGATGTCCAAGGTGCTTTGCGTGCTGACGTGGGCTTTGCTCGATTCATGTATTAACTTTTAAATGCCTAAACAAATATTACAGGTACAACCAATTGCTGCTTATGACGATAACTATATTTGGTTATTGTCGGACGGTCATTTTGCCGTAGTTGTTGATCCGGGTGATGCGCAGCCTGTTATAGCTTACCTAAAAGAACATAACTTGCAGTTGAGGGCAATTTTAATCACTCATCACCACGCTGATCATGTGGGCGGGGTTGTTGAGCTACATGACTGGGTATTAAATTCAGGTTGGGACGCGCCAGTTGTTTATGGTCCAATGACTGAAGATATTCCTTTGCGAAACGAGAGTTTGATGCAGGGTGATAGCTTACATTTGCATGCGCCTGCGTGCGAATTGTTTGTGATGGAAGTGCCAGGACATACCTTGGGGCATTTGGCTTTTTATCTGGAAACTGAGTCAAGTAAACATTTATTTTGTGGCGACACATTATTTGCTTCAGGATGCGGACGTATTTTTGAGGGGACGCCTCAGCAAATGTTTGATTCTTTAATGAAGCTTAAGCAATTGCCTGACGACACCTTGGTGCATTGCGCCCATGAATATACCTTAAGTAATATAAAATTCGCCTTAGCCGTTGAGCCTAATAATCGGGATTTATTGGATTGGCAGGTTAGAGCGCAAGCCCTGAGAAATGCGGGCAAACCAACTTTGCCAACTACTGTGGCGCATGAAAAGCGCGTTAATCCATTTTTCAGATCAGATATTTCATCGGTGATGGCTAAGGTTCATGATCGCCAACCATTGATTAGCAATGAGCCTGTGCATGTATTTGCCGCTCTACGCGCATGGAAAGATGGATTTAAATGATTGTTGAGAAGTTAATTCGCTACGCTTTGATTGCATCATGTGCGCTGATTGTTAGTGCTTGTGCGTCATTAAATGGCGATTGGACAAATGAACCTAGTAGTGTTGCTAAAACTGGAAAAGCAACAAGGGCGCCTAGAGTTAATATCGATAAGCAATCTGTTCGGTCATTAGACGCGCCATATAACGACTTATGGGACCGCATTCGCGATGGTTTCGCAGTTGATGAGATGGATAGCCCATTGGTGATCAAACATGTGCGTTGGTACTCTGATCGCCCTGATTATGTTGATCGGATGATGTCGCGCTCATCACGATATCTTTTTTATATCGTTGAGGAAGTAGAGCGACGCAAGATGCCAATGGAGTTGGCGTTATTACCATTTATTGAAAGTGCCTTTAATCCAGAAGCGTTTTCTAGGGCGAAGGCTTCTGGAATGTGGCAGTTCATGCCTGCTACGGGTAAAGATTTCAAGTTAACCCAAAATGTTTTTAGGGATGAAAGGCGCGATGTTATTCAGTCTACCGATGCGGCGCTGGATTATTTGCAACGTTTATACAAAATGTTTGGTGATTGGCCTTTAGCTTTGGCGGCATATAACTGGGGAGAGGGCAACGTTGCTAAGGCTATTAAACGTAATCAGTCAAAAGGCTTGCCAACAGATTACATGAGTTTAGTAATGCCTGATGAGACGCGTAATTATGTGCCAAAGTTACTAGCGGTCAAGCGAATTGTCGAGGATGCAAAAGCCTATGGGTTGAATCTGCCTAAATTGGAAAATCACCCGTATTTTGTAATTGTTACTACATCTAAAGATGTGGATGTGGATTTAGCCGCAAACTTTGCAAGGATGAGTTTGGCTGAATTTAAGTCAATGAACCCTTCGTTTAATAAGCCAGTTATTTTGGGTGTGACTGAGCCACAGATTTTATTGCCGTTTGGACGTGCGGAATCGTTTCAGGATAATTTAAATGCTCATAAGGGCCCGCTTTCGTCTTGGACAGCGATTCGTTTGGGCGCTAGAGAAACAGTAGATCAATTGGCCAAACGATTAAGTGTCGATGCTGGTCAAATTAGGGAGATTAATGGGATTCCTAAGGGGATGAGAATTAAGCCTGGATCAACCGTGATTATTCCTAAGTCTAAAAAGGCAGCGGATGTGTCGGAGAGTCTGGCGTCAAATGCCACTCTGAATCTCGAGAGAGAAGAGCAGGCTAAGAAGAAGGTTAAGGGTAAGAAGGTTGAGGCTAATAAGGCAACTCAAAAGTCAAAACCTAAATCTAAAAAAGCGCCGGCTAAAGAAACAAAATTAGCTGAAAATCGTAAAAAATCTAACTAATTCGCTTTAAATATCAGGTGAATCCCTGACCTGTCAGACCCTAGTCAGCCTCAGACTTCAAATTCTTATGATTTGAATAAATTGTCTTGGTTGATTTGGGAGTGTGTATGTCTGCATATAAAGCGTTTCATGAGCGTTCTGTCAAAGACCCTCAAGGTTTCTGGGCTGAGCAAGCGCAGTTGATCGAATGGCAAAAGCCATTTGATCAGGTATTGGATTACAGTAATCCACCGTTTGCAAAATGGTTTAAAGGTGGCAAAACAAATTTATGCCATAACGCCGTTGATCGTCATTTAAAAGATCGCCCTGATCAACAAGCTTTGATTGCGGTTTCGACAGAAACTGATCAAGAAAAAACTTACACATTTAGAGAGTTGCATGCAGAAGTCAATCGCATGGCCGCCATCCTTAAAGCTAATGGCGTGGTGAAAGGTGATCGTGTTTTGATTTATATGCCGATGATTGCGGAAGCTTGCTTTGCTATGTTGGCTTGTGTACGTTTAGGTGCGATTCATTCGGTGGTGTTTGGTGGTTTTGCTTCCCACAGTTTGGCTTCGCGTATTGATGATGCAAAGCCGAAGATGGTAATTTTGGCTGAGGCAGGTGCTCGCGGCGGTAAGCCTGTGCCGTATAAGCCTTTATTGGATGAGGCTATTAAGCTTTCAGAGCATAAGCCGGCAAAAGTGTTGGTGGTCGATCGTAAATTGGTCGAGTACACCAAGGTTGAGGGGCGTGATTTGGATTACGCTACTGAGCGCGCCAAAGTAATGGATGCCAATGTTCCTTGTGAATGGTTGGATGCAACGGATCCGTCATACATTCTTTACACATCAGGCACAACTGGTAAGCCGAAAGGGGTGCAGCGTGATACGGGTGGTTATACGGTAGCCTTAGCTGCCTCTATGCGCCATATCTATGGAGGCAAGCCTGGTGAGGCGATGTTTACAACATCAGACATTGGCTGGGTGGTTGGGCATAGCTACATTATTTATGGCCCATTGATTAATGGTATGGCCACGATCATGTACGAAGGTACGCCATTGCGTCCGGATGCTGGTATTTGGTGGCATTTGGTTGAGAAATATAAGGTTTCAGTGATGTTCTCAGCACCAACTGCTGCGCGCGTATTGAAAAAACAAGACCCTGCATTTTTAACTAAATATGATTTATCAACCTTACGCTCTGTGTTCTTAGCGGGTGAGCCATTAGACGAGCCAACAGCTACTTGGTTGCATCAAGCTATTAATAAACCAATTGTTGATAACTATTGGCAGACTGAGACAGGCTGGCCAATGTTGGCTTTGCAGCGGGGTATAGAAGTAATGCCTCATAAATTTGGTTCGCCAGGTGTGCCTGTGTATGGCTACAACATGAAGTTGTTAGATGACGCGACGGGCGCCGAGTTGGGGGCTGATCAAAAAGGTGTAGTGGCGATTGAAGGCCCATTGCCTCCAGGTTGTATGCAAACGATTTGGGGTGATGACGAGCGTTTTGTTAAAACTTATTGGCAAACGGTACCAGGCAAACTTGTTTATTCAACTTTCGACTGGGGTATTAAAGATAAAGATGGCTACTACTTTATTTTAGGTAGAACGGATGATGTGATTAACGTGGCTGGCCACCGTTTGGGAACTCGTGAGATTGAAGAAAGTATTTCAAGTCATTCAAATGTGGCTGAGGTGGCTGTCGTTGGCGTGGAGGATAAGCTAAAGGGGCAGGTGGCTGTTGGTTTTGCTATTCCTAAGGATGCTAACAATACTGCAACATTAGAAGCTGAAATTCTTAAAACGGTAGATTCCCAGTTAGGCGCAGTTGCTAGGCCAGCGCGCGTTTATATTGTGACAGCCTTGCCAAAGACGCGTTCAGGCAAGATTGTTCGTCGCGCGCTTCAAGCTGTTGCTGAAGGTCGTGATCCTGGTGATTTAAGTACATTAGATGATCAAACAGTTTTAGCGCAAATTAAAACTTTATTGGCTTCTTAGGTAAAAGGCTCTTAGAGCCTGTAACTATATGAATAAAGGGGGATTTATCCCCCTTTTTCATTGGTGGATTTAGGGTAATTCCTGATTAAAAACGCTCGATAAGGTATAATTCTCGAGTTACGTTATTAGATACCGCCCTAGCGCTTAAAGACACATATACCTCCCGAAAATTCCCAGACCGGAGGTGTCTTTTCCGGATGAAGGGTGTGTCGGATGGCAGTAGGGCATTGGAGATACCTTT
>Ga0228703_1000818_pt1 | contig 20692 bp, 19 predicted proteins | sample McNCre217_Aug_MG_3_FD_178020 | JGI IMG/M metagenome (GOLD analysis project Ga0228703, IMG submission 178020) | Freshwater microbial communities from McNutts Creek, Athens, Georgia, United States - 29-17_Aug_MG | ecosystem: Environmental > Aquatic > Freshwater > Creek | place: USA: Georgia... | reverse complement strand
TTAAGCAATGATTTTCGCAACCACACCCGCACCGACGGTCTTGCCGCCTTCACGGATCGCAAAGCGCAAGCCCTCTTCCATCGCAATCGGGTGGATCAACTTCACCGTGATCGACACGTTGTCTCCAGGCATCACCATCTCTTTGCCCTCTGGCAACTCAATCGCTCCCGTCACGTCCGTCGTGCGGAAGTAGAACTGGGGACGGTAGTTGTTGAAGAACGGCGTGTGGCGACCACCTTCGTCTTTGCTCAAGACATAGATCTCTGCCGTGAAGTGGGTGTGTGGCTTGACGGAGCCAGGCTTACACAACACTTGACCGCGCTGTACATCTTCGCGCTTTGTACCGCGCAACAAGATACCCACGTTGTCACCGGCTTGGCCTTGGTCAAGCAACTTGCGGAACATCTCAACGCCTGTACAGGTCGTCTTCTGTGTGTCAGCAATACCGACGATTTCAATCTCTTCACCGACCTTGATGATGCCGCGCTCGACACGACCTGTCACCACGGTTCCCCGCCCAGAGATCGAGAACACGTCTTCCACAGGCATTAGGAAGTTGCCGTCCACAGCGCGCTCAGGCGTTGGGATGTAGCTGTCCAATGCATCGGCCAATTTCAAAATAGCGGCTTCGCCCAAGTCACCCTTGTCGCCTTCCAAGGCCAGCTTGGCTGAGCCGTGGACGATCGGGGTAGCGTCGCCTGGGAAGTCGTACTTGTCGAGCAACTCACGTACTTCCATCTCGACCAACTCGAGCAATTCTGCGTCGTCGACCATGTCGCACTTGTTCAAGAACACGATGATGTAAGGCACGCCCACTTGGCGGGCCAACAAAATGTGCTCACGGGTCTGGGGCATGGGGCCGTCAGCGGCTGAACACACCAAAATAGCGCCGTCCATCTGGGCTGCGCCTGTAATCATGTTCTTCACATAGTCAGCGTGGCCTGGGCAGTCCACGTGGGCGTAGTGGCGTGTAGCTGTCTCGTATTCCACGTGGGCTGTATTAATCGTAATGCCGCGCGCTTTCTCTTCTGGAGCCGCGTCAATTTGGTCATAAGCTTTCGCCTCACCACCAAACTTGGCCGACAAAATCGTCGTGATCGCCGCTGTCAGCGTCGTCTTGCCATGATCCACGTGACCAATCGTGCCCACGTTCACGTGGGGCTTGGTACGTTCAAATTTTCCTTTTGCCATTTTTCAATTCCTCAAAGAGCGGGCCCGTGTACAGGTTTAATGTTTGCACGACACTGCTGGTTCGCCCCGCACGGGTGACAGGGCGGCGTGTTGTCGCAGACAGATTCTTTTGCTCAGAGGGGACCGAGCAAGTTGCTTTGCAACTTGGTCCGTCCCCAATTCATTTACTTGGCCCTTGAAGCAACAATGGCTTCCGCCACGTTGCGAGGGGCTTCGGCGTAGTGCTTGAATTCCATGGTGTAGGTGGCACGGCCTTGCGACATTGAACGCAAGGTCGTGGAGTAACCGAACATTTCAGACAAGGGCACTTCTGCCTTGATGGCTTTACCGCCACCGACCATGTCGTCCATGCCTTGGACCATGCCGCGACGAGAGGACAAGTCGCCCATCACGTTACCGGCGTAGTCTTCGGGAGTTTCCACTTCAACAGCCATCATGGGTTCCAGAATGACTGGGCTGGCTTTGCGGCAACCTTCTTTGAAACCAAAGATCGCGGCCATCTTGAACGCCATTTCGTTCGAGTCCACGTCGTGGTACGAACCGAAGTGCAGAGTGACCTTCACGTCCACCACTGGGTAGCCCGCCAACACGCCTTGGCCCAAAGCTTCGATCACGCCTTTTTCCACCGCAGGGATGTATTCGCGAGGAACCACACCGCCCTTGATAGCGTCGACGAATTCAAAACCTTTGCCGGCTTCTTGGGGCTCGATCTTGAGCACCACGTGCCCGTATTGACCTTTACCACCCGACTGACGCACAAACTTGCCTTCGGCTTCGGCCACTTCCTTGCGGATAGTTTCGCGGTAGGCCACTTGGGGCTTACCGACGTTGGCTTCGACACCGAACTCGCGCTTCATGCGGTCAACAATAATTTCTAAGTGCAATTCGCCCATACCACCGATGATGGTCTGGCCAGATTCTTCGTCGGTGTTGACGCGGAAAGATGGATCTTCCGCAGCCAAACGCGACAAGGCCATGCCCATTTTTTCTTGGTCGGCTTTGGTTTTTGGCTCTACCGCTTGGCGAATCACAGGCTCTGGGAACACCATGCGCTCGAGCGTCACCACGGCAGCAGGATCGCACAAGGTTTCGCCCGTAGTGACGTCTTTCAAACCTACGCAAGCAGCGATATCGCCTGCGCGGATTTCATCAACTTCTTCACGGTTATTGGCGTGCATTTGCACGATACGACCAATACGCTCTTTCTTGCCGCGCACAGGGTTGAACACGGTGTCGCCTTTGGACAGCACGCCCGAGTAAACGCGAACGAAGGTCAACTGACCCACGAACGGGTCGGTCATCAACTTGAACGCCAAAGCAGCAAATTTTTCGCCGTCATCAGCTTTACGCACGACTTCTTTTTCGTCTTCGTCAAAGCCGTTGATCGCCTTCACATCCAAAGGAGAGGGCATGAGTTCAATCACAGCGTCCAACATACGTTGCACGCCTTTGTTCTTGAATGCGGTGCCGCACAACATCGGCTGGATTTCGCCACCGATAGTACGAATGCGCAGACCTTGGGTGATTTCGGCTTCGGTCAAATCACCTTCTTCGAGGTATTTGTTCATCAGGTCTTCAGACGCTTCTGCAGCAGCCTCGACCATGTTTTCGCGCCATTTTTTGGCGTCTTCCACCAAGTCAGCAGGGATATCTTCGAAGTTGAACTTCATGCCTTGCGAAGCTTCGTCCCAAATGATGGCTTTCATCTTGCGCAGATCGACCACGCCTTTGAAGTTTTCTTCTGCGCCGATAGGAATGACCACAGGCACAGGGTTGGCTTTTAAGCGCAACTTCATTTGGTCATAGACCTTGAAGAAGTTGGCGCCTGTACGGTCCATTTTGTTCACAAAGGCCAAGCGTGGCACTTTGTATTTGTTGGCTTGGCGCCATACGGTTTCAGACTGTGGTTGCACACCACCGACCGCGCAATAAACCATGCAAGCGCCGTCTAGCACGCGCATGGAACGCTCCACCTCGATGGTGAAGTCCACGTGTCCCGGGGTGTCGATGATGTTGATGCGGTGCTCGTCGAAGGAGTTGTCCATTCCCTTCCAGAAACAGGTGGTCGCGGCAGAGGTAATCGTGATACCACGCTCTTGCTCTTGCTCCATCCAGTCCATGGTGGCGGCACCGTCGTGCACTTCACCAATTTTGTGGTTCACGCCGGTATAAAAAAGAATGCGCTCGGTCGTTGTGGTTTTACCGGCATCGATGTGCGCGGAAATACCAATGTTGCGATAGCGCTCAATAGGGGTCTTGCGAGCCATGACAGATTACCTTTGAAATTAGAAGCGGAAGTGGCTGAATGCTTTGTTGGCTTCGGCCATGCGGTGAACTTCGTCACGCTTTTTCATGGCACCGCCGCGGCCTTCAGAGGCTTCGAGCAATTCATTGGCAAGGCGCAAGGCCATAGATTTTTCGCCACGCTTGCGTGCGGCTTCTTTGAGCCAACGCATAGACAAGGCCAAGCGACGCACAGGGCGCACTTCGACAGGAACTTGGTAGTTGGCACCACCGACGCGACGAGATTTCACCTCAACCATCGGCTTGACGTTGTTGATCGCCACGGAGAACAACTCCAAGGGATCTTTGCCAGATTTTTGTTCGATTTGCTCGAGGGCACCGTAGATGATGCGCTCTGCGACAGCTTTTTTGCCGCCTTCCATGATGACGTTCATGAACTTAGAGAGTTCAACGTTTCCGTACTTTGGATCGGGCAGGATTTCACGTTTAGGGACTTCGCGACGACGTGGCATGGTTTCACCTCATATTTGCTTCAGTTGGCATTCTTTCGAACACCGCGAAAGCCATCATGGCCTTCACTTACTCGACCCACACCCACGATTGGATGCTTCGGGTCACTTCGTTTTGCGCCGTCTGCCTGACGACCAAAACACCGTTTGCGCTTTAGAGCCTCGCGGGGCTTGGGGCCTTCACTTTTAAAGCCAAGGCCGAAAACAATTACGCTTTCTTAGGACGCTTCGCGCCGTACTTAGAACGTGACTGCTTGCGGTCTTTCACGCCTTGCAAGTCGAGCGATCCACGCACGATGTGATAACGCACACCAGGCAAGTCTTTAACACGACCACCGCGCACGAGAACTACAGAGTGCTCTTGCAGGTTGTGGCCTTCACCGCCGATGTAAGAAATGACTTCGAAACCGTTGGTCAAGCGCACTTTGGCAACTTTACGCAAGGCTGAGTTTGGTTTTTTTGGCGTCGTGGTGTAGACACGCGTACAAACGCCGCGGCGTTGTGGCGAGTTCTGCATCGCTGGGCTCTTGGACTTGATCGTTTCGACCTCGCGACCCTGACGCACCAATTGATTAATGGTTGGCATTGAAAAACGTCCCTAAACGTTTGAATAAAAGAAAACGGTCACTCCATCATGCAAGCGACCGAAAAGCCTTCTAGTGTATCAGGATCAGGAGGCTGTGGCAAATATGCCGAAACGGTGAACTTTTGGGCTACCTCGCCCGAGTTTTAGGCTACTTCACCCAAAGCCGCAAAGAATCCCAAGTCCGACCTATCCAACCGGCTTGTTCCACGGTCTCTAAAACGACCAAAGGCACATCCACCCAGGGCTGCTGGTCCAAAGTGACTTTCAAAGCGCCGACCGTCTGCCCGCGCAAAAAGGGCGCGACCATGGGCTCAGGCCTAGCCACTTGTGTTTGGACGCGGCCAATGGCGCCAGCGGGAATTGCCACCACGATGGGCTGAAAACGTCCCAATTTGGCAATATTGGATTGCCCCTTCCAAACCAGAGGCGTCACCACAGGCTGTGAAGCGCCGAACAATTTAACGGCCTCGTAGGCGGTGTAGCCCCAGTTCAGCAGTTTTTGAGATTCAGCGGCACGGGCGTTTTCGCTAGACGCGCCCAACACAATGGACAACAAGCGCCGCGAACCCACGCCCGGCGCATCGCGTTTGGCCGTTGCGATCAAACAAAAGCCTGCGGCATCGGTGTGCCCAGTTTTCAGGCCGTCGACGCTCGGATCGCGAAACAACAACAAGTTACGGTTATTTTGGTTAGCTGCGGGCGTTCCTGGATAGCGGTACTGTTTGATCGCGTAATAACCCACAAACTCAGGAAAGTCTTGCATCAAACGCATGGCCAAAATGCTCAGGTCTTTAGCCGTAGTGATGTGGCCAGGCACCGTCAGACCCTCTGGATTTTTGTAGCCTGTATTTTTCATCCCCAGCGTTTGGGCTTGGGCATTCATCATTTCTACAAAATGCTCGACCGTGCCGCCCACACCTTCTGCCAAGACGATCGTCGCGTCGTTGCCCGACTGAACAATCATGCCTTTGATCAAGTCAAGCACGGGCACTTGCATCTTGGGATCGATAAACATGCGCGAGCCTTGCATCTTCCATGCGCGCTCACTCACAGGCATGGTTTGCTCGAGCTTGATTTTTTTGGCCTTGAGCGCTTGGAACACCAAGTAGGCCGACATCAGTTTCGTGAGCGAAGCAGGCTCAACTGGTTGGTCCGCGTTCGATTGCGCCAACACCTGTTGCGCGGTGACGTCCACCAATAAATAAGCATGTGCCGCAATCTCTGGGGGTTGTAGCGCCAAAGCGATTGCTTGAACCTGCGCCTGCGCCTTTGCCTGGGCTTGGGCTGGAGCTTGCGTTTGAGCTTCTGCCTGCGCTTGCTCAAAAGCACATACCAAGAGCAAAGCACACAGTCCGCAGCGGGCAATCCTAGAACTCAATGTAGGGGGCATAACTATCTTTTTAAACAAAGGGGTTTGAGCGCAAAGACTTCGCTCGTGCGTCAAGGCGATCACTTTGTACATGCTGCGACTCCGCGCTGCGCGCTTTATGTCGTTCGCAGCATGTACAAAGCGCTCACCTTGACGCGTTTTGTAGTTGCGGAACGGTTTGACATTGCTTAAGCATTCAAATGCCTCACTACTAAGCTTTTCAAGAGTGGCAATTGTCCATGAAAGAAATGCCCGCCACCGGGTACCACCATGACAGGCAGACTTTGCGGACGCGCCCAGTCCATCACAGAAGCAAGCGACACCGTGTCGTCTTGTTCACCGTGAATGACCAGGGTTTTGTCATGCAACGATTGCGGCACATCCGCAACCGCCAATCGCTCGGTGGCCGTGCCTACGAAAACAATTTTCTCGATATCACGCTTTTCCCACTGGGATTGAATGGCATGACTCGCCACAAACGAACCAAAAGAAAACCCTGCAATTGCCAGCACACCCGTGGGTGCCACTTGTTCCACCACCGACAAGAAATCACGGGCTTCGCCAGCGCCTGCATCGTGCACGCCTTCGGACGCGCCCACGCCACGAAAATTAAAACGCGCCACGGCCCAACCACACTGCACGAATGCGCGCGCCAGCGTTTGCACGACTTTGTTGTCCATCGTTCCACCAAACAGCGGATGGGGGTGCGCCACCACGGCAACACCGCGCGCAGGGCCTTCGGGTTGGTCTAAAAGCCCTTCAATCGTGCCCGCTTCACCGTTCCAAGTGATGCGCTGGGTTTGCGAATTCATCGGCCAACATCCGCAGGCAAGCGCAAACGCTCAACGACTTGGCCGTTTTTCAGATGGCTGCTGACAATTTCGTCGATGTCGTTGTGGTCGACAAAGGTGTACCAAACGCCCTCTGGGTACACCACTGCTACGGGGCCGCCTGCACAGCGGTCTAAACAACCCGCTTTGTTGACCCGCACACCGCCCGCGCCAGCAATGCCAGCGGCCTTAACTTGCGCTTTGCAATGGGCAAAGGCCTCTTGCGTACCTTGGTCCGCGCAACAAGATTCGCCCGATTCACGTTGGTTCAGGCAGAAAAAAATATGGTGTTTGTAATAAGCGTTTTGTGTCATGGGACCATTCTAAATTTCGTGCAAATCGTCATGGCTTGAAGCGGTTAAACGCGTGATCGCATACAACAACACGGTGTAAGGCCACAGCCAGCCCAACCACTGCACCAGACCATTGAAACGAATAAAACGCCCCTGCTCCCAAGTCTGCAAGGTCTGTGCGAAATACGCGCTCTCTGGCGATTGGTTCAACACGCTTTGCTGTACCAGCAGCGCCAACAATAAAAACACCCAACAGGTACGCGCAGACAGCATCACAAAAAACAGGCTCAAGATGCCGCCGCACACCAAACCCAACACCACGGGCACGCCCAGCCAGCTCCACGCATGGCTGGGGCCATAACTGAGTGCGGCCGACAAGCCGCTCACACCCAAACCGCAGGCCAGCACCACCAACATATAAAACACCCGCTGACCCAGCTGCCGAATCACGCCAAAACCAAGCAAGCAAGGAATCAAAAAGCCAAGGACCACGCACAACAACTCTGCTCCGGGCAACAAAGGCTCGAGTTCAAAAGAGCGCATCGGAATCCATTGCTCGAAAGCGGTGCCGTCCAGGGTGTAGGTCAGCGCATCTTCCACGCGTTCCCATACTTGGCCCAAGCCCAAAGGCACCGCCACAGGGAACAACAATGCCAGCGGCCAGATCGCCATCAGCACCAGCGCGAAGTGCGCGTCCCGCACAAACCAACGTTTGCGAAACTGGCTCCAGCGGTAGAGTAATCCCATATGCTCCATGCCACTAGACAAGCAAGCGCCCAGCCAAGCGCCCAGCACATTGAGCAAAAAATCAACCAAAGAAGGTACGCGGGAAGGCAAGTAACTTTGAATGCCTTCCATCAGCAATGAGACCGCCGCGGCCGCACACGTACTCAAAACAATCGCCCGACGCGCCCAGCCCATGCGCATAGCGCTCAGCGCCCATAAAAACCCAAGCGGGGCGTAGCCTAAAACGTTGGATGTGACGTCAAAGCCGGTCCAGTATTTCGGCCACGGCGCACTTAAAAACTCCCAAGTAAAAATCCCTTGGTCGCGCCATTGGTCAAACGGATACAGACTGGCGTAGACGATCAGCGCCAGATAAATATGCGACATCGGCCAAGCAGAGGTTTGTCGCATGGGGTGTATGGCTTAGAAAGGCTTGACCACCACCAAAATCACGGTGAGGGTCAACAACACCACAGGCAGCTCGTTGAACCAACGAAACCAGCCATGGCTTTTTTGGTTGGCGTGTGCCTCGAACTTGCGCAGCATTGCGCCGCACATATGGTGGTAGCCGATCGCCAGCACCACCAAAGTGAGCTTGGCATGCATCCAGCCATTGCCCTCGCCTTGGCCAATGCCATAGACCAACCACAAGACCAAACCCAAGGCCAACGCGGGAATCATCAAAAGCGTGGTGAAACGCATCAGTTTGCGCGCCATCAACAGTAAACGCTGCTCTTCTGACACAGACTCTGGCGGCACCATGGCCAAATTAACAAAAATGCGCGGCAAATAAAACAAGCCAGCGAACCAGCTGGCAACAAAAATAATATGAAACGATTTAATCCAGAGCATTGGAGGAGTTTAGCGGTGTCTCTTGCCACGCTTCGCCATTCGCAAGCAGCTAGGCAACAGGCCTCATAAAAAAACGCCTTAAGCGAGATGCTCCTCAAAAAACTCCAGCGTGCGTTCACGCGCCAAGTCGGCGGATACCTTTTGGTAAGCACCGCGGTGGTCGCAATTAAACCCGTGGTCGGCCTCATACAAATGCACCGTCACCTCTGGATGCGCCTTGGCAAACGCGTCGACGGTGTCTAAACCTATCCAATGGTCTTGTTTGGCATAGTGCGCCATCACGGGGCACTTGGGGTGACGGGCGATTTCTTCCGAGGTGGTGGAACCGCCGCCGTAATAGGGGACAGCCGCACTTAAACCCTCTACCAAGGCAGCAGCTCGCCAAGTCAATAAACCGCCCCAGCAGTAACCCACTATTCCCACTTTGGCGCCAGAGGTATGGAGCGCGTACTTCACCGCCGCTTGGATATCGGCCATAAACACCATGTCGGGCAACGCCTCGATGGCGGCTTTCAAGGCCATGCCCGCTTGCATATCGTCCGGCGTGTAGCCCAGTTCTACGCCGTGCTTGGCGCGGTGGAACATGGCCGGGGCAATCGCGAAATAGCCGGCAGCGGCATAGCAATCCACCACTTCACGGATGTGTGGATTGACGCCAAAAATCTCTTGGATCACCACCACAGCGCCTTTGGGCTTGCCCTTGGGTTGCGCGACATATGCGGGGCATTCGAATCCATCGGAGGCTTTGAGTCGAACGGTGGTCATGGGAACTCCTGAAAACTGACAAAAAATAGGTGCGCCAAGGATAACCCCTTGTGTCTAAGACGTTACTCAGGTAAAGCCTCGCCCATGCTATCGTCCGCGCTCTATTCAAAAAGCCTTGGGCACCTAGGAGACAAGCATGAAACCCGTTTTATTAGTCACAGGCGCAAGCCGAGGCATTGGTGCCGCTACGGCCTTATTGGCCGCGAAACAAGGCTGGGCGGTTGCGGTCAATTACAGCCAAAACGCCGCAGCAGCAGCAGCCGTGGTGAAACAGATCAAAGCAGCAGGCGGGCAAGCCGTCAGCATCCAGGCAGACGTTGGCGACGAGGCGCAAATCAAGCACTTGTTTGCGCAAGTGGATGCGCAATTGGGTCGACTCACGGGTTTCGTCAACAACGCGGGTGTGCTCGACGTCGCCGTGCGGGTCGATGAATTAACTTGGGAACGCGTGGAGCGCATGATGCGCATCAACGTGATCGGCGCCATGATTTGCGCGCGCGAAGCGGTATTGCGGATGAGCACCAAGCACGGCGGCAAAGGCGGTTCTATCGTCAACCTCAGCAGCGTGGCCGCCCGAATGGGCGCGCCCGGCCAGTATGTAGATTACGCCGCCAGCAAAGGCGCTATCGACACCTTCAACGCAGGTCTGGCCAAAGAAGTGGCGGCTGAAGGCATTCGCGTCAACGCGATTCGTCCGGGCATTATTGATACCGACATCCATGCCAGCGGTGGCATCCCTGACCGTGCCAAAACCATGGCACCGATGATTCCCATGTTGCGGCCTGGTTCTGCCGACGAAGTGGCACAGTCCATTGTTTGGTTGCTCAGTGATGCGGCCAGTTACGTCACTGGCGCTAACTTAGACGTTACTGGCGGTCGTTAGTCGCTGAGACTTGCAGCTGCTAGCTGCTAGTTGCCAGCTACCAGCGAAAATCGGTGCAAGTACTTTTCCCTTTTAGAGCCGCTTAAGCTCCTGTTAGAAATTTTTTGAAAGACTGTTTATGAGCACAGCCACCATTGCCCACTTTGTCTCTGGCCAACTAAACCAGGGCGGCAGCACACGCACGCAAGATGTTTTCAACCCCGCTACTGGCGCGGTAACTGCGCAGGTGCATTTGGCCAGCACCGCCGATGTCAACGCTGCGGTCGCCTCTGCGCAAAAGGCTTTTCCCGCTTGGGCCGACACCTCGCCCTTGCGACGCGCGCGGGTCATGTTCAAGTTTTTGGAATTGCTCAATCTGCACAAAGACGAACTCGCGCACATGATCACCGCCGAACACGGCAAGGTGTTTACCGATTCGCAAGGCGAGGTCACGCGCGGCATTGAGATTGTCGAATTCGCAACCGGCATTCCGCAATTGCTCAAAGGCGACTACACCGAACAAGTCTCCACCGGCATCGACAACTGGACCATGCGCCAGCCTTTGGGCGTAGTGGCGGGTATCACGCCTTTCAACTTTCCGGTGATGGTGCCCATGTGGATGTTCCCCGTCGCCATCGCTTGCGGCAACACCTTTGTGCTGAAGCCCAGCCCGATTGACCCATCGCCTTCGCTTTTCATGGCCGACTTGCTGAAAAAAGCGGGTTTGCCTGACGGCGTGTTCAATGTGGTCCAAGGCGATAAAGAGGCAGTCGACGCTTTACTGGTGCATCCCGACGTAAAAGCCGTGAGCTTTGTTGGCTCCACCCCGATTGCCAATTACATCTACGAAACCGGGGCGCACCACGGCAAACGCGTGCAAGCTTTGGGCGGTGCGAAGAACCATATGGTGGTGATGCCTGACGCTGACATCGACCAGTCGGTCGACGCTTTGATTGGCGCCGCCTACGGTTCTGCGGGCGAGCGCTGCATGGCGATCAGCGTGGCGGTGTTGGTCGGCGATGTGGCGGAGCGCATCATGCCGAAATTGATCGAACGCACCAAGGCATTGAAGGTGCTGAACGGCACCAATCTCGCAGCAGAGATGGGCCCCATCGTCACCTCCATCGCACACCAGCGCATCACGGGTTACATCGAACAGGGCGCCAAAGAAGGCGCCAAGTTGTTAGTCGACGGACGCGCGTTTGATGCCAAGCAAACGGGCGCGGGTTGCGAAAAAGGCTTTTGGATGGGCGGCACTTTGTTTGACCACGTGACGCCTGAAATGCGTATTTACAAAGAAGAGATTTTTGGCCCCGTGCTGAGTTGCGTGCGAGTCAAAGATTTCGCGCAAGCGGTGGATTTGATCAACGCCCACGAGTTTGGCAATGGCGTGAGTTGCTTCACGCGCGACGGCAATGTGGCGCGTGAATTTGCGCGGCGTATTCAAGTAGGCATGGTCGGCATCAATGTGCCGATTCCTGTGCCTATGGCTTGGCATGGGTTTGGCGGTTGGAAGAAAAGTTTGTTTGGCGATATGCACGCTTATGGCGAAGAGGGTGTGCGGTTTTATACCAAGCAGAAGTCTGTGATGCAGCGCTGGCCGGAGAGTATTGGCAAAGGGGCTGAGTTTGTGATGCCTACCTCGAAGTGATGAGCGAAGCGTCTTTTGACTACATCATTGTTGGTGCAGGCACTGCGGGTTGCTTGTTGGCCAATCGCTTAAGCGCTGATGCGCGTAAGCGCGTTTTGCTGATTGAGGCGGGACGCAAAGACGATTACCACTGGATCCATATTCCTGTTGGTTACTTGTATTGCATTGGTAATCCGCGTACGGACTGGCTTTACAACACGGCGCCTGATGCGGGGTTGAACGGGCGCAGTTTGAAGTATCCGCGTGGCAAGGTGTTAGGCGGGTGTTCGAGTATCAACGGCATGATTTATATGCGCGGGCAAGCCCGTGATTACAACCAGTGGGCGGATATCACGGGTGACAGCCGCTGGCGCTGGGACCAGTGTTTGCCGTATTTCAAATTGCATGAAGACCATTTCAGCGGTCCGAACGCCATGCATGGCGCCAAGGGCGCAAAAAGCGAGGTGTTGCTGGCGGATAAAACGGTGTATGGCGAAACGCTACGCCACCATAACGCGGGTGGTGAATGGCGGATTGAAAAGCAGCGTCTGCGCTGGGATGTGTTGGACGCTTTTGCCGAGGCTGCGGTACAAGCCGGTATTCCAGCCACGCCTGATTTCAACCAAGGTGATAACGAGGGCGTGGGCTATTTTGAAGTGAACCAAAGAAGTGGTTGGCGCTGGAACACGGCCAAGGCTTTTTTGCGGCCCACTTGTTATGCACGGCCTAATTTTGAGTTGTGGTCTAGCGCGCAGGTTTCCAAGCTTTTGATGACGCAAGACGCCGATGGCGCATCACGTTGTAGCGGTGTGGAGGTGTGGACTGGTGCAGGCGGGCATGTGCAGGCGACGGCTAAACATGCGGTGGTGTTGTGCGCGGGCAGTATCGGGTCACCGCAAATTTTGCAGCTCTCGGGGTTGGGTCCAGCATCTTTGTTGAAAGAACACGGCATTGAACCTGTGATCGATTTGCCTGGAGTGGGCGCTAATTTGCAAGACCATTTGCAAATCCGCTCCGTCTTTAAAGTGCAGGGTGTGGAGACGCTCAACACACTGGCCAATAGTTGGTGGGGCAAGGCCAAGATTGGGATGGAATATGTGTTCAAGCGCAGCGGGCCGATGAGTATGGCGCCTTCGCAGTTGGGTGCTTTCACCCGTAGCAGCCCGGATCAGCCTTACACCAACATCGAATACCACGTGCAACCTTTGAGTTTGGATGCTTTTGGTGAGCCCCTGCATAACTTCCCCGCGTTCACGGCGAGTGTGTGCAATCTCAACCCGACCAGCCGTGGCACGGTCAATATTGTGAGCCCCAAATTTTCGGATGCCCCCAAAATTGCGCCCAACTACTTGAGCACGGACGCAGACCGAAAGGTCGCGGCAGATTCTTTGCGCGTGACACGCCGCATTGCCGCCCAACCTGCTTTGGCGAAATACCAGCCCGTGGAATGGAAACCCGGCGTGCAATACCAAAGCGACGACGACTTGGCGCGACTTGCGGGTGACATTGCCACCACCATCTTCCACCCCGTAGGCACTGCGCGCATGGGACGCATCGACGATGCGCAAGCCGTGGTCGACCCAGAGTTGCGGGTGCGCGACGGCCGTGGTGGTGTGGTGCGTGGACTGCGGGTGGTCGATGCCAGCGTGATGCCGACGATTACCAGCGGCAATACGAATAGCCCCACCTTGATGCTGGCCGAAAAAGCCGCGCAGTGGCTGGCGCATGAGGCGCTGGCAACGCCTTGAAGTACTTTTTCGCGGGTTAGCCCGCAAGGGAAACTCCTAGGCCCCACAACGGTGCGCCCCGTTTAAAGTTCGTCAACTCGCAACCACGGCTCGCCGCAGTTGCAGAGGGTCCGAGGAGACACATAACAAGCTCTGTACAGCAGGGTGTATTTGAAAAGGCACTGGGTCACACCGGTGCCTTTTGCTTTTCCGACCACAATCTACGGATGGAACTTGTACTGGCCACCCTCGCTTCGGCGCTCGCAGGGTTTATCGATTCAATAGTGGGTGGCGGCGGATTGGTTTTATTGCCAGCACTTTTCGCGCTCTACCCTGCCGCCACACCCGCCACTTTGTTGGGCACTAACAAAAGCGCTTCGGTTTGGGGCACCACATTTGCCACTTGGCAATACAGTCGGCGCGTCGCTATCAATTGGTCGGTGATGTTGCCCGCCGCATGCCTGGCAATGGCGGGTTCTTTCTTTGGTGCTTGGTGGGTGACGCTGATTTCGCCAGATTTTTTACGGCAACTACTGCCCTTTGTTTTGGGCGCTGTTTTGCTCTACACCCTCTGGCGCAAGGACATGGGTCGCGACCATGCCCCGCGTTTTAGCGGCCGAGCCGAATTACTGGCGGCTTGCTCTGTCGGATTGGTCATCGGTTTTTATGACGGATTTTTTGGCCCGGGCACGGGAAGCTTTTTTGTCTTCTTATTAGTGCGCTGGCTGGGCTACGATTTTTTGAATGCTTCCGTCGCAGCCAAATTGCTCAATCTCTCCAGCAATGCAGCCGCTTTGGTTTTGTTCACACTCAAAGGCCATGTTTGGTGGCATCTAGCTTTACCGCTGGCCATGGCGAATGTCGCGGGGAGTTTGCTTGGCACACGCATGGCGTTAAAACATGGCGCTGGGTTTGTGCGCGTGATGTTCTTGGTGGTGGTCAGCGCCTTGATCTGCAAAACCAGTTTTGACGCTTACATGCGTTAAGCACGATCACGTCGCAACTTAAGGCTTTTCTGGAACGGCGACTGGTACTGCCGTGGCAGTGATAGTTTTCGGTGGCCAAGGCACATTGGCCACATCGCGCGGCTTACCGATCGGACGGGTCGCTTGGCCTTTTTGTACGGCGGCGATGTCTTCTTCTGAGGGGTACTGGCCCAAGATAACAAAGTCAAATACGCGCCGTGCAATCGGTGCGGCGTTTTGCGCGCCGAAGCCGGAGTTTTCTACCACCATCGCCAGCGCAACTTTAGGGTCGTCTGCAGGTGCGAATGCAATGTACAAGGCATGGTCACGCATGCGTTCGTCCACCGTGGCAGCGTTGTATTTTTCGTTTTGTTTGACGGTGTAAACCTGCGCTGTGCCGGTTTTGCCAGCGCTGACATATTGCGCACCAACAAAACTCGTAGCTGATGTACCTTCGATGTTCACACCGATCATGGCGCGTTTGATGACGTCTAGGTTTTCGGGCGCAAGGGGTAATTGACCGATAGGTTCTTTCGCTACAGGGGTCGGCGCTTTGGTTTCGACGTCTAACACTTCGCGCACGATGTGCGGGCGCATCTTCAAACCATTGTTAGCAATCGTGGCCGTGGCATGCGCGATTTGTAACATGGTGAAGCTGTTGTAGCCCTGACCGATGCCGAGAGAAATCGTTTCGCCTGAATACCAACGTTGTTGTTCGGCTTTTTTATAGGTGGTGCGTTTCCACTCAGTAGAAGGCAACACACCACGCGACTCACCCATGATGTCGATGCCTGTGATTTGCCCAAAGCCCAACGGTTTCATGTGTTCGTAAATCAGGTCTACGCCCATATCACGCGCCAGCGTGTAGTAATAGGTATCGCACGACTCCACGATCGACTTGTACATATCGACCACGCCGTGCCCGCCTTCTTTGTCATCGCGAAAACGGTGGTTACCAAACATGAAAAAGCCGGGATCTGAAATCAAAGCTTTCTCTGCGCGCTTGCCTGATTGCAAAGCCGCCAAAGCCATGAAAGGCTTGTAGGTCGATCCTGGCGGATATGTTCCGCGCAAAGCGCGATTAAGCAAGGGCTTATCAATCGATTCGTTCAAAGCCTGCCAGTTGTCGGCATCGATGCCATCCACAAACAAATTGGGATCGAACGTGGGTTTGCTGACAAACGCTAACACTTCACCGGTTTTTGGATCGAGCGCTACGAGCGCACCACGGCGCGTTCCATACAAGTCTTCGACCAATTTTTGTAACTTGATATCGATCGACAAGACCACACTGTTACCAGGTATCGATTGGCTGCTATTGAGTCGGCGTACCGCACGTCCACCGGCAGAGGTCTCCATCTCTTGCACACCTGTTGTGCCGTGCAATTGGTTTTCGTAACTTTGCTCAACACCCAATTTGCCGATGTATTCGGTGCCACGGTAATTGCCCGCGTCTTCCGATTCTTCGATCTTGGCTTTTTCACTGGTGTTGATACGCCCGATATAGCCAATCACATGGCTAGCGAGTTGGTCGTAGGGATAGTTGCGAAACAAACGCGCGCGGATTTCAACACCTGGAAACCGATAGCGCTGTGCCGCAAATCGCGCCACCTCTTCATCGGTTAAACGGTTACGAATAGGAACCGAATCAATGCTCTTAGATTCTTCTACTTGTTTCTTAAATCGACGCTTATCACGCGGCTGGATGTCGATGATTCCCGAGAGTTGTTCGATCACTTCTTCAACCGGTGCCACCACTTTTGACGGCGTGATCTCAAGTGTGTAGGCAGAATAGTTCGTAGCCAACACAACCCCGTTGCGGTCCATGATGACACCACGGTTGGGCACGATGGGTACGATAGCAGTGCGATTGCTCTCCGCTGCGGCATTGAGTTCGTCGTAGCGAATCACTTGCAAATAAAACAAGCGCAAGCACAACACACCAAAAGCCACCAAGATCGCAAACGTCACCACCACCACGCGGGACCTGAATCGGTTCAGATCCATTTGGATGTTGCGAATCACATTCATAGTGGGCGATGTGCGTCTGGGTTAGGCGCACGCTTTTGCGGTGCTAGCAAGATCACACTCATGATGGGCCACAAAGCTGCCTCAAGCAACGGCGCTAGAAACAATGACCAGCCAGGAAACAACGCGCCAGACGCCATACGCACTGTCAGCTCCAGTGCGTGAGCAGTTAAAAACAAAGGCAGCACTTGCATGGCTTGTGATGGCACGGTGAACCACAACAAGCGGCGGTGGATCATGAGCGAGAAAAATCCCAAAGCGGTATAGGTCAATGCGTGTTGACCCATCAAAGTAGCTTGGTGCACATCGCTGGCAACACCAAAGAAAAACGCAACACCGATACCTACCAAGCGCGGTTGGTGAATGCACCAAAACACCAAAGTCACCGCCAAGAAATCAGGCGTCCACGCCGCATTGCCCAACATGCTGATATTGATCAACATATTGATCAGCAAAGCCAACAGCAACGTTGCCAATACAAATACAGGGTTGGCAGGCAACAACAGTTGCTGGCCGCGCGGCATGATCATCGGCGACCCCCTTTGATCAAGCCCAATGGTTGTGGCTTTTCGATGACGGGGCGCGCAGGCATTTGGTCTGTGAGTGGCTCAATCACCATCACGTGTCTGGCACCTTGCACACGGCCGACGGGTTCACACAAGATGCGCGCGAAAGCAGTTTCTGCGCGACGCTCAACTTTGGTAACGATACCTACTGGTATACCTGGAGGGTATACACCGTCTACACCGCTGGTGGTGAGTTGGTCACCAACTTCAATATCTGCGTTGGTCGCCATAAAGCGCAATTCCATCAAGGGCGCTCCGCCCGATTCGCCATACGCCACGCCACGCGCACCTGTTCGCGTATTGAGCACAGGAATAGAGTGTTCACGGTCTGTGACCAAGGTCACTTCACTGACCAAAGGCAATACGCGTGTGACTTGACCCAAGATGCCATGCTCGTCCATCACAGGCGCACTGGGTTTCACACCGTTTGTCATGCCCTTGTTGATGATGATTTTTCGGGTGTAAGGGTCTGCCGCGTCATACAAAACTTCAGCAACAAAACCCACCGTGTTGAGCCGCTCATGCAAATCCAACAAGGCTCTGAGTTGTTGGTTTTCTAAAGTAAGTTGTTCAACTTGCGCCGCACGCTGAGCTTGTTGCAACAATTTTTGACGCACATCTTTGGCGTCTGCTTGCGCGTCTTGCAAAGACTGAAAGTATTCACCGCTGTATTGGGCCAATGCTTGCGGACGCATCGCCAGCCACTGCACAGGATAGAGAGCGACAGCCAAAGTCGCACGCAAAGGTTGTGTCACATTGAAGCGCACATCCGCCACCATCAACAAAACGGAGAGAGCACTGAAGAACAGCAGTTTGGAGATTGCTGAAGGGCCTTGTTTGAAAAAGGCCGGGGGGGTTCTGTCTAGGGTGCCCAGTGGCACAGTGTTATTCGCTCGTGAAGATGGAGCCTAAACGGTCCATACGTTCTAAGGCCAAGCCGCATCCGCGCACCACGCAAGTGAGTGGGTCTTCGGCTACCAAAACAGGCAAGCCGGTTTCTTCAGCCAACAAGCGGTCGAGGTCGCGCAACAAAGCGCCACCGCCGGTGAGCATCATGCCGCGCTCGGCAATGTCTGCACCGAGTTCTGGAGGTGTTTGCTCCAAAGCGTTTTTCACGGCAGACACGATGTTGTTCAGCGGGTCGGTCAACGCTTCCAAGATTTCGTTGGACGAAATCGTGAATGAACGTGGCACACCTTCAGACAGGTTGCGGCCTTTGACTTCCATTTCTTTGACTTCGGAACCTGGGAAAGCAGAACCAATTTTTTTCTTGATCGCTTCTGCTGTTGGTTCACCAATCAACATGCCGTAATTGCGACGGATGTAATTGATGATGGCTTCGTCGAACTTATCGCCACCGACGCGCACACTGCCTTTGTAGACCATGCCGCCGAGAGAAATCACACCGACTTCGGTAGTGCCGCCACCGATATCAACCACCATCGAACCTGATGCATCTGACACTGGCAAGCCAGAACCAATCGCAGCGGCCATCGGCTCTTCGATCAAATACACCTCAGATGCACCAGCACCCAAAGCAGACTCACGGATCGCACGACGCTCGACTTGGGTAGAACCACAAGGCACACAAATGATGATGCGTGGGCTAGGCTTTAACACCGAACGTGGATGCACCATCTTGATAAATTGCTTGAGCATTTGCTCAGTCACGGTGAAATCGGCGATCACGCCGTCTTTCATGGGGCGAATAGCTTCAATGTTGCCAGGCACTTTGCCCAACATGGCTTTGGCTTCATGGCCCACTGCTTGAATCGTCTTCTTGCCTTGGGGGCCACCTTCGTGGCGAATCGACACCACGGATGGCTCATCGAGCACGATACCGCGGTCACGAACATAAATCAGGGTATTGGCGGTACCTAAGTCAATTGCCAAGTCGGTAGAGAAATACCGACGAAAAGATCCAAACATGGCCGTCCTCAAACGAAGCGCGCAATCGCGAACACAAAGGCGAGATAATACCGCATCACCCGTAAATCACGGGTTTTCTGCTACTTAAATATGTCTTTGACCACCCTCGATATCCAACGCATCGCCAATTTGGCGCGGTTAGCGCTACAACCGGACGAAGAAGCGCGCATGCTGGACAAAATCAATAACTTCTTTGGCATCGTCGAACAAATCAGCGCTGTCGACACCAAAGGCGTCGTTCCAATGGCGCATCCTGTCGACGCCATGCGCAATAGGCCAGAAATTGCACTGCGTCTGCGCGCCGACATTGTCAACGAACCGAATCAGCGAGAAGTCAACCAACAAAGCGCACCTGCGGTTGAAAACGGTTTGTTCTTAGTGCCTAAAGTGATTGAGTGAGTTGAAAACCATGACCCACTCCACGAAAGAACTCCATTTGCAAAGTGTGAGCGAACTCGCCTCTACTTTGCACAACAAAAAAGCCAGCGCAGTTGAAGTTGCGCAACATTTTTTACAACGTATTCAAACCGACAAAACCGGTGCTTTTTTAGATGTGAATGCAGACGCCACCTTGGCCCAAGCCCAAGCCAGCGACGCACGTTTGGCCGCTGGCACAGGCGGATGCCTAGAAGGCGTGCCCATTGCGCACAAAGACGTATTCGTCACACGCGACTTCATCACCACAGCGGGCTCCAAAATGTTGGCGAACTACCGCTCGCCCTTTGATGCCACCGTGGTGCAAAAACTCGCCAGCGGCGTGAATGGGCAAAGTGGCGCAGGCATGGTTACTTTGGGCAAACTCAATTGCGATGAATTCGCGATGGGCTCAGGCAATGAAAACTCTGCTTTTCATCCTGTGCGCAATCCTTGGGACGCTTCACGCGTTCCCGGCGGTTCGTCTGGCGGCAGTGCAGCAGCAGTCGCCGCACGATTAACACCTGCAGCGACAGGCACAGACACCGGTGGTTCGATCCGCCAACCCGCCAGTTTTTGCGGCATCACAGGCATCAAACCTACGTATGGCCGTGCATCGCGTTACGGCATGATTGCCTATGCGTCGAGCTTGGACCAAGCAGGACCTATGGGACGCAGCGCTGAAGACTGCGCCTTGTTACTCAGCGCCATGTGTGGTCCTGACTTGGATCGTGACTCCACCTCTTTAGACGTAGCCACTGAAAATTTCTCTGCCAAGCTCACACAAAGCGTAAATGGTTTGCGTATTGGCATACCTAAAGAATTTTTTGGGGACGGTCTTGCAAGCGATGTTCGTAGCTCCATCGATGCAGCGCTCAAAACATTAGAGTCTCAAGGCGCTCAGCTCGTGCCAATTTCTCTGCCACGTACCGAGTTGTCTATTCCTGTGTACTACATCATTGCGCCAGCGGAAGCGAGTTCTAACCTGAGCCGTTTTGATGGCGTGAAGTTTGGTCATCGCGCCAAGGATTACACCGACTTGGTCAGCATGTACAAACAAACACGCGCCGAAGGTTTTGGTGAAGAAGTGAAGCGCCGCATCATGACGGGCGCTTATGTATTGAGCCACGGCTACTACGACGCCTACTACTTACAAGCGCAAAAAATCCGCCGCATGATTGCGGAAGATTTCCAACAAGCCTTTAC
>Ga0228703_1000814_pt1 | contig 20804 bp, 19 predicted proteins | sample McNCre217_Aug_MG_3_FD_178020 | JGI IMG/M metagenome (GOLD analysis project Ga0228703, IMG submission 178020) | Freshwater microbial communities from McNutts Creek, Athens, Georgia, United States - 29-17_Aug_MG | ecosystem: Environmental > Aquatic > Freshwater > Creek | place: USA: Georgia... | reverse complement strand
CTACCAACCACTTGGATGCCGACTCGGTGGTTTGGCTGCGCGAGTTCCTAAAGAGCTATCAGGGCGGACTGATCATCATCTCTCACGACGTGGACCTCGTCGAAGAGACCGTAAACCGAGTGTTCTATCTGGACGCTAACCGTCAGGTTATCGACATCTACAACATGGGCTGGAAGCAGTATCAGCTTCAGCGCGAACAGGATCAGGAGCGACGCAAGCGCGAGCGCGCCATCGCCGAGAAGAAGGCCGCCGTGCTGCAGCTGCAGGCCGCCAAGTTCGGTGCTAAGGCATCCAAGGCATCAGCCGCCAAGCAGATGGTGGCCCGTGCCGAAAAGATGATCTCGGGTCTGGACGACGTGCGCGAGGCTGACAAGGTCGCGAAGATCAAGTTCCCGGACCCTGCACCTTGCGGCAAGACACCGCTGATGGCAACGAACCTCAGCAAGTCCTACGGCTCGCTCGAAATCTTCACAGCTGTAGACCTCGCGATCGACAAGGGTTCGAAGGTAGTTGTAATCGGCCTAAACGGTGCCGGTAAGACCACCTTGCTGCGAATGCTTGCGGGCATCGACAAGCCTGATACCGGACAGATTGAACCTGGTTACGGCCTAAAGATCGGCTACTTTGCTCAGGAACACGAAACCCTCGACTTCAACAAGACTGTGCTCCAAAACATGCAGGCCAACGCCCCTCAGCTAAACGACGTTGATGCTCGTAAGGTTCTCGGTTCGTTCCTGTTCTCGGGCGATGACGTGAGCAAGCCAGCCAGCGTGCTCTCGGGTGGCGAGAGAACACGTTTGGCCTTGGCATCACTAGTGGTTTCGCAGGCGAACGTTCTGCTCCTGGACGAGCCGACAAACAACCTTGACCCGGCATCCCGAGCTGAAATCCTTCGCGCACTGGATTCGTTCACCGGGGCAGTGGTTTTGGTATCTCACGACGTTGGCGCCGTTGAAGCTCTGAACCCAGAGCGCGTGTTGATCATGCCGGATGGTCAGGAAGACCACTGGAGCCAGGAATACGCCGACCTGATCTCGCTCAGCTAGCGGTTATTCGGCCACGTTGTCCAGCAACGCGTCCTCAGCTGCCTTGTCGTCATCGCCCACACGCTTGCGCTTCGGCTTAGGCACATAGGTTGCGTCTTCGGCGGCACGCTTTTCGTTCAAATCACGGCGAACGTTGATTGCAATCGCGATGAACGCCATCAGGGCGAACAAAACCCACTGGAACGCATAGCTAAGATGGTTGCCTTCGGTGATGTCTGGTCGGGTGGCTAGCACGAGGTCCTTCGAGCGAGTGCCATCATCGGCGAGCTCGAGGTATGCGCCCTGGTAAATCTTGTCCTGTGCAACCCCCCAGTTCTTGGCAAGAACCGAAGGCGTGATGCTCATAACCTGACCCTTTGGAGCGGTTCGCCCATCGGCGTGCTCCACGTGAATAAGACGACCGATGAGCGCCGGGGTAGTGGCTGGCGGGAGTGGCACGGCTGCTGGCGCACCGGAGTTCTGACTGGTCGCGATCCATCCGCGACTGACGACGATCAATTTCCCATCGGCGAGTTCAAACGGCATTAGCTCCTCGTAGCCGACATTGCCGTCTTGAGCACGATTGCGAACCAGGGTAAGCAGATCGAGGCGGTAGCGTCCCTGAATTTCAACCGGACGATACTCGCGCTTGAGGCTGAATCCGGCTGGGTTTGGAACGAGTTCAGGCAACGACGAAACGGTGTGCGTGTAGTTGCGATCGATTCGATTGATCACCTGCACGACCTGAGTTCGTCGATTGAGCTGCCAGTTCGCTAGGAAACCACAGGCCACCGCGAAAATCACGGCTAGGGCGATCCAGCGAAGCCAGCGCTTGAACTCGCTTCGGAAGTATTGACGCGTAATCGACCGTGAGGTCATAGCGCTCGAGCCTCCAGGAAAAAGCCTCGGGCTTCCAGGTACTCGGTCAGGAATTCGATGTGATCCGCACAGGCAGTCCAGTTTTTGGTTCGCCCATCGATGTGGATTTTTGGGTTCCGCCATACGATTACGGTGCTGGCTTGAGCTTCACAACCGGCCCTGGAACATTTGATCACTACTAAAGTTTGCCATCTTCCGGACGCGAAGAACTCGCATTGATGAAGGCGTCGGCAGAAATCGAAAGGGTTGGAGCCACAGGCGTGGTCACGAGAGTGGACTTTTTAGTCACACCGGTTCCGGTTGCGTTTGCAATAACAACGGCGAAGTAGGGGAGAAAAATGGCGCCGATGAAACCAATCCACATGAGCCAGCCGTGAAGGGTTACCGCGAAGACAATGCACACCAGGCGGATGCCCATGGCAAGCGAATACTTCAAAACGCGTCCGCGGCGTTCTTCTTCCGGTGAAACCCCCAATGAGGTGACACTCTGCGGCGCTTCTGCCAAAGTTGCTCCTCGCTAAATAACGGCCCAAATACAAGGCTACGGCTAGAGTTGTACTGTTCCAAACCACCTGCGACTCGCGCGCATTCCTTAGTTTTGAAGCAACCGAAAGAGACCCTGATGAGCACTCCGAGAACAGTTTTGGTTACCGGCGGAAACCGCGGTATCGGCCGCGCGATTGCCGAAGAATTCGTAGCTCAGGGTCACCGCGTGGCTGTTACCGTTCGCAGCGGCGAAGGTCCTGCCGGAACCCTGTCGGTTATTGCCGATGTGACCGACGCAGCATCGTTGGACGCAGCCTTCGCCGAGGTCGAGGCCAAGCTCGGCCCAATCGAGGTCCTCGTTGCAAATGCCGGCATCACCAAGGACACACTGCTGATGCGCATGTCGGACGAAGAGTTCGAACAGGTAATCGACACCAACCTGAACGGCGTATTCCGCGTAGTCAAGCGCGCCACCAAGGGCATGATCAAAGCCCGTTTTGGTCGCGTAATCCTCATCGGCTCGGTTGTTGCTCTTCTCGGTAACGCGGGTCAGGTCAACTACTCGGCAGCTAAGGCCGCACTTGTCGGAATGGCTCGCAGCATCACTCGTGAACTCGGTGGACGCGGCATCACCGCCAACGTGGTTGCTCCAGGCTTCATCGACACCGACATGACCGCGACCCTGCCACAGGAACACCTAGACGCATTCAAGGCAAAGATTCCTGCCGGCCGTTTCGCCAGCCCAGAGGAAGTTGCTCGCGTGGTTTCGTGGCTCGCGGGCGACGACGCGGGTTACATCTCGGGCGCAGTCATCCCAGTGGATGGCGGCCTGGGCATGGGCCACTAAGACTTCAATCAAAACTCCAGGAGAGAAAATGACCAACCCACTCGCAGCAGGCAGCCTCAACGGCAAGGTAGCGCTAGTAACCGGCTCATCGCGCGGCATTGGCGCAGACACCCTCGGCTATTTTGCCGAAGCAGGCGCCTCGGTAGTAGTCAACTACCGCAACAAGGAAGCCCGCGCTCTAAAGATCGTTGATGGCATCAAGGCAAACGGTGGCAACGCAATCGCAGTAGGTGCAGACCTCACCGATGCAGAGTCCGTCAAGGCGATGTTCGAAGCCGCTAAGGAAGCCTTTGGTCAACTCGACATCCTCGTCATGAACGCTTCGGGCGGCATGGAAGCCGGCCTTGGCGAAGACTACGCAATGCGCCTAAACCGCGACTCACAGGTAAACCTGCTAACCACCGCACTTCCTTACATGAAGGACGGCGCACGAGTCGTATTCGTTACCAGCCACCAGGCACACTTCATTCGCACCACTCCAACCATGGAGGCCTACATCCCGGTTGCGCTTTCGAAGCGTGCGGGCGAGGATGCTCTGCGCGACTTGATTCCAACCCTTGCAGAGCGCAACATTGGTTTCGTAGTGGTCTCAGGCGACATGATTGAAGGAACCATCACTGCAACCCTTCTTGAGCGCGCTGCACCAGGCGCAATCGAGGCGCGTCGTGAGGGCGCTGGCAAGCTATACAACGTTGCCGAGTTCGCCGCTGAAGTGGCCTCCGCAGCAGTTGAGCCTGTTCCTGCAGACAACACCCGTCTGGTTGGCGACACCTCATCGTTCATCGCCGAATAGTTCACTTAGGTGTCGCGTAGGCGACGCCCAAAATAGAAAACCCGCTGGATTTGCTTCCAGCGGGTTTTTTGTTCAGGGAACTAGCGCCTGAGGCCAAGCACAGGGATGAGTTCTCGCAGATCCTGCTTATCGATGACAATCTGCGCCTTTTCACGCACAATCGGTTTGGCGTTAAAGGCAACGCCCAGTCCAGCGGTGGTAAGCATGTCCAGATCGTTGGCACCATCACCGACTGCAACCGTATTGGCAATCTCAATGCCAGAGGCGGTTGCCCATTCGATGAGGCTCTCAGCCTTGACCGCGCGATCGACGATGCGTCCGGTGACTTTGCCGGTCAGCTTGCCGTCTAAAACCTCAAGATCGTTGGCACGGGCGAAATCTAGCCCCAACTGAGCAGCCAACGGTGTTAGAACCTGGGTAAAGCCACCGGATACGGCCCCTACGAGCCCGCCAGCGGCATGAACGGCGTCAATCAACTCAACTACGCCGGTGGTTGGCGTGATGCGCTTGAATACGTCTGCAAAGACCGATTCTGGAAGCCCGGCAAGAGCCTTAACGCGTTCCCGAAGGCTCTCGGCAAAGTCGAGCTCGCCGCGCATTGCGCGTTCGGTGACTTCAGCAACTTCGGCGCGCTTACCTGCAACATCGGCGAGGAGTTCGATTACCTCATCCTCGATCAGGGTGCTGTCAACGTCAAACACGACAAGTATTTTGCTCATGAGGCAATTCTGCCCGATGCTGCAACGTAAAAGCGCCAGCTATACGAAATAGCTGGCGCAAATACTTTGGGCAATGTGCTTATGGGTTTACGTTTACGCCCTTAGGGACGACGGTGATGCCCGAATCGGTGACTACAAAACCACGAGCTAGATCGCGCTCACGCGAGACGCCGACAGATGCGCCGTCAGTGATGTGAACGTTCTTGTCGAGGATGGCACGACGTACGGTTGCGTCTCGTCCAACCACGACGTTGTCCATCAGCACTGAGTCGGTTACCAGCGCACGCGAGTGAACGCGCACGTTAGGGGAGAGCACGCTTCGTTCTACGATGCCGCCGGTTACAACGGTTCCCAGCGAAACGATCGAGTCGTTGGTGCGGCCCTGGTTTCCTTCAGAGTCGTGGATGAACTTGGCCGGTGGCAGGTTGACCTGCTGGGTGTGAATCGGCCAGTCCGAGTTGTAGAGGTTGAAGATCGGCATGACCGAGATGAGGTCCATGTGCGACTCGTAGTAGGAGTCGATGGTTCCGACATCGCGCCAATAGGCGTGGTCACGTTCGGTTGCGCCAGGCACAACATTCTTGGTGAAGTCGTATACGCCGGCATCGCCCTTGGACACGAAGTAAGGCACGATGTCGCCACCCATGTCGTGACCTGAGGTCTCAAGGTCACCATCGAGCTCGATTGCAGCCTTTAGAGCGCTTGCAGTGAACACGTAGTTACCCATCGAGCACAGAACCTCATCAGGGCTGTCTGGGAGACCCTTAGGGTCCTTTGGCTTCTCGCGGAACTGAGCGATCTTGGTTGGATCGTTGTCGTCAACTTCAACCACGCCAAACTGGTCGGCGATTGACTTAGGCTGACGGATTGCAGCGACGGTTAGGCCACGGCCAGAGGCGATGTGGTCCTGAATCATCTGCTCGAAGTCCATGCGGTAGATGTGGTCTGCTCCGACAACTACAACGATGTCTGGCTTCTCATCGGAGAGAAGATTCATGCTCTGGAGGATTGCATCCGCGCTTCCCGAGAACCAACGCTTGCCGAGACGCTGCTGCGCAGGTACAGAAGCCACGTACGAACCCAATAGGGGAGACATGCGCCACAGCATAGAGATGTGGCGGTCGAGCGAGTGCGATTTGTACTGAGTGAGAACCACGATGCGTCTCAGACCCGAGTTGATCAGGTTAGAAAGGGCAAAGTCGACGAGGCGGTAGCTACCGCCGAATGGAACTGCAGGCTTTGCGCGATCTGCAGTTAGCGGCATAAGACGCTTGCCCTCGCCACCAGCGAGGACCATTCCGAAGATACGTGGAGTACTCATATCTCGAATGTTATTGGTTATTTGTTTCGCGGCGATAACATTCGTGTATGCGAATTGACTTGATTACGAAAGAATACCCACCGTTCATTTACGGCGGAGCGGGCGTACATGTCGCGGAATTAGTGCGAGTTCTGCGCAAACACATCGATGTGAGAGTCCTCGCATTCGGCGCAGACCGTGATGAAACTGATACAAAAGCGTACCGTCACTCGAGCGAGTTTGACGGGGTAAACCCTGCTCTACAGACCATGGCGACCGACCTAGCGATGGTTTCAGACATCGCCGGAGCGGACCTGGTGCATTCGCACACCTGGTACGCAAACTTCGCAGGCCAGGTTGCGGGAACCCTTCACGGCATTCCGCACCTAATCACCGCTCACAGCCTCGAACCACTTCGTCCTTGGAAGGAAGAACAGCTAGGCGGTGGCTACCGACTATCGTCTTGGGTCGAGCGCACCGCTTATGAGGGTGCAACCGGAATCATCGCCGTGAGTGCCGGTATGCGAGCAGACATCCTTCGCGCTTACCCACAGATCGACCCTGCAAAGGTGTCGGTAGTGCACAACGGCATCGACCTAGAGGCTTTCCAGGCTGCTAACAACCCAGACCTAGTCCGCGCCAACGGGGTAGACCCTGACAAGCGCAGCGTGGTGTTTGTCGGTCGAATCACCCAGCAGAAGGGTCTTCCATACCTACTAAAGGCCGCCCGTGAGCTTCCCGCCGACGTTCAGCTGGTTCTCTGTGCAGGCGCTCCTGACACCCCAGAAATCCTTCAGGTTGTTACCGACTTAGTCGCGGAGCTCCGCAAGGTTCGCGACAACGTCATCTGGGTCGAAAAGCACCTAAGCCGTCCGGAGCTAATCGCAATGCTCAGCGCGGCAACCGTATTCGCTTGCCCTTCGATATACGAGCCTCTGGGCATCGTGAACCTCGAAGCAATGGCCTGTGGCACCCCTGTGGTTGCTACTGCCACCGGCGGCATCCCTGAGGTTGTCGTTCACGAAGAAACCGGTTTATTGGTTCCAATCGAGCAGGTTCTTGACGGCAGCGGCAAGCCGCTCGACGAGGCCAAGTTCGTGAAGGACCTCGCCGACGCGTTAAACACTGCACTTGAGGGACGAGATCTCGCCAAGTTCGGTGCGGCGGGTCGCAAGCGCGTTGAGGAACACTTCTCGTGGGACAGCATCGCTGAAACCACGATTGATGTGTACCGCAAGGCCATCAATGCAGGCTAGCTAACCAAAGAACTAATAGGCTTCTAGACATGTCAGTGATCAAATTCCAAAACGTTTCAGTCGTCCGCGAGGGTAAGGAAATCCTCAGCAACATCGATTGGACGGTAGAGGGACACCAGCGTTGGGTCATAATCGGCCCAAACGGCGCAGGTAAGACCACTCTGCTTCGCATTGCAGCAACCCAGATTCATCCGTCGACTGGCTTCGCGCAGGTATTGGACGGCGACTTCGGCCACGTGGATCTGCACGAACTTCGCACCCGCATTGGCTTCGCTTCAAACGCGTTGGCAAACCGCATTCCGTTGGTTGAAACCGTTCTAGACGCGGTGATGACCGCAAGCCACGGCGTAACCGGCCGCTGGAGCGAACAGTACGAGGACATCGACGAGCGTCGCGCACGCCGCGTGCTTGGCGAGTGGGAGCTTGGCGACTTCGCTGACCGCGAGTTCGGCACGCTAAGCGATGGGGAGCGCAAGCGCACCCAGATCGCGCGAGCCGTTATGCCAGACCCAGAAATTTTGCTCCTCGATGAGCCGGTGGCCAGCTTAGACCTTGCTGCGCGCGAACAGACCGTGAACCTTTTAGGTCAGTATGCGGTTAGCCCTTACGCACCAGCCATCGTCATGGTTACCCACCACCTGGAAGAGATTCCTGAAGGCTTTACCCACGCGATGATTCTCGTTGACGGGCAGGTGTTTGCTAGCGGAGAGATCCAGCACGTACTCACCAGCACCAACATCAGTGAGGCGTTCGGACTGAACATCGAAGTTGACCAGTTCGAGGGCCGCTACCGCGCACGCGCCAAGCGTCACTAAAGTTTTTGTGTCGCTGAGTAGTGCTGCAAAGCACACTCTGGTATAGTTGACCCTTAGTGCTAATAAGCATTCAACCCCCAAGTTTTTAGTTTCAAGAGGAAGTTCCGTCATGAAGGCAGACATTCACCCAAAGTACGAGGCAATCGTCTTCCGCGACCTAGCGTCGGGTGAAGCGTTCCTTACTCGCTCAACCGTTACTAGCACCAAGACCATCGAGTGGGAAGACGGCAACACCTACCCAGTGTTCGACGTTGAAATCTCGTCGGCTTCGCACCCGTTCTACACCGGAAAGCAGCGCATCATGGATGCTGCTGGTCGTGTGGAGCGATTCAACGCTCGTTACAAGGGCTTCGGCGCGTAAGCACCCAGAACTTAGAAAACCCCGGCCATTGGTCGGGGTTTTCGCTTTAAGCTCGTGGTGATTTTGGGCTCACGCACCGCAATAGTGCAGCAGTGCTGAAAGTGAGATCCCGAGGGGAGTTATCCCAGCTTTAGAGGCCAACCGATATTGGTTACGAAGTCTGGGTTTACGTTGCCGCGCATCCATTTAGCAAATGACTCGTCCTGGGCGGCGCTCCAGCTAACCTGGGCCGCGTGAATCTCATCCGCGGTTGCCGGCAACTTTGCGGCGTGCTTGGCTGCTATAGCCTGCAGCACGCGACCAGCGGCAACGGCGTCCGCTGTGGCGTTGTGCGCATCCGATAGTGGAATGCCGTAATACTCAGCCGTTATTTCGAGCTTGCGTTTTCCCTTGCGGTACTGGTCTGCGAACTTATCGATGACCAAAGGATCGAGCACAGGAGACGGCTCTGCAATAGGGGACAGACCGTGGCGAAGAGCCTCGAAGTGCAAGATTGTGAAGTCGTAAGGCGCGTTATAGGCCACGATGGCAACTCCGGCCATCTGGTATTCGGCAATCTTGGCCAGGATTTCAGCGACAACCTCGCCCGCATCTCGGCCGTGCTCGCGTGCGTACTCGGTGGTGACACCGTGAACGTTTGAGGCTGCTTCGGGAATCTCAATCTTCGGGTCGGCTAGCCATTCGAGCGCCTGGCCAACAATCTGCCCGTTCTCATCGAGTTCGGCAAGACAGGCAGTCACGATTCGCGCCTCACGCAGATCTAGACCGGTGGTTTCGGTGTCGAATACGACTACGCGCTTTGCCCAGACTGGAAGGTCTTGAGGGTTGAACGGACTATGGAAATTATCGTTGGCTGTGCTCACACTCAAAGGCTAGCGCCAACCGGCGACATTCTTAGAGAAGACCCACCCCGGCGGCAAGTTCTAGCGCGGCCTCTGAACGGTTCAGGGTGAAAATGTGGAGTCCAGGTGCTCCAGCCTCGAGCAGTTGCTTACCAAGCGCAATGGTGTAATCCATACCAATGCGGCGTGCGGTGACTTCATCGGCGGTCTCAAGCTGGTGTGCGAGCTCGGTAGGAACTGCCGCACCCGACATATCAGCCATGCGAAGCAGCTGCTTGGCGTTTGATACCGGCATAAGGCCAGGGACGATTGGCAGGGTAGCGCCGACCTTGTCGGCTTGCGCGAGCATGTCGGTGTAGAAACCGACACCGAAGAACAATTGGGTAACGGCGAAAGCCGCACCGGCAGCTTGCTTCATCTGAAGCACGCGGGCGTCGTGAGCAAGCGATGGCGATTCAATATGGCCTTCTGGGAACGCGGCAACTCCTACTTCGAGCGAGGTTTCTTCGCGAACAAGTTCGACCAACTCGAGTGCGGTCTTGAGTTCTCCATCGGCGAGTGCATTTGGACGGTCCTTTGGCGCGTCGCCACGAAGCGCAAGAACCGCACGAACACCGGCCTGCTCAAAACGCTTGATTGTGTCGTGCGTTGATTGGCGGCTCGCACCGATGCAGGTCAGGTGGCCAATGGTGAGGATCTCAGGTGCCATGCGCTCGAGAACTTCGAAAGATTTTTCTTGGTTCGAGCCTCCGGCGCCGTATGTAACCGAAATGAAGTCGGCCTTGGCGTCGAGTAAAGCCTGGAAGGTGCTCCAAAGCTGATCCTCGGCTCCTTCTCTAGGAGGGAAGAGCTCGAAGGACAGCGCTTTCTGCCCCATAGCCGCGCGCGATTGCAAGACGCGATAAACGCTTGCGGATTGCTTGGCGGTCAGGGGAGTGCGGTTTGAAGTTTCGTACTGTGACATCCCTCCAAGTTTAACGGCAGGTAGACTTGAATGAGTATGTTTACTCCCCGTTCTGAAGCACTTTTAAAGGCAATTCGCAGCCGTGTTGTAGTCGCCGATGGCGCCATGGGCACCATGATTCAAGAAGCGAAGCCAACTCTTGCCGACTATCAGAACTATGAGGGCTGTAACGAAGTCCTAAACGTCACCAGACCAGACATCATCAAGTCGATTCACGCTCGTTACCTAGAGGCTGGTTCCGAGGCAATCGAGACCAACACCTTCGGTGCCAACTGGGCCAACCTTGCCGAGTACAACATCGAAGACCGCATCGAAGAACTGGCTGAGGCCGGCGCAAAGATTGCCCGCGAAGTCGCGGATGAATACAGCACCGATGCGAAGCAGCGCTGGGTTCTCGGTTCGGTAGGACCGGGCACGAAGCTTCCAAGCCTCGGACACGCTCCTTATCGTCACCTGCGCGACGCTTACCAGCTTCAGGTCAAGGGAATGCTTGCCGGCGGCATCGACGCCGTGCTGGTTGAAACCGCTCAGGACCTGCTTCAGGCCAAGTCGGCCATCGTTGGCGCTAAGCGCGCCATGGCAGCCGCAGACATTCGCGTTCCGATCCTCATGTCTGTGACCATCGAAACCACCGGAACCATGCTCATGGGTTCGGAGATCGGTGCCGCTCTGACCACTCTGAGCGCGCTAGGTGTGGACGCCATCGGTTTGAACTGTGCAACTGGACCGCAGGAGATGAGCGAGCACCTTCGCTACCTGAGCAAGTTCTCGTCGCTCCCAATCGTCGTCATGCCAAACGCTGGTCTACCAATCCTCACGGCCGATGGCGCACACTACCCACTAACCCCGTCTGAGCTAGCAGCCGCGGAGCTCGCATTTGTGAACGAATACGGTGCAGGTCTCGTGGGCGGTTGCTGCGGAACCACCCCAGAGCACATTGCGGCAGTTGCAGCTGCAGTTGCAACTAAGACTCCTAGCCGGCCAGCAACCGTTGTTGAGCCTGGGCTAGCCTCGCTCTATCAGCACCAGCCTTACGACCAGACCAACACCTATCTATCGATCGGTGAGCGCACCAACGCCAACGGATCGAAGGCCTTCCGTGAGGCCATGCTCGCCCAGAACTGGGAAGAATGCCTCGAAATCGCTCGCTCACAGACTCGTGAAGGTGCTCACGCCCTCGACGTTTGCGTCGACTACGTTGGCCGCGATGGTGCAGCCGACATGCACGAACTCGTTTCGCGCCTAGCGACAGCAACCACTTTGCCGCTGGTACTCGACAGCACCGAGCCAGCCGTCCTCGAAGCTGGCCTGGAGGCCATCGGTGGCCGCGCAATGGTCAACTCGGTCAACTACGAGGATGGCGACGGCCCAAACAGCCGATTCCAGCGCATCATGCCTCTGGTAAAGGAACACGGTGCCGCCGTTGTTGCACTGACCATCGACGAAGAGGGTCAGGCCCGTACCGCCGACACCAAGTTTGCAATCGCCAAGCGCCTCATCGAAGACCTCACCCAGAACTGGGGCATGGCGCTTACCGACATCACGGTGGACTGCCTCACCTTCCCAATCGCCACCGGTCAGGATGAAACTCGCCGCGATGGTATCGAAACCATCGAAGCAATTCGCCGCCTCAACGAAGCATTCCCGGGCGTTCAGAGCACCCTAGGCCTCAGCAACATCTCGTTCGGTCTCTCTCCAGCAGCCCGCCACGTCCTCAACTCGGTGTTCCTTGCCGAGTGTGTGAGGGTTGGCCTCACCAGCGCAATCGTCCACGCCGCCCGCATCATGCCGCTCAACCAGATTCCTGAAGAGCAGCTCAAGGCCGCGATGGACCTGATTTACGACCGTCGCGAATACGACGCAGACGGCCTCGTAACCTTCGACCCGCTGGCTCGCTACCTGGACGTATTCAGCGGTGTCGACAGCGTCAGCGCCAAGCAGTCACGTGCAGAAGAGCTCGCAGCCATGCCGCTCGAACAGCGCCTTGAGCAGCGCATCATCGACGGCGACAAGAAGGGCCTAGACGTAGACCTCGACGAAGCCCTTGCAACCGGCAAGAGCGCGCTCGAGATCATCAACGACCACCTTCTCAAGGGCATGCAGGTTGTTGGAGACCTCTTCGGGCGTGGCGAGATGCAGCTTCCATTCGTGCTTCAGAGCGCCGAGGTCATGAAGGCTGCGGTAGCTCACCTAGAGCCGTTCATCGAGAAGACTGAGGATTCCGGCAAGGGTCGCATTCTGCTTGCCACCGTTCGCGGCGACGTTCACGACATCGGCAAGAACCTCGTAGACATCATCCTCAGCAACAACGGCTTCGAGACCGTCAACATCGGCATCAAGCAGCCGATAAACGACATCATCAAGGCAGCGGAAGAGCACAACGTAGACGTGATTGGCCTCAGCGGTCTGCTCGTGAAGAGTACTCAGATCATGAAGGAAAACCTCGAGGAGATGAACCAGCGCGGCATTGCGACTCGCTGGCCGGTCATCCTGGGCGGAGCGGCGCTTACCCGTTCGTTCGTTGAGCAAGACCTCGCGGAGATTTATGAGGGTGAAGTTCGCTACGCGCGCGACGCGTTCGAAGGCCTTCGTCTGATGGATGCACTCGTCAAGTTCAAGCGTGGCGAGGAAGTAGAGCTGCCGGCACTAAAGAAGCGAGTCACTCCGCGTGCAAACCTGCTCGAGGTAACCGCTCCAGAAGACATCCCGGCCCGCAGCGATGTTGCATCGGACAACCGCATTCCGACTCCGCCATTCTGGGGTACTCGAGTCATCAAGGGCATTCCGCTTCGCGACTACGCATCATTCTTGGATGAGCGCGCAACCTTCATGGGCCAGTGGGGCCTAAAGCCTGGCCGTGGCGAGGATGGACAGTCCTACGAACAGCTGGTTGAGTCTGAGGGACGTCCGCGTCTTCGCTCGTGGCTAGACCGCATCCAGACCGAGGGTTGGCTCGAAGCCGCTGTTGTTTACGGTTACTTCCCGGCCTACAGCGATGGCGACGATCTAGTAATCCTGCACCACGGCGCTGAGAACGCAACCGATGGTGGTTCCGGTGGCGAGGCGTTCACTGAGCGTCTGCGATTCACCTTCCCGCGTCAGAACCGCGACCGCCATCTGTGTCTAAGCGACTTCGTGGCATCCAAGGAAAGCGGCAAGATCGACGTTGTTCCTTTCCAGTTGGTGACCATGGGTAACCGCATCAGCGAGGAAGCGAACAAGCTCTACGCCGCCAACGAGTACCGCGACTATCTAGAGATCCATGGTCTTTCGGTGCAGCTAACCGAGGCACTTGCCGAGTTCTGGCACGCGCGCGTTCGCGACGAACTCGACTTCTCTGGCGAAGACTCGGCGAACATTGAGGACTTCTTCGACCTCAAGTACCGCGGTGCCCGCTACAGCTTCGGCTACCCGGCCTGCCCTGAGCTCGAGGATAGAATCAAGCTTGTTGAGCTACTCAAGCCTGAGGTTATCGGCGTAAGCCTGTCCGAGGAGCTTCAGCTCCACCCAGAGCAGTCAACCGATGCCATGGTGCTTCACCACCCTGAAGCAAAATACTTCTCGGTTTAGGAATCCAATGACCCAAACGCCTCAAGCTCTAGCAGCTGCTGGCTTGGCGCGGGCAGTTGGCCAAACCGTCGAACTACCATCTGGAACCACCGCCTACTGGACCTATCCGGCGACAGGCGAGCGCATTGGCCGCATCGTGTTCATCCACGGATACCGCGGAAACCACCACGGCCTAGAGGCCATCGCTGGCGCACTACCGAACTTCGAGATATTGATTCCAGATCTGCCTGGTTTTGGGAAATCAACAGCATTCAAGGGCAAGCACAGCGTTGGGGCCTATGAGCAGTGGCTTCGCGCCTTTGCCGAGGCGGTTCTGGATGAAGACACCATCGTCCTCGGCCACTCTTTTGGCTCAATCATTACTGCCGCAGCAGCAGCAGCCGGGCTTGGCAACCGACTAATTCTCGTGAATCCTGTCTCGATGTTCGAACGAACCCGCAAGGAGAAGTCGCTAGAGCGCCTGACGAATTGGTTCTACGGTGTTGGCGGGCTTCTGCCAGAGGGCCCTGCGAACTACCTTTTGAGCAATCCGACGATGGTTCGAATAATGAGTGAAGTTCTCGCCAAGACCAAGAACAAGGCTCTGCGCGGGTGGATTCACGCACAGCACGCTGCGAACTTCAGTGACTATGCAGAGCGTCGAGTGGCGGTAGAGGGTTACGCCTCGAGCACGAGCCGTAATGTCGCATCGTATGCACGCGGCATCGAAAACGAAGTTTTGATGATTGCGGGCGAACTTGACGACATCACTTCGGTGAAGGATCAGATCCGCACGCTGCACCTGTTCAAGCACGCGCACCTCGAGGTCATCCCAAACGTGGGACACCTAATCCACTATGAAACTCCGGCGCAGGCAGCAGCGCTGATTCACCCTTTTGCGAGCAAGCGTGGCTAAGACCATCTTCTTCGACGCCCGCTACATCCGGGTAGATCACCATGATGGAATCAGCCGCTTTTCAGCTGGTCTGGCGTCGGCCCTCGCGGCTAAGGCAAAGGTCATCGCCCTGATCAACGACCCTCGACAGCTTGAATCGCTCCCAACGGGCATCGACTTTCGTGTGATCCACGCACCAACCTCTGCTTTCGAGCCTTTCACTGCGCTCCAGCTGAATCGTCTCGGTGCTGAAATCGTGTTCTCACCGATGCAGACGATAGGTTCCTTTGGGCGAAAGTTCAAGCTCGTGCTCACTCTGCACGACCTCATCTATTACCGTCACCCAACTCCGCCACCATCGATGTCGCTCCCGGTGCGCATCGGATGGCGCATCTTTCACTTCAGTTACGTGCCGCAGCGACGCCTGCTGAACGCGGCAGACGCGGTTGCCACAGTGAGCCAAACCACAGCCGATCTAATTGCCGAACATCGCCTCACCAAGCGTCCGGTCAAAGTGGTATACAACGCGGCAGGTAGCCATGCCTTGGATGGAACCCAGCGAACCCTGCCCGTCGGCGAAAAGAACCTGGTCTACATGGGCTCGTTTATGGGCTACAAGAACGTGGAGACGCTCATCCGCGGATTAGCTCTTCTACCAGACCACAAACTGCACTTACTGAGCCGCATCACCCCTAAGCGCAGGGCTGAGTTGTCGAAGCTGGCGGGCGAAAGTGCAGACCGCGTGGTGTTCCACAATGGGGTCAGAGATGAAGAGTATTCCGACCTGCTGGCCAACGCCTTCGCACTGGTGTCGGCTTCCTTCGATGAAGGCTTTGGAATCCCTCTAGCCGAGGCGATGAGCCACGGTACTCCCGTGGTGGTCAGCGACATGCCAATCTTCCATGAGATTGCCGGCGGCGCTGGAACCTACTTCACAGCGGCCGATGCCGAAGGCTTCGCTGCGTCTATTCGCGCAATCGAGACCGAAACAGAGTGGTTGGCAAAGTCTCGAGCTGGGCTAGCGCAGGTTCAGCGCTTCAACTGGGATAAGTCGGCAGATGCGCTGCTCGAGTTGCTCGAGCAGATCTAAGCTTCAGGCTGTTCAGCCGGCTTAGTTAGCTCACCAGAATAGGTTTGCGGCCAATAATTTTCGATACTCCAGGTCTTACCATCGTGGACAAGCAGACTTAGCGAGGCATTCCCAAGGCGCTCACCATCGCGGGGCAGTGTGCCCGAGGAAACAAGATTGATTAGCTTGCGGATGAGCGCGCCGTGCGACACCGTCAGAACTCTGGAACCCGCATAATCGGCGGCGAGCATGTCCAAAAGCGCCCAGGCACGGTCTGCAAGTTCATCCAGGGTTTCGGCTCCCGGGACAGCGTGAGGGTCCGGATAGCTTGTGCGCCATTCTTCGTGTGTCATGCCCTCGGCCTCACCAAATGAGCGCTCGAGCAACTTCGGCTCAATCCTTGGGTCTGGAAGGTTGGCCACAGAGGTTACGATTCGGGCGGTCTCGAACGCACGAGTCAGGGGAGAGGTAAGGACCGCATCCCAAGCAGTGCCAATGAGATGTTCACCTACAGCGTGCGCCTGAGCGATGCCAGTTTCGTTTAGAACAGTGTCTGTGATGCCCTGGAGCCTGAAATCGATGTTCCAATCAGTCTGTCCGTGTCGCAACAAACCAACGATGGTGTCAGTCAATCAGGAGCCTTTCTAAAGCGATTGAGGTATTTGCCTCGATTTTTGCAAGGGCCAGTTCGTCGCCCTTGGTTGGTCCTAGGTTCACGATAACTACCGGCTTATTTGCCTTCAGTGCGTGCTTCACAAAGCGCATACCGGAGTTCACCGATAGGGAAGTACCAGCGACCAACAGGGCCTCTGCCTTATCAATCTCGGCGAAACAGCTTTCAACCATCGGTGCCGCCACTTGCTCGCCGAAAAACACAACATCCGGTTTCAAAAGGCCATTGCATTTCGGGCAATAGGGGATTTTGAAATCTGCGGTGGCTTCGATCTCTGCATCGCCATCCGGGGTGTATTCGATCTCGGCGCTTTTGTTCACGGTCGGGTTTAGGTCGGAAAGCATTTTGTCGACATCGTTGCGCGAAATCACCAAGCCGCAGGACATACAACGAACCATGTCGAGGCGACCGTGCAACTCAAACACATTTTTAGAACCCGCAAGCTGGTGCAATCCATCTACGTTTTGGGTAATGATTCCACCCACCTGACCGTTGCGCTCGGCAAGGGCAAGGGCGAAATGGCCAGCATTTGGCTTTGCCTGAGAGATACGGGACCAACCCACGAACGAACGGGCCCAGTAACGCTGCTGGGCGGCATAGGAACCCATGAAGTAGTCAAAGGTCATTGGATGCTGTCGAACGCGTCCCTGACCGCGATAGTCAGGGATTCCAGAGTCTGTGGAGATGCCCGCTCCGGTTAAAACAGCGAGCTTCTTACCGGCGAGCTTTTCGCGGGCGTAGTCGATACCAAACATGGCTGCAGCCGAGATAGTTTGGTTTTCCATTTCCTAAGTTTAACCCAGCGAAAGTAACTGATTGATATCGGTTTTCATTTGGCACAGTAAGCGCTTGCAGTTGAGTTCTAAACTGAGCGAACGGGTGATTGTGAAAGGCCATGATGTCAGACTCAGCTGCAGTATTTGAATCAGCGCGAAACCAGTTGGTTGAGTTGGTCGGCTCACGAAGTAGAGGCGCGCAAGACCTGCTTGACCGTTTCGACCGCTGGGGCAAGGATCTGCTCGCGAGCCTCGGCGAAGTCTATGACCTCGACACCATCGTGACGCCACTCATCGAGGTAATGGCAGCCAATCACAAGGCCCGCGACGCAAAGCTTCAGCAGCGTGACCGCGAACGCGTTCTGCAGCCAGACTGGTTCCAAAAGTCAGACACCATCGGTTACGTCTGCTACACCGACCTCTTCGCAGGCGACCTCAAGGGCCTGAACAACCGAATTTCCTACCTTCAAGGTCTTGGCGTCACCTATCTGCACCTGATGCCAATCCTGCAGCCACGTCCGGGAGCCAACGATGGTGGCTACGCGGTCATGGACTACCGCAAGCTCCGTACCGATCTTGGAACCATGAGCGAACTGCGTGCCACCGCCACCAAACTCCACGACGCCGGCATCTCGCTTACCCTCGACCTGGTGCTGAACCACGTTGCTCTCGAACACGAATGGGCGGAGAAGGCTCGCCAGGGCGACGCCAAGTACCGCGAATACTTCTACGTCTATGAGAACCGCGAGATCCCGGACCAGTTCGAAGCCACGTTGCCCGAGGTTTTCCCTGACTTCGCTCCGGGCAACTTCACTTACAACGAGCAGTTGGGCGGTTGGGTCTGGACAACCTTCAACGACTACCAGTGGGACGTGAACTGGTCCAACCCAGCAGTGTTCGTAGAATACGCCGACATCATCGGAAACCTGGCGAACCACGGTGTAGATTGCCTCAGACTCGATGCCATAGCCTTCATCTGGAAGCGCCTGGGCACTAACTGCCAGAACCAGGAGGAAGTCCACGCGATTACCGAGGCTCTGCGCATGTTTAGCCGCATTCTCAGTCCGGCACTCATCTTCAAGGCCGAGGCGATTGTTGGACCTGCGCAGGTTGGAGCCTACCTTGGTGAGGGTGAGCGCGCTGGCAAGGTCTCAGACCTCGCGTACCACAACAGTCTCATGGTTCAGATTTGGAGCTCAATCGCTGCCAAGGATGCTCGCCTTATGGAACTGGCGATGAGCCGTTTCAACGCAATCCCAAACAACACGGCATGGGGCGTTTACCTGCGCTGCCACGACGACATTGGATGGGCAATCGACGACAGTGATGCCGCGCGTCTTGGCTTTAGCGGCCACGAGCACAGAATGTTCCTAGCCGACTACTTCACCGGAAAGTTCTATGGCTCAGATGCGCGCGGTGCCGATTTCCAGACCGATGCCGTATCGGGAGAACGGCGTACTTCTGGAACCGCCGCCAGCCTTGCGGGCATCGAGATAGCTCAGCAGTTCAACGACCCTGGCCGACTCCAGAAGGCAATCGATCGCTACATCGCCGCCTACAGCATGGTCTTCGGCTTCGGCGGCATCCCTCTGCTGTACATGGGAGACGAGATTGGCCTCTTCAACGACTGGAGTTTCGAACAGGACGAAGCCAAGGCCGCAGACAACCGCTGGCTGCACCGCCCGTCGATGAATTGGGAAACCGCCGATGCCGCGGCTAGGGGTGAACTGGGACACAGCGTGGCCGGACAGATTCGCAACCGCATGCAGCGCTTAATTGAAACCCGAAAGAGACTCAGTTCACTTCACGCATCGGTTGCGACCAAAGTTCGCGCCGGCAGGGGACAGGGAGTGGCAATCTTTGACCGAATGCACCCGGCCGGAAACATCGTGCAGGTCTACAACCTCAACGAGGCAAACCGATTCGTGAACACGGATGAGCTCGCTGGCTTGCACGGAAGTGTCATCGATGAAATTACCGGCACCCAAATTGCGCTCAATGATGGCATCAGCCTCGCACCGTACGAGGTGCGCTGGCTTCGTCAGGCCTAGATGTTGTAGCTACCGACGGTGTGACGGAACTGATTGGTTCCCACTGCGGTCGAGTATTGCGGCACGTTCTTGGATACAACGGCGTTCGCGCCTACGTAAGAGTAAGAGCCAACGGTGATGTCGCCGATAATCTTCGAACCTGCACCTAAAACGACGTGGTCACCGATGGTCGGGTGGCGCTTTGCAGTGGTGTTCTCGCGCGCGCCAAGGGTCACCTGGTGGTACATGAGCACGTCATCGCCGATAACCGCAGTTGCACCGATTACGACACCAACTCCGTGGTCAATGACAAAGCGTCGCCCGATTACGGCTGCAGGGTGAATCTCGATGCCGAAGAGGAACTTAGCCCAGTTGGAAACCATGCGTGCGAGCAGATAGAAGTGCGCGCGCCAGAGTCTGTGGGCGAAACGGTGAATCCAGACTGCGTGAATACCAGAGGTGGTTAGCAGAAGTTCAAATGCGCTTCGCGCAGCTGGGTCACGATCTAACCCAACTTTGATGTCTTCAGCTATGCGTCCCACTTATGCCTGGGCGTATTCGTCGTGTAGCTCCTTGTAAAGGATGCTCGATAGGTAACGCTCACCGAACGAAGGAATGATTACGACGATGTTCTTGCCGGCAAATTCAGGGCGCTTCGAGACCTCGTTGGCTGCCCAGATGGCGGCACCCGACGAAATACCGACTAGTAGACCCTCTTCCTGTGCGGTGCGGCGAGCCCAAACGAATGCGTTTTCGTTTGCTGCATCGAATACCTCGTCGTAGACAGTGGTGTCTAGAACCGATGGAACGAAGTTAGGACCGATACCCGCTAGAGGGTGTGGGCCAGGAGCACCGCCCGAAAGGATTGGCGAGGAGGCTGGCTCTACGACGAAAATCTTGACGTCTGGGTTCTTCTCCTTGAGAAGGCGACCAGCACCGGTGACGGTGCCGCCGGTACCCGAACCAGCGATTAGTGCCGCAACATTGCCGTCAAGGTCGTCCCAGATTTCCTGACCGGTGGTCTCGTAGTGGATCTTTGGGCCGGCTGGGTTGTCGAACTGGCGAACGAGGATCGAGCCCTCGATCTCCTGACCGAGTTCTTCTGCCTTAGCAACAGCACCCTTCATGCCCTCTGGGCCAGGGGTAAGAACTAGCTCGGCACCGTAGGCGCGAAGTAGCACCTTGCGCTCGGTGCTCATGGTTGCAGGCATGGTGAGAATGACGCGGTAGCCACGTGCAGCACCAACCATTGCAAGGCCGATACCTGTGTTACCCGAGGTTGCCTCGATGATGGTTCCACCAGGCTTTAGTTCACCCGATTCCTCTGCAGCGTCAACCATGGCGATGGCTAGACGGTCCTTAACCGACGACGAAGGGTTGTAGAACTCAAGCTTGGCGTAAACGTTGGCCTGTCCCTCAATGATGCGGTTTAGGCGAACAAGCGGAGTGTTTCCGAATGCTTCGGTGATGTTGTTGTAAACGGCCATGAGAACCCCTAGTAACAGATGAAATCGGTATTGATGAA
>Ga0228703_1000809_pt1 | contig 20857 bp, 20 predicted proteins | sample McNCre217_Aug_MG_3_FD_178020 | JGI IMG/M metagenome (GOLD analysis project Ga0228703, IMG submission 178020) | Freshwater microbial communities from McNutts Creek, Athens, Georgia, United States - 29-17_Aug_MG | ecosystem: Environmental > Aquatic > Freshwater > Creek | place: USA: Georgia... | reverse complement strand
TGGAACATATTCCATGGCCAAAAACACAATTTCGCCATCTTGAAACTGGTCGAAGACGTTTACCAAATTTGGGTGGGAGAGTCTCGCTGCAATTTTTGCTTCTCTTTCGAATTTTGCACGAAAATCAGGGTCGCTGGCCAGATGAGGGTGAATCACCTTGAGGGCTACTTTTCTGTCTAGTCGGTTATCCTCGGCCAGATAAACAGTTGCCATTCCACCACGAGCGACAAGCTTTTCAATCAAATAGCGACCGTGAATAACTTGACCGATTAGGTTACTCATGCGGAGAGTGAGTCCAATTCAATTAACCAACGCCAGGCGCTTGGCTCCCATTTTGCATATGCAGTTGGATGTGCTGAAACTTGAACTGCCTGAGCGGCCTCGGTCAGTGAAAGCTTTTCCCAGCCGCTGATATCTTGCAGTCCACGAGCAACACCACGGGTGGGGCTAGTTTTTCCGCCAAAAAACGCCTTGATCGAGTAATCCGGCCGCATAATTTCGGCCTTAGTGCCCCAGTGTGCACTAGGTCGCTGCTGGAATAATCCAACTGAGTCCCTGTCACCAAATCCAATGTTTCGAAGACTCGACTCTTGCATTGCGGTAGCCAAGGCAATCACAATCCCATAGTCGCTAATTTGCAAATCGCGACCAACCTGAATGATGTTTTCGGCGTTCTGCTGCATTTCATCAGTGAGCGGGGTTAGCTTTGGGCAGGCTAGCGCCGAGTGGACATCCGGTATCGCTAACTTTTGACCGATAAAAATTGTCGAGTTCCAGTTGAGCTGGTTAGCGGTCAGCAGCGCCTGCGAAGATACTCCAAAAATCGAGGCAATTTTGCTTATCGTTTCGCCAGCCTTGATTTTGTGGAAGCCATGGAAAATGCAGATGCTCGTGGGTTTGCCAATCTGGTTACCGATTGCGTAATCGATCGGTGCGCTTTCTGCCACCGGCTTTGGTAAATCTAGAATTTGACCTACAAAAATTATTGAGTTTTTTGTCAAACCGTTTATTTTCAATAGGGAAGTTAGGGAAACCGAGTGCAGTTTTGCAATCTCGGTGAGAGTTTCACCATCAGAAACTATATGTTCTTGCGCACTAGTTGGCACGACCTTCTTGCCACTAGGGTTCACTTCGCGGATTTTTAGTTGCTGTCCTGGAAAAATAATCGACTTCTCTTTGAGATTGTTTAAGGCCAAAATACTCGCCAATGAAATCGAATAGTGATTTGCAATCTTTCCTAGTGTTTCTCCTGACTGCACAACATGCTGCAGGGGCGAAGTTATGCGGTCAATTACTGCAGGTTGGATTGCGTTGTCGACTAGCTTGAGTGCCTGACCAGGCATGAGGAGACTCGCGTCGGTGAGATTGTTTATTCGTTTTAGCTCGGTTGAAGTTAGCCCTTTGGCTTGAGCAATTGAAATCAACGTGTCACCAGATTTGACTTCGTAATAACTCAAGTTATTTGTCAGAACTTCACCCGCGCTTACCGCCGATGATTGGTTCGCATTAATCAGTCCGTCTGCGTCCGGCGCCTGATCGGGTAGGACTTCAGCATTTGCCATTTGAGAACTGGGAAAGGCGGCGGCAACGATAGCGATTGGAGTCGTCGCTAGAGCCATCAACAGCTTTTTCGGGTCCGATCCCGTGCCGTTAGATTCCTCGAAATTGCCCATTTTTCCTATGCCTCAAAGGCATATCGTTTCATGGCGAGGCTAAAATCCCCGCTAAGCGCTTCGGTGTGGCAATCTTTAGTTGTGAGTAACGTTTTAGCAAATGCCGCGGGTTGGTTGACTGTCCCTGATGCCGCAGAAATGCTCGGGGTTCCACTTGGCAGGGTAAGGCGCCTGATCGAGGATCACCATTTGATTTCCGTAAAACGCGATGGCGTTCAGTACATACCTAGTGAGACGATCGTGGGCACTGAGCCACTAGCCTCTTTGCATGGCACGATAGTCGTCTTGCTTGATGCTGGATTCACTTTGGAATCGGCAGTCGATTGGCTTTATACCCAGCATGAAGTTCTTGGGACCACACCCATGGCAGCTCTGGTGGCTGGCAAAAAAGCTGAGATTCGTCGCTTGGCACAAGCGCTGGCGCTCTAGTTCTTACTTGTCACGATTCATCACTTGATTGGCCAAGTCAATGAGTGCCTTCTTCCCGCTGGACTCAATTTTCAGTTCTTGAAGCTTTTGAATAGCTAGATTTCCCAATTCTTCAATTTGAGTTTCAGTTTTCTTGAGGGCGCCGGCTCCAACAATGGTCTGCTGTAAGAACGCGATTTGCTCGGGAGTCAGATCACGAAGGGCGAGCATGTCGTCAAATACTTTTCTGACCGAACCGGTTAGTACTTCTCGAGTCAGGCCGATCAGAACTGTTCGTTTGCCTTCGCGTAGGTCATCTCCAGCTGGCTTTCCGGTAATTTTTGGATCACCAAACACGCCTAGTACGTCGTCGCGCAATTGAAACGCTAGTCCGAGCGGGATAGCGAAGGCCTCGAGATGTGAACGTGTTTCTAGAGTTGCACCTGCAAAAGCGGCGCCAATCAGTAACGGTGCTTCGATTGAATACTTAGCGGTTTTGTAAATCATTACCTGGTTTGCGCGGGCTACTGCTTCGCCAATTTCGCGCGAAGCACCAGCGTTTTCTTCGAGTACGTCTAAATATTGGCCAGCCATAATTTCAGTTCTCATCTTGCTGAACTCTGACCGGCAGGCAAGTTCAATCTCTTTACTCTCGAGATAGCGAAGCGAATTGCCAAAAATTTCCGAGCTCCAATTGAGCAGCAGATCGCCAACCAATATTGCACCTGCTTGGCCAAATCGCTCTGGCAGGCCAGACCAAAGATTATTTTTATGGAGAATCTCAAAACTCTTGTGCACTGCCGGTTGACCGCGGCGAGTATCTGACTGATCAATCAAGTCATCGTGCACAAGGGCTGCAGCATGGAACATCTCTAGCGCAGCGCAAATTCCGACCATGGCTCGCAAAGAATTTTCACGCTCAAGTTCGGTGGCCGCTTCGTCCTGATGTGAAACCCAAGACCAGTAGCAAAAGAGAGCCCTAAAACGCTTGCCGCCAGCCATGAGTGTGGATGCAAAATCAACCAAGGGCAGTAAGTCCGCATTAATTTGGCGGAATTCACTTCGACGTGCGTCACAAAAGTCATCCAACTCTTTCTGGATGAGTTGCAAGAGAATATTTGATTCCAGCACAGGCTAATCGTAGGCAAGAACCAAGCGTTTACAAAGTAGGCGAGGGTACTTATGCTCGTAATAGAGGCGAGGTGAACGATGGGTCTTTCGGAGTACGACAAGAAAGTGCTTGAGCAACTCGAGCAGGATCTACTTGGTTCGGACGACTCGCTTGGCCGCAAGTTTTCTGGGGCAAAAGTGCAACCCAGCAATTCGGCTGCAAAACTAATAGCAGGCGCCTTGGTCGCCATTGTTGGCATGTCACTACTGGTATTTGCGGCGATTGCGCACGTAATTGCTATTGGTTTGATTGGGTTCCTGGTGGCGCTGGCTGGAGTATTGGTGGCCAGTGCTAGCAACGTTTCGAAATCATCAAAAACCTCAGGTCGAGCCCAAAAACCAGCAAAATCAGCTACATATTTCGAGCAGCGCTGGGAAAACCGCAGAGATCAGGGCTAAGCACCCATAAATCCAACCTTGGCCACCCGTGAGGGTGGCTTTTTCCCTTAATATTTCGCGTATTTTGGCTTTTTTGGTCTAGAAGTGCTAAAAATATGGGTTTTTCCTCCACCGTCAAAATCCGCTAATCTATTGGGGTGTGTCTATCAAAATGTTATATAAACACGCCGAAATGTACACTTTGTGGAGCAAAGTGGGGTAAAGTGGAGTTTGTAGGCAAAGTGGCAATACGGAGAGGGGGTTACTGATGTTGCTAGGTACACACACACCAAAGCTGGATGAAAAGGGTCGAGTCATCCTTCCGGCTAAATTTCGGGAAGTTTTTACCAGTGGATTGGTAATCACTCGAGGCCAAGACGCCTGCCTTTTGGTTTTTAGTGCCAACGAATTTAAGGCTCGAGCTGAGGCAATCAATCAAGCTCCGCTTACCAATCAAGCTGCACGCAATTACACCCGCGTATTCATGTCGGGTGCACACGCAGAAACCCCCGACAAGCAGGGGAGAGTGACTGTGCCAGCAGTACTTCGTGAGTACGCGAGCCTAAGTCGCGATCTCGTAGTTATCGGTGTTGGCAATCACGCTGAAATCTGGGATGCCAAGGCCTGGAACGAATTCTTGACCAAACAAGAAGACCCATACTCCAACATTTCGGAGGAGGTGATTCCGGGAATCATCTAACCCTGAGGTTAGATCTCCACCCGTTCACCGCTGGCTCTCTTCCCCGAAGCCAGAAAAACGCGAAAACCAAGCTCGCAGGAATGGATGGGGTTCTAACTTCAGGAAACACCGGAAGCGAATGAACTCAATTGCTAAAGAAGTTTCTGAAATCCACGTACCAGTGATGCTGGAACGCACTCTAGAGATTCTTGGTGAGGCAGTTGCTGGGGCAAACGCAATTTTGGTGGATTGCACACTTGGTCTTGGCGGACACACAGAAGCATTTCTAGAAAAATTTCCTAACTTGACCGTGGTCGGAATCGATCGTGATCAGAACGCGCTTGATCTTGCCGGCAAAAGACTTGCTCGATTTGGAGATCGTGTGAAGTTTGCACACGCAACCTATGACCAGATTCTCAGCGTGCTAGCTGATTTGAATATCGAATCAGTGCAAGGGGTACTACTTGACCTCGGTGTTTCATCAATGCAACTTGACGAAGCAGAGCGTGGATTTGCTTATTCATTCGATGCTCCACTCGATATGCGAATGGATGAAACCGAAGACCTCACCGCTGCGGTAATCCTGAACACTTACTCAGAGAACGACTTGGTAAAGATCTTCAAGGAATACGGCGAAGAGAGATTTGCAAAGCAGATTGCCGCTGCAATCGTCCGCGAACGCAAGGTGACTTCTTTTGAATCCAGCGCGCGTCTAGCCAAGCTAATCGTTGAGATTGTGCCTTTCATTCCTGGTAAGTCAAAGGGGCACCCTGCAAAGCGCGTATTTCAGGCACTTCGCATTGAAGTGAACCGCGAGCTTGACGTTTTGATTGCCACAATGCCTGCGGTAATCCAGGCACTCGCAGTAGGTGGACGGGTCTTGGTTTTGGCTTACCACTCACTTGAAGACCGAATCGTGAAGCAGGCACTAGCTGCAGCTGCAACTTCTTCGGCACCACTTGACCTCCCAATAGAACTTCCAGAGCACGCTCCGATCCTGCGACTTGTAGTCAAAGGTGCTGAGCAGGCCTCTGAAGCGGAAATCCAACAAAACCCTCGTGCCGCATCGGTAAGACTGCGCGCCGCAGAAAAGATCCGGAGAGCAGCATGAGTATCGCCCGACTATCAGCGCCAGCTAAGCCACTAGTTCGAAAGTCGCGAATTGCACAAGTTGCGGCAAACGCGCGTGGCAAGAAGCAAGGTGTCGCAATTGCACGAACTGTGATTATTGGTTTCGTCGTAATTCAGCTACTCAAGTTGGTTCTCGACATTGCTCTTTCTCAGAGCGCTTACGAACTTCGCAACTTGAAGTTAGAGAAAATTGACCTCACTACTCAGAGTCAAATTATTGGTCAGCAGGTTGATTCCCTAAGTTCACAGCAGAATCTTGCTAATTCGGCCCAGTCGCTAGGCATGATTGCTAACGCAAACCCAGTCTTCCTTCGCATTGCTGATCAAAAGGTTTTCGGTAAGCCAAAGTCTGCGCTGAACACCGATGGCCGCGTTGCCAAGAACAACATCGCCTCGGCCGCTCTTATCCAGGAATCTGTACTTACCCCGGCCGTGGCTGACACTGCCATTTCTACGGATGTCGCTAAGTCAGTAACCACTGTAAAGCAAGTAACCTTGCCTGCAACAACCATTCCAGCGTCACCAACGCATTAATCTTTAGGGCAACAAGGCGGGCAACATGAGCTTTATGGAGCCAGGCGACCCAAATAAAAGGTTGAGATTTTTCACAGCTGTGATTGCTGTGCTCGGATTAATTTTTGCGGGCAGATTAGTTCAGATCCAGATTTTTCAGGCTAGCGACATCAATAAAGTCTCGCTCGCGAGTAGAGAAGTCACTCAGGTGGTACCGGCAATACGTGGACAAATCCAAGACTCCACCGGTAAGTCGCTGGCCAAAACTGTTTTGAAATACGACATAAACGTGGCACCGGTCAACGTGAAGCCAGTAAATAAAAAGATCAATGGCGTGGTCACCACTATCCCGGTTGAACAAATCGCTGCTCAGATGGCGGGGATTATGGGTATGACTCCTGAAGAAGTCATGGCCAAGATCATTGGCACCGGACAGTATTCAAATGTTAAGCGCGGCGTCAATACCGATGTTTATGCGCAGCTCAAAAAACTTGATATTCCATGGGTCTACTACGACGCTGTCCCGTCACGCACTTATCCGAGTGGAGCTCTTGCCGGTAGCTTGATTGGGTTTCTTACTACCGATGGCAAACCAATGGGCGGCATTGAAAGTGAAATGAACAGTTGCCTAGCCGGTGTGGATGGCAAAGAGTCGTACGAAAAAGGCGAGGATGGAATAAAGATCCCGTCAAGCGTGGTTACCACGACAAAAGCCGTTAATGGTAAAAACGTGAAACTCACTATCAATGCAGACCTTCAGTATTTCTCACAGCAGGTTTTGACTTCTAATTGGGCAAAGCTTCGCGCTGACTGGGCTACTGCAATTGTTATCGAGGTAAAGACTGGTCGAATCCTGGTGGCTGCAGAAGCTCCAACTATGGATCCGAATGCGCCAGGTAAGTCCACCGAGGCTGCGCGCCACGCGCGCGTCTTCGAGTCACAATTTGAGCCGGGCTCTGTGATTAAGGCAATTACCGCGGCTTCTCTTATTGAAACAGGTAAAGGAACTCCGGAGTCTCGGGTAATCGCTCCATTCGGATGGACTGTTCCGAACAGTGGCGGTTACCGAGTAACTGATTCTCACACACACGGAAATGACAAATTGACTTTAACCGGTGTGCTGCGTGATTCATCCAACACTGGAATCATGAAGCTTGGGCAAGCGGTGCCGGTGGCAACTCGATTCGATATCCTCACCAAATTTGGTATGGGTAAAAAGACCGCCATTAATTTCCCTGGTGAATCGTCAGGTATTGTGCTTCCGCTGGATAAGTGGGACAACATTAAGAAATACGTTTCAATGTTTGGCCAGGGCTTTTCGGTAACGCCAATTCAGTCGGCCATGATGTACCAGACCATTGCTAATGGAGGAGTGCGACTACAGCCACGATTAGTAGAGGGTTGCGACGATGGCAAGGGGAACTTTGTAGCCACACCTACGCAACCCGGCGTACAGGCAATTTCCTCGAGCTCAGCTCGAACCACTATTGACATGCTCGAGAAAGTCGTTGAGCAAGGTGGTATTGGACGCCACGCTGCGGTTCCTGGTTATCGTGTTGCCGGCAAGACCGGAACCGCTCAGATTACAGATCCGGCGACTGGTCGTTATGGATACCTACACGCGATTTCATTTATTGGTATGGCACCGGCCGATAATCCTCAGTACGTGGTTGCAGTAACTGCGTACAAATCAAGAACAGTGAGCAACTCCCTAGGCGCTACTCCAATCTTCAAAGCAATCATGCAGCAGGTGCTTCGTACATATCGAGTGCCGCCTTCAACCACAAAATCGACCAACATTGCGACAGAGTGGAAGTAATGAAAGAGCAGATTCCTCCAACAATTAGGCCGGATCACGTGACCCCGGTGGCATTTACTGCCTTGGTTGCCAATTTTGGCCTGAGCTTTGCACTGGCTGGCGAGGCTGAACTAACCGGAATCAGTATGAACACCAACGATCTTCGCCCAGGCGATTTGTTTGTGGCTATGCCTGGGCTAAAGTCTCATGGCGCTCTGCACGTCGGTAAAGCAATCGAAGCAGGTGCGGTTGCCATTATCACCGACGCCGCGGGACTGGAATTAGTCGAGGATCAATCCGTGCCACTTGCAATTTTGGAAAGTCCGAGATTACAACTAGGAAACCTTGCGGCGTATGTGTACGGGAACGAGGTCGGTGATTTTCCAAAGACCTTCGCCACTACAGGCACTAATGGAAAAACTTCTACAAGCTATATTCTCGAGGCTATTCTGCGACAGCTCGGGAAAACTACTGGACTCACTTCGACTGCTGAGAGACACATTGCTGGCGAGGTAATTGTGAGTCGCTTGACCACACCGGAGTCAACTGAAATGCATGCATTGATTGCTCGCATGCGTGAAAAATCGGTCACCGACATTGCAATTGAAGTCTCTGCGCAAGCCATGACTCAACATCGCGTAGATGGATTGGTTTTCGATGTGGCGGGTTTCACTAATCTTTCTCATGATCACTTAGACGACTACGGCGACATGGATACATATCTAAAAGCCAAAGCCTTGCTATTTACTCCACAGCATGCTCGCAAAGGCGTCATCTGTCTAGATTCAGAATTCGGCAAAGCTTTTGCAGCATCCGCGACAATTCCGTTTGTGACAATCTCAAGCAATTCTCAAATTGAATCGGACTGGCAGGTTTCCGTAACTGAGGAACTTCCAGGCCGAACCAGCTTTTCGTTAGTTAACTCCGTTGGTCAGAAACTGAATTCCTCGCTGCCGATTATCGGTGCACACATGGCACATAATGCGGGATTAGCCATCGCTATGTTGGTCGAAGCGGGTTATGCATTCGAAAATATCGAAATTGCTATAGCAAACGGCATCGACGTTTACATGCCCGGTCGAACCGAACTGGTTACAGAAAAATCTGGTCCAAATGTTTATGTGGATTTTGGTCATAGCCCGGATGCATTTCTGAACACATTGGCTGCCGTTCGTCGGGTAACCACTGGAAAAGTAATCATGGTTTTTGGTGCTGACGGTGATCGCGATGCGACCAAGCGACCAGCGATGGCAAGTGTGGCGGCGCAGGGCTGCGACCTTTTAGTGATTACTGATCACCACCCAAGATTTGAAGACCCGGCAAGCATTAGAAAGACGCTGGTGGACGCGGCTCGTGAGGCAAGACCAGAGCTTGAAGTTGTTGAAGTTAGCCCACCAGAGCGGGCAATCCGCGAAGCAATGCGTCACGCTGAACCAGGCGACTCCATTCTTTGGGCGGGCCCAGGGCACCAGGATTATCGGGACATTCGTGGAGTACGCACCCCATACTCGGCTCGTGCAGAAGCGCGCGCAGCGCTTAAAGAAGCAGGCTGGTCATGATTAAGTTGCAACTCCATGACATTGCTCGAATCGTTGGTGGGGAACTACATGGACCAGATGCTTTGGTCTCAGGTTCCGTAGAAACCGATTCGCGCTTAGTTAATGCTGGATCATTGTTCATCGCGAAGCCAGGTGAAGTAACTGATGGCCACAACTTTGTTGAGGCTGCACATACGCAGGGTGCAGTTGGTGCAATTGTAGAGCGCGGTGTCGCGAGTTCGATTTCTCAGATTGTTGTTGAGGATTCGGTCAAGGCCCTGGGTAAATTGGCCAAATTTGTAATTTCGCAATTGCATGATGCTGGTGGTCTAAAAGTCATTGGAATTACTGGTTCTAACGGCAAGACTTCGACTAAAAATATGTTGACAGCAATTTTGAGCAAATTTGGCAACACCATTTCGCCAATTGAGTCATATAACAATGAGGTCGGCGCGCCAATCACCATGTTGAAAGCCGACGTCGAAACAGATTTTCTGATTGTGGAACTAGGCGCAGGTGGACTTGGCAGTATTGCTTACCTTGCTGAAATGTGCGAACCGGACATCGGTGTTGTCCTAAAAGTTGGGCTTGCTCATGTTGGGGAATTCGGTGGACTCGAAACTACATTCAAAATAAAGAGTGAACTAGTGAAGTCGCTTGGCGAAAAGTCTAGATTGGTTCTCAACTTGGATGATTCCATGGTGGCAGACATGGCACACCTTACAAAAATTAAACCGACCTGGTTTGGCACAACTACCGATGCAGACGTGTATGCGGATCACATCTCAACTTCAATTTCTGGAACCAAATTCAATTTGACTCTGGCGGGCGAAAGCAAGGGAGTAGTTTCCTTACAGATTTTGGGTGAGCATCAAGTTATGAATTCGCTGGCCTCCTTAACGGTGGCTCATATTTTGAATATTGATATGAAAATAGCGATAGCGGCGCTCGAAGAATTGCCGCTTGCCGAACGCTGGCGAATGCAGTTGATGAAAGGGCCTAACGGGTCGCTGGTAATCAACGACGCCTACAACGCGAGCCCGGATTCTATGCGCGCGGCACTGCAGACCCTAGCCACTCTGGGGCGCCAGGGGCACCGGACCATCGCGGTTTTGGGGGAAATGGCGGAACTTGGCCCTGAGGCAGCGCACCAGCACGACGAGATTGGCCGATTGGTGGTGCGACTCAATATCGATCAATTGGTAGTAGTTGGGCAACGAGCAAAACTTATTCACCTAGGCGCGCTGCAAGAGGGTTCCTGGGACGGCGAGTCAATATTTGTTGAGTCGATTGACGAAGCTTTAGACCTGGTTCGTGGTTTGCTTGGTTCGGGAGACATAGTGCTAGTCAAGTCGTCAAAGTCTGCCGACTTAAGATTTCTCGGTGATGCGCTAGCGGAAGGCAGTAAATGAGAGCGGTATTACTTGCTGGCGGAATTGCGATGGCAATCACACTGCTAGCCACCCCCGCTTTTATTTGGCTTTTCAAGCGCCTAAATTGGGGTCAATTCATTCGTGAGGATGGCCCGCAGTCACACAAAACAAAACACGGAACTCCAACTATGGGTGGACTCGTCATAATTCTCGCTACAGTGGCTGGATATTTTTTCAGCAAGTTATCCAGTTTTGAAGTGCCGACGGTATCAGCAATGCTCGTGTTGTTCATGATGGTTGGCTTGGGGCTCGTCGGTTTTCTAGACGATTACATAAAGACACATAAACAGAGAAGTCTCGGGTTAACTGGCTGGCAAAAGATTGTCGGTCAAGGTTTAGTTGCTATCAGCTTCGCTGTACTTTCGCTTCAGTTTCCGAATGAAGCAGGGCTTACTCCTGCTTCAACAAAAATCTCCGTATTCAGAGATCTGAACATTGACTTCTTAAGTCTTGGAACCGTGGTGGGAATTGGACTCTTCGTACTTTGGATTTATTTTCTAGTAGCCAGCACTTCGAATGGAGTAAACATAGTCGATGGTCTGGATGGCCTAGCTACTGGTTCGAGCATTATGTCTATTGGTGCTTTTGCCATTATCGGATTTTGGCAATTCAATCAGGCCTGTGGTTCAGTAATCGAGAACGTAGCCTCTTGTTATTCGACTAGAGACCCACTTGACCTCGCAGTTGTTGCATCGGCGATTGTTGGGGCTTGTGCCGGTTTCCTATGGTGGAATACCTCTCCTGCTCAGATTTTCATGGGGGACACCGGTTCACTCGGCCTCGGTGGCGCCTTAGCCGCTCTCGCGATTTTTTCTCGAACTGAACTGCTATTGGTTCTAATTGGTGGCATTTTCGTAATCGTTACCGGATCCGTGATTATCCAACGAGTATTTTTCAAAATAACCAAGTGGAAAACCGGTACTGGTAGGCGTGTATTTCTAATGAGCCCACTGCACCATCACTTCGAAATTAAGGGCTGGGCGCAGATCACTATTGTGGTTCGCTTCTGGATTATTGCTGGTCTCTGTGTGCTCACCGGTATTGGTTTGTTCTACATCGAATGGATATACGGCTAGTCGAAATGTTCAGTCTGGATTCTTTAGTCAGCTGGAAATCGGATTGGTCTGAGCTGCGAGTAATTGTTTACGGCGTCGGAGTATCGGGGTTTTCGGCAGCCGATACTTTGCACGAACTTGGTTCAAAGCTGTTAGTTGTTGCAGACAAAATCGAAGAGCAGCACCATGATTTGCTAAACGTTCTGGGTATCGACTCATACGTTGGTCACTCTAAAACTGAACAGCTAGCGGCTGCAAAAGAATTTGCACCGCAGGTAGTTATTGTTTCGCCTGGAATTAGACCGAGTGATGAATTGGTTACCTGGGCAACTGGTAATGGCGTTGCCATTTGGGGCGATATCGACCTGGCTTGGCGATTACGAGACAAAACCGATCGCATTGCCAAATGGATTCTGATTACGGGTACTAACGGTAAAACCACAACGACCCAGTTAGTTGAACAGATGTTGCTAGCTGGTGGAACTCGAGCGCTTGCCTGCGGCAACATCGGGCTTCCGGTTCTCGATGCCATTCGCAATCCGGATGGGTTTGATTATCTGGTGGTTGAACTTTCTAGTTTCCAATTGCACTACATGGAGAAACCAGTTCCTTATGTGTCTGCAATTCTAAATATCGCCGAGGATCACATCGACTGGCATGGGTCTTTTGATGAGTACGTAGCCGCCAAGGCAAAGGTATTTGAGAAAACCGAACGCGCAATTGTTTATAACGTAGAAGACGAACGCACCATTGAATTGATGAAAAATGCTGATGTTGCTACCGAAGAAACATTGGCAGTTGGATTTACCAGGGGATTTCCGGCTGACCTCCAGGTGGGCTACGTGGAAGATTCGCTTATCGACAGAGCGTTCTTCCCCTATAAGGCGAAGGAATTGCCTCAAATTTCTAGCCACGAGGAAATTGGCCTTATTGGCGTAGTGACGCCACACTTGTTGGCCAATATCGCAGCTGCGACAGCAATCTCCAGGGCCTGCGGAGTATCTCCCGAGGCAATTGGTGCAGCGATCCGTGACTTCAAGTTAGACGGTCATCGCATTCAGTTTGTTGCCAATCAAGACGACGTGCTTTGGTTCGATGATTCAAAGGCCACAAATGCGCATGCAGCTCAAGCTTCGCTTCAGTCTTTTGAGAATGTGATCTGGATAGTTGGCGGACTGTTAAAGGGTGTGGATATCGCGCCGCTGGTCAAAACAAATGTGAATCGGCTTAAAGCTGCAATTGTGATTGGCAAAGACCGCACTGATGTTCTGGCTGCACTCGAAGCCAATGTGGGAAATTTCCAAGTCATAGAAATTGTTGAATCGGATAATCAAAAAGTGATGAGTCGAGCGGTTGAGGCTGCACGTTCAATCGCCAGCCCTGGTGACGTGGTGCTATTGGCTCCTGCCGCTGCATCAATGGATCAGTTCAAAGACTATGCGGATCGTGGAAATCAGTTCGCCAAGGCTGTTGTGGGGTAGCTGTGAATCGAAACACGAAAAAAACTTCCAAACTCAATTCAGAAAAACTTCTCACGAATTTTGGCCACTGGATTTCAGCCACCTTCAGGGGGCAATCCCGTGAGTTCAATCAATTACTCAGTGTGACTGTTATTTTGGTTACATTTGGCTCAATGATGGTTTTGAGTGCTTCTTACGTTGATGCACTCAAGGCGGGTAACAGCGCCTATTCCGTTTTTTTGAAGCAAGTTGCTGCAGCGATTGCTGGGCTAATTGGAATGGGCCTTATTTCAAGATTCCCGATGGCGGCGATTCAGAAACTAACTAGACCGTTCTTTTTTGGTGCGATGTTGCTTCAAGGCGCGGTGTTGATGATTGGTACTGCAGTCAACGGTAATAAAAACTGGATCAGTGTCTTCGGACTGTTTTCTCTGCAACCGAGTGAGTTTCTAAAACTTGCGATGATATTGAATATCGCGTTGTTCTTGGCGCGCCGAGAACATGTGATGTCAGATCCCACGAAAACCTGGTGGCCAGCTTTTGGTAACGGAATTCTCGCGATGGGTGCCGTTATCTTAGGTTCCGACCTTGGAACGGTAATCGTCATGTTTTTGATAGTTATGGTTCAGTTGTCCATTGCTGGTATGCCTCGAAGGCTGGTTGGCTTCATTGTTGGAATCGCAGTCGTAGCTATTCCGGTGGCGATCAATATCAGCGCTTCACGTAGAGCACGAGTGCTGGCCTGGCTGAATCCTTCAGCACCTGACCCACTGGATGTGAACTGGCAATCTAAGCACGGCGTCTGGGCATTGGCGGCTGGCGGTATTAGCGGAACCGGCTTCGGAGACTCAAAGATGAAGTGGAGTTGGATTCCGGAGGTTGAGAACGACTTTATTTTTGCCATTATCGGCGAAGAATTTGGTTTGATCGGTGGGGCTGTTGTGATTGGCCTGTTCATCATGCTGGGCTTTATCCTCGTGAAGATTATCGTCAAAACTCCCGGCAGCTACGAGCGATACGTGTTGATTGGAATCATGGGCTGGATTGTGCTCCAAGCTCTTGTAAACATCGCCGTAGTGCTGAACTTCCTGCCAGTGCTTGGTGTTCCGCTACCGCTAATTTCCTCAGGTGGATCGTCCTTACTTTCCACACTCGCTGCAATTGGAGTGGCACTTGGTATTGAAAGACGTAATGCAAATGCCCCACTCGGGCGCAATGCGCGTGGGGTACGAAACCGATGACCAACTATTTGTTAGCCGGCGGTGGAACAGCCGGCCATGTGAATCCACTTTTGGCCTTGGCTGACTACATAACTCAACACGAACCGGATTCAAGAATATATACCTTGGGCACTCGTGAGGGTTTAGAAGCTGAACTTATTCCGGCAAGAGGTTATCAACTAGATTTCATTGCAAAACTTCCCTTTCCTCGAAAACCATCCATTTATGCGCTCTCATTTCCGATTAAATTCATGACGGCAGTTAGCGAAGTTAGAAACCAGATTCGAAAAAACCATATTCAAGTTGTGGTCGGCTTTGGTGGTTATGCGAGCGCGCCAGCATACTTGGCTGCTCGCCTCGAAAAAATCAAATTAGTAATTCACGAAGCGAATGCATTGCCAGGTATTGCTAACAAATTAGGTGCGGGACTTGCCGACGTAATTGCTGTGGCATTTCCCCAAACTGCTTTGCGCAATGGCAAGGCAATAGGAATGCCACTCCGGCGAGAAATTGAAACAGTCGCTGATGCTAGAGATCCTAAGAGTGCGCGAAAACACTTTGGATTAGATCCCGAAGCCTTTACCTTGTTGGTTACAGGTGGTTCATTGGGGGCTAAGAGAATAAATGACACGATTGAGTCTTCTCGCGATCTGCTTTCTGCGGCAGGCATTCAAATTTTGCATATTGTCGGTGGCAAGTCCGAGCTCGAACCGGTTAAACAGAGTGGGTATTTGAGAATCAAGTACTGCGATCGTATGGATCTAGCCCTGGATGCTTCAGATTTCGCCATATCTCGAGCGGGGGCAACGACGGTAGCCGAGTTAACCGCAATTGGCATCCCAGGCCTATACCTGCCGTATTCGGTGGGAAACGGGGAGCAAGCGCACAATCTCAAAACAGTGATCGCGGCTGGTGGAGGCATTACTTGCGCCGACAAAGAGTTTGATCGGGAATTTGTACTGCGCGAATTAGTACCGTTACTTTCCAACAGTAAGAAGCTAAAGGCAATGGCAGCCGCCGCGAAATCGGTTGGAGTAACCAATGGCACAGCACGCCTTTACGAACTCGTTGCAGGCGTGTTGACCAAGTGATTTTGTGGGCCAACGGCCTAATCTTGCTAAAGCATCATGATTAAGCCAGATTTTTCACAACCAGTCCCTGATGACCTCGGAGTCGTGCACTTCATTGGCATCGGTGGATCAGGCATGAGCGGTATTGCTCGAATTTTAATTGGCATGGGACACAAGGTCACCGGCAGTGATCTTCGCGATACAGACAACGTTGCAATGCTTCGAGATCTTGGCGCGGAAATTTTCATTGGTCATGATGAAAGCCATCTAGGAAAGCCTGACACGGTGGTAGTTACTTCTGCACTGTGGCCAACTAACCCAGAGTATTTATTGGCCAAAAAATTGGGAATTCCAGTTATCCACCGGTCTCAAGCATTGGCCTATTTAACGTCAAAGAACCGCGTGATTGCGGTTGCCGGTGCGCATGGAAAAACCACAAGTACCGGAATGATTATTACCGGATTGCTAAAACTAGGCGTTGACCCGAGTTTTGTAAATGGTGGAGTCATTGCTGCTCTTAATTCATCGTCAGCCAAGGGCAAGTCAGATTTGTTTGTTATTGAGGCTGACGAATCAGACGGATCGTTCTTGCACTATGACACCGCAGTCGCGCTGATTACAAACGTGGATGCTGACCATCTTGATCACTACGGCACTGAAGAAGCTTTCGAGCAAGAGTTTGCAAATTTTGCAGAGGGTGCAAGGGATTTTGTGGTGATCAGCTCTGACGATCCTGGTGCAGTGAGAGTCAGCAAACTAATCAGGGACAAGCGTGTCATCACTTTTGGTTATGCGGCAGATGCAACCGTGCGTCTGCAAGATGTGGATGCATCGGGTGCTGAAGTGACATTTTCAATCCATTACGAAGGTGGGCACTACGGCGCCGAGTTGACCGTCCCAGGTGAACACAATGCCATCAATGCTGCGGGTGCCTTTGCGGTTCTCGTGGGTCTTGGTTTTGATCCTTCGAACGCACTGGCTGGGGTCGCCACTTTCCGCGGTACAGAACGCCGGTTCCAGCTGCATGGGGAACAGCGTGGAGTCCGAGTTTATGACGATTTTGCACACCATCCCACTGAAGTTAGCGCGGCGCTAAAGGCCGCCAGAGCTGTAGTAGGTAGCGGAAAACTGATTACCGTATTCCAACCGCACCTTTATAGCCGCACGCGTTTGATGCACGATCAGTTTGCTGAGGCGCTAGCCGCCAGCGATCAGGTTGTGGTTTTGGATATTTACGCAGCTCGAGAGGATCCGGAGCCAGGAGTCACCGGACAATTGGTCTCAGATTCGTTCAAGAATTCAACTCAAGTGCACTATGTGCCGCTGTGGGAAGACGCCCCAGCAGTTGCCGCTCAGTTGGCTAAGGCTGGTGACTTCATTATCACAATGGGTTGTGGCGACGTGTACCGGATGGTTCCAGAACTACTTGAAGCTTTAGAAAACTAACGTGAAACGCCCGCAGCAACGGGGGCGTAAGCCCGAACCAAAGACGACAAAAGTCGTTCCGATACGCAAGGTTCAACCCAAAAATGCACCTGCCAAAAAAATGGCAATGCCCAAAATGGACAAAAAATCTTTGTTGGATTTGAAGATGCAGGCAAAGCGTTTTCAGGGTCAGTCACGCCAACGACGCGTAATCGCTCTCAGCTTGGCTAGTTCTTTCGCCGTGCTGTTACTTCTAGTGATTGCCACCCTGGTTACCCCGATGTTGGCAGTGGAAAAAATAAAACTCACGGGATTGCATAAGGTTTCTGAAAAATCGGTATTGGCTGCCGTCAAGGGAAATCTCGGTAAGCCTTTGGCGTTGGTTAATCAACAGGAAATCGCAGACGAGCTTTCTAAATTCAAATTGATTGAGAGTATTTCGATTATTAGTGAATTGCCTCACACCTTGCACATTGCAATTTCTGAACGTCAGCCAATTGCAATTGTCGATGTAGCAGGTTCAAGCGTGCTCTTCGACGCTGCAGCGGTGAATCTTGGTGCGGCAACCTACAACGACAAATATCCTCGCGTTCTGATCAATGATGATCCGAAAAGCAGTAAAGCATTTAAGTTGGCAATTGACGTGTTGCTCGCGCTGCCGGCGGATTTGCTCAACCGGGTTGCCGTGATAGATGCAAAAACTAAAGACGATGTTCGACTGCAATTGCGAGGATATTCAGCGCAGTTGATTGTCTGGGGAGATTCATCTCAAAGCATACTCAAGTCAAAAGTGCTGGCAGCTCTCATCAAGAATCAAAAGCAGACGGATCGAGTGACTTACGACGTTTCATCGCCGAGTGCACCGGTTGTTCGTTATCGCTAAGACACGCCCGAGGATATGCCGCAAAAAAGCGGCTCGAAGCCTTAGTTTCTAGGCGCGTAGTAAGGAATTCAGCGAGTTTAAGCCTCATCCTGAGGTTTAGGGTTTTCTTTTTCACGCTGGTGGATTTTCACCAAGAACTAGTCGGAGGAATCTTGTGGGTCTGAACCAGAACTACTTAGCAGTCATCAAAGTCGTAGGCGTTGGCGGTGGTGGTGTTAACGCACTAAATCGCATGATCGAAAAAGGTCAACGTGGCGTTGAATTCGTAGCCATCAATACCGATGCTCAGGCCCTTTTGATGAGTGAGGCCGACGTAAAGCTAGACATAGGTCGTGAGATTACTCGTGGACTAGGTGCAGGTGCCGACCCGACTGTTGGTAAGCGTGCAGCAGAAGACCACGAGGAAGAAATTGAGTTGGCCCTAAAAGGTGCCGACATGGTTTTCGTTACTGCTGGTGAGGGTGGTGGCACCGGTACCGGCGCTGCTCCAGTGGTCGCCAAGATTGCAAAGCGCCTTGGTGCGCTAACTGTTGGTGTTGTCACTCGACCATTTGATGTTGAAGGTAAGCGTCGTGCTGAACAGGCTGCTGCCGGTATTGATGCACTGCGTGCAGAAGTAGACACTCTGATCGTGGTTCCTAACCAGCGACTACTCGAACACACCAACAAGTCATTGAGTTTGCTCGAAGCATTCAACATCGCAGACGATGTGCTTCGTGCCGGTGTGCAGGGCATTACAGATTTGATAGTTACCCCGGGTCTAATTAACGTTGACTTCGCCGACGTACGTTCAGTGATGCAAGGTGCGGGTTCTGCGCTCATGGGCATCGGAACCGCTAAGGGCGACGATCGTGCAATTCGTGCTGCAGAGGCAGCAATTTCTAGCCCGCTACTAGAGACCACGGTTGATGGTGCTCACGGTGTTCTACTTCTCGTTCAAGGTGCATCTGACATGGGCCTACACGAAGTTAATGAAGCGGCACGTTTAGTGCACGAAGTTGTAAGCCCAGAGGCAAACATCATCTTCGGTGCAACTATTGATGACACTCTTGGCGACGAAATCCGCATCACCGTGGTGGCCGCTGGATTCGATCCGGCTAAGCAGCGTCCAATTGAGCGACGTCCATTCTCGACCGGTGCCGAAGAAGCTCCGGCTGGCAGCATTTCATCGGTGTTCGACTTGCCAATTGCAGCTGCGGCAGCAACTGCAGGGGCTTTCGCAATCAACGTTGAAGATGCAGCACCAGCAACGTCGCAATTTGCAGTAGTCGAAGATGAAGAAGTGATTGCTTTCCCAAAGCGCACCGAAGGTTTCGGCGACGACTTGGACATCCCTGACTTCTTGAAGTAACTTGCAATCCAGGTGCTAGGCGTGACTCTAGAGTCTCGATATCTCGCGGTAAAAGGTCAAATTGGCGACGCCGTTGCCAAGGCTGGGCGATCATTGTCTGACGTCGAACTCATCGTGATCAGTAAAAACCATCCTGCGTCGCTAGTCGCCGACTTACATGCCCTGGGACACCGCCATTTTGGAGAAAATCGAGACCAGGAGGCTGCGCCTAAAGCACTTGAAACGGCTGGCCTCGATGGGGTTACCTGGCATTTTGTGGGGCAGTTGCAGAGTAATAAGGTCAAATCGGTGCTTGGCTATGCAAAATACCTTCACTCTGTAGATCGAACCACGCTCCTGTCAGCATTGGCGAAGGAGCTCGCCAAGACTCCGATAAATGTCAAATGCTTCATCCAGCTAAACCTGACCGATGATCCGGGCAGGGGAGGCATCCAGCCGCCAGATTTGCTGACCTTTGCCGAGGCGGTTGCTGCCGTGCCGGGCATAGAGCTTCAAGGGGTTATGGGGGTTGCGGCCCTTGAGCGTGACCCGAGAATTGATTTCGAGACAATTTCGCGTTGTAGTGAACAGCTGGTTGGGGTCCACCCAAGGGCTAAGTACATCTCCGCGGGCATGTCCCATGATTTCGAGCAGGCAATTGAATTCGGTGCGACACACCTTCGAATTGGCACTGCAATCACGGGTAATCGCAACCTTTAGCCATATCCTGAACTTGAAGGTTTAACAAGAGGAGACTCAAATGGCTGGACTAATTTCTCAGGTTTCAGGCTGGCTTGGCTTTGGCGACGAGGCTGATGCAGCCCCGCAGCGCCCAACCGCTGTTGCACAAGACCGTGGCGCATCACGTGTGACTGCACTTCGCCCACGTCGCGGCGGAGAGCCAAACGAGATCTTCACAATCGAGCCAAAGTCTTACAAGGATGCCGGTGAAGTAGCTATGTACTTCCGCGAAGGCGTCTCAGTAATCGTGAACATGCACAAGATGACCGAGACTGAAGGAAAGCGCATGCTGGACTTCATGCTCGGACTACAGCACGGATTGCAGGGGCACCTGCAGCGTGTGACACAGACCGTTTTTCTACTAGCTCCAGCTCACGTTCAAATTAATGACGAAGAGCCGATTGACGAAGTAGCTGACGACCTACTAGTTCGTCCGTAATCTCGTCAAACTAGCGTGACTCTGCTGGTCGTTGCCCTGCAGTGGGCACTCCAGGTTTACTTTTACCTAATGATTGCGCGACTAATAGCGGATCTAGTACTTTCGGTAAACCCAAATTGGAAACCTCGCGGCTTATTAGTAGTAATTGTTGAACTTATTTACACTCTGACCGATCCTCCGCTAAAACTTATTCGACGCGTTATAAAGCCAGTTCGATTTGGCGCTGTCGCTCTTGATTTTGGATGGACCATCGTGGTGTTTGCGATCGGCTTGCTCCAAAGCCTATTGGGCCGCCTTATTTAGGTTTTGCACAGCACTCAAGCCATCCGGCGCACTGGGGTAACCTAGACACTGCTATTGAAGTAGAAGAGGTAAGAATGCCACTGACTCCAGAAGACGTAGTCAATAAGAGATTTCAACCTACAAAATTTCGTGAGGGCTACGACCAGGATGAAGTCGATGACTTCCTTGATGAAATTGTCATAGAACTTCGTCGACTAAACACCGAGAACG
>Ga0228703_1000808_pt1 | contig 20877 bp, 25 predicted proteins | sample McNCre217_Aug_MG_3_FD_178020 | JGI IMG/M metagenome (GOLD analysis project Ga0228703, IMG submission 178020) | Freshwater microbial communities from McNutts Creek, Athens, Georgia, United States - 29-17_Aug_MG | ecosystem: Environmental > Aquatic > Freshwater > Creek | place: USA: Georgia... | reverse complement strand
ATGGTGGTGTGTGATGCGATGCAGCGACGGCACGCATTGCAGTCGCACTGATCACATCGCGCGCTCAAATGAACACAGGGTCTTCAACCCGCACCTTACCTTGCGTGTGAACCACGGCATAAACGCCTGCGCATGGAAAATTTCCCATGCCTGGTAGCTCTACGCGATTATGAGTCACCAAGGTTCGCAGAACCTCTAAGTCCTGAGGCAATCCGGGTTGCGGCAGTGTGGTCATGACGCATCTGGGGTCAAGCATGGCAACGGACAGTTGAGCGCCAGTCCCCATCGCCAGGTCATGACTGACCCATGAGTTTTCGATAAAACCATCATCAAGCGTTTTCACAACAACGTTCATTCGAAATCTTTGCTCGTCAAATACGCTAGCGGGCGAAAGCGCTTTGAGTTTGCGCAAAGTGGACGTAGTGATAACCGACACGGGAAAAACATCAAAAAATGAACCTGTCGCGACAGGCGAAGCTAGACCGGCTGACTTAAATAGTGCAGCACCGAGCTTTTGAGAAACGATGGTGTTTCGATTTCCGCTGGGGTCTAACCCATCGATGTCAGGGTGGTACTGATCGATTGTGAAATCATCAGGTGCCGTTTGAATCAGCTTCACTTCTCTTCCAAAAAACTTTGAAAGTTTTTCGTTTGCACCCACCTCATCACTTCGCACCTCATCACCATGAGGCAGCATGAGGGTGACAGGCGGATTTTTTTCACCCTGAATGGGAGGGGATACAAACTCAGCACGGCATGCCAGCAAATCCGGAAATAATTTGCTGCTCTTTGCGCTGACGACCTTCCCTGTCGCCACATCGAATAAAGCATAAGCACGATCACCCACGATGCCATTGCCAGAAATGTCAACTTCTTGAAGCTTCTCGCCGCCCATTGATTTGACTGGAAATCGCCACAAAGAAGCAATTTCACCAATACGTTGCTTTTGATTTTTCATGGTTTTTATTGGCCCAACAGTGGCACAAAAAGTTGTTGATCATGACGCGTGCGTTTTTATTTTGTGCCATTCATATCAAGATGTCGATATTCCCCTCACCATCAGATCTAGGCATATTCCCTATGTCGAACACATCGCGCACTTCAAACGGTGATGCCTGACTTGAGACAGACAGATTCTCAATAAAAAACCCCCGTTGCTAGCAACGGGGGTTTTGTTGAACTCAAGCGTTATGGCTTATTCAGGCTTGTCGCAACAAGGCGCAGCATCTGGCACACCGAGTTTGCGCAAGAAAAATCCCATGGGGCACACATTGCTGAAGCCAAACTGAAACAGGTTCAAGCCCACAAACGCCGTAAAGGCCAAGGCCCAGCGGCTCACAAACACGGGGCTGCCCTCGATGCCCAGCGCCAATGACACCATGATAAAAACTCCAGCGATCACGCGGATCCAACGTTCAACAGTCATATCAACTCCTATTAAAAAAAGAAAACATCACGCGGCAAAGCCCGGATTGGGCAGCACACCTTCGAGCTTGGGCACATTGGGTTTGCGTGCTTTGACTTTGCCGCCGCTGGCCTTGAGCCACTGCTCCACCACCTCCCACACGGGCTTGAGGTTTTGGCTTTTGGCTTCTTCGGCCACAGGCGCCCAACCAGCCACTTTGTATTTTTTGCTGGCGTCAATCAGTTTGCCATTCAGCCGCATTTCGCCAATGCGGTTGCCCATGCGCTCGGTGGGACGGCACACGTACTCCAAGCCACCGACGCGCACCATGTCGCCGCCTTGCTGGTAGTAGGGGTCGGGGTTGAACAGGTTGTCGCACACGTCTTCGAGCACGGTCTTGATGGTCTCGCCCGTCATCTCGGTCACGGTGGCGTACGAGTAGGTGGTGGCCGTCATGTCCATCAACCACTCGCGTGTGATGGCCTGACCGGGCAACAAGGACGTCCCCCAACGGAAACCTGGTGAGAACGCCATGTCGGCCCCTTGCACATCCATCAAAGCGTCGAGCAACAACTGATCGCCTGTGCCGTTGAAGTTGCCACGGCGGTACAGCGTGCCTTCGGTGACGGCGAGTTTCTCGCTCAGCTTGGCTTCATACGGCGCGCGAATTTTGGTGATGAGCGCGGCCATGTCTTTGTCTGCAGGCAGCATATTGGCAAAGATGGGCAAGAGCTTGTATCGGAAGTCGCTCACACGTTTGTTCTTGACCTCAAAGTCGAGCACGCCCAAGAACTTGCCGTTGGAGCCCGCGTTGGTGACGATGGTCTTGCCGGCTTGGTTGTTAACGAGCGTGGCCACAGGCATGCCGTCGTGGGTGTGGCCACCGAGGATGGCATCGATGCCGCTGACGCGGCTGGCCATTTTCAAGTCCACATCCATGCCGTTGTGGCTGAGCACGACCACTACCTGAGCGCCTTTGGCGCGGGCTTCGTCGACCATTTTTTGCATGTTCTCGTCTTGAATGCCAAAGGCCCAATCGGCCACCATGTAACGCGGATTGGCAATGGGCGTGTAGGGAAACGCTTGGCCAATGATGGCGCAGGGCACACCGTTCATTTCGCGCATCACATAGGGCTTGAACACCTCGTCACCAAAGTCCTGGGTCTTGATGTTCTGCGCCACAAAGTCGACCTTGCCGGCAAAATCTTTGTTGACGATTTCTTGCACCCGCTCCATGCCGTAAGTGAATTCCCAGTGGCCCGTCATCACATCGACGCCCAGCAGTTTGCAAGCATCGACCATGTCTTGGCCGTTGGTCCACAACGAAGTGGCCGAGCCCTGCCAGGTGTCGCCGCCATCGAGCAACAAGGCGCCGGGGCGGCTGGCTTTGAGGCGCTTGACCAAGGTCGCCAAATGGGCAAAGCCGCCCACCTTGCCAAAGCGGCGTGCAGCCGTTTCAAAGTTGAGGTAGCTCATGCCATAGGCCTCGGCGCTGCCGGGGCGCACGCCTGCGGTTTTGAGCAAATGCTCCCCCACCAAGTGGGGCAAGTGGCCCTTCATGCTGCCAATGCCTAAGTTGACGCTGGGTTCACGAAAGTAGATCGGGTTGAGCTGCGCGTGACAGTCGGTCATATGCAGAAACGACACCTGGCCAAACTTCGGGATGTTGTACATGCCCTCGGCAGCGCGACCTGCGTCGGCTTGCGCAAAGGTGTTCATGTTCATGCCAGCCATGCTGCCAGCGCCCAAGACTTGCATGAATTCACGTTTGGTCAAGTTCATATCAGCAATCACTTATTAATTTCAAGGAAAAAACCCGCAGACACAGGACGCGCTGCGGGTTCAGGCAGAGTTACTTGTTGACGGGCGATGCAGGGTCGAGCAACAAAGCCATCAGGTGTTTGATTTGGGTCTCGCTCAAAATGCCCTTGTGCGCAAAACGCGGCATGCTGGAACATGCGTTGTAGGCGCGTGCATTTTGCAGCTTGCCCCAGGTGTATTCGACGATGGGTTTGGCTTCCGAACTATTGGGATTGCTCACGCCACGCAGCTTGCCGTAGTTGTAGAGGCTGGGGCCCAAGGTCCCAAAAGACAACTCTTCTTTGCTGATCTGGTGACAGTTGTAGCAATTGCCACCGTTGGCCGAGCCTTCTTTGTCGGTCCAGGTTTTACCGGCACCACTTTGCGCAATTTTTTCGCCCTCTTTGAAATCGCCCAAATACTTGCCATCGGTTGGTGGCTGAATGGTTTTCATATTACGCGCTTCAATGGCTTCGGCCACTTTGGCGTCCAAGGCCACGCCCGTGCGATCGGCTTCGGCGCAGGCTAAGTTGTCTTCATCAGGGCTGACGCGGTCGAGCTTGGCTTGGCCTTCGGCACGGAAAGAGCGGCCGATGATGTCTTGTGTGAGCTTGTCGAGGTCAGCGCTTGAAGGCAGTGGCGCAGCGCAAGCGGTAAGCAAAGCGGCTGATACAGCAGCAATCCACAAAGCGTAGTTGTTTTTCATGGTCATGTCCTTTGGCTGCATTAACGCTTGATGGCGGGGGCCGTGGCCTCGCCACCTAAGCCGTTCACACCCATGTACACACCCAAGGCGATGGTGGCTTCGCTGCCAAACAAGGGATAAGGGAAACGTTGTTGGCGGTAGCAGTCGTTCAAGCGCAGTTGCGCGCCCCACATCTGGCCGTTGGACACCCGGTAGGCAGGCCATGCACCAAAACCATTGCCCGCCCCAGGGTTCTTGGTGAGGTTGGGTAAGTCTTGCAGGCGAATGCGTTTGTCGTCTTGCGAGTGGCAAGTGGCGCAAGCAAAGTCGTGCGAACCGCCGCGCATGAAGAACAGGCGCTTGCCCACTTCATACATCTTGCGTTCTTCGATGTGGCTTTGCGAGAGCTTGAACTTCATGCCTTTGGATTCGGCAGAAATCCAAGTCGCCAGTGCGGTCACATTGCTTTGCTCTCCCGAACCAAAGGGGGTTTTGGCAATCTCGTCGGCGTTGAAGCCTTGCAAGGTTTGCATGCAGGTGACCAAACGCGACTCTAGGTCTTGCACGCGCGCGGTGTCGGCAAAGTAGCGAGGCAACTCGACCCAAGCGCCTTTGACCACGCCAGGGCCTTTGCCCAAATCGCATTGTTCAAGCGATGCGTTTTTAGGACCGCGTTTTTGTTTCCACAGGTCTTCACCTTTGGCTTCAAATAATTCAGCCGGATTGCCGTCTTGCAGCATGGCACGGTATTCGGCAATGCTGTCCGTGGACGATTTTTGGGCGAACGCAGCGGCGCAAGCACCGATGAGCCCGAAAACAATGAGTATTTTTTTCATGCCTGTCTCCGCTGCGTTCTCAGGGCTCACGAAATCGTGGCTTCGTCGGTGCGGCTGTCGCCTTTGTTGTCTTTCCAGGTGATGCCCACTTTGTCACCGGCCTTGGCACCTTTGATGGTGAACTGCAAGAACGGATTCTTAGACACAGCGGGGCCCCATTCAGCGGTCATCACGGTTTTGCCATTGAGCGTGGCGGTGACATCTTGAATGTGCCAAGCGGGAATGGTTTTGCCATTGCCGTCTTTGCGTTGACCAGATTCCATTTCGTGACTCATCAACACACGAACGGTGGCTTTATCGCCGGAAGCTTGAGCGCGAATGCGCATTGGATCTGCCATGGTGTTCTCCTAAATTCAATATCGATTAACCGCCGCAGCCACCGAGGGTGACCTTGACTTCTTTCTTCGCAAAGAACGCTTTGCCGTCGTTGGTGATCGCCACGGCATACACGTCGGACGATTGGCCCATCTTGGAGCGGGTTGAGAAATTGGCGTCAACTTCAGGGCTGATGTTGAACATGGCCACCAAAGCCGAGGGGTTCTTCTCGACCAGCAGCAACAAGCGCTTGACGTTGCCCAAGCTGGTGCTCACGCCCAGTGGCACGACCGCGCCATTTTCTGCAATGTCGGGACCGGTGATGGTCACGTCTTTGCTTTCCACGGGTGCCGCACCGCCCATGGCTTTGACGGCTTCGGCAATGGTTTTAGCATCGAAAGCAGCTTTTTCAAACGCTTGCGCGTACTGCGGGAACAGGCCCGTGGAGGCCAACAGGCCTGCCACAGCGGCGCTGTGTTTGAGGGTCTCGCGACGAGTTTGCATGGTCATCTCCTGAAAAGGTTTGGGTTTATTTTGCCGCACCGGCGGCCAGCCAGTTGGCGATGGTTTGAATGTCCCCATCAGGGGCGGTTTGTGGCGGCATCGGGATAGGCCCCCACACGCCCGAGCCACCCGATTTGATCTTGGCGCGCAGGTAATCGGCTTTACCCGCGTACTTTTTGGCAATGTCGTTGAAGCTGGGGCCCACCACCTTGCGGTCTTGGGCGTGGCAGGCGGTGCAATTATGTTTGCCCAACAAAGCCAGAGCGGGGTCAACAGGCTTAGAAGGAGGTTTGACTGGCGTCACTGACGCAGGGGCGGCACTTCCTGCAGCGAGGCTGGATTTGTTCTCCGGGCTGGCCGTATTGGCACCGTGCTGCTGACCGACCAAACGGTTTTGATCTGCCAAATTGCCGTGTGCGTTGCGTGCGTAGTCAGGCAGCATGGACGCGACCTTGGCCTCAGGAATGCAGTCTTTCATGCACGCCACATTGGCTGTGTCAGGTCTGGGTGCACCTTTGAACTCTTTGCCAGGCCACAGATTGTGTTGTGTGCTCATACCGTTGCGGTTGGGCATGCGCTGTTGCACCTCGGCGATGTTTTTGTCTGACAGCACAAAGTTGTCAGGCACCACATCCGCCAAGCTCAGCAAATAGGCGGTGACGGCGTAGACCTCATCGGGCTTGAGCGACTTCGGTGCAGTCCAGGGCATGGCACGGTTGATGTAGTCCCACAAGGTGGACACTGTGGCCACTTTCATCATCGTGGTGCGGCCTGGAAAATCCGAGCGCCTCAAGTTGGCTACATGGCCTGTTTGGATGTCCTCTTTGGTGGTTCCCCCCACCAAGGGGCTGAACACTTCGTTGGACTCACCAAACACACCATGGCATTGGGCGCACTTGGCTTCCCAGATGTCTTGGCCTTTTTCCACCGACCCCGAGCCTGCAGGCAAGCCTTTGAAGTCGGGGCGCACATCAATGTCCCACGCCGCAATTTCTTTGGCGGTGGCCAGGCGCCCCACGCCGGGGTAGGGGGTGCTTTGTGCATGTGCCACACTCGCAGCGCACAACGCGACGAATGATGCAACGATCAAGACGAAGGGGAACGCGACCTTACGAAACTTGGACATTTTTGACCTCCCCGTTTTCTTGCACCAACCACGACTGGATAGCGTTGTTGTGATAAATCGAACGGGTCCCACGCGCGGCACGCAAGTGTTTGTAGGTGGGTTGCACAAACCCTGTGTCGTCTGTAGCGCGGCTTTGGATGATGGCGGGTTTACCGTCCCACACCCAATCGATGTTGAAGCGCGTCAGCGCTTTGCTCAGCACGGGCGTTTCCAAACGTGCGGTGCGCCAGTTGCGACCACCGTCCACGGACACATCGACTTTTTGAATCTTGCCGCGACCCGACCATGCTAAGCCGGTGATGTTGTAGAAACCTTTGTCGAGCAACACTTGACCACCCGAGGGTGTGGTCACCACGCTCTTGCATTCTTGGATGTTGGTGTATTGACGGTGCTGACCATCGGGCATCAAGTCCATGTAATGCACGGCTTCGTCTTTAGCGGCGTAAGGCATGTCGCCTACTTCGATGCGACGCAGGTACTTGATCCAGCTCACACCTTGCACACCGGGCACCACCAAGCGCAGGGGATAGCCGTTTTCTGGGCGCAACATTTCGCCGTTTTGGCCATAGGCCACCAACACTTCGCCGGAAGTGATCAAGCTCATCGGGATGGTACGGGTCATGGACGAACCATCACCGCCTTCGGCCAAGATGAATTTGCCATTTTGCAGATCAGCGCCTGCAATTTCCAGCAGGGTGATGAGCGGCACGCCCGTGAACTCGCTGCACGAAATCATGCCGTGGGTGTACTGCACCGTGGGCACGGCCACATTGCCCCACTCCACCGCCGTGTTCGCACCACACTCGATGAAATGAAAACGAGAGACCGAAGGCAATCGCATGATTTCGTCCATGGTGAACACCTTGGGTGTTTTGACCATGCCGTTGATCATGAAGCGGTGCTTGGAAGGGTCAATGTCCCACCAACCTTGGTGATGCCGCTCAAAATGCAAACCACTGGGTGTGACGATGCCAAACAAAGACTGCAATGGCGCAAACGAGACCGAGGCTTGTGTGGTTTGCGTCAAGCCAGGGCTTTGACGACGCTGCACATTGGACTCGAATTGGGAAGGTACGCCGTAGCCACCGTTAGACGCCACGCCTTGACCCAAACCTGTGCTGTGCTCTGGCAAGTTCAAGATGTTGGTGTCACCGCCCTCGGTCGGCACGGGGTTGCCTTGCGCCAGTGCCATGGGTGCTGCTGCACCAGCCGCAGCAGCGGCAAAGGCTTGACGAATGAAATGACGACGCCCGTTTTTGCTTTCAGCTGTGACGGTGCGAATGCCTTCGCGATCTAAAAAGTTTTCAGGCGCCTTTTGAATGCGTCCTGATTGAATGCCATCTGATGTATGCACAGACAGTCCTTCCATGTGGAGTCGATTAATATATCAACAATTACTAATATAAACCATTGCGAATTATTGCACCACCGGGTTTACGCGCAAACTGGCAACCCGCGCACACATAGGCTCATTTGAATTTGTAATGCCGTTTGTTCAACGCGGCGGCCACAGCCGTAGTGTCTTCTGGGAAGAAGCCCAAATTGAGTTCGGTATTGCAGTACTCCACCATGCCACGCAAGGCGCCTGCCGTATTGATGCGCCCTTTGGGGTTGTAGATGTCGCTGCCATCACCGCCAGCGCGGCGTTTGTGGCATTCCTCGCAGTGGTTGTCCGCCATCAACTTTTCGCCCAAGGCCAGGTCAGCCTCTTTGAAGAGTGGGTGTTGCTGTGCATGCGCAACGCCAACCAGCATCAAGAGCCAAATGAACAAACTTTTTTTCATGCTGCATCTCCATGAAGATTGATGGGCGGCCAAATGCTCATACGGAAGACTGAACCGCACGACGCGCAACAGCCAATTGTTCGTCTAGGTACGCGCCATAAAAATCAGGCAAATAAGCGCCTTTGAGGCGATCCGCCACCTCCCGCCCTTGTCCACCTAAAAACAACACGGTGGGTGCCAGTTTGATGCCACGCTTTTTGATCCAAGCATCTTGACTCACCGTGCTGCCATCGGTATCGATCAACGTGCGTGCCTCACGCATATCCATCTGTACCACAGGCAATCCGGCTTCAAACAAGGGCCGCAAATAGCTTTCACGCACGACTTTACAAAATGGGCATCCATGCAAGCTCACCATCACCACCAAGGGCTGTTTGCTTTGCAAGGCTTTGGCGAGTGCATCAGGCAAGGACGTGGTGCTGGGCAAGGGATTGTCGGCCGCTTGCGCCTGCGTCACACACAGGCCAACCCCTGCAAGACCAAGCAGCATGCCTTGTAAAAGACGACGGCGGGGTGCGTGAAGAAGTGTCACTGGGCTTCGCGTTCCATGAGTAAATAGGTGTTGTAGGCGTTCATGCGATTGGCTGATTTGAACAGAGGCATTTTCTCGAATTTTTTCCAATCGGTCGTTTGATAAGCCTCGTCAAATGGTGTCATGTCGCGGGCCGCACGACCCATGCTCTCGCGCAAATACATCAAGTAGTCGCGGGTCAAGGTCATGTCCCCTTTGGGGTCGCTGGAAATGGGGCCATGGCCTGGCACAACCCATCGGGCATCAAACGTGAGCAGGTTTTGCATGGCATCTATCCAATGCCTGCTGTCGGCTAAACCCACAAAGGGAATCCGGTTACGAAACACCAAATCGCCTGCAAACAGAACTTTCTTTTGGGGCAGATAGATCACCACATCCTCGGCAGTGTGCGAAGGACCGACGGGATGAATGTCAAAACGTATGCCACCAATCGTGAGGGTTTCAGGTCCTGACAGCCAATGGTCGGCGGGTACCAGACGGGTTTTATCGTCCACCCAAGGCCAGAGCTCTTGGCGTGAACTCTCCAAGCGCAAACGAGCGGTGTCTGATGTTAGGTACTCGCGCGCAGCTTGGTGCGCCACCACGCGTGCACCTGCGTCTTTGAACACCTGCAAACCATAAATATGGTCTGCGTGGTAGTGCGTCACGATGACGGTGTGCACACGCTGCGCCGTGACTTTGGCAATCTCCTTCATCAAGCGATGTGCCAGCGCCGGTGAGCCCAACGCATCAATTACCACCACACCTGCAGGGGTGACCACAAACCCCGCATTCGAGATGAAGTTCTGATTGGCCGACGAGCCCATCTCCGACACACCTTGCACGTAGTACACCTGTGGCGTGACTTGGCGCGCTTGCATAAAAGGTTGTGGAGCTTGTGCGAACGCAGCAACACCCAGCCACACATGGACGCACAAGAAATACAAACCTAAGCGCCAACGGCGCATCACCGTAGTTGTCATGACGAACGTCTCCCGACTGGCCCGCCTTTGGCATTTGACTTAAGTCAAACCGTCTAGCGGACGCTACATTAGCATGGTAGATATATAAGCATAGACTAAATCATATGAATTTCACCGTCTTAAACGAAACATATGGCGAATCATCGGTCTTGGCCGTGGGGGGCCTGATCGTGGGATTGCTGTTTGGATTTTTTGCACAGCGCTCTCGGTTTTGTCTGCGTGCGGCGGTGATTGAGTTCTGGCATCACCAGTTCGGTGAAAAGCTCTCTGTGTGGCTGCTCACGTTTGCGTCTGCCGTGATTGCTATTCAAGGCTTGATTGTTCTGGGCGATTTGGATGTCAGCACCGCGCGTCAATTGGCCACACGCGGCAGTTTGTCGGGCGCCTTGATGGGCGGCTTGATGTTTGGCGCCGGCATGATCATGACTCGGGGCTGTGCCAGCCGCTTGCTGATCTTGTCGGCCAATGGCAATTTACGCGCCTTGCTCTCTGGTTTGATTTTTGCCGTCACGGCGCAGTCTGCCTTGTCGGGTGCCTTATCGCCGGCACGCGAAGCATTGACCAATTTATGGACAGTAGAAGGTGGCACAAGTCGCGACTTACTGGCGATTTTGGGCTGGAGCCACACCACGGGCCTGTTGGTGGGTTTGATTTGGATGTTGGCCGCGCTGTACTTCACCACCCGCACCGCACAACGCGCGTGGATGTGGCTGGGCGGCATTGGTGCGGGCCTGAGTGTGGCCTTGGCCTGGTGGTTTTCATACCATGTGTCCCAAGCCTCGTTTGAGGTGGTGCATATCCAAGGCATCACATTCAGTGGCCCATCGGCCGAATGGTTGATGCGGGTACTGGCTCCCAACCCACCCGCGATTGGATTTGATTTTGGGTTGTTACCCGGTGTATTCATCGGTTCATTTGTGGCAGCCTGGTCGGGCAGCGAGCTCAAGCTCGAAGGTTTCAAAGATGGCTATGGCATGCGCCGCTACATAGGCGGTGCAATGCTGATGGGCTTTGGTGCCATGCTGGCAGGCGGTTGCGCCGTAGGCGCTGGTGTAACAGGGGGCGCCATCTTTGCAGTGACGGCCTGGTTGGCCTTGATCGGGATGTGGATGGGCGCGGGTTGGGTAGACCGTTGGATCGATGCACCACCTCAGAGTGCGCCGCAACTCATGCAGCCTTAAAAACCGCATAAACTGATCCATACGTTCTCGTAGTTTTCGGAGTTCACCATGGTCTACACATCCATTTCTTTTGTCAGGTTTGCTTGTGCCCTGTTGCTGATTGCTGGCGTCGCATCCAACGTCTATGCGCAGCAAAGCGCTGATGCATTGAACCAACGCGTCACAGCCGCTATGTGTGCCAATTGCCATGGCACCGATGGCCGCACGGTGGAAGGCTCTGCCATCCCTGCTTTGGTGGGTATGCCCAAAGACTACATGTTGCTGCAACTGAAAGCCTTCAAAGATGGCTCTCGTCCAGCCACAGTGATGCACCAAATCACCAAAGGATTGACCGACGCACAGGTCAACACCATCGCCAACTACTACGCCAACATCAAGCGCTAAGCCGCCAGGAGACAGTCATGAAACGTCGCAGTTTTGTTCAAGCCTCTTTGGCACTCGGTTCTGTCAGCGCCTTGGGCGGCATGGTCGGTTGCGCCAATACAGGCAGCATTCCCAACAAAGCCCGTGTGGTCGTGATTGGTGGCGGTTACGGTGGCGCCACCACCGCCAAATATGTGCGCATGCTCTCGAACTACCAAATTGATGTGGTGCTCATCGAGCCGCAATCTGCCTTTGTGTCTTGCCCTATTTCCAACTTGGTGATTGGGGGCAGCAAAACCATGGCCGACATCACCACGCCATACGACAAGTTGTCTGGCAAGCACGGGGTACAGATGGTGCGTGACTACGTCACCGGCGTGGACGCTGCCAAAAAGACGGTCACCTTGGCCAGCGGCCCTAGCATTCGCTACGACAAACTGGTGATGTCCCCTGGCATTGACCTGATGTTCAACAGCATCGAAGGTTTGAAAGAAGCCAACACCTCGGGCCAAATTTTGCAAGCCTGGAAAGCAGGCCCTGAAACCGCCAACTTGCGCAAGCAACTCGAAGCCATGTCCGATGGCGGCGTATTTGCCATCAGCATTCCTGAAGCCCCCTACCGCTGCCCACCCGGCCCTTATGAGCGGGCCAGTCAAGTGGCGCACTACTTCAAACAACACAAGCCCAAATCCAAAGTGCTGATCTTGGATGCCAACCAAGACGTAACTTCCAAAGGGCCGTTGTTTAAAAAATTCTGGGCCGACAACTATCAAGGCATTTTGGAATACATGCCGCAGCACAAGGTGGTGGCAGTCGATGCCAAAGCCAGTAGCTTGAAATTCGATGTGCAAAACGATGTCAAAGCCGATGTACTCAACGTACTGCCCACCATGCGTGCAGGCAGCATCGCGGTGGAATCCAACTTGGCCAACGTCAATGCACGCTGGTGCGGTGTGCACTATCAAACCTTTGAGTCCACACAAGCCAAAGACATCCATGTGATTGGTGACTCAATCATGATTGCACCGTTGATGCCCAAGTCGGGGCACATGGCCAACTCGCACGGCAAAGTTACCGCTGCGGCCATCGTGGCACAACTCTCAGACATGGCCGTCAACCCAGAGCCGTTCTTGAGCAACACCTGCTACAGCTTTGTCAACGACAAGTTGGTGGTGCATGTGGCGTCGGTTCACCAGTACGATGCCAAAGACAAGACCTACAAAACCGTACCCGGATCGGGCGGTGTATCCACCGCCCCCAACGAGTTAGAAGGTGTTTACGCTTGGAACTGGGCGCAAAACATTTGGGCTGACACTTTGCTGTAAGGACACATCATGAACATCATTCAACATCTGAAAACCTTAGGCCTCAGCCTGTTACTGGCACTCAACTGCACCCTGTCTTTGGCGCAAGACATCAAGGTGGTGTATCACGTCAACACGGGGATTGAGTCTGCGTCTGCCGTGTTGGGCAATGTGCGCAACCACCTCACGGCAGATCCCACAGTGAAGATCACGGTGGTCACGCACGGCCCAGGCATCGACTTTTTACTCGAAGGCGCCAAAGACTCGAAAGGCCGTGAATTCAGTGGCTTGGTGGGTGACTTGGCTGGCAAAGGCGTGCAGTTCAGGGTTTGCAACAACACCTTGACCTCACGCAACATCGACCCCGGCAAGGTGGTGATGGAAGCCAAGATCGTGCCGTCAGGTGTGGCCGAAGCAGCCCGCTTGCAGGCCAAAGAAGGGTTTGTGTATTTGAAGCCTTGACGCTTGAACCGCCCCCATAAAAAGGCCCGCACTGCGGGCCTTTTTATTAAAACTGCGTCAGCGCATTCAATGCGGCAAATCACTGTCGATTGCGATTTGCGTACACACCGCACGGCACAGGGTCACCACACGGTCGTTGATGATGCGGTAATAAATTTGCACACCTTCACGACGGCGTCCCAAAATTTTGGCTTTGAACAAAGTGTTCAGGTGCTGCGACATATTGGGTTGTGTGGTGTCAATTTCTTCCAGCAGCTGTCCCACATTTTTTTCTTCGTTGCACAAAGAGTTGATGATCTTCAAACGCATGGGCGCCGACATGACGCGGAAGGTATCTGCAGCCATCTCAAACATAAGATCAAAATTTTCAGGCGCGGCTGCAGGCTTTTTGGTCCGTGTTTTGGCGGTTTTAGATCCGACTTTTTTAGCAACGGTAGGAGACACCGTTTTGCGCGTGGTTTGGGCCACCGCTTTGGCTTTTGGAGATGAAGAACGAGAGGTAGTGCTTGCCATGGAAAGAGAGGATATCACTTGCGCAAATCAGCGATGGTCTCCCGCAGCTCTTGCGCCCAGAGACGACGACCACGACCTTGCGCCGTTTGCACTGGACCATAACGCACTTGCGCTAGAAGCGGCGGTGCACACAAGGTACGCCAGAGCGAGCTGATCAAGGTGTCTTGGGCGTGGTAGCAGGGTGCCAAACTGAGTGCGCCTGTTGCTGCATCAATGAACTGCAAAGCCACAGGTTGAATCGGCGCTTCTGCAGAGACTGCGGCTTGCAGCAAGTTGGCATGAAACGGCAACAGCGTCACGCCATCGCCGGTGCCGCCTTCAGGAAACACGGCCAGTACTTGGCCTTGGCGCAAAGCATCGGCCATTTGGTGCACCACACGCATGGCGTCTCGGTTGGAAGAACGCTCGATGTACAACGAACCACCGCCAGTGGTGAGCACGCCCACCAAAGGCCAGCCGCGAATTTCCGACTTCGCCACAAAACGGCAATGGCAAGCGGCATGCATGACCAAAATATCGAGCCAAGAAATATGGTTGGCTGCCATCAGAACGGGCCCATGCGCCGGATGACCTTTGACACGCACTTCAATGCCGATGATGGCCAACATGCCACGGGCCCAGACCTCGACCGCGCGGGCTTGCTGTTCATCGCTGAGTTGAGGGAACACCGTGCGCACACGCCAATACCCTTGCAGCACCCAACCCAACACGCGCACAAATTTGCACAGTGCGCGCCAGGTTTGCATACCGTGGATCAATGACGCACGCGGCTTAAGCGGCTTGGTAAGCCACACGTCCAGCCACCAGGGTGGCTTTAACACGTGCAGGCAAAACCATGCCCGTCATGTCAAACGCAAACGGCGTATGTTTGCCTTGGCTGTGCAGGGCGTCAGGTGTGACCTGCCATTCGATCGCAGGGTCAAACACCACAAGGTCGGCCACGCTCCCTACATGCAATTGGCCCATGCTCTCGCTTTGTCCTTCAATCTTGCCCAACACCTTGGCGGGTTGCGAGGTGAGCACGTCGAGCGCGCGCAGCAGGCTGACCTTGCTGTCATGGGCCCACTTGAGTGACAGGCTGAGCAACAGCTCCAAGCCCGTGGCACCTGGCTCTGCCTCAGCAAAGGGCAAGGTTTTGCCATCGATGTCGATGGGGGTGTGATCGGACACCAGCACATCCAAGGTGCCATCGGCCAACGCAGCACGCAAGGCATCGCGGTCACGCTGTTGGCGCAATACGGGGGTGACGCGCGCACGGCTGTCGAAGTAGCCAATGTCGTGGTCGCTCAAATGCAGAGAGTTGATGCTCACGTCCGCAGTGACGGCCAAACCTTCTTTCTTGGCGGCGCGCACCAGTTCCACGCCTTCAGCACTAGAGATGCGGCACAGGTGCACGCGGGCTTTGGTACTGCGCATCAAAGCAAAGATGGTGTGCAAGGCAATCGTCTCCGCGGCCACTGGCACGCCGCCCAAACCCAAACGAGTGGCGAGTGGGCCACTGGCAGCCACGCCTTTGCCCAAATGCATTTCTTGCGGACGCAACCACACGGTGTAGCCAAAGGTGGCCGCATATTGCAGGGCACGTTGCAAGACTTGGGTGTTTTCCAGCGGCACCTCGGCTTGACTAAAGCCCACGCAGCCAGCTTCGGTCAGCTCGGCCATTTCAGTCAGCACTTCGCCTTTCAAGCCCACGGTCAAGGCCCCTAAAGGGAACACGCGCGCGCGGTGCAGCTTTTCGGCGCGGAACTTGAGCATTTCAATCAGCCCTGGCTCGTCCAACACAGGGTCGGTGTCGGGGGGACACACCAAGCTGGTCACGCCACCGGCCACAGCGGCAGTCAGCTCGGAAGCCAGCATGCCTTCGTGTTCGTAGCCAGGTTCGCGTAAACGCACTTGCAAGTCCACCAAGCCAGGCGCCACGATGCAGCCCTTGGCATCGATGGTTTGTTGGGCTTTGAAGTTGGCGGGCAACTTCTCACCCGTCTTTGCGATGGCGATGATGTGACCGTCAGCCACCGCCACATCGGCGATGTGGTCAAAGCCAGAGGCTGGGTCGATGACGCGACCGTTTTGAATCAGGATGTTCATGCTTCATTCCCCGCCACGATGGACATCACGGCCATGCGCACAGCAATACCAAACGTCACCTGCGACAAGATGACACTTTGCGGTCCATCGACCACGGCAGAGTCAATCTCCACCCCTCGGTTGATGGGGCCCGGGTGCATCACGATGGCGTCGGGCTTGGCCAGTTGCAACTTCTCTTGCGTGAGGCCAAACGATTTGAAATATTCTTGACTCGATGGCAACAACGCGCCACTCATGCGCTCGTTTTGCAAACGCAGCATGATGACCACGTCGCAACCCTTGATGCCGTCTTCGAGGTTGTTGAACACCTTCACGCCCATGGCCGACAAGTCGCTGGGCACCAAGGTCTTGGGGCCGACCACACGCACTTCGGCGCAGCCGAGGGTGGTGAGCGCATGAATGTCCGAGCGCGCCACACGCGAGTGCAACACATCACCCACGATGGCCACGGTGAGGTTGGTGAAATCTTTTTTGTAGTGCCGAATGGTGTACATGTCGAGCAAACCCTGTGTGGGGTGTGCGTGACGACCGTCCCCCGCGTTGACCACATGCACATGTGGCGCGACGTGTTCGGCAATCAGGTAGGGCGCACCCGACTCGCTGTGGCGCACCACAAAAATATCAGCGGCCATCGCGCTCAGGTTGGCAATCGTGTCGAGCAGCGACTCGCCCTTGGCCGCTGAAGAGCGGGCGATGTCCAGATTGAACACATCTGCCGACAAACGCTTGGCAGCAATTTCAAAGGTGGTACGGGTGCGGGTGCTGTTTTCAAAAAACAGATTGAACACACTTTTGCCGCGCAACAAAGGCACCTTCTTGACTTCACGGTCATTCACAGACACAAAATTGGCGGCCGTGTCCAAGATGTGCGTCAAGATGTCGCGCGACAGCCCTTCGGTGGAGAGCAGGTGAATCAGCTCGCCGTTTTTGTTGAGTTGGGGGTTGCGTTTGTAGAGCACTGGGATTAGCCCTTCACTGAGAAATTAAATTGACCGTTCTCGTCTTTGGCCAGCGTGAGCGACTGGGCCGCTGGCAATGTCACCCGTGCGGCGGCGTAGTCGGCCTGAACAGGCAGCTCGCGGCCGCCACGGTCCACCAACACAGCCAGTTGCACATGGGCAGGACGACCGTAGTCAAACAACTCATTGAGCACCGCACGGATGGTGCGACCGGTGTAGAGCACATCGTCGAGCACGATGAGGTGAGCACCGTTGATTTCAAACGGTAGCTTGGTTTGGCCACCATCGGCCAAGCCGCGTTGCGCAAAGTCATCGCGGTGCATGGCTGACGAAATGCTGCCGGCCTCGCCTTCTAGTCCTAAGTCTTTTTGCAAACGTGCAGCGAGCCAAGCCCCACCCGATGTGATGCCCACCAACCGCGTGGAGGGCGTGAGCATGCTGCGCACGCCTTTGAGCAGCTCGGTGTACAAGCTCTCCGCGTCGAGCATGAGGTTTCCGTAGGTACTCATAAGTTCTCTCGAAAAAATTGATTCAGGATGATGCACGCCGATGCAGCGTCTGCATCGCGGGCGCCTTGAGCATGGGCCTCGGTGGTGCTGTAGCGCTCGTCCACTTCAAACACAGGCAGGTTGTAGCGGCCATTCAACTGGCGGGCAAATTTTTTTGCCTTGCCGGTGTTCTCGTGCGCAGCGCCATCAGGGTGATAGGGCACGCCCACCACCAAGGCATCGGGCTGCCATTCGGCGATGCGCTGGCTGATCAGAGCCCAACGCGCATCGCCTTCAGCGTTGACGGTTTTTTGTGCCTGCGCTTCGCGCATCATGCGGCTGCCATAGGCCACGCCAGTGCGTTTGACACCAAAGTCAAACGCCAAGAACGATTGGCAATGCGTGGGCACCGTCGGCTTGGGTGCAGACGCATCGGGTGCGCCTGTGGCTTGAGCATCGTGGGTCTCGGTCATGAATGCCCCACTTCAGAAGACAACATCCAAGGCGCCAAGCCCAACAAGGCCATGGCACGCTCGTACCGCTGCTCAATCGGTGTGTCAAAAATCACTTGCGTGTCTGCGGCCACGGTGAGCCAGCTGTTTTCAGCCAACTCGGACTCCAGCTGGCCTTCGCCCCATGCGGCGTAGCCCAAAGAAATCAGCACACGGCGTGGGCCGGCGCCGGTGGACAAGGCCTCGAGCACATCTTTGGAGGTGGTCATCTCCAAACCACCGGGAATGGTCATGGTCGAGGCATACACCGATTCAGGCGTGGCGTTGGATTCAGACACCGCGCTCAGTGCATCGGCTTCGGTGCTGGTTTCGGGGGGATTGGCAATCATGGCCTCATGCAGCACAAAACCACGCTCGGTATGGACTGGCCCGCCTTGCAGCACGGGCGCATGAATCAAGTCTTGGCGATGCAGCGGCAGATCAACTTTTTCGAACAAGCCTGTCATCGATAAGTCACTGGGTTTGTTGATCACCAAGCCCAGCGCACCGCGCTCGCTGTGTTCGCACAAATAGACCACACTTTTGGCAAATGTCGCATCCTCAAGCCCAGGCATTGCAATCAAAAAGTGATGCGTCAGGTTGATGGAGGCAGAATCAGCGGTCATATGCCAATTTTAAAGGGTGAACATGCCTAATGCCTCCCACCATTCGCCCCATGTGGCCAGTGGGCTGATGTGGTTCCGTCGCGATTTGCGCGCGTTTGACAACGCTGCGCTGTATCACGCGCTCAAAAGCTGCAAACAGGTGCACTGCGTGTTTGTATTCGACCGCACGATTTTGGACACTCTGCCGCGCCAAGACCGCCGGGTGGAGTTCATCCGTGAGTCGCTGGTCACACTCGACACTGAGCTACACGCGGTGGCGGGTCAAGCCGGCGCAGGCCTAATCGTGCGCCATGCCGTGGCCGCCGACGAAGTGCCACGCTTGGCGCGTGAACTGGGCGTGCAAGAGGTGTTTGCCAACCACGATGACGAACCCGAAGCCCAAGCACGCGACGCGGCAGTACGCGGGGCCTTGGCCAATGCGGGCATTGGGTTTCAAACCTATAAGGACCATGTGATTTTTGAGCGCAGCGAGGTGCTGACGCAAATGGGCAAGCCCTATGGCGTGTTCACGCCCTACAAAAACGCTTGGCTGCAAAAAGTCAATGACTTCTACCTGCGCAGCTACCCTGTGGGCAAGTACATCAAAGCCTTAGCGCCACGGCCCCAAGCCTACCGTCAGCCTGTGCCGAGTTTGGAAGAGATTGGCTTTGAAGTGACCAATCTGAGCAGCCTGCATGTCCCCACGGGCAGCCCGGGTGGCTTGGCGCTGTTTGAAGATTTTTTCGATCGCATGGACCGCTACGACGAAACACGTAACTTTCCTGCCGTCAAAGGCCCCAGCTACTTGGGCGTGCATTTGCGTTTTGGCACGGTGTCGATTCGGCAACTGGCGTCAACGGCTTACCAACGCATGCTGAGCGGCTCTAAAGGCGCAGAAACCTGGTTGTCTGAGCTGATTTGGCGCGATTTTTACCACCAAATCTTGCATCACCACCCGCGCGTGGTGACGGGTGCGTTCAAGCCTGAATACGACGAGATCAAGTGGGACCACCACAAGCATGCCAAAGAGTTGTTTGCCGCTTGGTGCGAGGGCCGCACAGGCTATCCGCTGGTCGACGCGGCGATGGCGCAAATCAACCAAACCGGCTACATGCACAACCGCTTGCGCATGGTGGTGGCCAGTTTTTTGACCAAAGACCTTGGCATTGATTGGCGCTGGGGCGAACGCTATTTTGCCGAACACCTGAACGACTTCGACCTCGCCGCCAACAACGGCGGCTGGCAGTGGGCCAGCTCTAGCGGCTGCGATGCGCAGCCCTACTTCCGCATTTTCAACCCCACCAACCAAAGCGAAAAGTTTGACCCCGAAGGCAAGTTCATCCGCCGCTATGTACCTGCACTGGCCAAGCTCGGGGCTGCTGCTATTCACGCGCCGTGGTTGGCCAAGCCCATGGAGCTAGAAGCAGCGGGTTTGGTGCTAGGGCGCGATTACCCACTGCCCATCGTCGACCATGCGCAAGCGCGGGCGCTCACATTAGAGCGCTATGCTGTTGTGAAAAAAGTGAAATAAGCAACGCGTTCAGCAAGGCGCAAAGTCGCCCGCTCAACTCACTCGCCACGCAAGGCTGCGAGCACGTTTTCTTGCGGCACATGGGCGTTGCCGACCGCAAATTGGTGCAACAGCCGACTCACCTCTTGCGCGCCTTGCAAGCTGGCCGACAAATCAACCACCACACGTTGGGCACGCAGCCTGGCCAGCTGTGAGGCCAAAGCGTCAGCCACTTGTTGCACCGCAGCCAGCGACACGTCTTGGGCCAACATGGCCATGCGACGGGCATCCTCTTGCAAGCTATCGAGCACGGCTGGCTCGGGTTCGGTCGCGCAGACGTTCAAGGTGTTGACCAAGCGTTGGGTGATCACATCAGCTTGATCTAAAAATAAAAGATGATTCACCACCTGTAAGCTGTCTGCCGAAGGGGTTTGTTCGGGGTTAAATTGCTCGCACAACAACAAGCCACTCAAGACTTGACTGGCCGCTGCAGCTTCGGCGGCTGTGAATTCGCGCCCTGGATCGTGCTGCAAGCCACTGAAGTAATGGGCCGCCAACGACCAAAAAGTCAGCCAACCCGTATGTGATTCATGCTGCATTCGCTGCTCGCACAAACCCAGCAGTCGTTTGACGGACGGCAGATGAATCACCGGCCGATGCCGCAGCAAGGTCAGCAGATGGTGTTCAAAGTCACGGCGAATGCGCATATCGGTGCAGTCAGCTTAGAACTGCACCATTTCAAAATCTTCTTTGCGGGCACCGCATTCGGGGCAGGTCCAGTTCATGGGCACATCAGCCCAGGCCGTGCCAGGCGCAATGCCATGGTCAGGCGCGCCGACCTCTTCGTCATAAATCCAGCCACAAATCAGACACATCCAAGTTTTTGCCACAGCATTTCTTTCGTCAACGCATAGAATGAAATGCATTGTATCGACCGACTCATGGCGCAAGAAAACCACCCCCA
>Ga0228703_1000807_pt1 | contig 20880 bp, 14 predicted proteins | sample McNCre217_Aug_MG_3_FD_178020 | JGI IMG/M metagenome (GOLD analysis project Ga0228703, IMG submission 178020) | Freshwater microbial communities from McNutts Creek, Athens, Georgia, United States - 29-17_Aug_MG | ecosystem: Environmental > Aquatic > Freshwater > Creek | place: USA: Georgia... | reverse complement strand
GCGATGATGTCGGCGCATTGCTCGGGCGTGACGGTCGGATTCTTGAAAAAGCTGCCCGCGTTGCCGATGACTTGCGGGTCGGGCAGTTTGGCGCGGCGGATCGCCACCACCCAATCAAAGATCTGCCGGGCATCGGGGTTGTGGATGCCGGTCTCGGCCATCTTGCGCTCCAGGTCCAGGTAGCCCAGCTCGGGCTTCCAGCGTTTGGGCAACGCAAAGCGCACCCGCAAGATCACCGCCCGCCCGGCCAAGCCCAGGCCTTCAGGGCTGCCCGAGGCATGTTTGAAGACCGAATCGCGGTAGCTGAACCCGCACTGCGCCGCATTCAGGCTGAACAGCTCACCGGTCAGCATGTCCATGGCATCCAGTGAGTCAAAGCGGTCCTGCAACTCCACACCGTAGGCGCCAATGTTCTGCACAGGCGATGCGCCCACCGTGCCGGGGATCAGGGCCATGTTTTCCAGGCCGGGATAGCCTTGATCGAGCGACCAGGCCACCAGGTCGTGCCAGACCACGCCCGCACCGGCTTCGATGACCCAGTGCTTGTCTGTTTCGGAGGCCAGGCGCAGGCCGGGCACTTCCATCTTGAGCACCAGCGCCTTGACGTCGCCCGTCAGCACAATGTTGCTGCCGCCGCCCAGCACCTGGCGAGGCAAAGTGCTCAGTTCGGGGTTGGCCAGCACAGCACGCAGGTCGGCTTCTGAGCGCACCCGCACCAAGGTCTGCGCCTTGGCGGCAATGCCGAACGTGTTGTACGGCTGCAAGGGGGCATTTTTCTCCAGGATCATGGGACAATTGTCTCATCTGTAACCTTTGACTTTTCCAAGCCATGCCCTCGTTTGATACCGTTTGCGAACCCAATATGGTCGAAGTGCGCAACGCCGTTGACACTTCCGCCAAGGAAATCGGCACCCGTTTCGACTTCAAAGGCACCTCTGCCAACATCGAACTCAAGGACAAAGAGATCACGATGTTCGGCGATGCCGACTTTCAACTGGTGCAGGTCGAAGACATCCTGCGCAACAAGCTGACCAAGCGCAATGTGGACGTGCGCTTTCTGGACATTGGCAAGGTCGAAAAAATCGGCGGCGACAAGGTCAAGCAGGTCGTCAAGGTCAAGAACGGCATCGCCACCGAAGACGCCAAAAAGATCACCAAGCTGATCAAAGACAGCAAGCTGAAAGTTCAGGCCTCCATCCAGGGCGAATCGGTGCGCGTCACCGGCGCCAAGCGCGACGATCTGCAGGCCGCCATGGCCCTGCTGCGCAAGGACATGACCGAGCTGCCCCTGTCGTTTGACAACTTCCGCGATTGATGCGGCTTTGATCCGCCTTTGAGCTGCCCGCCCCGGCCCGGGGCAGGCAGCAACTGAACTCAGGGCTTGGCCGTCTTGGCAAAGTCACCCGCATAGATCTGCACCAGTCGGGCGGGGTCCAGGTGACGGGCAATCGCCTGCTGCACCTGTTCACGGGTCACCGCCTTGAGCTTGTCCTCCTGGGCCTGCACATAGGCCATGTCGCGGCCCCGGTGCATCAGGTCCACCCAGCCCCCCGCCAATGCGGCGTCTTCCGAGCGGCTGATCTTGCGGCTTTGCAAAATGCCGCTCTTGGCCTCAGACAACTCTTGCTCGGTGACGCCCTGCGCAACCCACTTGGCCAGCTCTTCGCTCACTCCCGTGCGCAGCTTGCCCAGGTTTTGCGGGGCAAAAATGGCGTACAGGCCAAACGAGGACTGCGCGTCCCAGCTGTTGAGTTGCAGGAAGGCGCCCGCACCGTAGCTGATGCCTTCGGCCTGGCGCAAGCGGTCCACCAGCCGGTTCTTGAGCCCACCGCCGCCCAACACCCGGTTGGCCAGCAGCAGGGCCGGCGCGTCGGGGTGGTCGTCCTTGAGGGGCAAGGACAGGCCCGCCAGGTAGACCGCATTGGCCTTGTCCGGCGTCTCCAGTGTTTGCTGCCCTCCGGCCACAGTCTGGTATTCGCTGGCCACACGCTCATAGGGTGAGGAGCTGTTCCAGCTGCCCAGCCCCTCGCTCAGGCTTTTTTGCACCTGGGCCGCGTCAAAGTCACCGATCACCGCCACCTGGCCAAACTGCGCGCCATAGAACTGCGCATGGAACTGGCGCAGGTCTTCGAGCTTGAGCGCCTGCACGGCCTGCACGGTTTCGTCAAAGGTGGGCACGTAACGCACATCGCCCTTGGGGTATTGGCTCAAGGTGCGGCGCAACTGCTTCTGAGCCAGTGCCTGGGGCTGGCGGCGGTCTTCGTCTACCGTGGTGAGCCATTCGGTGCGCAGTGTCTCCAGCTCGGCCACAGGGAAGGTCGGCTGACGCAGCACCGTGCGGATCAGGGTAAGCAATTCATCCAGCTTGTCACGGCGGCTTTCAAAATCCACCACCACGGCGTTGCCGTTGCCGGTGCCAATGCTCAGCTTGGACTGCAGGGCTTCGAGCCGATCGGCGATCTGCTGGCGGCTCATGCCCTCGGTGCCGCGCAGCAGCATCTGGGCCACCGCGCTGGCCAGTTCGGTCTTGCCCGCCAGGCTGCTGGCCGAGCCCATGCGCAGCACGATCTGACCGTTCACGGTCTGGCCGCGGTTGGTTTTGGGCAGCAGCGCCAACTTCATGCCGTTGGGCAACGCTGTACGCGTGGTGCGCTTGTCGATGTTGGCGGGCGAAGGGTCGAACACCTCGCCCTGCGCCATGGCCTGCTTGCCTTTGTAGCCTGCGAGCAGCGTATTCAGGTCAGGCGCAGCAGGCATGTTGGCGCGCACCGGGGTCTCGGTCGGCACAAAGTGGCCCAGCGTGCGGTTGCTGGCCACCAGGTAATTCTGAGCGGCCTTTTGCACATCGGCGAGCGTGGCTTTTTCGATCAGATCGCGGCGCAGGAAATGCAGGCGCCAATCCCCCGTGGCGATCGATTCGGACAGCGACACGCCAAAGTTGACCGGATCGGACAGACCTTTTTCAAACTCATTGAGCAAGGCGGTTTTGGCCCGCGCCAGCTCCTCGGCCGTGATGGGTTGGCTGGCCAGTTGTTCGACCTCTTCGATCAACACCTTGGCCACCTCGTCACGCGACTGGGTCTTGTTGAGGTTGGCCATGAAGAAGATGTAGCCCGGGTCTTTCAGGCTGAACGGCATGGCCGACACACTGGCGGCTTTCTTGCTGTCCACCAGCGCCTTGTGCAGTCGCCCTGTCGGGGTGTCCGCCAGAATGAACGCCAGCAACTCCGCATAAGCCGAGTCCGCGTGGGCACCGGGGGCCGTGTGGTACATCGAAGCCACGATGTGGGCATCGCCCACACGCGACACGGTCACCTGCCGGGCACCGTCCTGCGCTGGCTCCAGCGTGTACTCGGGCGGCAGCACGCGGGTGGGTTTGGGGATCACCCCAAAGTAGCGTTCAATGCGTGCCAGCGTGGCCGCTGCGTTGAACTGGCCCGTCACGATCAGCACCGCGTTGTCGGGCTGGTAGTACTTGCGGTAGAACGCCTGCAGGTTCTCGATCCGGACGTTCTCCACATCCGAACGCGCACCGATCGTGCTCTTGCCGTAGTTGTGCCACTGGTAAGCTGTGGCAGCCATGGTCTGCCACAGCACCATCATCGGGTTGTTCTCGCCCGACTCCATTTCGTTGCGCACCACGGTCATCTCGGTGTCCAGATCGCGCTTGGCCACGAAGCTGTTGACCATGCGGTCTGCTTCCATCTTCAACGCCCAGTCCAGGTTGTCGTCGCTGGCGGCAAAAGTCTCAAAGTAGTTGGTGCGGTCGTAGAAGGTGGAGCCATTCATGCGCATACCGCGGCGGGCAAACTCCTGCACGATGGTCTTGCCTGGCAGCTTGGGCGTGCCCTTGAACACCAGGTGTTCCAGCAAGTGCGCCATGCCGGTCTCACCATAGTTCTCTTGACGACTGCCCACCAGGTAGGTCACGTTCACGGTGGTGGTGGGTTTGGACGCATCGGGCGCCAGCAGCACCCGCAGGCCATTGGGCAGCCGGTATTCGGTGATGCCCTCCACATGGGTGGATTGGGTGGCTTTGACAGCCAACGCCACCGCCTTGCGGCTGGTGGCCTGCGACGCATCGGCCGCCTGTGCCCCGACTTGCCAGACCAGCAAACCGACGCCTACCCATGACATGAATCGCATTGCGAGTACCTTCCTTGTGTGTGGGCGCTTTTTTAACACAGGCCCGCCATGCCCCCAAGCCCTAAAATCCCCCCCAACATGACGTCCACCATCCTCATCACTGGCGGTGCCGGTTACATCGGCTCACACACGGCTGTCGAGCTCATGCAGGCCGGCCACCATGTGGTCATCGTTGACAACCTGTGCAACAGCAGCATCCATGTGCTGGACCGCCTGCGTACCCTGTGCGGCGAACGCCTGACGTTTGTGCAGTCCGATGTGCGCGACCGCGCCGCACTCGACCGTATCTTTGCCAAGCACCCCATTGACGGCGTGATCCACTTTGCGGGGTTCAAGGCCGTCGGCGAGTCGGTGGCTCAGCCCGTGCGCTACTTCGACAACAACGTTGGCAGCACCGTGACCTTGCTGCAGGCCATGGCGCACGCCGATGTACGGCGCATCGTCTTCAGCTCTTCGGCCACCGTGTACGGCGACCCCGACAGCGTTCCCGTCACCGAATCGAGCCGCCTGCAGGTCACCAACCCCTATGGCCGCACCAAACTCGTGTGCGAGGACATCTTGCGCGACCAGATGGCCGCCGATCCGCGCTGGCAAGTGGCCATCCTGCGCTACTTCAACCCGGTCGGCGCCCACGAAAGCGGGCTGATCGGCGAGCACCCGAACGGCATCCCCAACAACCTGATGCCCTACATCACCCAGGTCGCCGTCGGCAAGCGTGAGCAGCTGAACATTTTTGGCCAGGACTACCCCACGCCCGACGGCACCTGCGTGCGTGACTACATCCATGTGGTCGATCTGGCCAAGGGCCACCTGGCCGCACTTCGCTATCTGCATGCGCGGCAAGCCAGCATCACCGTCAACCTGGGCACCGGGCAAGGTGTGAGCGTCAAAGCCCTGGTGGACACGTTCGCCAGCGTGACGGGCGCCTCCATTCCTTACCGCTTTGTGGACCGGCGCCCCGGCGACATTGCCACCTGCTATGCCGACACCACACTGGCCGAGCAGGCCATGGGCTGGAAGGCACAGCTCGGGCTGGATCGCATGTGCGCCGATGCCTGGCGCTGGCAGTCCAACAACCCCGACGGCTACCAGGGCAGCACCACTTGATGGCCATGACGCCCCGCGTTTTGCTGGTCATCACCAAAGGCGAGGCCGGCGGTGCCCAGACCCATGTGGTTGAGCTGTGCCAGGCCATCGGCCAGCGGGCCACCTTCACGGCCGCCATCGGCGGTGTGGGCAGCAGCCCTCTGGGCGAGGCTCTGGGTGCCTTGGGCGTATCCACCACCCACTTGCCCGCCCTGCGCAATTCGCTCAACCCACTCCGACTCTGGCCAGCCGTGCAGGCCCTGCTGGGCTTGATCCGCGAGCAGCAACCCCATGTGATCCACGCCCACAGCGCTGTGGCCGGGGTGATTGCCCGCATCGCAGGCAAGATCAGCCAGACCCCGGTGGTGTACACGGTGCACGGCTTTGGTTTCAAGCCACAGGCTCCCCGCCTGATCCGATACAACGCCTGGCTGGCCGAAGCCCTGCTGGCAGCCTGGACCACGCGCATGGTCTGCGTGTCCGACTTCGAGCGCCAACTCGCCCGCCAGCTGCCCATGGACCCGGCTCGCGTCAGCGTGGTCCACAACGCCCTGGCCGATGTGCCCTGGCTGAGCCAGCCTGAGCTTGAACCCGCCAGTCTGGTCATGGTGGCGCGCATGGCCGCCCCCAAACGCCCCGACCTGCTGCTGCAAGCCCTGAAGCTGCTGCGTGGTCAAGGACGCGCCCCTGCGGCGCACCTGCTTGGCGGTGGTCCGGATCTGGCCAGCCAGCAGCAAATCGCTCACGAGCTGCAACTGGGCCATGTCCAATTCGCAGGCGATGTGCCCAACGTGGCCGAACAACTGGCGCAGCACCAGATTTTTGTGCTGCTGTCCGACCACGAAGGCCTGCCAATCTCCGTGCTCGAAGCCATGCGCGCTGGCCTGGCCATCGTCGCCAGCCGATTGCCGGGCATCGAAGAGCTGATCACCGATGGCCAGCATGGTCTGCTGGTGCCCAATGAACCGCAGGCCATTGCCGATGCCTTGCAGCGCCTGCTGGACGACGCCGCCCTGCGCCAGCGCCTGGGCCTGGCCGCCCGCGAGCGCTACACGCAATCGTTCCAGCCCCAGGCCATGGCCGAGCAGCTGATGGCCCTTTACGAAGAAGCCCCGCTGCTGCCTACCGCCACCTGGCCCATGACGCTACCGCGCAGGCCCCGTGCGGCGCTCGCCTCACAACGGGCCCAGCGACAACAAACCCAACTGGGCTGGGCCCTGCTGGGCACGCTGGCGCTGGCGTTGTCATGGTGCATTGGCTGGGCGCTGCAGCAGTACGGTTGGGCGACGCACGACTTCGGTCGCACGGTGCTGGCCTGCGCTGTGCCGTATGCCGTGGCCGCGCATTTGCTCTACCGCGCCGCGCACCTGCCTGCGGCTGAGCGCAGCAGCCTGCTGCTGGTCACCACAGGACTGCCTTTTGTGCTCACGCCTCTGGGCTTTGCCTTGCTGCAGCAACCCTACTCACGCGGTGCAGTACTGCTGACCTACGGCCTGACCGTGCTGTGGTTCTGGCTGGGTGATCGCTGGCTGATGCGCCAACGGGCCTTCAAACTCTTGTATTGGGAAGACGAACAACCCGCCCACATGCAGCAGCTGATGCACGAACTCGGCGGCACCCAAAGGCAAGTGCCCCTGCAGCTCATTCGCTGGCCTGCGCACTGGCGGCAAGACCCCGGGCTGTGCCCTGGGGCCCTGGCCGTGCAGGGCGCGTTGCTACCGTCCTTGCCAAGTTCCTTGCCTGACCCAGCCGATGCAGCCTCAGGACTGCGCCGCCGCATCCTCACCACCCTCAAGCTGCACCACATCCGGCTCTACAGCCCACAGGCCGTGGCCGAAGCCCTGACCGGCCGCGTGCCTGCCAGCACATTGGGCAGCGAACTCTGGCAACCCGATGGCAACCCGGCCTACGACCTGCTCAAACGGGTGCTGGACCTGAGCGTGGTGCTGGCACTCGCGCCCTTGTGGCTGCCACTGGGCATGCTGGTGGCCCTCGCGGTGCGCATCGACAGCCCAGGGCCTGCCCTGTTCAGCCAGTGGCGCGTGGGCCTGCATGGTCAGCCGTTCCGGATTTACAAGTTCCGCAGCATGCGCCATGAACCGCTGGCCGCTGCCCAATTCGCCCAGGCCAACGACCCGCGCATCACCCGCTTTGGGCAATTCATGCGGCGCAGTCGCCTGGACGAAATCCCGCAACTGTGGAACGTGCTGCGCGGCGACATGAGCCTGATCGGCCCACGCCCGGAGCAGGAAAAATTTGTCGAGCAGTTTGCCGAGCAGATCGCCAGCTACCCCTACCGTCACCTGGTGCGCCCCGGCCTGACCGGCTGGGCACAGGTGCAGCAAGGCTACGCCGCCAGCGCCGAAGAAACAGCGGTCAAACTCAGTTACGACCTCTATTACGTCACCCACTACAGCCTGGCCATGGACCTGCTGATCGCACTCAAGACGGTGCGCATCGTCCTCACCGGTCACGGGGCACGCTGACACCATGCCAGGGCGCGTACTCATCCTCAGCGAAGAGCAAGGCACGGGCGGCATCCAGACCACCCTGGGCTGGCTGCGCCAGGCGCTCACAACGCATGGCTGGGTTGTCGAGCAGCTTGGCGTGCGTGCGGGCCGCCCCGCCTGGCACACCCTGATTGAACAGGCCCGGCAAGCCGATGTACTGATCGCGTCCAACAATTTCCAGCCCGCCTACTGGGCCGTGCTGCTGAGCCTGCTGACACACCGCCCTGCCGTGGTCTGGGTGCATGGCCCTCTGGCTGAAGTGCTGCAGCACAAACCGCCTTCAGCGGTGAAAAAGGGGTTTCTGCAAGCCATCTACAACCTGGCGCACACACTGGTGTTTGCCTCGCACACCTCAATGGACAGCTTTGCCCGCGCCCTGCCCGGGGTGCGCCAGCCCCTTCGGCAGGTGATCCACAACCCCGCCCATGCCGCCACAAGCATGGCAGGCCCAGCTTCGATCGACGAGCGAACCGTTCAGCTCGGCTTTGTGGGCCGCCTTTCCCCCGAGAAACGGCCCGAGCTGCTGCTGCAGACACTGGACTGCCTGCCCACGTACTGCCACCTGAACATCGTGGGCGATGGCCCATTGCGAGCTGCGCTGCAAGCGCAGGTAGATGTGGCGCCCGTGTCATCGCGACTGGCTGAACGCGTTCATTTTCTGGGCGAGCAAACGGTCAACGCCGACACCTACCGCAGCTGGCAAGCCACGCTGCTGTGTTCGGCCTACGAGGGCTACCCCATGGTGGCACTGGAGTCGCTGGCCGCAGGCGTACCCTGCATCGGTACGCCCCTGCCCGCCCTGCAGGAAATGTTGGGCAACGATGCACCGCCATGGATCGCCCCCGAAGACAGCCCCGAAAGCCTGGCCCGCACCGTGCTGGCCAGCCTGCAAATCCCGCAAAGCCAGCGCCAAACCTTGGCCCTGGACGTTGCTGCGCGACACCCGGTGCAGGCGTTTGGTGAACACTGGCACAGTTTGCTGGGCAACTTGCTGGGCGATCGGCCGGCCACGGCATCGCGCTCTGACCGCCATCGCAAGAGCGTCCATTTCGTGCACAGTGGCCACGCCTACCTGCCAGAGCTGGCCGCTTACCAGCAGGAAATCTCACGGCGCGGGCACGAGGCCCATGTCCACAGCGACCCGGCCACCGTGCCGGACAACGCCGATGTGGTCTGGTGGATCTGCGGCCGCGTCAGCCGCCGACACACCCGGCGCCTCAAAGGCAGTCAGCATGTGCACGAGTACGCATCGGCCAGCGTCGCTCCCCTGGCCTGGCTCAAGGACCGCGTCAAGCAAATCACCCACCCGCAACCCGACCACCGCGTGTTCCAAAGCGAATGGCTGCGCCAGCGCATGGGTCTGGACGACACCGTGCCCTACAGCCTGCGCGACATGGGTGTGCCTGCGCATTTTCTGAGCGCGCAAGCCCGAGGTGCCACCGATGTGGATCTGGTGTACCTGGGCGAAATGTCCCGGCTCATGCAGTTTGTGCCCACCCTCCAGGCCATTGACCAGGCCGGTTTGCGCCTGCTGCTGATCGGGCAAATCCCGCCTCAGTTGCAAACCGTGATCGACCGACTGCAAAACGTCCAGACCACCGGGCGCATCCCTCAGGACGAGGTTCCTGTCCAGCTGCTGCGCGCCCGCGCTGGCGTGAACCTGGTGCCCAATGTATTGCCCCTGTCGGCGCAAACATCGACCAAGCTGCTGGAGTACCTGGCTGTGGGCCTGCCGGTGATCAGCAGCCCATCGGCCTGGGCCCAGCACATGGCCACCCAATACCCGGACCGCGTGACCGTGCTCACCTCGACCGACTCGCCCACGGCCTGGCAACACGCGCTGGCTGAGCAACCTGCCACGGACGTTTCGCGCCCTCACCTGCAGCACCTGAGCTGGGACGCACAGCTGAAAGATCTGCCCCTGTGGACAGCCCTTGGCCTGGACCCGGTCAACACACCATGACCCTGCGCCTGCCCTCCTCCACCCTGTTCGCCGCCCTGGGCAGCGTGGTGTCGCTCGGCGCCCAAGCCTTGATGGCGGTCTTTCTGCTCAAGCTCTTTGACGCCACGGCAGTGGGCCGGTTCTCCGTAGTCAGTCAGATCGCCTTTGGCTGGGCCACACTGGCGCTGGCACAAAGCCCGCTCAGTCTGTTGGCCAACCGCCACACCAACGGGCACAAGGCCGCTGCGCAGGCGTGGCAACAAAGCGCCTGGCGCATGCTCTGGCTGAGCCCCTGGGCCTTGCTGGCTCTGTGGTGGTCACAAAGCCACAGCACAGCCCATGCCGGCGACTGGCGCACGCTCGTGCCCTGGGCCATGGCCATCGCCGTGCTTCAGATGAGCTGGCTGCTGGCGCAAAGCCTGACGCTGCGCATGCAGGCCACCGCTTCTGTCGCCTGGGTCCGGCTGCTGCCCCCCGTGCTGGCCACCCTGATCGCCTGGCTGGGCGCAGCAGCGCTGGGTCAGACCGACAGCCACACACTGCTGCTGTCTGCCCTGCTTGGCTATGGCGCGGGTGCGCTGTGGATGCTGCCTGCCCTGCGTCACGACGATGCAACGACCGACACCCCGACCGATGCACCACGCCAATCCAACCCGGGCGATGCGCGCAGCACCCGGCTCAAGCTGCTGCACACCCTGAGCGATGTGGCCGTCAGCGCCTTTCTGGCGGTGCAGTGGCAAGCGCTGTATGGCACCGCAGAGGCGGGCATGCTGCTGGTCTTGCTGCGGGTGTTTGGCTTCGTTCCTGGCCTGGTCCATTCGGCCTGGGCGCAGGTGGCCATGGGCCATGGTCAGGCCGAGCGCCGCACCTCGTTCACCCTGGCCATGCTGGCCTGTGCGGTGATCGCCTGCATCGCCGCACTCATTGCATTGGCCCTGTCATGGGGCTGGCTGCAAGCCAGCTGGCAGGGCCTGGCGGCTTACCTCTGGCCGCTGGCGCTCTGGCAAATGGCGGCCAGCACCATGGCCGCCCACGCCCACCTGCCCTTTGCCCATGGCCGGGCGGTGCGTTTTTCCAGGCAATGCATGGCCATCAATCTGGCGCTGCTGGTGCTGCTGTGTCTGCCGCTGCTCTGGCCCATGCCCGCCCACCAGCACCTGCTGCTGGTCAGTGGGTTCATGACACTGGCCCTGCTGGCCCAGGCGCTGGACCATGGCCTGCACCGTCAGAGCCGGTAGTCCTTGCGCAGGCGCTCGTCCAGCGCATCCAAGGGCAAATCGGTCAGATCGGTCGGGTGGCTGGCACACACTTGCTTGTGCAGCGCCTGCGGCAATTCGGCCATCAACTCCCCCAGGAACGGGTTCGATGAAAACAGCGCCACGGCCCCCTGGTTCTGCACAGCCAGCCGGGCCTGCAGCCACTGCGACAGCTCATGCGCAAACTGGTTGCGGGCTTTGTGCCGCTGTTCGATGCGCGGCGCCAGCCCGCCCCGACCGCTGTGCCCCGGCCCCGGGTGGTCCAGGCTCAACTCAGTCGCACGCATGCGGGTCTGAGGATGAACCCAGTTGCTCAACTCCACCAAGGGTTCGTGCACCCCCTGGCGTCCAAATGCGCGGGCACGTGAGCCGTTGGCCACAATGATGCACAGCGGGTGCGACATGGCGATCTCCTGTCTTGAAACCATGCCCTGATTCTGGGCACGGCTCAGGCCGCCATCAATCCATCGTCCGGTATAGACGCTGGCGAAGATCAGGACTTCTTGGCACCCAGGCGCGACTCGGAGCCTGCAAACAGGCGATTGATGTTTTCACGGTGCCGCCACACCAAGAGCACCGCCATGACGGCCAGGCACAGCACCTCGGCCCCGCTGGCGTGCCAGGCCGCCCCGTCACCGAACAGGTAGTACACCGGCGCAAAGACGGCCGCCACCATGGAAGCCAGCGACACGTAGCGGCTGAAATACACCACGATGGCAAAGGTCAGCACCGTGGCCAGCGCCAGCAGGCCATTGATGCCCAGCAGCACACCCACGGCCGTGGCCACGCCCTTGCCGCCCACAAAGCCAAAGAAGACGGGGTACAGGTGCCCCAAAAAGGCAGCCAGCCCCGACAGCGCAGCGACTTCCACACCCAGGCCATGCTCAGAGCCAAAGCCGAGCACCAGCCACACGGGCAGCCAACCTTTGAAGGCATCAAACACCAAGGTCAAAATGGCCGCCTTCTTGTTGCCCGAGCGCAGCACATTGGTCGCGCCAGGGTTCTTGCTGCCGTAGCTGCGCGGGTCACTCAAGCCCATCAGGCGGCTGACGATGACGGCAAAGCTGAGCGAACCCACCAGGTAACTGGTCAGCACCACAGCCACAGGCAACACGATGTCCATAAAACTTCTCTCTCTTTTTCAGTCTGTCAGGATTGTAGGAGCCAGCCCTGCACCGAGGCCATTCTTGTTTGTGGGAGCCCCGCCCCCGGGGCGAATGGTGAGGGTCTGCGGGTGCTCATTCGCGGCGAGGGCGCCGCTCCCACACAGGACATCACTCCCCCACAGGACACCACTCCCACAAAGAACGCCACTACACATCCTCAAGGGCGCAGTTCACAGGCTTGGCACCCAGCAGCTGCACGCACACTTGTGGGTCGATGCCCACCAGGTAACCACGTCTGCCGCCGTTGATGCAGATGCGCGGCAGGGCCAGGATGCTTGCTTCGATGAACACCGGCATGGTGCGGCGTGTGGCAAAGGGCGAGGTGCCGCCCACCAGGTAACCGCTGTGGCGATTGGCCACTTCGGGGGCACAAGGCTCGATGGACTTGAGCCCTACTTGCCGCGCCAGGTTCTTGGTGGACACCTTGCGGTTGCCATGCATCAGCACCACCAGCGGTTTGGCGTCCTGGTCCTGCATGATCAAGGTCTTGACCACGCTGAACGGGTCCATGCCCAGCACCTGCGCGCTGTGCTGGGCCCCGCCATGCTCCAGGTACTCGTAAGGATGCTCGGTGAACGCCACCCCCTGCGCACGCAAAAAAGCGGTGGCAGGGGTTTCGCTGACTTTGTCTTTCTTGGCCATCGCCCGATATCACCCAGCCAAATCACAAGGCCGGGTCGCGCATTTCCCAACGGATATCGTCAATGGCTTTCAAGACCTCGGGCGAAAGCTGCGTATTCCAGGCGGCCAGGTCTTCGTTGAGCTGCGCCAGCGAGGTCACACCAATGATGGTGCTGGCCACACTCCAGCGGTGGTAGCAGAACGCCAGCGCCATCTGGGTCGGCGTCATGCCGTTGTCGCGCGCCAGCTGGTTGTAGCGGCGTGCGGCCACCAGCGCCTCGGGACGGCCCCAGCGCTGCTTGCGCATCGAGTCGTAACGGGCAATGCGGCCACCGTCAGGCACCAGCGGGCCACTCAGGTCGGCGTTGTCGTATTTGCCAGTCAGCAGGCCAAAGCCCAGTGGCGAATAGGCCAGCATCGAAACATTCAGGCGGTACATGGTTTCGTCCAGTCCGTTGTCGTAGGTACGGCTAACCAGACAGTAGGGGTTTTGCACCGTGGCCACACGCGGCAGGCCGTGCTGCTCGGCCAGACGCACGAACTCGTGCACGCCATAAGGCGTTTCGTTCGACAAACCGATGTGGCGCACCTTGCCCGCCTTGACCAGCTTGGACAGGGCTTCCAGCTGCTCATGGATGGACGTGACCGATTTGTCCTTTGCGGGGTCAAAGTAAGTCATGCCAAACACCGGCACATGGCGCTCAGGCCAGTGGATCTGGTACAGGTCGATCACATCGGTCTGCAGGCGACGCAAGCTGGCGTCGCACGAGTTCAGGATATCTTGCCCCGTCATGCCCGAACCCTCACGGATCCAGGGCATGCCACGCGAGGGGCCTGCCACCTTGGTGGCCAGCACCAGCTTCTGGCGGGCGCCGGGGTGCTTGGCAAACCAGTTGCCGATGAAGGTTTCTGTGGCACCACAGGTTTCTGCGGATGCAGGCACGGCGTACATCTCGGCCGTGTCGATGAAGTTGACGCCAGCTTCCAGCGAGCGGTCCAGGATGGCGTGGGCATCGGCCTCGTTGACCTGCTGGCCAAAGGTCATGGTGCCCAGGCAGATGGGGGTGACTTGCAAATCGGACTGGCCGAGCTGAACGAGTTTCATGGTGTGAATGGCAAGAATGGAGGTGGAGGAAACAAAGCTTATTTTGTCATGCAGCCGCAGCCCTTGCCCGCGCCTCTTCCTGCAGGCGCAGCACACGCCGCTGCACCTTGCCGGTGGTGGTCATGGGCAGCTGCTCGATGAACTCGATCTCTTTGGGGTACTCGTAGGGAGCCAGCAAACCACGCACATGGGCCTGCAGCGACTGGCGAACACCGTCCTCAAACGCAGCCCCATCTGCAGCCCGGGCACGCTGCACCAGCGCATCGGGCGACAACACCACATAGGCTTTGACCAGCGCACCTCGGTCCTTGTCGGGCTTGGGCACCACGGCGGCATTGGCCACGGCGGTGTGTTTGACCAGGCAGTTCTCGATCTCGCCCGGCCCGATGCGGTAACCCGCTGCCTTGAACATGTCGTCGGTGCGACCCTGGTACCAAAGGTAGCCATCCTCGTCGGCCACCGCCATGTCGCCGGTGCGGCACCAGTCGCCGGTGTATTTGGCCTGTGTGGCCTGGTCGTTGTGCCAGTAGCCCAGAAAGAACACCGGGTCGGGGTGGCCGTGCACGTCGAAGCGGTTGACCGCCACCTCGCCAGGCGTGCCTGCGGGGCACCGCTGGCCCGCCTCATCGATCACCGCCACCTGGTGGCCCGGGTAACCCTTGCCCATGCTGCCGGGTTTGGCAGGCCACAGGCGGGCGCAGTTGCCCACCACGTAGTTGATCTCGGTCTGGCCAAACATCTCGTTCACCGTCACGCCCAGTTGCTGCTGGCAGTAGGCAAACACCGCATCGCCCACGGCCTCGCCCGCGCTCATGATCGCCTGCAACTTCAGGCGGTAGCGGGTTTTGGCGTCGGGCACGGCCTTCATCATGGCCTTGAGCGCGGTGGGGAACAAAAAGGTGTGCGTCACCCCATGGCGGTGCAAAATCTCGAAAGCCATCTCGGGCGAGAAGCGCCCATTGAACGCCACAATGGGCCGCCCAAAATACAGGCTGGGCAGCAAGGCGTCCATCAGGCCACCGGTCCAGGCCCAGTCGGCGGGCGACCAGAACACGGCCTTGGAGGGTCGGTCTGCCTTGAAAGGGTCAAAGCCAAACCAGTTCTGGCTACAGACAAAACCCGTCAGGTTGCCGATCATGGCGCGGTGCGGAATCAAGGCCCCCTTGGGGTTGCCCGTGGTGCCGCTGGTGTAGATCAGCACAGCTGCGTCTTCAGCGCGGGTGTTCACGGGCTTGAACCGGTCCGACTCGACCGCCAGCGCCGCTTCGTAGTCCAAATCGGCCTGCCCGGCGGCCTGCCCCACGCCAATCAAGGTCTGCAAGCCTGGGCAATCGGACCGCGCCTGCAGCACCGCAGCCACTGCCGCCTCGTCGCAAATGGCCACCCGCGCCTGGCTGTCGTTGATGCGAAAAGACAGCGCCTGCGGACCAAACAACATCGACAGCGGCATGGCCACTGCCCCCATTTGCAGCACGGCCATGTAGGCCACTGCCGTCTCAAAACGCTGGGGCATGACGATGGCCACCCGGTCACCGCGCTGCACGCCCAAGCCCGCCAACACCCGGCTCAGGCGGTTGGCCGCCTGCTGCAGCTGCGCAAATGTCCAGCGCCTGTGCTGGCCCTCACTCCCGTGCTCGACGATGGCCACGCGGCGTGCGGCATCGGTGTCAGCCGCCCAGCGGCCGCAGCACACCTGGGCGATGTTGAAGTTTTTCGGCACTTTCCAGCCAAAGCCCTGGTGCACGCTGGCGTAGCGGTCATGGGTGCGACTCTTTTGCATGGTTTGTCTCCGTATGATTGGGCAGATATGTACCAAGTTTCCCGAGAATCCACGAGCACTTTTGTGTCACTGCGCGGCTGCCGCTACCACGTGCGCCACTGGGGCAACCCCGCAGGCAACGCCACCCCGCTGGTGCTGGCCCATGGCTGGATGGACGTGGCCGCCTCCTACCAGTTCATGGTCGACGCCCTGAGCGAGGCCTTTGTGCACCAGCGCCCCATCATTGCCTTTGACTGGCGCGGCTATGGCCTGACCGAATCACAGCCCACCGACACCTACTGGCTGCCCGACTACCTGGGCGATCTGGACGCCCTGCTCAACCACTTCTACCCGGGCCAGGCCATTGACCTGGTTGGCCACAGCATGGGCGGCAATGTGGTGATGATGTACACCGGCGCCCGACCCGAGCGTGTGCGCCGCCTCGTCAACCTCGAAGGCTTTGGACTGGCCGTGGCCCGCCCATCGCAAGCGCCCGGGCGCATGGCACAGTGGCTGGACGAACTCCAGGCCCAGCGCGCAGGCCAAAACGAACTCAAGGCCTACCCCAACGCCGCCGGCGTGGCCGCCCGCCTGATGAAAACCAACCGCCGCCTGCCGCAGGACAAGGCCGACTGGCTGGCGCAGCACTGGGCCCGCCAGGACGCAGACGGGCAGTGGCGCATCCTGGGTGACTCGGCCCACAAGGTGACCAACCCCTACATCTACCGGGTCGAAGAAGCGCTTGAAATGTACAAACGCATCACCCCGCCCCTGCTGGCCGTGGAGGCCTCTGACGATTCACTGGGCCAGTGGTGGAAGGGCGCCTACACCCTGGCCGAGTACCACGAACGCCTGAAATCCGTGCCTCAGGCCCGCGTCGAGGTGATCCAGGATGCCGGGCACATGATGCACCACGACCAACCCGAGACACTGGCCCGTTTGCTGGAAGACTTTTTGGCCTGACGGCGCAGCGCCATTGGACTGTCGCGACGGCCAATTAAAATGGCCGCTTTCCGAAAAAAGAGGCCATTTGTGCGCATTCTGAAATCCATCTGGCTGGTGCTGGTTCTGCTGGGCTGCAGCCTGGCCGCGCAGGCTCAAAACAGCAACCGCTACTGCCCCGACATCCTGTCTGTGCCAGGTGCGCCTGAGCCAACACACCGGGGCGAGTTCACTTTTTCGCCCTACACCTACCATTTCAGCTACAGCGCTGAGCACAAGCCGGTGGTGCTGGTGGCCCTGGACGAACAGCTGCCCGGCGGGCGCTTTTGTGGGATCAGCTTTTTCAGCAACTCGTTCGGGCAACCTTCCACTTACGCTTATGTGGGCCAACAGTTCAACGGCCTGTTTGACAACCCCAGGCTGTTCATCAAAGTCAGCGGCGGCATCATCTACGGCTATGTGGGCAAATACCAGAACAAGGTTCCGCTGAACAACCATGGTTTTTCCCCTGGCGTGATCCCCTCCATCGGCTACAACTTCTCCGAACACGATTCGGTTCAGATGCAAACGTTGGGCAATGCGGGACTGATGTTCTCCTACGGACACAAGTTTTAAACCCCGCCGCACCCGGCCTGCGGGAGCAAGTCATGAGAAAATCGACGGTTTAGTGAACCGAATACCAAAGAGAATCTCATGGACGCAGAACACATCAATCAGATTGGCGCAACGCTGGCGGACCTGACCGCCCGGACCCACGAACTTCGGGGGTATCTTTGACTACGATGCCAAAGCTGAACGGCTGAGAACCGTCAACGCATCGCTCGAAGACCCGGCGGTCTGGAACGACCCCAAGAAAGCCCAGGAACTGGGCAAAGAGAAAAAAAGCCTCGACAGCGTGGTCGAGACCATCACCACCCTCACCAACGAGCTGGCGGACAACCTGGAGTTGTTCGAGATGAGCAAGGAAGAAGGCGACGAAGCCGGCCTGCTCACGATCCAGGCCGAAGGGGCCAAGCTGACCAAACTGGTGGAAGACCTCGAGTTCCGCCGCATGTTCAACAACCCCGCTGATCCGCTCAACTGCTTTGTCGACATCCAGGCCGGCGCCGGTGGCACCGAAGCCTGTGACTGGGCCAGCATGCTGCTGCGTCAGTACCTCAAGTACGCCGAGCGCAAAGGCTTCAAAGCCACCGTCGAAGAAGAAACCGGCGGCGACACTGCGGGCATCAAGAGCGCCACCATCAAGGTCGAAGGCGAATACGCCTACGGCCTGCTGCGCACCGAAACCGGTGTGCACCGCCTGGTGCGCAAAAGCCCGTTCGATTCGTCGGGCGGTCGCCACACCTCGTTTGCCTCGCTGTTCGTCTACCCCGAGATCGATGACTCCATCGAGATCAACATCAACCCGGCCGACGTGCGCACCGACACCTACCGCGCCAGCGGTGCGGGCGGTCAGCACATCAACAAAACCGACTCGGCCGTGCGCCTGACCCACATCCCCACCGGCATCGTGGTGCAGTGCCAGGACGGCCGCAGCCAGCACAGCAACCGCGACGTCGCCTGGCAACGCCTGCGCTCGCGCCTGTACGACTACGAAATGCGCAAGCGCCAGGAAGAGCAGCAAAAGCTCGAAGACACCAAGACCGATGTGGGCTGGGGTCACCAGATCCGCAGCTATGTGCTGGACAACAGCCGCATCAAGGACTTGCGCACCAACGTCGAAATCTCGGCCACCCAAAAGGTGCTGGACGGCGACCTCGATGCCTTCATCGAAGCCTCGCTCAAACAAGGCGTCTGAGCCGCACTGGCACAACACAAAACCATGGAGCAACGTGATGCGTGAAGGACAAGCTGTCGCCATCCATCGGGAGGCCTATGCCGCCCCGGCATTCTGGATCGACACGGTCGATCTGACATTCGACCTCGACCCCAGCAAAACCCGCGTCCTGAGCAAGATGCGCCTGCGCCGCAACCCCGATGTGGCGGCCCAGCCGCTGCGCCTGCACGGTGAAGACCTGAATCTGGCGCGTGTGCTGGTCAACGGTGGCGGCACCTCGTTCAAGATGGACGGCGATGTGCTGGTGCTGGAAAACCTGCCCGAAGGCCATGAGCCTTTTGACCTGGAAATCTTCACCACCTGCAACCCCGAGAAGAACACCCAGCTCATGGGCCTGTATGTGAGCCAGGGCACCTTCTTCACGCAGTGCGAAGCCGAAGGCTTCCGACGCATCACCTACTTCCTGGACCGTCCCGATGTGATGGCCAGCTACACCGTCACGCTGCGCGCCGACAAGGCCAAGTACCCGGTGCTGCTCTCCAACGGCAACCTGGTCGCGCAAGGCGATCTGGAAGACGGCCGTCACTTTGCCAAGTGGGTCGACCCGCACAAAAAGCCCTGCTACCTGTTCGCCCTGGTGGCGGGCCAGTTGGTGGCGCGTGAGCAACGCATCACCAGCCGCAGCGGCACCGAGCACCTGCTGCAGGTGTTTGTGCGCCCCGGCGACCTCGACAAGACCGAGCACGCCATGAACTCGCTCATGGCCAGCGTGGCCTGGGACGAGGCCCGCTTTGGCCTGCCGCTGGACCTGGAACGCTTCATGATCGTCGCCACCAGCGACTTCAACATGGGCGCCATGGAGAACAAGGGCCTGAACATCTTCAACACCAAGTTCGTGCTGGCCAACCCCGCCACCGCCACCGATGTGGACTTTGGCAACATCGAATCGGTGGTGGGCCACGAGTACTTCCACAACTGGACCGGCAACCGCATCACCTGCCGCGACTGGTTCCAGCTCTCGCTGAAAGAAGGCCTGACGGTCTTCCGCGACCAGGAATTCAGCCAGGACATGGCGGGCATCGACAGCGCCCGCGCTGTCAAACGCATCGAAGACGTGCGCGTGCTGCGCACCGTGCAGTTTGCCGAAGACGCCGGCCCCATGGCCCACCCCGTGCGGCCTGACAGCTACGTCGAGATCAACAACTTCTACACCGTCACCATCTACGAAAAAGGTGCCGAAGTTGTGCGCATGATGCAGACCCTGGCGGCCACGCCAGTCTCCGATCCTTCAGGCCGCGAAGGCTTTGCGCGTGGCATGAAGCTCTACTTCGAGCGCCACGACGGCCAGGCCGTGACCTGCGACGACTTTGCCCAGGCCATTGCCGACGCCAACCCCGGCACCGCGCTGGCCCAGCACCTGGCGCAGTTCAAGCGCTGGTACAGCCAAGCGGGCACCCCGCGCCTGGAGGCCCGTGGCCTCTACAACGCGGCCGAGCGCAGCTACACCCTCAGCCTGTCGCAGACCTGCCCCGCCACACCGGGCCAGAACGCCAAAGAGCCTTTCGTCATCCCCGTCACCCTGGGCCTGCAAACCCAGGACGGTCGCGCCCTGCCACTGCAACTGGCGGGCAGCGATGCCAGCGCCCTGCAGCAGACCCTGGTGCTGACCGACAACGTCGCCCACTTCACCTTTGTGAATCTGGACAACGAGCCCGTGCCCTCGCTGCTGCGCGGCTTCAGCGCCCCGGTGGTGCTCCAAGATGGCCTGAGCACCGATGCACTGATGAGCCTGCTGGCCCACGACAGCGACGCCTTCAACCGCTGGGAAGCGGGCCAACGCCTCATGCTGCAAAGCGCTGTGCAGGCCCTGGGCACCGATGCCGACATGGCCAGTGCACAAGCGCTGTCGCCTGCACTGATCGAAGCCTTGCGCCAAGTCCTGCGCCACCCCGAGCTGGACGCGGCCTTCAAGGAGCTCACGCTCACCCTGCCGTCAGAGAACTACATCGCCGACCAGCTCAGCGTGGTCGACCCGCAGCGCGTACACGCCCTGCGCGAAGCCATGCGCCTGCAACTGGCCACCGCCTTGCAGGCCGACTGGGCCTGGGCCCTGGAGCAGTACCGCACACCCGGCGCCTACCAGCCAGACGCCACATCGAGCGGCCGCCGCGCCCTGCGAGGCCTGGCCATGACCATGCTCTGCCTGGCTGCCGTGCAGCAAGGTGACGACGTGCTGCCGGGCAAGGTGTATCAGCTGTTCAAGGATGCCAGCAACATGACCGAGCGCTTCAACGCGCTGTCGGCCTTGGTGGTCAGCGGCCATGCCCTGGCGCAAGACGCCCTGGAACTCTTCCACAAGCTGTTCAAAAACGAAGCTCTGGTCATCGACAAATGGTTTGCCCTGCAAGGCGGTGCACCTGACCGCGGTGGCGATGTGCTGCCGCGCGTGCGCCAGCTCATGCAGCACCCCGACTTCAACCTGCGCAACCCCAACCGCGCCCGCAGCCTGATCTTCAGCTACTGCAATGCCAACCCGGCCGCCTTCCACCGCGCCGACGCGGCAGGCTATG
>Ga0228703_1000804_pt1 | contig 20951 bp, 20 predicted proteins | sample McNCre217_Aug_MG_3_FD_178020 | JGI IMG/M metagenome (GOLD analysis project Ga0228703, IMG submission 178020) | Freshwater microbial communities from McNutts Creek, Athens, Georgia, United States - 29-17_Aug_MG | ecosystem: Environmental > Aquatic > Freshwater > Creek | place: USA: Georgia... | reverse complement strand
CTGTGTCTGTGATCTACGTGCCACCCGCAGGCGCTGCTGCTGCCATCTGGGAAGCTGTGGAAGCCGATCTCGACTTGGCCATCTGTATCACCGAAGGCATTCCAGTTCGCGACATGCTCGAAGTGCGTAACAAGATGAAAGCCAAGGAAGCTGCTGGCGGCAAGAAAACCTTGCTGCTGGGCCCCAACTGCCCTGGCTTGATCACCCCTGACGAAATCAAGATTGGCATCATGCCTGGTCACATCCACCGCAAAGGCCGTATAGGCGTGGTGTCTCGTTCAGGCACCTTGACTTACGAAGCCGTGGCGATGTTGACCGAAGTGGGCTTGGGCCAATCCAGCGCCGTCGGTATCGGTGGTGACCCCATCAACGGTTTGAAGCACATCGACGTGATGAAAGCTTTCAACGACGATCCAGACACAGACGCCGTCATCATGATTGGTGAAATCGGTGGTCCAGACGAAGCCGAAGCTGCACAGTGGTGCAAAGCCAATATGAAAAAGCCCATCGTGGGCTTCATCGCTGGTGTGACGGCCCCTCCCGGCAAGCGCATGGGTCACGCCGGTGCGTTGATCTCCGGTGGTGCTGACACAGCCGATGCCAAGCTGGCCATCATGGAAGAGTGTGGTTTTACCATCACACGCAACCCCTCTGAATTGGGCAAATTGCTTAAGGCACAGCTCAAGTAATCACTGCCTAAGCAGAATTACCAACGGGCCCGCTTTGTCGGGCCCGTTACACTTTGCGCTCGCGCAGAAATATCACGGAGCATTTATGGACATTTTTCAAGGCTTTCAAAACCCGGATTTTTGGGTTGGATTGCTCAAAATTATCTGGATCAACATTCTTTTGTCTGGCGACAACGCGGTGGTGATTGCCTTGGCCGCTCGTGGCTTACCTGTAGATCAGCAACGCAAAGCGATCATGTTTGGTTCGGGCGCTGCGGTGGTGCTGCGTATTGGCTTGACGATCATTGCCGCCCGTTTGCTGGAGCTCGAAGGCTTGCAAATCATCGGTGGTTTGTTGCTGCTTTGGATCGGTGCCCAATTGCTGGCCGATGAAGAGGAAGGCGACGAAGAAGCCAAAGAACATGCCAATTTGATGTCAGCCATCCGCACAATTTTGATTGCCGATTTGGTCATGAGTTTGGACAACGTGATTGGCGTGGCTGCGGCAGCCAAAGGCGACCAAGTGCTGTTGATCATTGGCTTGGCCATCAGCATTCCGTTGGTCGTTTTTGGTAGCTCCATGATGATCAAGCTGATGGAACGCTTCCCTGTCATCATTTTGTTGGGTGCTGCATTGATCGGTTGGGTCGGTGGCGAGACCATCGTCAGCGATGTCTTGTTGCGCGACACCGTGGCCGCCAACCCTTGGTTGCACTATGCAGCCGCAGCCGCAGGCGCGGTGATTGTGATTGGCTGGGGCAAGATCATCGAAATGCGCGACGCCAAGCACGAAGAAGCCGACGCTTAATCTTCTACGTCGATACGAGCTCAAGCGAGCGGTGATTTCACCGCTCGCTTTTTTTTGAACCCATGCATGGCGGCGCTCTGTGCAGGCGCTCTCTAGAATCTATGTCACACCCAACGACATCCTAGGAATTCACCATGCAACGCATTCGTCAACAGGGCTTCACCTTGATCGAACTCATGATCGTGGTGGCCATCATCGGCATCTTGGCCTCAGTTGCCCTGCCTGCTTACCAAGACTACATCGTGCGCGCGCGCGTGAGTGAAGGCCTGGGGTTGGCATCTGCCGCCAAAAACACGGTGCTTGACGTGGTGAGCAGTGGCAATGTCGCCACGACAGCCAACAACTACAAAGCGGATTACACCTGGGGTGGTGCCACCAAAAACGTCAGCAACATCGACATCGCCACAGCCTCGGGGGTGATCACCATCACCACCACAGCAGCGGCGGGCGGTGGCAGTTTGTTGTTGGTGCCCTACACCCAACAGGGCAACACGGCGTCAGCTTTGCCGCTGCCTACGGCCACCAGCACATTGACAAATGGCGTGGTGCAGTGGAAATGCATGGCCAAGGGTGCAGAAACATTTGCCGGTGTGTCTGTGCGGGATGATGCCTTGGATAAAAAGTACGTGCCCAGCGAATGCAAATAAAGGCGTGATCGTTTTGGCAACACAAGGCGCTTTGTAGCGCCTTTGTTGTTTTGAGCCCCACCTTGGCATGTTGGAAAATCGGACCATGGCTCTTTCAAACAACCTTTCGACATGGTCGCGCAACGTGTTGCTCATGTTGTGCCTGAGTGTGCCCTGGCTCAATCCCTTCACCAGCAGTCCTTCCACCTCCGTCATTCCATTGTTGGTGAGTTGGATGTTGGCGTCGTGCGCGCTGCTGTTCGTGGTCGATCTGCCCTCTGCGCTGTCTGCTCGCGCCCAGCCCCGTGCATGGCTGGCAGGTTTGCTGTGTGCGTGGTTGATGATGTCTGTGCTGTGGGTACCTGAAGTGATCGATCGCGCGCTGACGGTGGGTTTATTGACCGCACTGGTGTGTGTGTGGTTGATGATCGAACTGGGGCGTCGTGCTGCAGTGCCCAGCAATGACTTGCTGATGTGGGTGCTGGGCGCCTGGGTTGTGGCGGCCGCCGTCAGCAGCGTGTTGGGCGTGTTGCAGTATCTGGACTTGGCCCATGACTTGAGCCCTTGGGTGAATCAACCTGTTAGAGGTGATGCCTTTGCCAATTTGCGGCAGCGCAACCAATTTGCATCGCTGACCAGCATTGGCTTCGTGGCATTGCTGGCTTGGGAGGCGATCAATCTTGCTTCGGGCCGTGTTCGGCGTAGCCTGCAAACCTTGCGGTGGGTGTTGATGCACTTGATGGCGGCTGGTGTGGCGTGCTCGCTGTCGCGCACAGGCGCTGTGCAATGGTGTGTGATCGGTTTGTTGACGGCCCTGTGGGCATGGCGTTGGGCTCGGCACACTGGGCAGCGCTCGCGCAATTTGCTGTGCATGGCGCTGATCGCGCCTTGTTTGGTGGTGCTGTGGTCTGTGCTCATGCCCTGGCTTGCTGAAGCGATGACAGGGCAACAAGGCGCCAGCATGATTTTGCGTGTCGCGGGCCAAACGCAGGATTACGGTGTGTGCGCTGGACGGCGTGTGTTGTGGCGTAATGTGCTCACGCTCATTGCCCAGCATCCTTGGCTGGGTTGGGGCTGGGGTGAGACGGATTTTGCGCATTTCATGACGGCCTACCCAAGCATGCGGTTTTGCGACATGCTGGACAACGCGCATGACTTTCCTTTGCATCTTGCGTTGGAGTTTGGTGTTCCCTTTGCGTTGCTGTGTGTGATTGCCGCTTTGCGCTGGGTGTTACACCGTCAACCGTGGCGCGAGCTGCGCCCCGAACGCGCCATGGCTTGGGGCGTGCTGTGCGTGCTGAGCATTCACAGCCTGTTGGAGTACCCGCTGTGGTACGGGCCTTTTCAAATCACCCTGGGGCTGGCTGTGGGCTTGTTGTGGACATTGCCTGAGCAGGGGTCACAGTCAGCGGCACAAGCCCCTTCCATGGCGCAGCAAAACGGGGTGTTGCTGATGTGCAGCTTGCTTTTCTTGGGCTGCTTGTATGCCGCAAATGACTTCAGACGTGTGGGGCAGATTTATCGCCCACCTGCGTTGCGCGATGCGGCTTATCGCGACGACCCCTTGCTTTATGCCAAACAAACTTGGTTATTTCGCAATCAGGCGGAATTTGCTGAGCTGACCACGCAAACTGTGACAGCAGACAACGCGGCAGACATTTATCCGCAAGCGCAACGGCTCATGCACTACTCGCCCGAAGCACGTGTGGTCAAACGCTTGATCGAGAGCGCAAGAGCTTTGGGGCGCCATGCCGAGGCGGATGCCCTAGAGCACCGTTTGGCGGATGTTCAAAACGCCGCATCCCATTAAACTGGTGCACCTATGATGCCAACGCTTCCCACCCTCTCCGCCATTGTGATCACACGTAACGAGGCGCACAACCTGGACGATTGTTTGCAATCGTTGAAGGGGCTGGTGAACGAAATCATTGTGGTGGACAGTCAGAGCACAGATGACACCGTGGCCATCGCCAAGCGACACGACGCACAAGTGTCGCAACCCGCAGATTGGCCTGGTTTTGGGCCACAGAAAAACCGAGCTTTGGACCTTGCCACTTGCGATTGGGTGTTATCCATTGACGCTGATGAGCGTGTGACGCCAGAACTGGCGGATGAAATTCGTACGGTTTTGCAAGAAAAACCCCAAGGCGTGGCTTTTCAAATTCCACGTTTGTCATGGTATTGCGGACGCTTCATCCAACACGCAGGCTGGCAACCTGATCATGTGCTGCGCTTGTTTGCGCGTGGTTCAGCTAGGTTCACCGATGATTTGGTGCATGAACGGTTGCTCACAACACACACCATCAGGTCGCTCAAAGCGCAGTTGCTTCACTACAGTTTTTTGAACTTCAGCCAGGTGCTTGATAAGGTCGACAGATATTCGACGGCATCCGCGCTGCAGATGCAACAACGAGGAAAAAAAAGTTCCGTATCGAAAGCCGTTGGACACGGGTTGTGGGCGTTTTTCCGAACTTATTTTTTACGACGTGCGTTTCTTGATGGCGCGCAAGGATTTGCGCTTGCCGTGTCGAATGCTGAAGGTACGTACTATCGATACATGAAGTTGTGGCTTTTGACGAGGGAAGAAAACTCAAAATGATGCCAAAGGTTTCCATCATCTTGGCAACGTACAACTGGCCAGAAGCGCTGAGACTCAGTTTGCAGTCATTGAATGCGCAAACGTACAAAGACTTCGAGGTGGTGATTGCCGACGATGGCTCTCAAGACGCGACACGCGTATTGATTGAGCAGCAAAGAGAGCGGGTCGCGTTTCATCTGGTGCACGAATGGCAGGAGGACAAGGGTTTTCGAAAGGCCAAAATACTGAATCAAGCGATTCAGTGTGCGCGTGGTGAGTATTTGATTTTTTTGGATGGCGATTGCATTGTTCAGCCAGATTTTGTCGAACAACATGTCCATCTGGCCGAAGCGGGAGTGATGGTCACGGGTGGTCGAATTTTGCTGGGCCCCCAACTGACCGCACAGCTTTGTCAATTGGAGACTTGGTCATTTTCAGATTGGGTTACCCAAGCCCTGAGGCATCGAATGACCGGACAGTTGAACAAGTTGCTTCCCTTGTTTTTGAAATTACCGGATTTCAAAGCTCGAATTTATCGACGCTTCGAATGGCGCCGAATCAAGGGCTGCAATATGGCGGCGTGGCGAGAGGATGTGGTTCGAATTGATGGCTTCGATGAGGCCCTAGAAGGCTGGGGGCACGAGGATGCTGACTTTGTCTTTCGTTTGCAAAACAGTGGCATTCGACGTAAATCAGGCAGCTGGTCAACCGAGGTTTTGCACCTTTGGCATCAAACAGCCAGCAAGGCGCAGGCTGAAAAAAATGCACAAATTGTCAGAGCGAAAATTCTGGCGAAATCCTCGACCACAGCGCATGCCTAGCAGTCGCATGCGGGCCAACTGAGTGGCATATCAGCGATGGACATAACTCCCCGACTTGCCGCCGTGCTTTTCGAGGAGTCGAACATCGGTCATGGTCATGCCTCTATCCACAGCTTTACACATATCGTAAATCGTGAGCAAGGCCACTTGCACCGCGGTGAGCGCTTCCATTTCCACGCCGGTTTGTCCCACGGTTTCCACGGTCGCTGTGCATTGCACGCTGTGGGTTGACGCATCCACGGCAAACTCCACCGCTACACGTGTCAGCGCCAAGGGGTGACACAGGGGAATCAAATCACTGGTTTTTTTGGCCGCTTGAATGCCGGCAATGCGAGCAATGCCCAGCACGTCTCCCTTTTTGGCCGTTCCGCTTTGAATCAGGGCCAAGGTGGCCGGCTGCATCACAATGCGTCCGGTCGCCACGCCCACGCGACGGGTGTGGGCCTTGTCGGCCACATCCACCATATGGGCTTGGCCTTGTGCGTCAAAGTGGGTGAGTGTGGACATGGGCAATTGACAGTGAGTTGATACAGCGGGTTAACATGAGACCCGCATCATACGGGCCGAGCTTTAGATTCGTTCTCATGCCATTGAAAAACCAAAATTTTGCACCTACACGCCCCTCCTTCGCTAAGCGTTGGGCGGTTGCGAGTGTGTGCTTGGCGTTGCTGATACCTGTGGCCCCCGTGTATTCGCAAACCACGGCTTTGCGGTTGCCCAATTTGGGCGACGGCGCCGAAGTGCCTTTGGGCGTTGAGAGGCGTTTGGGTGAAAGCATTGCCCGCGAGATTTATCGCGATCCCGATTATTTAGACGACCCGGTGTTGGGCGACTATGTGCAATCGATGTGGCAAACCCTACTCGCCTCGGCGCGTCAACGTGGCGAACTCACGCCAGAGTTGGAGCAACAGTTTGCCTGGGAAGTGGCGCTGATTCGCGATCGCAGCATCAACGCCTTTGCGTTGCCGGGCGGTTATTTGGGCGTCCACTTAGGGCTGATTGCCGCAGTCAGCAGCCCGGATGAGTTGGCCTCGGTGTTGGCGCACGAACTCAGCCACGTCACGCAACGTCATATTGCACGCATGATTGCCCAGCAAGGCAAACAAGGCCCGATGGTGATGGGCGCCATGATCTTGGGCATGTTGGCTGCCAGCCGCACGCCGAGTGCCAGTGGCATGAGTGCTGCCAACGCGGTCATGGTGGGTGGTCAAGCTGCAGCCATCCAAAGCCAACTCAATTTTTCGCGCGATATGGAGCGTGAAGCCGACCGCGTGGGTTATGGCGTGATGACGGAGGCGGGCTTTGAGCCACAAGGTTTTGTCACCATGTTCGAGAAGCTGCAGCAAGCGTCGCGTTTGAACGACAACGGCTCTTTCCCCTATTTGCGCAGTCATCCCATGACCACCGAGCGTATTGCCGATGCCCAAGTGCGTCAGCAATTGCTGCCCGCGCGTCAAGCTTTGTCGCTCACTCCCTTGCACGCCATGATGGCCTCGCGTGCGCAGGTCCTCACCAACCCAGGTGTGGATGTGCTGCGTGCTTTGGCTGCGCAGGCCGACGCGCCCAATATGCGTACGCTAGCCCTGGCGCGACAAGCAGGCGTTTTGTATGCGGGGGTGATGGCCGATATGCGCCAGCGCGATTTCGCGGCGGCGCGCCAGCATTTGGTGCATTTGCAAGCCTTGCCAGGCTTGGATGCGCGGGCGCTGCGCGTGATTCGTTTATTGACAGCCGAGTTGGCCCTGGCGAGTGGTGACGCCGCGCAGGCCTTGTCGGTGCTGGATGTCAAAGCGTTTGTGTTGGCGCCCAACGATCGCGCCACGCGCATGTTGCTGGCGCAAAGTCGTATCGCCACCCAAAAGCCAGCACAGGCCAGACAAGCCAGCGATGATTTGGCGCTGTGGTTGAGCCAACGTCCACGCGATGCATCCGCTTGGACCTTGCTCGGTGCTGCCTATGAGCAGCAAGGCGATGGACTGCGGGCAATTCGGGCTCAGGCGGAGTCGCGTGCTGTCGAACTCGACTATGCGGCAGCGGTGGATCGCTTCAAAGCCGCACAAGCCTTGGCCCATGCGATGGCACGTGAAGGCAAATTAGACCGTGCGGGCCATGTCGAGGCATCCATCGTAGACGCCCGTTTGCGTGAGTTAGAGCGCTTGCGGCGGGAACAAGCGCTCGAGCGCTGAGTCAATCACCACGCCAAAGGCGGAATACACCAGCGAGCCCAGCAGTGCGGAGCCAAAGCCGTGCACCTGAAACCCCTCCAGCAAGCCGGCCGCAGCCCAAAACATCAAGGCGTTGATGACAAATAAAAACAGGCCCAAGGTGAAAAACGTGACAGGCAGTGTCAGCACCACCAAGGCGGGGCGCACAATCAGGTTGAACAAACCAATCACGAACGCGGCCAACATGGCGGCGCCAAAGCTGGTGATTTCCACCCCGCTGTAGAGATGCGCCAGAGCCATCAAGGCCGTGGCGTGAAGTAACCAAGTGAAGATAAGTTTCATTGCGCGATCAGCATAGCATTGCAGCTATCATCCACACCCCTACTTTCATACCTCTTTTTAGGCATCTGACTCTAACGCGATGGCTGGCATTCACATCACCGACATTGAAGCGGCAATCAACTATTGGCGCGAACAAAAGCCTTCGCCCGATGGGGTCACACTCGCGCCCGAACTTCGCGCCTTGGCCGAAGTCTATGCCTTGATGATTTACTACCACCACGATGAGGCGGCAGAAAAAGGGTTTCCTAAAAAAGCGTACGAAGCTTGGTTGGCTTGGTACCGCACCACACCCGATGCGCCGTGCATCGCTATTTGCTCCACCAGCCAAGGCGATGAGGAATGCAAAGGCTGTGGCCGCACCTTCGAAGAAGTTCAGTACTGGCCTGAAATGTCACCCGGCGAAAAGCGCAGCACTTGGCGACGCATCACCATGATCGGCACCTCGTGGCGTTTCAACAAATACGCAGAGCGTGCGCTCACGCGTGCTTCTGTCGATGTAGGCGAGGCACAAGAAAAAAGCGCACCTTAAAAACGCGCCTTAAGTGCGCTTGGTCAGCGTGGGAGCGCTTATTTCCAGCGCTCGCACTCGATGTCCACGGTGGTCTTGCCGTTGCTCATCATCACCACGCCTTCTTGAATGGTGGCTTGCAGTTGCATGCTGCGTTCGGCCAGTTTGGCCAAGTCTTGCGACGCACTGCTGGGAATGCGCCACACCTGCAAGGTGGTCGGCTTGATGAGTTTGTTTTGCATGTTCTTCCACCACACGTCGCCAGCGCTGGAGAACACATAAAGCATCACCTGATCGGCTTTGCTACAGGCTTTGAGCAGGGGCTTTTCTTCCGGCTGACCCACCTCAATCCACAAGCGTTTGCGGCCTGTGAAATCGGTCAGCATCACATCGGGTTCGTCGGGGTCGGACAAGCCGGCGCCAAACGCCAGCACACCGTCGCCGCCGCACATGTCTTGCAGCTGGTGTGCCTGCAGTGACAGCGCGACCAAACGCACCATCATGCGTTCATCGGTCTCGCTGGGGTGACGCGCCAAGGTGAGCGCGTGGTCGGCGTAGTAGCCGTGATCAATGTCGGCGATTTGGACGTTCGCTTTGAAGATGGTGGATTTGATCGCCATCTGTTCAAACGCGACGCGCGAGTTCGGCGGCTTTGCCCACGTAGCTGCCAGGCGTCATGGCCAGCAAGCGGTCTTTGTCGGCTTGCGGAATTTGCAGCGAGGCAATCAAACCATGCAGCGCTTGCGCCGTCACTGTTTTGCCACGCGTGACTTCTTTGAGCTGCTCGTAGGCGCCTTGTACGCCGTAACGGCGCATCACGGTTTGGATAGGTTCGGCCAACACTTCCCATGCCGCGTCCAGATCGGCCTCTAGGGCTTCGCGGTTGAGTTCGAGTTTGTTCAAACCCACGCTCAGCGATTGGTAGGCCAAAGCCGCATAGCCCAGCGCCACGCCCATATTGCGCAACACGGTGGAGTCGGTCAGGTCGCGCTGCCAGCGGCTGATGGGCAGCTTTTCGCTCAGGTGTTTGAGCAAGGCATTGGCCAGACCTAAATTGCCCTCGGCGTTTTCAAAGTCAATCGGGTTGACCTTGTGCGGCATGGTGGACGAGCCAATTTCGCCAGCCTTCAAGCGTTGCTTGAAATAACCCAAGGACACATAGCCCCACACATCACGCGACCAGTCAATCAGAATCGTGTTGGCACGCGCCACCGCATCGAACAACTCGGCCATGTAGTCATGGTGCTCAATTTGAATGCTGTAGGGCTGGAACGTCAGGCCCAAGCCCAACGGTGCGGGGGTTTCAATGACCTTTTTGCTGAAGGCTTCCCAGTCAAAGTCAGGCCAAGCACTCAGGTGGGCGTTGTAGTTGCCCACGGCGCCGTTCATCTTGGCCATCATCTGCACGCTGGCAATGCGCTCGCGTACCTGCTTCAAACGCATCACCACGTTGGCGATCTCTTTGCCCACGGTGGTGGGGCTGGCGGTTTGGCCGTGGGTGCGACTGAGCATGGGCACATCGGCAAAGGCGTGGGCCATCTCGCGCATCTTGGCGATCAAGCCGTCTAGGCCGGGCAAGATCACTTCATCACGGCCTGCTTGCAATTGCAAGGCGTGGCTGGTGTTGTTGATGTCTTCGCTGGTGCAGGCGAAGTGCACAAATTCAGCCGCAGCTTCCAACTCGGCATGGCCTTTGAATTGGTCTTTGATCCAGTACTCCACGGCTTTGACGTCGTGGTTGGTGGTTTTTTCAATCTCTTTGATCGCCAGTGCGTTGTCGGTTGAAAAGTTGGCGACCAGACCGAGCAGATAGTTGCGCGATGCGGCGCTCAAGGGCTTGAACTCGGCAAAGCCGGCATCGCTCAAGGCAATGAACCAAGCGATTTCAACTTGCACCCGGCGGTGCATATAGCCTTGCTCGCTCATCAAAGGGCGTAGCGTGGCGAGTTTGTTGGCGTAGCGGCCATCCAGTGGCGATAGCGCCACGACTTGGGAAATGCTGTGTGTGTGACTCATCCTTGGATTTTAGGTGGTGCATCCAAGCCAAGTGCATGCAATGCACCTCTATAAAATGGGCGTTGATTCAATTCTCAAGCAATGTATGAAACTTATTGGTGCCATCACCAGCCCCTATGTGCGCAAAGTGCGCATCGTCATGGCCGAAAAAAAGCTGGATTACCAGTTTGTGCCTGAAGACGTCTGGGCCGCCGACACCACCATTTCGGCCTCCAACCCATTGGGCAAGGTCCCTTGCCTCATCATGGAAGGCGGTGAAGCCTTGTTTGATTCGCGCGTGATCGTGGAATACGTGGACACGCTCTCGCCCGTAGGCAAACTCATCCCGGGCAGCGGTCGCGAACGCGCCGAGGTCAAAACTTGGGAAGCCTTGGCCGACGGTTTGTTGGACGCGGCCATTCTGGCGCGCCTCGAAGCCACCTGGCCAGGCCGTCAAGACGGCGAGCGCAGCCAAGCGTGGATTGAGCGTCAGATGAAAAAAATCAACGACAGCTTGGTCGCTATGAGCCGCGCGCTGGGTGAGCGCAGCCACTGTGTGGGCATTCACCTGAGCTTGAGCGACATTGCCGTGGGCAGCGCCTTGGGCTACTTGGACTTTCGTTTTCCAGCGATTGATTGGCGCAGCCAGCACCCCAATCTGGGGGGCTTGTACGAGCGCTTGGCGCAACGTCAAAGCTTCAAGGACACAGCACCGGCTTGATGCTGCCCAGCGTTTCATGGCAAAGCCCTTCGACGAAGGGCTTTTTTCATGTGCTTGCTTGCATGTTCAACTGTTCGCGCGTCGTTTGAGCCAACGCATCAGAGCACCCACCACGGGCAACTTTTCGTACAGCTCTTCGGCGGCATCCCAATAATCGCGGTGCACAGCCACTCGCCAGATTCCCGATTCCTCACGCAGCACCAGGTGGCTGGCGCCGCGAATGGTCTGCGTTTTGCCCGCATCCAGGCGGCGCATGGCAAACAAGAAATCCCAGGTCACAAAGCATTGCGTGCCTTGTTGTACCTGCTGAGTGATGACAAAGCGCGGAGACTCTAGTGCATCAAACATGTGGGCAAAAATACGCGTGATTGCGGCTACGCCTTGCACCTCATTGAACGGGTCTTTGAACTGGGCGTCGGCTGTGTAAATGTTGGCGATATGCGCTAGATCGGCAGGCTGCAGATGCTCAAAAAAGTGCACCACGTTTTGCAATGCGGCTTCGGGTGTGGTGACTGGCATCAGGTGCATGGTGGTGGAGCTGTGGGCATAGACGTTGCGCCATTGTGCAATGCGTCACAACCCCGTCGTGCGACGCACGAGCGCAAAGTAAAGTCGATAGGGCAGCAAACGCATCAGCTTGAGCCAGCGCGTGAACCGCTTGGGGTAGTGAATTTCAAACGCGCCTTGCGCCCAACCGCTCAGCATCTGACGCGCCGCTTCGGTGGGCTGAATCAGTGCGGGCATGTGAAAGTCGTTGCCTGCAGTCAGCGGTGTGTCTACAAACCCAGGATTGACCACGCTCACGCCCAAGCCGTTGGCGCTCACATCCAGATACAAAGCCTCGGTCAAATGAATCAAGGCCGCTTTGGTCGGGCCATAGGCCAGGCTCTGTGGCAGGCCACGGTAGCCCGCCACGCTGGCTATCAAGCTGATGTGGCCACGGCCTTGCGCCAACAAAGGTGGCAGCACGGCATCGAGCACGCGCAAAGCGCCGATATAGTTCACCTCTTGGTGGCGCAACATTTCGTCCAAGGCATACGCGGTGGCGCGTAGCGGCTTGTAATAGCCAGCGCAGTAGACCACCACGTCCAACCCTTGCTGTGCATCTACATACGCAGCCGCGCGGGCGATGGCTTGGGCATCGCTGACGTCTAGCACCACGGCTTGGGCACCGGCGTGGGTGTCGACAAACTGCTGCAGCAATTCGGCTTTGCGCGCTGACACCACCACCCGTGCGCCCGCTGCATGCAGCGCGTGTGCTGTGGCCAAACCAATGCCGCTTGATGCCCCTACCAGCCACACACTGCGACCTTGCCAGTCGGTGATGGGTGGGTTCATGGGTGGCAGCCAAGCCATCATGGTTTTTGCAGGGTGTATTGCACAACGTCAATGTTGTGCTGTTCAAAAGCGGCCTCGCAGTAGGCCAAGTAGAACTCCCAAATACGCATGAAGCGTTCATCAAAACCGAGTTGCAACACCTGTGCTTTGTCGGCCATGAACTGGTGGCGCCAGCGTCGCAAGGTCTCGGCATAGTCCAAGCCAAAGGCCAATTCGTCCACCACTTTCAACCCTGCACGCGCGGCTTGTGCGTGGAACTCACGCGGGCAAGGCAAGCAACCGCCGGGAAAGATGTACTGCTGGATGAAGTCGGTGCTTTTCACATAACGTTCAAATAAGGAGTCGTCAATCACGATGGTTTGGATGCACGCTTTGCCGCCGGACTTGAGCAAACGCGCTACGCTCTCAAAGTAGGTGGCCCAATATTCTTGGCCTACAGCTTCCAACATTTCGATGGAGCAAATCGCGTCGTAGGGACCATCATCAATGTCGCGGTAGTCTCGCAAGCGCAGGTTGCTGCGTTCGCTCAAACCCAGCCTGTCCATGCGTTGCAGGGCAAAGTCGAGTTGCTCATGGCTCAGCGTGACACCACTCATATGGGCGCCAAACTCGGTGCCCCCCAGCTCGGCCAGAGCACCCCAACCGCAACCGATTTCAAGAATGCGGTCTCCCGCTTTGGCGTCGACCATGTGCAGCGCACGGCGCACTTTGGCGGTTTGTGCATCGGCCATGGGTTGGGTGCGGTCGTTGTCAAACCAAGCCGATGAGTAGTTCATCGTCGGATCCAACCAGAGCGTGTAAAACGCATTGCCCAGGTCGTAGTGCGCGTGGATGTTTTTCTTGCTGTTGCTGCGTGTGTTGCGATGCAATAAGTGGCGCACGCGGTAGAACAAGCGACCGAGCCAGTGGCCGTAAATCACCTCTTCCATGTCGCGGCGGTTGGCCACCAAGAGTTGCAATAAATCGGCCAAGTTGTTGGTGGTCCATTCACCGGCGATGTAGCTTTCAGCAAACCCAATGTCACCTGACTTCAGGGCTTGCGTGAGCGGCGCCCAGCTGTGCAAATGCAAGGTGGCGTTCAAACCCGTACCTGAGGTGGATGGGGTGCCAAATTGCTCCACACGGCCATCAGGCCATTGCACATGCAAGGTGCCGTGTTGCAAGCGTTGTAACAAAGTCACCACACGTCGCGCCGCAGACGGCATGGTTTGAACGGACGAGGGTATGCAGGTAGATGAGGTGTAGGTGTTCATGGCGGTACTTGTCTCAACATCAACGGGTCAAAAAATCGGAGGGAGGTATCGGTTTGCTGAAAAACGGCACGCGCTTGCACCACAGCTTCAAGGCCTGCCAATGGATGCGCGCCATCACCATCAGCGTCATCAGCGGGTAGCGCCACAGCGCGCGGCGTAGGGCTGCGGGCGTGATGGGTTCGAGCGCACCGCTCACGCTGGTTTCAATCAAAGGGCCGAGGGCATCGTCGTGGTCCACACGCGCCGTCGTGTGGTCAGCGGTGCGCAAAAAACGAAACCGGTAACGCCCTTGCACCTCGCAAAACGGCGACACATGAAACACCTTGCGCGCATGCAGTTCTGCGCCATAGCGTGGCCTGTCTAACAAATAGCAATGGCGCTCGCCAAAGGTGTTGTTCACCTCCACCACAATGGCTCGCAGCGTGTTGTCTGCGCCGTGGCAATACCAAAAGCTCACGGGCTTGAAGGTGTAGCCCAGCACGCGCGGGTAGCAATGCAGCCAGGCTTCGCCCGTCGCGTCGGTGATGCCTTCGCTTTGCAACAGCGCATCCAACCACCCGAGTGCACCGCCCTCTGCTGCGCTGCGTCCGTCGCCATGGTCCGCATCGTGAAAGCTGATGGCTCCCCAGCGGTTGATGGGCAAGTTGTGGCTGCCGTGTTGCGCCATGCTGCGCATGGGCAGCATCAAAAAATAGGTGGCGTAGGCAAACGCATGGTGTGTGGGCCGCAGGCGTGTGTGGCGCACTTGGCCAAAACCGATCCAGCCCACAGCAGGGGAAGCCGCGGCGTCCACCTGTGCGCTCTGCCCTTCGAGGGCGGATGGCGAACCTGGGTTCGCGGCGGTTTGGGGTGTGGGCATGATGCGTTCAGTGTGTGTGTTCAAGCGGCCAACCAGCTCTGTGCGGCAGCACGCCCAGCCTTGAAGCCGTCTTCATGAAAGCCATAGCCCATCCATGCGCCGGCGAACCAGGTGCGTTGCTGGCCTTGCAGTTGGGACATGTGTGCTTGCGCTTGAATGGCGGCCAAGTCAAACACCGGATGGGCATAGTCATAAGACCCCAGCACGTGGGCAGGGTCGATCTCGCGCACCGGGTTGAGTGACACCAACACGTCTTGTGTGAAAGGCAAGGGCTGCAGCAAATTGAGCCAGTAGTGCAGACACACGCGTGCGGATTCGGTGTGGTGCTGCGCGGCACGCTCGTAATTCCATGCGGCCCATGCGAGTTTTTTCTTGGGCATGACTGAAGTGTCGGTGTGCAGCACAGCACGGTTGGCGTGGTAGCGGATGGCGCCCAGTGTGGCGTGTTCTTGTGGCGTTGGTGCCGCCAGCATCTGCAAGGATTGGTCGGCGTGGGTGGCCAAGATGACGGCGTCAAAGCGCTCGCTGCTCGAGTGCGTGTGCACTGTGGCGCCTTGGGCGTCGCGCTCAATGCGCAGCACGGGCGTGTTCAGACGTTTGTCGGCAATGCGGGCCACAATTTTGTCCACGTAGTGACGCGCACCACCTGCCACCGTGTGCCATTGCGGACGATTGTTGACTTGAATCAAGCCGTGGTTGTGACAAAACCGAACCATGGTGGCGACGGGAAATTCCAACATCTGATCCGTTGGGCAGCTCCAAATACAGCCCAACATGGGCAGCAAGTACCAGTCGCGGAAGGTGTCGCCAAAGGCATGGGCTTGCAAAAACGCGCGCAAGGGTTGCGCCAGTTCATGGTCTTGGTTGCGTTCGGCCAAGGCCGTGGCCAAGGTGTTGAAACGCACCACATCGCGCAGCATGCGCAAGAAGCGGGGCTTGAACACATTGCTGCGTTGTGCAAACACCGAGTTCAAGTTGGCGCCGTTCCACTCCAAGGCGCGCTGCCCGGGCGCGCCAGGCACTTGCACTGAAAACGACATGTCCGATTTGGCGGTGGCGATTTGCAACTCATGGAACAGCCCAATCAAGCCGGGGTAGGTACGCTCGTTGTAGACCAGAAAGCCAGTGTCTACGCCATAGGTTTGCATGCCTGTAGCGGTGGGCAAGGTGACGTCCACCGTGTGGGTGTGGCCGCCAAAATAATCCCCCGCTTCAAACAGCGTGATTTCGGCGTGCCCGTGCAGGTGGTGGGCGGCGGATAGTCCCGAAATGCCGGAGCCCACAATCGCAACGCGTCGTGTCATTGACCAGCCCCTTTGAGCGCCAATTGCTTTTCAACCTCTTGCACAAAGCTTTTGTCTTGCGGCCCGGTCATGCTGCTGAAACTCTTGATGTGCTGACCATCGCGGCTGATGATGTACTTGTAAAAGTTCCACTTTGGTGTGGTGCCGGTGATGTCTGCCAACTGTTTGTAGAACGGCAAGGCGTCGGGGCCGCGCACGGTGGTTTTGGCAAACATGGGGAACTTGACGCCAAAGGTGTTTTCACAAAAGTCGGCAATCTTGGCGTTGCTGTCGGGTTCTTGCGAAAAGTCGTTGGACGGAAAACCCAGCACCACCAAACCGCGGTCTTTGTATTTGGCCGACAAGGCTTCCAGTCCTTTGTACTGCGACGTGAACCCGCAATAACTGGCGGTATTGACCACGACAAGCACCTGCCCCGCGTACTGACACAAGGCCTGGGGCTTCTCATCCTGCAATCGCAGCACCGTGTGCTGCAGGATACGGGGGCATGCCGCAGCAGGCGTGAGCTGTGCCGCACTGTCTGCGGCAGCCCATGACAGCGAAGGGCTGAGGGCCGTCAAGGCGGATACAAAAGCGTACAAAATGGGGCGCATAAATTTCTCTTTCATCATGGCCAATGATGGCGTATTCTTAGGGTATTGTCTAGGACAAGAAAATCCCTTGGTTTTTGATTTGGTTTTGATTTGGAATAGCGCCACACCATGAACATCCACGAACCCTTCAATACCGTTGTTTTATCCATTGCCGCTGTTGAGCGTGACACGGGCATTGGCAAAGACACACTGCGCGTGTGGGAGCGGCGTTACGGCTTTCCAACGCCAGGGCGTGATGCCCATGGTGAGCGTGTCTATCCGATGGCGCAAGTTGAGAAATTGCGCATCATCAAGCGATTGATGGACCAGGGCCATCGTCCGGGGCGCATCGTGGCGCAATCGGTGGAGCAACTCCAGCAGCTGAGCCAAGCCCAAGTTGCGTCGCCACAGCCTTTGTCTGTGAGTGCCAGCACCAAGCAGGCGGATTTACGCGAATACATCGCGTTGTTAATCGCCCACGACAACGATGGCTTGCGCCGACAACTGAACCAAGTGTTAGCACGCGAAGGACTCAAGTACTTTGTGACGGATCTGGTGGCGCCCTTGACCACGGCAGTGGGGGACGCTTGGATGCGTGGCGAATTGGAGGTATTTCAAGAACATGCGTACACCGAATGTGTCACGGGCTTGCTGCGTCATGCCATCAATGCCCTGACCGAACATGCGAGCGATGGTGCCCCGGCGGTGTTGTTGACCACGTTTCCCCAAGAGTCTCATGGCTTGGGTTTGTTGATGGCCGAGAGCATGCTGGCGCTGGAAGGTTGTCACTGCGTTTCACTTGGCACGCAAACGCCGCTACGTGACATTGCCCAAGCGGTGGTGGCGCACAACATCGATGTGCTGGCCTTGAGTTTCAGCATGAGCATGAACGCCAACCACGTGATGGACGGTTTGGGCGAGTTGCGTCAGTTGCTACCAGCCCCGGTGGAGGTCTGGGCCGGCGGGCAATGCGCCGCTTTGCAACGGCGCGAGCAAACCCATGCGGTGGTGCTGCGGGATTTGGTGGGCATCGGCAACGAGGTCAAACGTTGGCGCAAGCAACACGCAGTCGGGTCTTGAGTGAGAGGGTGGACCTAAAATTGGCGCATGAACACCACGCTGCCTGCCCCCTCTTTTCTCTCTAAATTGGTGTCGCGCCATGACGCGGTAGAGCGCGTCAACGCCTTGCGCGCGCAAGGTCCGGTGGTGTTCACCAACGGCGTTTTTGATGTGTTGCATCGCGGCCACGCCAGTTATCTGGCACAAGCGCGCATGCTGGGCGGCAGCTTGGTGGTGGCACTCAACAGCGATGCTTCTGCGCGCCGTTTGGGCAAAGGCCCGGACCGCCCGCTCAACAACGAAGCCGATCGTGCAGCGCTGATGGCCGCGCTGGAGTCGGTGAGTTTGGTGACGTGGTTTGACGAAGACACACCGTTGGAACTCATCACCGAACTCCGCCCAGACGTGTTGGTCAAGGGCGGTGACTACGACATGAGTCAGTTAGCCGAGACCCAGGTGGTGATGGCCTACGGTGGCCGCGCCCAAGCCATTCCGTTCGTGGATGGCTATTCCACCACCGCATTGGTGAAAAAAATTCGCCAGGGCTGATGGCGCGCTGTTGACGCCCAGCGCGGATCAGTGCAAAGCGCCAAACACGGCGTGCCACAGCGCCAAGATGGCCGTGCTTTCAGCATCCAAATCTTTGTGCGGCACTTGGGTGGGTTGCTCGTCCAAGCGTGCTTGGTGCTGAATGCGGCGTAATTCGCGGTAGGCACTGCCCGCCCCTTGACCCACACCTGCGGGCAACAAGCCCGCTTGTTCGGCAGCGAGCAACAAGGCAATGTTGCCCACGTTGCCCAGTAGCACCGGGTGTTGACGCGCATGGGCCAGCACCAAAAATTGCACGGCAAATTCAACATCCACCATGCCACCGGCGCTGTGTTTGACGTCAAACAAATCAGGTTTGACGCTGTGTGCGGCGCGTAGTTTGTCGCGCATGGCCACAATTTCTTGTGCCAGTGCGGCGTGGTCGCGTTGCGCCGTGATGACGTTGGCGCGCACGCCGTCAAACCGTTCTTTCAAGCCAGGGGTGCCGAGACAAAAACGTGCCCGTGTCATGGCCTGGTGCTCCCAGGTCCAAGCGGTGTTCTCGCCGCGCTGTTCTTGGTAGTTGGCATAAGCTTCGAAGGGGGACACCAACAAGCCTGAGTTGCCGTTGGGGCGCAGGGCCGTGTCGATTTCGTACAAATCGCCCTCGCCGGTTTTAACGGTCAGCCAGTTGATGAGCTTGCGCACAAATGCGGCGTAAATCTCGCCCGCGCGTTCGTGGCTGTCTTCGTACACAAACACGATGTCGAGGTCGCTGCCGTAGCCCAGCTCTTTGCCGCCTAATTTGCCATACGCCAAAATCGCCAATTGCGGTTCATCGCGGTGGCGTTGCTTGAAGTGTTGCCAGACCCAACGGCAGGTCACCCTGAGAATGCAATCGGCCAAGGCGCTCAAGTCATCTGCCACTTGTTCGACCGTGATGCGCCCTTCCACATCACGCGCCAAAGTGCGAAACACTTCGGCATGATGCGCACGGCGCAGCAGGTTGAGCAGTGTTTCTTCATCGGCCTGCCCCATGGATTGCAGGGCGACCAAGCGTTGTTCCAACTCTTGCTCAAAATTGGCAGGCACAAAGCGCTCGGCCAGCAAGGCTTCGCTGGCGAGCTCATCAATCACGCCCGGGTGCTGCAGCAAATACTTGGCGGGCCAGCGGGCTAACCCAAGCAAGCGCATGAGCTGCTCGTGCACGCGGGGGCGCTCAATCAGCAGGGCCAAATAGCTTTCGCGTCGCAGCAGCGGTTCCATCCAATCGCTCCAGCGCACCGCCGCTTCTTCGCTCACGCGTCCTTCTTCCACCCAAGCGTTGGTGCGCTGCAAGAGCTTGAGCAAGCGTTGCATGCCCTCATCGCGCAAGGCGCGTACACGCGGCTGATCGGCCCAATCTGCCACGCGTGCGCGCAAACGTTCGCTCAGGTGTGGCAGCAGCGACTCCAAGTCAAAGCATTCGGGCTGTCCAGTGGGTTTGCAACCTTTGCAGTCACCGTTTCCATTGGCGTTGGAGGTGTCGCGTTCGCCTTGGCCCAACAAACGATCAAACTCATGCGCTACCAATTCGCGGTGGCTGTCGAGTTGCGTCAAGAAGTCACACACATCGCCATAGCCCAAGGTCAGGGCGATCCAATTCAGATCGGCATCCTGGGTCGGCAGCACATGGGTTTGCTGGTCATCGAGGTACTGAATGCGGTGCTCGACCTGGCGCAAAAAAACATAGGCCTGGGCCAGCGCTTCGGCCGTGGCCACGGGCATCAGATTGGCTTGACTCAGGCGTTGCAGCGCCTTGAGCGTGGGACGTGTGCGCAACTCTGGAAAATGTCCACCGCGTACCACTTGCAAGAGTTGCACCGTGAATTCAATTTCCCGGATGCCACCGCGTGAGAGCTTGACATCGTTGGCCCGCTCGGGGCGTCCCGCACTGCGCTTGGCCGAATGGTTGCGAATTTGCTGGTGCAAGCCACGCAAGGACTCAAACACGCTGTAGTCCAAGTAGCGGCGAAACACAAAAGGCAGCACCGTGTCGCGCAACTCGAACGCATTGAGCATGGCGTTGTTGGGCTCTGTGAAAGGGGCGACCACGCGGCTTTTGAGCCACGCAAAGCGCTCCCATTCGCGGCCCTGAACTAAGAAATACTCTTCCAAGGATTGGCGCGACACCACGCTGGGCCCGGAGTTGCCGTTGGGCCGCAGGGCCAAGTCCATGCGAAATACAAAACCATGCTCGGTGGTATCGCCCACCATGCTGTAGATGATCTTGACTGCTTTGGCAAAGTAGTCGTGGTTGCTAATGCGGCCACGCCCATCGGGCAACCCGGTGGTCTCGCCGTCTTCGTCGTACACATAAATCAGATCAATGTCGCTGGAGACGTTGAGCTCGCGGGCGCCAAATTTGCCCATGCCCACAATCCACATCACCGCGCGCTGCCCGCTGGGTGTGGTGGGCATGCCGTGGCGGGCGTCGAGTTGGGTTTGGGCTTCGGTGAAAGCCACATCCAGTGCGAACTCGGCTAACTCGGTCACCGCGCGCGTGACCACTGACAGCGGGGCTTGCTGCGTGGTGTCCAGCACCACCAAGCGCTCCATCACCAGCTGGCGCAGGATGCGCAAGGCGTCGGCGCTGCTGTGTTGCGCCCGCAAGGCGTCGAAACAGGCTTGCAAGGTGGCCATCACGGGCGCACCCGGTGGCAGCAGGCTCAACTCGGTCGCGTAGCGGCGGCGCAGGCGTTGCACAAAGCGCGAATACGCGCTCAAGTCGTCCATCGAGGGGGGGATAATTCCGGTCACGTTGTGA
>Ga0228703_1000802_pt1 | contig 20990 bp, 22 predicted proteins | sample McNCre217_Aug_MG_3_FD_178020 | JGI IMG/M metagenome (GOLD analysis project Ga0228703, IMG submission 178020) | Freshwater microbial communities from McNutts Creek, Athens, Georgia, United States - 29-17_Aug_MG | ecosystem: Environmental > Aquatic > Freshwater > Creek | place: USA: Georgia... | reverse complement strand
AAACGACGTTGGCGGTGTCAGTACCGGCGCCACCGTCGATGTTGTCCAGAGAAGAGAAAGCACCAGAAACGGCGTTGATTGTGTCGTTGCCAGTTGTGCCAGAAACAACATCAATACTAGTAGTGAGTCACAAGGTAAGCAGGGGCGAATAGCTCATACAAATCAAGCACTTACGCTTGAAAATCATCATGAAAACCGCTTTGCCACAATATTTCTACTTGTGCGGCGATCATCCGTTGTGAATTGACGGCAAAAACTATACGCCCTCGCCTGCGAACTAGGCGATGGCGCTGATAGTCAGTGGATTGTTGCTACTTGCCTTCTACTACTGCTGTTGCAGCTTCAGGGCAGGCGACTGGTGTTGGATGATTCTTGTGCGCGAGGGCCAAAAATAATGACCTCGTTGTTGCCTTGCTTGGCGAAGGTCACGCCTTCCCGCTCATAGGTATCCAATATTCTTTTGAGCGTGGCCAATTTCAGAGTGTCTGCCAAGGTCCCTAACTCATTGGCTTTTTCCAGCCGTTTGATGGTCGCGACTCCAACCTTGGAGCGGTCGGCCAAGGTTTGTTGACTCCAAAACAGGTAGCTGCGTGCTGCAACCAACTGGGCCACGGAAGGCAGGGAGTAATTGATCTCTGTTAGGTCGTCCATTGATCCAAATCGTATCTTATATGCAACGTTTTCTCAACATGATGCGAGAAAGTGGTTGATGCGCACTTTCAGTTCCTGTATGATCCACTATGGATCAATGGAAGATTTTATTGGCTCATGCGGGAACCTTATTGGAGTATATATGCTCGTTGAATTCGACTCAAAGACACTGGATAGTTTGCAAATTCCAGCAGGAAAACAACGTTTGACCGTAACGGATGCCCGCACGAGGGGCCTTCAATTTGAATTGCGGCAAGGCGGCGGGTTCTTTACTTACAGATATTCGATTGATGGACGGCAGCGCGGAATCCCTATTGGGCGATACGGCGTGTTGAAAATTGCCGATGCCCGTAAACGAGCGTTGGAACTGGGGCGACTGGTTGCGCTTGGACAAGACCCCATGGTGTTGAAATCTCAGCAAAGGCATTGCCCCACATTTGGCGAGTTCTTCATCAATAAGTACATGGCCTTCGTGAAAGTTGATAAACGCAGTTGGGACACGGATGAAAGTCTTTACCGTAATCATCTGAGAGAAGCATTTGGTGATTTAAAAATGAATCAGATCACCAAAGGTAGCGTACGTGAATTCCTTCACAGCAAGATTGCAGATGGATGTGCAAAAGGGTCAGTCAATAGGTTTCTTGTGTTGATCCGGTATTGCTACAACCTAGCCCTTGAATGGGGGACTGAAGGTGTTACAGACAACCCTGCGCGTGGCATCAAACCTTTTCAAGAAAACAACAAGATTGAACGGTTTGTTAGCCAAGAAGAATCCATGGCATTGAAAGCCGAACTTGAGCGAAGCGAGAACCCTCAACTGCGTTTCATCATCGCCTTTTTGCTGGTAACGGGGGCAAGGAAGAACGAGGCCTTGAAGGCTCGTTGGCAAGACATAGACACAGAGTTCAAGGTTTGGCGAGTTCCACTGTCTAAGTCTGGCAAGGTACGGCACATCACGCTGTCCGAGACTGCCATCCGGTTTCTTGAGATTCTGCGTTCACACAATCAGAACTTACTTGGGCAAGCCTTTGAGCGCTGCGATTTTGTATTCCCCAACCCCAAGACATTAAAGCCCTTTGTCTCCATCTTTTATAGCTGGGATGCTGCAAGGTGCAGGGCTGGACTGGCTGACGTTCGCATTCACGATCTGCGTCATACGTTTGCCAGTACGTTGGTAAATAACGGGGTATCTCTGTATGAAGTTCAGAAGCTGTTGGGTCATGCCCACATCAGGACCACAGAGCGGTATGCGCACCTTAAGCAAGAAAGATTGCAAGAGTCTGCGGCTTTTGCGGGGCGCACTTTTGAGCACATCCTTAACACGCCCAATCCCATCGTCGTGCCAAGAGACCCCCAAGTGCTTTGCATTGATAGCCCTGTGAACCCGCAAGGCGATAGTGGCCCCTTACTTCAATTGTAATGATTTACCTTTGACCTTCATGCAGGCGTCGCTAGTGCTGTCTTGAGCATCGACATCCTGCATGCGGTGTGGCAATCAGGGCGACCAGACACCTTCATTGAAATCATCCGCTTCTAGCGTATACTTGATCATGGTTTTTGTTGAACTGCCGATTTTCATCCGGTGTGCAGCCAGTCTCTTTACCGATGAAGACTTGGTGGACCTTCAAGTCACGTTGCTGGAGAACCCCTCGGCGGGTGACTTGATCAAAGAAGGCCGTGGCTTGCGCAAATTGCGTGTTCCACTGCCTGGGCGGGGCAAGAGCGGTGGTGCTCGCGTGATCTATTACCACTGGGTAAGTGAACAACAGTGCTACCTAGTCTATGCGTACGCAAAGAGTGTGGCGGAGGACCTGACGAAGGCTCAACTGAAGGCCCTTGCCGATGCAATGCAGGAGGTATTGCGAAATGAATGACATTCAATTTGAAGAATTACTGGCCAGCGTAAAAGACATGGGCAAGCACATGCGTGGCCAGAAGGTTGTTGGCGCAGTTGCACGCGAGTTCCCCGAGCCAGATGTCAAAGCAATTCGAGAGCGCACTGGTATGTCTCAGACTCGCTTTGCCTTTCTCATTGGCGTGAAACCCAAAACCCTTCAGAATTGGGAGCAGCGTCGAGTTCGTCCTGCCGGTCCTGCCAGGGCTTTGCTGAAAATCGTAGAGGCTAATCCTCAGGCATTATCTGCACTGCACGCTTAATAGCTGGGTGATTCAATCCAAAGCCACCTTCGGGTGGCTTTTTTCATGGGCAAATGTGTTTTGAATAACATCGTGGCTAGGCGTAGACTTTCACTGGCGTAAGGCATATACTCAAAGTGTGGATCAGCCAATTTGATTCACTCAATACATTACACGACAAGACAGACCTCCCCTACAGGGTTTTCAACGGAGGCTGCTCTTCAGTTTCAAATTCATGAGCAAGCCTCCAGTATTGGAGATTTCCATGCTTGCGTCTTTCGATCGTAATGTTGTTCCGACTCAACTTGCTGCATATGCCCAATGGGTTGTTTGGCGGGACACTAAGATTCCTTACCAACCTAGCAAACCAGCCAGAAAAGCAAGTGTTACTGATCCATCAACATGGAGTAGTCTGCATGATGCCATTCAAGCAGCTAGAGGAAAAAGTATCCAAGGAATTGGTTATGTTTTTATTGGTAATGGAATTGTTGGCGTTGATATTGATAAATGTATTAATGATCCAGAATTGAATGACCGAGCGCTAGCATTGCTTGAGCGGATTGGGTGCATGTACATTGAAATCAGCCCTAGTGGTAATGGCTATCATGGTTACGCACTTGGTGAGTTGCTGGACACTGGCAAGAGACTTTCTTTAAATGGATTGCATATAGAAATATATGACAACAAAAGATATTTCACATTTACGGGAAATACAGTCAAGTCGTTGCCTCTTGAGCCATTGAAGAACTTGGAGTCTCTTTTTTCAGAGGTAGAAGCACCCAGTAATACAGCTTCTTTATCCTTAGTTCCTTCAGTATCCTCAGTATCCTCTGTCCCATCTGTACTCATCATTGAGCAGATAATTTCCGATATGCCAGCAGAAATTTACGTGACAAGCCTTTCTACTCGAAATGGGAAGATATTTCAGTTAGCTAGGTATGCAAGAAAATACATCAGAGATTTGAATACACAAATGCTGAAGGTTATATTTGATCATTGGTTTGAGAAGTCCGTTGATCATATGGATAATCAAAACTATGATTACAACTTTATCGAATTCATTTCAGCATGTGACTCTGTGAGAATTCCTTATGGGATGGACATTTTGAGTGAGATAACTAGAGACTTAGAGCCTTTGCCGCATGATTTAAAGCGCATTTGCATTAATCATTCTCATGAATTGCTTATCCAATATTGCATGGCATTGCAGAGAGTTAATGGAGAAAACCCATTCTTCTTGAGTTGCAGAACGGCTGGAGAATTGATAGATTGTGACAAAAATACAGCACATAGGCTGCTAAAAATAAGTTGTTCTTTAAAGCTATTAAGCAAAGTTAGAGTTGGAAACCAATATGAAGCAGCACGTTTTAGGTTCAATCCTCAGTATCTGAGTAATTGAAACTAAAAAACCAAGCATCTGACACAGAGCAACCTGAGGCCGAAATTCTCACGAATGGTAAATCAAGGGGGGGGTCAAGGAGTCTAGTAGCGGTGAGTGAAGGTGCGTTGCTTCTGAAATAGAACTTGCCACCTCACCCCACCAACAACACCGCATCCCCCGCCTGAGGCACGCCCACCACCAGCACCTCGATGGCGTTGGCATCACCCACATGCAGGTAAGCCCCCAACTCTAAAGGCAGCCAGCCGATGGACTCGGCTTCTATCTCTTTGAGTTCGCGCCAGAAGTCGGCCTCGATGTCAGTGTGCATGGCTTGAATCTTTAGCCAAGGCCACGCCAATGATGCCCTGCTGATGGCCATCAGAACTTGATGGTATCGCTGCTAGGCAGAGCAGGCAAAGCAGCAGTCAAAGCCTTGGCGTAGGCATTGCGGGCGGTCTGGAACGCAGCAGCTTGTGCCTGCAGGCGAGCGAGTTCAGCATCCACAAACTGGATGCTGGCCAACTGGGCCTTGGCATCGCTGGAGAGGCTGTCGAGTTCGTAGTTTTTACCGTCGATGGTTATGGTGGTCATTTCAGTGTCTTTCAAGAAAAAACCCCGCCCCCTTGTGAGGGACGGGGTTGGGAGGTTTTCACCTTAAGCCCTTACCTTGCGGCGAGGGCTTGTCTCCGGGAGAGATTAGGCGTTCAGAGCCTGGACCAACAGGTCGAGGTTGATTGCGCCAGTCAGCTTGACCACGATGTCGTTAGCGTCCAATGTGCCTGCACCGGTAGCATCCACGAATGCATATGTATCGCCGCCGTACTGGAAGACCACTTGATCATCTGTCGAAGCAGCAGCATTCACCAGAGCCAACTCAAGTGTAGAACCAGTGATGGTTGTGGACTTGACGAAGGGATGAGTGCTTGCAGTGGTGTAGCCGGTAATGGTCACATCGTCAGACTTGGTTGTGTCCAGCGTCGGCGTAGTTGCTGTGGTGGCAACCAGGTTCAGACCAGTGATGGTGTCCATCTTGGAGTATGTACCCACAGTCGTCACAGCATCTTTGCCGCCGCTCAGTGTCACTGTTTCTGCAACAGTAGTGTTGCCTGTGAATGTCAGACCGTTGTGCAAAGTCACACCGTCGAACACGGCTGTGCCAGCCAAGCCCGAAGCGTCAACAGTTGCCAACTTGCCAGCACTGTTGTCAACAACAGCAACGCCGTTACCCTTCAGTGTCAAGGACGTCAAGCCGCCCATATTGGTGTATGCACCAACTGAACCAGCCACGGCAGACACAGCCGCTGTAGTTGTCAGGTTCAACGTCGCTGCATGGTCAGCAGTTGCGGTGCTAGTGGTCAGTGCTTTGTTAGCAACACTGTTCAAAGTCACGGTGGCGGATTGGGCATCACCCGTCAGAGTCGCGGTAGAAGCAGAAGATGCAGCAGTGGCTGTCACAGCAGTTGCATTCACAGTCAAATTGACGCTGGATGCATTGGCTTTGACTGCTGTTGTGCCAGTTGCAGTAGCGGTCAAAGTGCCGGCGTAGGTGGTCGACGTCACTGCAGGAGTTGCGCCTGTGTCTTTGGCAATGTAGCCTGCTGAGGTTGCAGTCACATCATATGCTGTAGAGACGGCTTGTGCGTCTGCAACTTTGTTCAGCACCGCGTTAGCAACACCCGTCTTCAGTGTTGTGAATGCTGCGAATTTGGAAGCGTCAGCAGTGGCTGCAGCTGCGAATTGCACAGTTTCAAAACCAGAGACGTTGGCAGCGATCAGAGCGTAGTCACCAACCGTGTAAGACGTACCGCCGATCACCAGAGTGTCGGTGCCGTCGCCGCCGGTCAAAACGTCGTAGGCACCCACTGTGCGAGCTGTGGCGCCTGCATCTTGAAGTTTCACAGTGTCATTGCCAGCACCGCCGTCCACAGTGACTTTCTCGCCAAGCGATGTTTTCACAGTGATGGTGTCGTCGCCATCTTGGCCGTTGACAGCAGTCGTGCCTGTGCCAGTGACGGCCACGGTCACGGTGTCGTTGCCAGCGCCAGCATTCAGCAGGGCGTTGTATGTTTCATCAACAGTCGTTGTGGTGACGTCGTCTTTGACTGTGGTGGTGCCCAGAGTCAGCGTGTCAGCACCGTCACCGCCGGTGATGGTCTTGATGGCGGTGCCGCCCACATAAGTGATCGCACCAGCAGAACCAGCCAGGCTGACTGTCTTGACAGAGCCTGTAGAGCCACCGTTGGCAACGGTCAGCGTTGTTTTGACGGCAGAAGACACAGCCACGTCGGCCAAAGACTTGTCGTTGGCATCAGCACCAGCAGTCACAGCCAGAGCCAAGTTGGCTGCAGCAGCGCCGGTTGTTGTTGTAGCCTTAGCCAAGGTACCAGTCACAGTCACACTGCTCAGTGCTGCACCACTGACCGCCAAAGCAGCTTGGTTCTGCAGACCAGCAGATACACCGGCTGTGTTGTTAGCTGCCGCAACAGCAGTAACGTCAGCAGCATCACCCTTCACGCCGTCCAAAGAAATTGTTGCAGAAGCGGCCGTAGAAGCTGCCGTTACAGACAGAGCGGAACCTGTTGTCGAGTTGGCAGCAAGTGCGGCAGCAACACCAGCATTCAAGTTTGCAGTCAAGGAAGCACCCTTGAAAGCAGCAGTCGTTGTAGCAGCCAGCTTGGTCACGTTGGCGGCCTTGGCAATCTGGTTGATGCTGGTCGCAGCAGCGCCAAATTTGGAGCCGTCAACAGCAGCAGCGGCGGTGGCTGTAGTGTTGTCGATGTTGAACTTTTCAACGTTGGTGAACGTGCCAGCGAAAGTGCCGTTGTTGGTGGTGTCCACGTAGATGTTGACGGTGTCAACGCCAGCGCCGCCGTCAACGGTGTCGAATGCAGACAGGGTGGTGGCAGCAGAGCCAGTAGCGTTCAGTGCGTATGCATTGAAGGTGTCGTTGGCGTAAGTGCCGACAATGGCGTCCACGCCCGTAGTGAGCGGTCTGATTGCACCTTTCGGTAAGTGCTTGATTTAAAATGCAATAAAGCATCTATTAGTCCATTTTTGCAGGGTGACCTACTTTCCACCGACTTTAGACGGCTTGCCCCTCGCACTTGGCGTCACTTAATACAGTCCGGCCAACTCAGAGATGCGTACTTCAGTGACCTACCTTTGACCTTCCAAGAGGGTTTCAGGCCTCATCAAGTGGAGGGTGCATGTACCTGCCAATGAGCCCGTTTTTGCGATCACTGCGTCGCTTGCTCTCGTCTTCCAGAGCAGCAATGGCCCCGAGCAGAGCAACCTCGCTCACGTCCATGCGGATGCTCAAGCCCCCCGCCAAATCAATCTCAACGCCAGCCTGTCTGAACAACTGGATGGCCCGAATCAAGAAGTCCGCCTTAGCCCCCATTTCCAAGGTCTCAATTCGAGCAACGGTGGACTTCGCCACCCCCATCTTGTCCGCGAACTCCTGCTGATTCCAGCCGATTGCTGCCCGTGCAGCACGTATAGCTACTGCAATTTTTGCGTTTTCAACCTTTTCTTGGCTTGACATTGGATTCCAATCTGCTACTATTAGTCCCATATTAAGTAACTTCCAGTGCTGCAAAGGGCAAAATCATGGCCAAAGTTCAGATCACACCTCAGTTCGTCAAAACTGCAGTCGCACAGCCAGAAAAGCGGAAAACCGACTTCTTTGATCTGTACTGCAAGGGTTTGCTGCTTGAAGTTCGCGCCACAGGAAGCAAGACCTATTATCTGCGCTACCGCAACAGCCGAGGTGTTGCACATCAACTTAAATTGGGGGATGAGCGTGATCTGACCTTGGCTCAGGCAAGGACCCTTGCCGACAAGGCCCGCAACAAGATCGCCATGGGTGAAGACCCCTGCGATGAAAAAGCTGTGTTGCGCAAGGTGCCCACATTTGGGCAGTTCATAGCAGAGCAGTATCTGCCCTACGTCAAAACCTATAAGCGCAGCTGGGACACTGACATCAGTTTGCTCAAGAACCACTTGCTACCGCGCTTCGCCCACCGCCACATGGACACCATCACGCGCCAAGATATCGTAAAAATGCACCACGACCGGCGTGCCTCTGGGGCAGCTCCAGGCTCAGCAAACCGGCTTCTGATCATGATGCGGTACATCTTTAATTTGGCTATTCGCTGGGATGCTCCAGGCATCAAGGCGAACCCCTGTGCTGGTGTGCCTCTGTTGGAGGTGAATAACAAAAAGGAACGCTACCTCTCTGTCGAAGAGGCTCAGCGCCTTTACGAGGCCGTCTGCCAAAGCGATAACACTATGCTCCAGTACATCGTGCCAATGCTGATCCTTACAGGGGCTCGTAAGCGTGAGGTGCTGGATGCCAAATGGCAAGACTTTGACTTAGCTCGCCGGATTTGGCGAATCCCAATGAGCAAGTCTGGCAAGTCGCGCCACGTCCCTCTTGGGGATGGCGCGATGACTGTCTTAAGCACGATGCCGCGCAGCATGAAGTGTGAGTGGGCATTCGCAAACCCAAAAACTAACAAACCGTTTGTTTCAGTCTTCTGTGCCTGGGACACTGCCCGCAAAAAGGTTGGACTGGCCGATGTGCGCATGCACGATCTGCGTCACAGCTTCGCCAGCCTGCTCATTAACTCAGGTCGGACCCTGTACGAGGTGCAGCACATCCTGGGCCATACCCAGGTCAAAACGACCCAGCGTTACGCGCACTTAAGTCAAGACACCCTGCTTGATGCCGCCAACGCGGCCACCCGGGCTGTTGGTTCGGTGATGTTGCCGGTGGTTCAGTCGGTACAGTTGGTGGCTTAAGCGCGCTTACAAAACGTCGGCAATTGCATTTTTTTGCCGACGTTTTGTAAAATGGGTGCATGCAGCAAAATAACCAAACGCCGCCCTCTGACGTTCAAGGGCTTATTCGCACCCGCGATCTTGAGGCGCTGGGGATGAACAGAGTTGCGATTGGGGCCATGGTACAACGCGGCCAACTGGTACGGCTTGGGCGAGGTCTGTATGCACCGCCCAACTATGAATCGACCGAAAACTCGTCGCTGGCACAGGTAGCCATCAAATACCCTAAGGCGGTGTTTTGTCTGCTGACGGCACTCAGGCTGCATGGGGTGACCACGCAGAACCCACACGAGGTTTGGATTGCCATTGAGCACAAAGCCAAGGCGCCCAAGCTGGACTATCCCCCTCTGCATGTCATTCGCTCGACTGGGGATGGCCTGTACGCGGGCACGGAGCAAATGACTGTAGATGGGGTGGTTCAAGTGCCAGTGACTGGGCTGGCCAAAACCATCGCTGACTGCTTCAAGTTCCGCAACAAGATCGGACTGGATGTCGCTATCGAGGCTCTTCGGGAGGCATGGAGTGCTAAACGCATCAGCATGGATGAACTTCACCACTTTGCCAAAATTTGCCGTGTTGAAGGGGTGATGCGTCCATATATGGAGGCACTGGCATGAGCAGCGCAAAGAATCTGGCTGCATCAGTTCAAGCTCGCCTACTGAATATCGCCAAGGCAGAACGTCGCGATTATGGCCAAGTGCTGACCAAGTTCGCGCTGGAGCGCTTGCTGTACCGACTCAGCAAGTCCAAGCATGCCGACAACTTCCTGCTGAAGGGGGCTTTGCTCTTTGACCTTTGGTTTGACGTCCCGCTGCGCCCCACACGTGACATTGACCTGTTGGGATTTGGCTTAGCGGAATTGCCGCATGTGATCAGCGTGTTTGAAGACCTGTGCCGCATCGAGGCTGAAGACGGGATGGCATTCCAGGCCGACAGTATCAAAGCCGAAGAGATCCGCAAGGATGCCAATTACGCTGGCATCCGTGTCACTTTAGTTGGCCTTCTGGGCAGTGCTCGCACCGCTATCCAGGTAGACATTGGCTACGGGGATGCAGTAACGCCAGCACCTGAGTCCGCAACATACCCGGTATTGCTGGATGATTTTCCCGCGCCACTACTGCGCGTTTATCCACGATATACGGTTGTGGCAGAAAAGGTCGAAGCCATTGTGACGCTGGGTGTCGCCAATTCACGAATGAAAGATTACTTCGATCTATGGGTGTTACAACAGCAGGGGGAATTTGACGCGGACATCTTGCGCATGGCAATCATCGCGACATTTTCTCGGCGTACGAGGGCGCTGCCCCATGGCTTGCCCGTGGGCTTGAGTGATGAGTTTGCACAGGACGCACAAAAGCAGCGCCAATGGCAGGCATTCCTCAAAAAGAACTTGTTGGATCAAGTAAGCCTGGCCGAAGTTGTGGGCAAGTTACGAGAATGGCTAATGCCCCTGTTGACTCCTCAGGGCTGAAATCACATCTACATCTCAGCATTCGAGATCAGTACTTGACACCAAAGCCCATTAGGGCAGAATAAGGGGTGGGGGCATTGCGCCCTCACTACGCTGCAACCCCGCTCAACGCGGGGTTTGTCGTTTCAGAGGCCGGTTTATCGCAAGGTAACCGGCCTTTGTCGTTCCTACTCCTCAGCCGTCCATGGTTCGCCCTAGACGGCTTTTCTTTTGCGAGGTATCAAATGCAAAACGAAGATCTTGAGCTGCTCACGATTAAAGAGCTGTCTCAACTGCTGCGCCGTTGCCGCACATCCATCAGAGCCGATGTCAGGGCCGGTCGACTGCCTGCGCCGATCGCTTTGGGGCCACGCCATCGAGGCTGGCTGCGCCGTGATGTGCTGGACTTCCTGGAAGCCAACAGTAGCCAGGCGAACCTGCGCAAGGAAGGAGGTGAGGTATGAGCCAGCATATTCGATTCGGCACGCATGCCCCGGCTTTACATTCAAACGGCTGGAACATCATCCCTATCCCCGCGAGCAGCAAGGCGCCTCGTATTGAGGGCTGGACGGCAGGATTCGGCAAGCAGCAGGTAGATGCTTTTGCAGCCAATGGCTATGCGCAAGGGAACATCGGGCTGCTCGCCCGCTTCTTTCCAGCGGTCGACATCGACGTCCTCGATGAAGAATGCGCGGCCGCCATTGAGCAGCATGCGCTGCAGACATTGGGCCCCGCGCCAGTACGCATCGGCAACAGGCCCAAGCGACTGCTGGCCTACCGGACCGCGACTCCTTTCAAGAAGCTCAAGATCTACCTCACTGCTCCCGATGGCAGCACCCGTGGGGACGACGGTAAAGACTATGCTGTTGAAATCCTCGGAGACGGCCAGCAATACGTCATCTACGGCGAGCATCCGGATGGGTTCGATTACGAGTGGCCAGACCATGACGGCCCTACAGCGGAACCCCCTACCTCGCTCTCGCTTGTTGACAAGGAAAAAGTGACCAACTTCTTGGCGACTCTGCCAACGGCACTTCCAGTTGGCTGGAGCGTTCGTGAAGCTGTGAGCAAGCATCGCGGCAAGGCGGAAGCGGAGGTGACGTTTGAAAACTTGCGCCACCCTCTGCCGGATTGGCCGCTCGAACGCATCGTAGGGCCCCGATGGCCAGTGCAAATTCCCCCGCCTGTGGCCACCCCAAACTCCCCCAGGCAAGGACGGGGCAATTATGACGGCTCGGTGCTGATGGCCAGTCGGCTGGCGGCTTCCTTGAGCCTGTAGCTCTTGCCCTCAAACTCCAGCATCGAACACCGGTGCATGAGCCGATCGAGGATGGTGGTAGCCATGGTCACATCCTTGAGGTACTTGCCCCAGTCTGTGACGACACGGTTGGAGGTGATGATGATGGCGCGGCGCAGCTTGTAGCGGCGATGCACCACGGCCTGCAGCAACTCGGCCGCAGCCTCTGGGATGCGGCGTGCCAGAAACAGATCATCCAGGACCAGCAGGTCGGGCTCGCTCCAGGCCTTGACCAAAGCCGCTTGCTCCTGTGCGCTGGCCAGGGCGTACTGAGCCAACGCACTGTCGGCCTCGACGTAGCGTGCGTGCAAACCCTGCAAAGTGGCCTGGTAGGCCACAGCCTTGGCCGTGTGGCTCTTGCCGGTGCCGGGCTTGCCAACAATCAATGCGTTGGCGCCCTCGGCGATAAACTTGAGCGTGAGCAACTCGAAGCAGGCTGCGCGAGGCAGCTTGGGGTTGAACTGCCAGTCAAAGTCGGCCAGGGTTGGCCGCTCGTCCAGTCCAGAGCGTTTGTAGCAACGCTCGGTCTGGCTGGTGCGACGCCGGTCCAACTCGTCCTGCAGCAGCGCAGCCAGGGTTTCGACAAAGGGCTGTTGGGCCGCCTGGGCCTGCATGATGCGCGTGTTCAAGGTGTCGGCAAAGCCGGACAGGCGCAATTGGCGCAGGGTACGGTCAATCTCGATCAGCGTCATTGGCCACCTCCCGCGCTGACGTTGGAGCTCGTGCCCGCCTGGTTGGCCGCCAGAGTGAACAGTGAGCCGTATTCCTGGGTGTCACGGATAAGGGCATGCTCCTGGATCAAGGCGGCGTGGCCGGTATCGGGGACGGCGCCGTCGGCGTTGATGGCGGCCAATGCCTCAGCGACCAGACGTTCGGTCAGCGCCTTGACGTGCTTGTAGCTGTGCACGCCCTGTTCGATGGCTTGTGCGCAAGCCGCGTCAACGAAGCGATTGGGGTAACGCCGACCGAGGTTGACGATGCCGTGCAGCTTGCGCTGGCCCACACGGCCCTCGATGGCGAACAGCATGCGGCACAGCCGTGCCGCCTGTGGTCCGATCTGGTCAGCCTGCTTGAGGATGAAGCGCGTTTCACGCGAGGGGTTGAAGACCCGCTCGGCCTGAGGCATGACCACCGTCCCCGGCCGCTGGGCGCGTGCGTGGGTGCGCACCAGTTGCCCACTGGCCAGCTCACGGATCTCGATGCGCCGCTCAAAGATGCGCACCAGGACTTTGGCACCAATGGCCACGGGCCTTGCCGAGTAGCTGCTGTGGTCCACGCGCACGCAGCCATCGTCACAGACGGTGCGCTGCTCCTGGCTGAAGTACTGCATCGCGGTCAATGGCAGCGGCTGCAGATGAGCGCGTTCTTCCTCGAACATGGCCTGCACCTGGCGGCGCTCGGTGCCGTGGATGCGCTGGGCTGCCCAGCGGGTCTCCCAGCGCTCCAGATGCTCGTTCTGTTCTTCGATGGTCTCAAAGCGTTTGCCCTTGAGGGCCGTGGCCTGGGTGTGGCCGATGGCATGCTCGACCGTACCTTTGCGGTCGGGGTCACGCACCCGGGCCGGATCGGCCACCACTTCGTAGTGCTCCAGCATGGCTGCGTACACCGGGTTGAGCTCGGGCTCGTATAAGTCGGGCTTGATCACGCCTTCCTTGAGGTTGTCCAGCACCACGTAGCGACACGAGCCGCCAAAGTAACGCCAGGCCTGTTCATGCAGTTCGGCCCAGACCTTCTGGCTGGACTTCCAGACCACGCGCCGGAAACTGCGCCGCGAGTAGCGCAGCGTGGCCACAAACAGCCGGGGCTTGCGGTAACGATCGGTGCCTGGCACCCGGGTCGGCGCGCCTTCGCCGTAGTCCACCTGCATCTCCTCGCCGGGCAGAAACGACAGCCGGTCAAACCGCTCGGGCTCCTTGTGCCGCAACTTGGCCACGAAGCGCTTGACCGAGTTGTAGGCACCGCCAAAACCATGCTGGTCAACCAGGTCCTGGTAGATCGCCATGCCATTGCGCCCGAGCTTGAGCTGGCCCTCGATGAAGTGGCGATGGGGCTCGCACCGGCTGGTGGTCACCGAGGCACTGGCCGGTGGCCAGGGTGGGGGAATTTGTGCATTCCCCGTGGCCACGGCCACTTCAGAGCCGCAGGCCACCCCGGGGGAATTTGCCTGCTCTGCCAGCCACCGGTCCCGGTAGCCCCGGATCGTCTTGCGATCGATGCCAGTGATGCGGGCAATCTCTCGCTGGGGTGTGCCGCGTTCGAGCAGCGTCACGATCGTCGATTGCTTGTTGGGTTTCAAGACATTCACTCCTTGGCCTTCCCTCGGGGAAGACTCAGTTCAATGTGTCCTGCCAACAGGTGCCAGCGGCGCTGGCCTTTATCTCCTGTCCCCGATCAACTCAGGTGGGGGAGTTTGAGGTGGCCATCAGTGGGGGAATTAGGGTGGCCTTCGGGGGTAGGGGAACTGCTGTCGTGCCTCGATCCAGGCATGGGTCACGACGAATGGCTCCACATCGGTATGGGACTGCACCACCAGGGGCAAGGCAACGAGGCGTACTTGACCGCCTGGATCGATTGGTCAGCGATCAGCGACAAGTTCAAAGAGGGGGAATGCGAGGCACGCTGGGCATCATTTGCAGCCCAGGGGAATGGCATTCAGGTGCCAGTGACTTTGCGCAGTCTGATAAAAGCCGCCGGCGCTGCCCGAATGTCGCAGGCAACTGCGACCCGGAAGACGATCGAGTCACGCATCGACGCCAGTTCGGACTTCGATGAGTTAACTAAGGAAATTCTCAAGACAGTCTTTGAGGCAAACCTACCTGAGGCAGACACCTCTCTGCTGATCAAGAAGATCTCTCTTAAGACCAAGGTGTCGGTCAGGTCTTTGACGCAGGACGGCGCGCAGTACCGTCGCGTTGGCGCGAGCAACCAACAAAAGCACCTGGATGCAGCGCGAGCAGTGATCGAGCTGATCGGCAAAGAGAACCTTCTTTATGCCCATGGGGGTCTGTGGCGTTGGAGTGAGGCCGGGGTGTGGGCGCAGATGCAAGACCGAGAAGTCAAGCAGCTCATCCACAAAATCGCGTCCAACACCAAGTTGACGACTACCGTCGTCAACTCAATTCTCGACATGCTCAAGACCGAAGTACACCGCGACAACGTGGTTTTCGATCTCCGATCGGACACCATCAACTGCCGCAATGGCGAATTGCAGTATCTGGACTGGTTGGGGAGCTGGTTGCTGCAACCTCATGTGCGCGAGAACTTTCGTACGGCGCAGATTCCGCTGAACTACGACCCTAACGCCAAGGCACCGCGCTTCGAGCAGTTTCTTGATGAGGTATTTGCTGGCAATAGTGATGCCCGGCAGAAAAGCCTCGTGGTTGAGGAGGCCTTGGGCTACACGCTCTTGGCGTCTTGCCACCTCGAAAAATTCTTGATGCTGATCGGCGGTGGGGCAAACGGCAAGTCGGTCTTATTGACGGTGGTCGCGGCGTTGGTCGGGGCAAACCAGGTCTCGGCCGTTCAGCCCAGCCAGTTCGATAACCGCTTCCAGCGAGGACATCTGGTTGGTAAATTGGCCAACATCGTGACCGAGATTGCGCAAGGCGCCGAAATCGCCGACGACAAGCTCAAGTCACTTGTGTCAGGCGAACTGACCACTGCCGAGATGAAGTTCAAGGATCCCTTCGACTTCAAGCCCTTTGCAACGCACTGGTTCGGCACCAACCACCTGCCACGGACACGAGATTTCAGCGATGCACTGTTTCGTCGCGCGATTCTGTTGTCGTTCAACAACCGCTTTGACGGCGATCGCCGTGATGTTGACCTGTCGCAGAAGCTGCTTGCCGAGCTGCCAGGCATCTTGAACATTGCATTGCGCGGCCTGGCACGCTTATTCGAGCGGGGGCGCTTTACAGATTGCCCCAGCAGTGATGACGCCAAAAAAGCCTGGCAGTTGGAATCCGACCAGGTCAGGCAGTTTGTCGAAGCCTGTTGCGTGGTCGACACACAAGCACGGGTTGCATCAGGTGCACTTTTTGTGGCGTACCGAAGCTGGGCTAATGATGTCGGCATCAAGGGCACGCTCAGCCAAAACACTTTTTCAAGCCGCTTGCAAGCGCTGGGCCTTAAGCCACATCGCGGGGCCCAAGGTGAACGCCAAGTGGTGGGGCTCAAGTTTCGTACGTTTGAATTTCTGGACTGAACAGGTGTCGCAAGTGACGCGATTTTCAACATGTTTACAAACTTTTATCTCTTTTGATCAGAGACATTTGGCAGGAGAAGTGAAATTCAGAATTTATAGATGTTGGAAAACTGCGTCACCTGCGTCACCATAAAGCAGGCCCTTAGCCATTGGTCCAGTCGTAGCCTTCTCGCCCACAGTGGACATTACTTGTGCCTTATTGGTTTCAATAACACCCCGCTCTCATCACAAACCCCATGGATCAGAAGTTATGAAGTACTCACTTCTTAAGGCCCGCGCTACTCTGGACGCCCTCCCCCGATGCACTGCCACCTCTCGCCAAACCGGCGAGCCTTGCAAGCTGCCCGGGACCGGGGCTGGCGGCAAGTGTCGCTTCCATGGCGGCGCATCAACCGGACGACCACCAACTCATGGTCGCAAAACGAAGCAGGCCATATTAGAGCGCGACTGGGCACGGCTGCTTCTGGGTGTCATCGCCTCGTACCAGGGTGGCAAAACTAAGTTCTTCAAACCAGGGCGCCTTACCCCTGAGCGCGTGACACAGTTGCTCAAAGCCAAATTACCTCATTGACAGTCAATGTCATAGAGACAAGATCAACTCGTCACCTTGTCACCTACCGTTGTTTGCTCGTAGGCCAACAGCTCATCCTCACGAATAGGCATCATCCAGGAGTCCGGGTGCTCGATTTCGTCACTGACCTTGATCTCCACGTCGTAGAGCTTGCCGTGCTTAGTTCTGATTGCGTAGGGTTGACTTGTCACTGGAACGATCAGCCAGGTTGTCCCCATCACTGAATCCTGCCTGCCTGGACCGTGCACCTCGACGATTCGGCCGATGTTTTCCTCATAACCAGGCTCATCGCACGTGATGATGGCCAGGTCGCCGGGACGGCATCGAGTGGTTGTCAGGGATTTCTCCTGTCCCCCAATTCCGGCGTCACCGGAACCATGCGGGGGCAGAGCATGGGGCGACGGTTTAGCAGGAATTCGTGAATCGCCCCTGCAAGTGTCAGAAATCGGCGATGCGCCCATTATGGCAAAAGCCACCCGCAGGTGGCCCAGTTTCCGCCATGAACGTGGCTCAGTTTTGGACGTGAATCACCCCACCAGCAACACCGCATCCCCCGCCTGCGGTACACCCACCACCAGCACCTCGGTGGCGTTTTCATCGCTCACGTGCAGGTATGCCCCCGGCTCCAACGGCGTCCAGCCGATGGACTCGGCTTCGATCTCGGCGAGTTCGCGCAGCAAGTCGGCTTCGATGGGGTTCATTCAGTTGTCTCCATCGCCAGCACCCGCTCCAGGCAGGCTTGGGCATCAGAAATTCAGACACCAGAGAAACAGGAAGATCATGGACACAAGACAGACAAGCTGTGCAATGACGAGTGCGGCAACAAGGATGCTTTGTTTGTTCAATGGCTTGCGCAAATAGCGGTTTTCATAAAAAGAAACCCCACCCCCTTTTGAGGGGCAGGGTTCGAGTGGTTTGCTTCAAGCTCTCAACTTGCGCAAGAACTTGGATCCGCAGAGATTAGACTGCGTCGAAGCCTGCACCAGCAACAGTAGCGGCAGCAGCCAATGGCGTACCAGTCAACTTCACGATGAAGTCAGTGTTAACGTACGAAGTACCAGCGCCGGTAGTTTCGACATACACGTATTCGTTACCACCGTAAATGAACGCAACCAGACCGTTGTCAGTCGTGTTTGCAGTTGCAGCAGCGTCAACAGCAGCTTGGATCGAAACAGCAGACGAGTAGTCCTGAACGGTAGTCAGGTTGCTCGAAACAGCGACCACATCACCAATGATGAGCTTATCGTTTGATGTGCCGCCCGAGACATAGGTAAAGTCAGTGATCGTAGCCGTAGCAGCCAGAGTAGAGTGCCCCTTCATGAAGAAGAAGTTGTCCACACCTGCACCGCCTGTCAGCACGTCAGCACCACCACCACCAACCAACACGTCGTTACCAGCGCCACCGTTCAATGTGTCAACAGCAGACGTACCAGCCGTGCCTGCAGTCGTTGTTGCAATAACACCTGTTGCTGCCGAGGCGTCTACAACTGTGGAAGCAGTCAAGTCACCATCAGTCAAAGATGTAACAGTTACAACGCCAGCAGCCGCGGCGGCAGATACGAGACCCTTCAGTTCTGCCTTCGCATTAATTGCTGCGGCTAGTGCAACTCCATCAGCAGTAGCATCTGCACCACCAGTGAATCCCACAGTAATACCGTTGATTTTCACCGAACCTGCAACAGCAGCAACGTGAGTCAAAGTAATTGTTTGGACTTCTTTAGTGCCTTGGTTATCACCGTAGATGTAGTCGATGCCATCGTTGCCGTTGATTGTGTCTTTGGCAGTGTTGCCCGTCAGCACGTCGTTACCAGCGCCACCAGCGATAGTTACGTTTGCAGTGGCAGTTGTGTTTGCAGACGCGAAGGTCACGGCCAGGTTGGCAGCCGTATCTTTGGTAGCTGCATCGTTTGCGACCACGCCAGAAGCGTCGAAGCTAGTAATGGCTGTGTTTCCGGTGTTTGTCAAAGTCAGACCGTTGTTGCCAGTCACAACCACAGACTTAGCAGCGGTGGCAGCCAGTGTCAGGGTGTTGATGGCAGCAGCAGTTGTAGCGGTTGTACCGTTGTCATTGGCTGTGATGTTGATCGTCTCAACGTTAGGAGCAGTCACTGTGCCATAGGCAACAACAGCACCCACGTTGCCAGAGGCAATCACATTCAGAACGTCAGCAGTACCGCCAACCGCGCCGGCCACGTTGACCGTAGTAGATGTGCTAGTTGCTGTCAATTCCAGAGTACCGTTGTTGGCCATGTTCTCCAGAGACAAACCTGTCACACCAGCAGTTTTGACATAGCTGACGTTGTTGATGCCAGTCAGGTCGATGCTCTTGTTGCCGCCAGCAGCGGTAACTTGCAGACGCTCGAAACCCGAGACCTTGCTGTTGAAGACGCTGCTGGTATCCAGAGTGTCGCCAGCCAGAGTATCCGTGATCACCAAGGTGTCCGTGCCGTTGCCACCTGTAACGGAAGCAGTGGAAGATGTGATCGCAGCAGTGATGGTCACAGAGTCGTCGCCGTCGCCCATGGCAATAGCTTTGGTTGTTGCACCCAAAACAACGCCGTCAGCGCCAGAGCCACCAGTGAAGGTCACTGCGTTGCCAATGGCGGTCGTGCCCAGAACAAGACCACCAGTGCTGCCAGATGCGTCCACCGAGGTCAGAGCGGCCAGGGTGTTGTCTGTGAAGGTCACTTTGGCAGCGTTGGTTGCAACCAGCTTAGTGGCGGCAGTGAAGGTGGCGTTGGCAATAGTGCTTGCGCCAGTACCGGTGCTGGTAACGTTCACGGTGGTGAAGTCAGCAGCGTGTGTGCCAGAGATGGCACCCACAGCAGCGCCGCCTTGAACGGTCAGGTTCAGAGTCGTAGCGTTGTTGGTTGTGTCGTCCGTGGTACGGTTGATACCCAGAGTACCACCAGAGCCACCAACCGTCAGGTTAGTCAGTGCAGCGGAGTCAATAGTCGAGTTGTCATAGCTGCTCAATGTCACTGTTGCGATCTTGTCAGCAGTAGACGAGGCACGGTTCACGTCGCGAATGGTCACGGCACCGTTAGCAACACCAGCAACCGTAGCGGATGCAGTAGCTGCTTTAGTCTGGGTCACAGAAACGGATGTGGTATCAGCAGTACCGTCAACGGCAATTGCGCCACCAGTGATGGTGTTGTTCAGAGCCGCAGCCAAGTTTGCTGCGATCGTGACAGAAGTACCGCCAGTCACGTTGATTGCATCGGCTGTGTTGGTTGTGTTTGTGGCCAATTCGTTGGCAGTAACAACGACAGCGCCTTTAGGGGCTGTTGTTGTACCAACGTTGATCGTGCCAGCGGTAGTTACACCGTTAGCTGTCACGGTCACATCTTTACCGCCTTGAACAGCCACAGTAGCTGCTGCTGCGGAGTTGGCAGTCAAGTTGACGGATTGAGTAGCAGAGGCTGTAACTGAAGATGCGCCAAAACCGGTTGCAGTCACGCTGGTCAAGTCTGTAATCAGAGCGCTAGTGAAGTCAACCGCCAGTGTGCCACCGGAGGCAACAGTCACGTTCTCAACGCCAGACATGTAAACGGATGGGAATGCAGCAATGTTGCCGTCAGAGCGAACGCTCAGGCTGTCATTGCCAGCACCACCGGCGATTTGGTCGTTGCCGGCCAATGTAGCACCTGTACCCATGATGGCCACGAAAGTGTCGTTGCCAGAGGTGCCAACAACGTTGTCAACGCTTGTAGTGAGCGAGATTGCTTGACCCGTTGAAACCCCGTTGTCAATTGCTGCATTGGCAACAATCACAGTCGACGCATCTTTGGTCACGTTTGAGATTACAGCCTGAAGCGTTCCAATATTGGTTTGAGCAACAACCTTGGTCACTGAGTAGTACTCTGCAACAGTTGTTTTGTTGCTCAAGATTGCTTTGGCATCTGCAAATTGTGTGTCTGTAGTTGCATCAAGCGCAGTGGCTACGTCAAAGGCGATGCTCCCCTTAGGAACGCCCGCGTTGAACTTCGCAGTCACGAAATCAATTGCTGTTGAGTTATTTTGAAGCCCCAATGGGGTCAATAAGGAAGCAGAAAATTCTGCTGCCGTTTGGAAAACAGGATTGATGGCTTTGTAAGCAGCCGTATCCGTCAACGTCCTAGCCAATTGTGCCAAGCTGCGTCCATTGGCTTCGTATGCAACTGTTAAATCACTCAAGTAAGTTGCTCCAGGCGCTGCATTGAACATAGCAACAACCAGTTTGATGATATTTGTGCGTTCCTGAGATGTAAGAGCCATGAGAAATTCTCCGTAGATTTAGCAAGATAAATGAAAAAGCCCAACCCCTTCCTTTCGGTTGGGATTGGGCTTGTGTCGCCTCAAAGAGGAGGATTAGACTGCGTCGAAGCCTGCACCAGCAACAGTAGCGGCAGCAGCCAATGGCGTACCAGTCAACTTCACGATGAAGTCAGTGTTAACGTACGAAGTACCAGCGCCGGT